>Ga0065720_1019563_pt1 | contig 23403 bp, 21 predicted proteins | sample Thericmetagenome_FD_59107 | JGI IMG/M metagenome (GOLD analysis project Ga0065720, IMG submission 59107) | Thermophilic microbial communities from the Joint Bioenergy Institute, California, USA of rice/straw/compost enrichment - eDNA_2 v2... | ecosystem: Engineered > Solid waste > Grass >... | reverse complement strand
ACTAGGCGTACTCTTTCTGAATGGCGAGTCTGCGCACAGTGGCTAGGGCCTTTTGCTCAAGCTTGTGAAGCTCCTCGCCCTCGTGCATCTTTTGGTCGAAGACGATGCGCATCTTGCGATACTTCTTCTTCCATGATCGGTATGTGGGCTTGTCCTCGGCCATTCTGGTGTCGGCAGAGTCATCCTCTGCTTTAACTCGCATATCGGACTTGGTGCCGCGCGAGCTGGCTTCCATTCGCGTGCGTGACAGGGGAGCGGCTCAATTGACGATGACAATGACGATGATGGAAGACGATGGCGATGGCAACGGACGATGCGAAGTGCGAGTTGGAGGAAATAGGGGAGGGGGAGGGGGTTTTGGTGATGACGCGGTGCTGGCGCGTTGGGCGGAAGAAGGAGCAGAAGTTTGGCTTGAGCGTGTGTGGTGAGTGAGGGCGAGGCTTTCACAGCGCAAATTGGCTGGGCGCAATACTTAGCCGTGACCTCGTGGCTGCTCTCCCTGGGCCTCTGCGTCTCGGTAGCGTGTTGGATGGCGCGCTGCACCGATCATCCCCTGGAGCGGAGCCGCGCCCTAGTAATTGCGCGTAATCTTGTAATGCCAAGCCGAGCAATTTTGCTGCGATCACATGTAAGTTTCCTCGGCATTTCCGTAAGATTGACGTTACAATACCCGTATTTCAAGAGGATTTTCCTACAAAATCCCCAAGTATCAGGCATATGAGAACATCAGGCCAGACATTGAATATTATATATCCCACTTCCTCGGTCCCTCCCACTGCGAAGCAACCTCACTCCAGCCAAGTTTTTTCTTCTTCAAGTTGTATGTTTCGCTCTATCGCCCGCAAAATGGCTGAGACGGCAGCAAAGCGCCTCAAGACTGACGTGACCGTTGGCACACACAACGGCCATTTCCATGCCGACGAGGCCCTGGCTGTCTATATGCTGCGCCAGCATGTGCCACAGTATATCGGTGCCCGCTTGGTGCGCTCTCGCGACCCTGCCGTTCTGAACGAGTGCAGCATCGTCGTTGATGTCGGCGGCGAGTACGACCCGGCGCGCAACCGTTTCGACCACCACCAGAGAAGCTTCGCCACCACCTTCCCCGGCCGGCAGACTCGCCTGAGCAGCGCCGGCCTGGTCTACCTTCACTTTGGCCGTGGCATTATTGCGCGCAAGCTGGGCCAACCCGAGGAGAGTGAGCCCGTTGGCCTGGTGTGGAACAAGCTGTATGAGAGCTTCATAGAGGCTCTCGACGCACACGACAACGGCATCAACGTCTACGACCCCGAGCGCCTCAAGTCCGCGGGGCTGGAGAAGAGATTCTCCGACGGCAGCTTCACTCTCGGCGCCCTGGTCGGCCGACTCAACCCTAACTGGAACGACCCGATTCCCGAAGACCCGGTCGAGGCGCAAGCGCAAGAAGACAGTCGCTTCGAGCAGGCTAGCCAGCGCATCGGCGAGGAGTTTGACCGCAGCCTGGAGTATTACACTCTGTCCTGGTTGCCAGCTCGCGATCTGGTGGCCGATGCATTCAAGGCACGGTATGAGTGGGACAGCGAGGGCCGCATTATGGTGTTCAAGGGCCAGTCTCCTCCGTGGAAGGACCACCTCTACGCGCTGGAGGAGCAGGACCCTGATGCCAACCAGGTTTACTACGTGCTCTATCCGGAGAAGCCTGTGGAGGGCTCTAAATGGAGGGTGCAGTGTGTTCCGGTGACCAAGGACTCGTTTGAGAGTCGCAAGCCACTGCCCGAGCACTGGCGCGGCTTCCGGGACGAGGAGCTGGACCGCACTTCCGGTGTCAGTGGCTGCGTCTTTGTGCACGCTTCGGGCTTCATTGGAGGGAACAAGACATTCGAGGGCGCCCTCGCCATGGCGAAAAGGGCTTTGGAGCTGGAGAGGTTGGAGGAGCTGTCGATGGACCTTCCTTAAACGACCTGACGGGGGGTCTTTGGGTGAGACCGGTTTAAAGGAGGAGCATGGCGCTCCTAGTAGGAAGTGGGTGACTGCATCGTGTCCTCTCTGTAGGTCAGAGTACACGACGAGAGGAGAGCGCACAATGAAAGGCAGAGAATAATGGGGTTTTCGGTCAACCCGATCAGCTCGGCTAGCTCGGCAGCCCAATGTACCTCCACGAGACGTCGTAATGGCTGAACCAACATCTCAGCCTAGGTTTTACGATTCTACTACACAAAGCAACCCTCAACGGCACACCTGTCTCGGTGGTCAGGGAATCCACTGGCTTCCTATCAAGACAAAGAAGGAAGGTTCAGATAGTTACAGAGACAAATCATGAAACCTCCATTCGAGAAGACGCCATTGCTCCCAATGTCGACGCTCCCCTTGATCATTTCCATGACCTTATCTCACATCGTTTTCCGCTCAACCTGATCACAATCTCAGACGTCCGTATCCCTTTTTGACCCAAAGACATGGGAGTGGCCGGAAAAGCGAATGAGTGACCCTCATCATCGTACATAGCTCACTGTTTAGCATCAGACCAAAACAGAGGGAAGCCAGTGTGGAAACGAGCCCTTTGCCAGAGTTGAGCCATGGAAATACAAAGGAGAAATGAGTACAGAAAAGAAAAGCCAAGACAAGCAACCCAAGCAGCCCGTTATCTTTTTCACTACCCTTGTTGCTGTTGCTGTTATTGCTGATCATCATCCATCCATCATCCATCATCATCATCATCAAACCAAAACCTATCAACCAAGCCCAACGCCGCAAAACAGAATCTGTTACTTTTTTTTTTCTTTCGATGATCTTTTCATGATCTCGTAAGTTTCTTGGTTCCTGTTTTTGTTGCAAAAATCAAGGGAATCTCAACTCCTTTACTGGGGGCAGCTGTCGTAGCAGCAACCCCTCTGGATAAGCCTGCTTAGGACAAAGTCATAGTAAGCGAGACGTATGTAGGCGGCGGAAACCCCATTACCGTTGCTGGCTGGCTGAAGTCTCATTGGAAGCACCATCCTCCTGGGCTTGTTGCTGACCGTCCTGCTGCTGCCGCTCCTGCTGCTCGGCCTCGGCCCTCTTGCGTTCCTCTTCCTCCTCACGCTCCAGATCCTCAGCGCTCGTCTCGCGATGCAGGAAGCTGCTCTCCTTAACCGGGCTGCCGGCCGACATGCTAGGATGGTGCTGCTGGTGCAGATGGGGATGCAGCAAACTGCCGATGCCGTTGGGTCCCGATACGGGAGTCGTCAGGTGCGGGATCTTCTCAGGAACGGGATGCTGCGAGCCGACGGCGCCGGCGTCCACGCTGTCGCCCTTGCCGGCCTTGCTCATGGCATAGTCGCCGCTGTCAAAGTACTTGCGCTCCTTGAGATGCTTGGCGAAGTGGTCGCTGCGGCTGGGCAGCTTGCCGTACAGCCGGAAGAGCCGCTGCTCTTCAGGGGAGAGGGACTGCGGTCGACAACTTGGTCAGCGAAACCGTCTTTTTGTAGTGTAGATGCCCACTTCATATGCAGATACGCAGAAGAAAAAGTAGGGGACAACAGTGGTCTTACATTGATATCGATCTTCTTGGCTTTGTGAGGGTTCATGGCTGCGATGCTGACAACGATTTGCCACGGTTGACTGACGGCGGGGTTGTTGACAGGTAAAGCCAAGGACCAGTTGGGTTGTCCAGTGATATTCGTCGGTCAGGCCCCGCGAAGCTTTCCGAGGCTGTGTGCTTCCCGGCGGTTCACGGTTCAAATACACAAAGCTCCAAAGGAGAGGCCGCTGGGTTGATGACAAGAAATACAGTCCCTCTCAAGCTCCAAATCAATCCTTGGTGTCAGCTGATATGGGAGATCCGTTGATCGGCTGGGATGGCAGCAATTCGTAGGTTCCAAATGTTCCAAATAATCCGGGATCGCTGAACGAGCGACGCTGGGCTGGCTGCGGTCGTGCTCGTCGACTGTGTTCGTGCTCGCTGTGGTCGAAGTCTGAAGGACAACCCAGAGCGGGATGGTGGAGACGTGCAAGTGGTCAAAGTGGAGGCGGAGTTTCGTCACTGCGGTCCACTTTGGGCTTGGAAGGGAGGGGCTTTGGGTTGTTCAATAACACCGCTTAAAGCAGCGATGGCTAGGGATAGGCCGACGGGAGCGATTTACGTGCGGTCACGGAAAAAGTCGGCCAAATCAGATGTTAACCGCTCGTTAATTGTTTATTCTGCTCTACAATGTTTCTATTCACCAAACGGAGCACTGTTTTGACCGTTTTCTGGGAACCGTAGAGTCGTGCATCTGTAGGGCTGATTCATGTCCGTTAGGGCGGTACTCGGAAGACCCTGGGTGGGCTCGGTGCTTTGACCAGGTCCAGCCGACCTCTTGGGCTCCAAAGCCTCTGAGCCTCCATCCTAAGACCTGAAGCTTTGTCGCCTGTCACTGTCACCACTCGCAAGTACCATCCACCAGTCAACAGCCGGTCTTGCCCACCACTAAGATCCCGGCCGTCCACTCCATCGAACCATAGCCGCTCTTGATTCGTCTGGCTGCCGGGACAATCTCCATTTACTTGCACACCGACTGCATCATCTACATGTTTCTGGTTTGACCTGGGATATCTGCGCAGGCTTAGCTCTGGGCGCCTGTGATCTGTACGACTTCATTTTATCACAGCGCGAAGACCATCATGAATTCAATTTAACTCTTACATTCTAGCCACGCGTCTTTTCCGGTTCCCTTCCCAGATAGTCCGATGTGTAGCCAACTTTCGCATGTCTAAACTCCAAAGCAATGCAGCCAACGTTTACGTATCACACAGAAGCGAGGAAAAAATGTGGCCACGAGAATAAGGAGAAACGCAACGTTGGACTACCCCTTCCTCTTTTTACTCTTCTGGCGATCAATAAGGAGGCGCCTCTTGCAGTGCTAGTATGGAAAACACGGCGCCGACGACAGGCCGAGCTACGAACACGGGGCCGTTGGCCGGGTAAGCACCGGTGACGGAGTCGAAGAGATCAGTCATGGCCCGGTCAGTCGTTGTGTCGCTAATCCAGCGGGCCAGCTTGGAGATGAACATGGCACGGGTCTCTGGTTTAGCCACAGCCGCTGCGAACATCTCCCAGTCCGACTTGGTCCAGTTATGCCGCGAATCGAGAGGCACCGCGTACTCGTTGGCAACCGTCAGGTAGAAATCGCTCTGCATGTCGTAAATGGCCTGGTCGATGAACTGCAGATTAAGGAGCTTGTCGGCGTAAATGTTGTAAAGCAGACCTATCTGGTTAGTCTCGAGTCTCCTGCTGGAAATGAGGCCAAGACCTACCATGGCTGTTGCTATTTCCGTAGCTCAACGTCGTATGAGGCGGCGAGGCCTTTGCGTTGATGGCGAACCTCTTCCACTCTTGAAGGTACCGGTCGGCAACGTCCCCGAAGACATCCTTGTTGTTTGTTAACTGCGCAATCTGCGACATGGCCTTGAGCCCGATGATGCCCTTGATGGCTAGGTTCGTCTGGTTTCTGCGGGCAAATGCTGTCAGCAAGGAGTTTCCTCGGCACGGATATCACCTCAACATACGCCAAAGTCCCCGCAAAGTCGTCAGTACTAAGCTGGCTCGCCGGGATCAGTGAGTCGTTCACCAAAAATTCTGCCCATTGCGACAGAAGCTTGTAGTGCTTCGCCAGATATTCGTTATCTCCCGTACGCTGCGCGTACGCTAGTGCCATGATGATCATGTTCCCGCACTCCTCCAGCGGCATTGGCTCATCATCGCCTGCCGGATATCCCTTGGCGATGGGGAAAGTGCCCAGATCATGCTCGGCATAGGCGTTTGGATATGCGCCACTCTCCTGATTTTCGAACAGAGGCTCCAGCAGGAAACGTCCCAGTGTGGCGTTGAGGTACAAGAAAATGGGATAGGCCGGGAAAATGACATCGACGGTCTGGATGTCGCTGTTGGAGCTGATCTCCTTCAGGAAGATGTACGGCTTGGCAGGGGTGCCCGCATACTGCAGCGCGCCAAAGGTCTGCCGGACAGCGAGCGTGGTAATCAGGGCATACTCGCGCCCGGCAGCTGCTTCAGAGTCACGACGGATTTGCTCGTCAAGCCTGGCCGATACATCCAGGGCGTGGGCATAGTCATGGTAGAAGGAGACGACAGCAGCGGTCTCGTTGGGGTAGTATGACGACCAGAGACCCGGCACCGGTTCTAGCTTGCCGCTCTGGCCAGCAAATTGGATGACACGATCTTGGATAATGCCGAGCGTAAGAACTCGCTCGACGATTCCGTCCTTTGTTATGTTGCCAAGGTCATGAGCTAATGCAAACACCGGCCTGAGGGGAGGGAGTCAGTAAAAGGGAACCAGACCAGGTTTGACTTGAGGAAGCTCACCAATTCTCTTGAACAGCGCGATAGCTAGTGTCTTTTGTGTTTTTGAGAACACTTTTCTTGACGAATTGGTTGCGAACCTCCGTGTCTGGGCCAATCTGCCAAGTTACCTTAGAAATGTCAACATTTGTTGGTTGCCGCATTCGTGGTATCTCGACAACTTACATCCTTGCCAGCCTTTGTCGACAAGTACCAGTGGCCCCAACTGGCTACCTCGTGTGCCTCGCCAAACTCTACTTGGTTTTTACGGAAAAACTTGTGGTAGATGATGCCGTTCGTCGTGTTGGTTTCCCAATTTACAATTTCGTTGATGTCGCCGCTGGCCCATTCTGTTCATGGTCATCATCCACTCGAAAAGCAGCGACGAAACAGTGTCCATAAAACCACGACATACCGCCAGTCACATCCATATACGTCCTAACCTGATGAGACTTCCCATCTGCCGACATGACCTTGATAGAAATATAAGAAAATTGTAACGACTGCCGCGCGACATCATCTGGGTACACCGGAGACAGGAAATTGACCGTCATGGTGACCTTACCGGCCACGTCAAACGTGAAGATACTCTGGGTTGAGGTGTATGTCAACGATGTTTGATTGACAGGCTCCGGCCCCGGGGCCGCACCTAGCCAGTTGTAGGTCACTCCATCCACTGATACGAAGCCCTGCCACCCGAGGACGTGGCCCCTGAGGGAGGTGATTAGCTACGTGATAGCAGAGGGTGGTGTCCGTATGTGAGAGCTTACGTCCAAAAGCGTGGCCAAGAGCCTGGGAGGACCCCTCCAGATCCTCCCTGCAACCAGGCGTTCAAGTACGGCGATCGTACGGCCAGGGGAACAGCCGGTGGCCGCGCCGGCTCGAAGGCTGGCCGCGCAGATGTGCAGTGACAGCCCATCACCGCGAGGGACGTTACGGCTATCTGTTTGAGCCACATGATTTTAACCTACCGAATGACTAATTGATATGTTGAGGTGCGCTGTTGAAGGACTGCAGTTTCGTACTCAAATTGATGCCGAGGACAGGAGTTCGGCTGGTTCCGAGGTGTCTGGTTAAGAAACACAACGACGGCCAAGCTGGCAGACATCCAGAAGGTCACGAGAGGAGTCTTGAAGTAAAAAGAGGGGATCTATTGGGAATTTGTAGACGGGGGGAGCAACTCTTGGACTTGGGTACACAGGGACAAGCACAAAACGGATGGGATGAGACTTACTGGTGGTGATACAACACAATATGAGATCCCCTTGAGAAACTATCTACCACACCCAGCTTCCCCCCTCGCCAACAGGTGGTTTCAGTCATAGGAAGTGCCAGCACAGTTGATGATGGTTGTAAACGAACCGGGACTTTACACACACTTCAGTTAGCCAAATCTCTGAACAGAAAGCTACACACAGCACGAGCAGCATCCAGGCGAAAGAGAAAATTTAGGCTATAGGCCATAATTAAGACACACGTGCAGGGGTGAGACAAGCTTCGTCCCCCGTACCGCATCGCCAAGGTGCTGGTACATCTCAATTCCTGCTGTCGAGTCGTGACTCTGTGGATCGTTGCGAGTACCACCGTAAGCGATGGCATAGAGGCATGTCTAGCGCAGTAGCAACAAAAACAAATAGTTGCAATGGTAGAGTGAGTGGTGAGTGGGCCAGGACCAATCTGGCCACTGTGAGGCCGTGTAACGGACGTTCGATGGCCAGACCGCTCGGATGGGCCAGGTGTGGTTAAACTTGCCTGATTGAGGGCTCAAGTTGTCAAGCCAGCCGTAGCAGTAAAGGTCCTAAATGTCGAAGAGAAGAAGGTGGCTGGAAGATGTCGCAGAAGGCCAGCACAACAGCTGAAGACTCGGGCACAGCAGCTCGACAAGGGACAGGTTGCCTTAGTCCTATCCATCTATGACGGCGAGGTGCAATAGACATACATGTAAGATTCAACATTTCCAATTCATACCATGGATGGCTGGAGCCAAACTGTGAATGAATGGTAAGGGAAGGGCTGCTCTCTTTGCACTGGTTCACTTGACGTCAACATCAACTGGAGGGCCTCATCAAGTCTGTCGTTTTGGGGGAAAGAATTGGCGTGCATCTCCAAGGTATCCTGTCAGGCTGGAGGTGGCAATAGGGCCATGATCTCAGCCAAGACCAAGATCAGCGGGGCACACCATTCCGCACGAGGAAAACCCGGTGAGACCTGCGATCGGGATGGAACGGAGATGGCCCACTATGCGACCCACCGGCAAACATTTGCTTCAAGACGCGGTATGACGCACTGTACTGTGCTAAGAAATTTACCTGCATACCTGCACGTTGCAGAAAAGGTCTTTGTATGCAATGCAGATCCAGTAGACACACTATTCGAAATTATTCAACAGTTGAGTGATAATACATACACTTGTTACTCCAGGAACAGACAACGCCGTACATAATACCTCTTCCGGACTCGATATCCCCGTCGAAAGGTAATGCCCGCATGGCTCAGTGGTAGAGCGTGACACTAGTATGGAGCTATGTCAAGGTCGTCAGTTCGATTCTGGCTGTGGGCAATGGAACCCTTAAAACTAGAAGGATGTTCTATATCCTTGACTTTTTTCTGAGCTGCGCAATGGCCTTTTTTGTCATTTGCTCATTTTTGCTGTTGAGTATCGGACGAACAACGCTGCGATCATCACATATGGCTTAATATTTCAAGGGGAGCACCTCGAGAACCCTAGTAATGATATGAGGGACCTGGTATAACCCGGACTGGATGATCCGTACAAATGTCGGCTATGTGCCGCGATATCTCGTAGATGCCTAAATGGCAGCCATCTCCTCTCCAGCACAATCCTACCCTAACTGATTTATTCCGCAAAAAGCTTCCGTCCTGGGCATTATGCTGGTGAATCACAAAGGAGTAGTGTGAAAATTTCTTTTCCGTTTTAAGTGATCATAGAGAACTATCACCTGAGGTTTCAGATCTATTACTTGGTCGGCTCAAAAATCGACGTCTGATAACTCTTAATATATCACGGGGCCTGGATTTATGACTTATAATTTTCGCAAACAGTCGTTTGCTCTTCTGTGGCGTCCCGACTAAGACACGACACAATATCTGACATCACCGAGTGCTTGCTTGCAGCGGTGGAAGCTGTGGAACAATGCCATGAAGTGCGGCGTTCAACCACAGCGCCATGCGTGCTTTCTAGAAAGCATTAGATCAACGAGCTGACTCGGCAATTCCGATCAGCGATTGGCAGCTCGGCGATGATCAACAGTGTCTGGAAGACGTTGACTTGTCCAGCCTTCTTGAGGCCTGGCTACAGGCCCTCTCTGGCCAACATGTCAACGATGTCCAAGTAAAATGCGATAGCGTTGAATCTAAGCCCTGTCAGCCGCATTCAGGGTAGCAGACCGAGATACCACTTACGTCGGTGGACGGCCCATCCACTTCTGCGCGGTATACCGCAACCTATTGCTCCAGTTGATCAAATCCAGATGATTGACACCTAATAATGTTCCCTTGTAAACACCCCACTTGCTGCTCTCGACACTCACTAGCCCATCGTTGGGGCCTTCAACCTCCTCTATGACGCGGTGCGACAGTCGAAAGGGGCTTAGCAACGGCGGCCGGTCTTTGACCATGGCCCCATAAGAAAAGTAACGCACAGCCGGGTCATCTGGGGTCCGTGAGTTGAACTCCTCCGTCATATACGTAGTCGTCAGCTGGGCAAACGCGCTGGGCTCCCAGCCAGTCGTGCGCTCCCACAACTTATACAGACGCGGCAGGTACCGCGGACCGATCAGCTCAAGCATGTAATCGGCGAACGGGCTGCCATGGTGCGGGGTAGCCACAGTGACGAGCGACTTGACGTCGACGCCCGGATGCTGCAAGCACGAGATCATGTAGCGGGCGTCGAGCCCGCCCATACTGTGGGCGATGATGTTGACGCTCTTGCCTTGTGCTTGGGCAACGATGTCCTCGGCGAGCTTGGCGGCGCGCTTCTCAATCGAGCTGCTTGGTGGCACTTGGGCGGTGATGACCTCGCAGTTGTTGGTGGTCAGGGCCTCCTTGATGCCACGCCAGTACTGGATACTGGGCAAATAAGAGCCCGCAAGCCGCAGCTCAGCAAAACCCAATAAGCCATGGGCCAGCACGACGGGGTATCTTGGTGTCTTCAGCGCGGATATCGCATCATGTCAGCCGCGGTCGTTTGTCACATTTTTGATGTTGGCGGCGATGGCACCGTGCTGATAAGCGGGCTCATTACTGTATGTGTCCTTCAAGAAGGCATATTCATCCGCGATCTCCCTGCCCAGCCCTTTGATCCGCGCGTCTGTCAGGACAATCTGGCGGCAACGCGGCTTGTAAGCGCCGAAGCAGCGCAGGGCAGGCGCTCGAGCGCGAAACGTAGCACGATGATAGGTGTTCGTTGAAAACCGTGCATTGGGCCAAACGCCCTGGACAGATGTGGTCGCCGCGGTGTGTGACCGGTAGCACACCGCTACCAGCCTTGTCATCTGCTGCTGGCCTTTGGTGTGAGGTGTGGTGATCTTGATCCAGGATCGCTGCAACCCAGCGAGCGAACCGACCTCGTGTGAATGCGACGTAGAGGAGGGGAATAACCAAACAGGACTTTGTAGATGATCTAGCCGCTGTTGCTGGTGCGGTGTCCTTTCTGAAAGAAACCAAAGTGGCAGTCAAAAGCTACGACTTGCTTACATAACTGGTCACAAACAACACAGGAAGGGAAAATTCAGGACAGATGCTGGACAAGTCCACCATTCGAGTGTTTCTGCTGTGGTGGTGGGTGTGGTGGCGGTTTGGCTGAGACACAAGCGCGATGTTTGGCATGTGGGCATGTACTACACAGTAGGGAACGGCTAGAGTCGCACTGTTGCCCGTTTCTTGGCGCCAGGCTCCCGTTCATCCCGCCTTTGATTCGGGTTATCCATATAGTCAGCTTCACCGTTGTACAGCCTCGCCCACAGGTGTGTGGCAGAGGCTCAAAGCCTCTCCTGTTGGCCATATGTTTAGCTGCTGCGAACAGAAAACCGGCAATATTCCCGCGATAGACTTAATTGCAACTCCATTCGAGCACATCTTGACAGGCCAGTTTCTTAGGTAATCTGCGAATACGCCAGCTGGGACGTGCAGCCAACAGCATGCAAACTCAGCCAACCTATCGCCAATACGTACTGACAAACCTGCAAGCCTTCTACAGAATAGAGAGAGGATGGTTGAATATTGGGAGCTGCCAAACACACACCAAACCTGTCTTGAAGATGGGTGTAGTATCTGTGCTTCTACCGGGTATGTCATATGTGATTAAGCAGCTGTCCCTGCATAAGAACCGAGGCCAACGACAATGCGCAATCCCAGCTAATATCCGGAGTATTTGTTACAAGGGCTCGGTCCCAGGTCGACGGCTGGTAGGTATGGAAATATCAGCGTAGCCATTTGAGAACATTGGTGTGCAGCCAGGCTCAGTCCCATCCCTTAGTCCAACCCTCCATCTTTCTGCATCTTTGCAATCTAAGCGCTCAAGACGACCCTGGTACCAGACTGTCGGGACATCCCCACCATGCTCACCAAACTCATAAGCCAAAGCGATGAGAAAAAAAATATCTATTGCTGCTATTTCCAGGCCCATCCGGGACCGTCAACCTCGCTCCGCGGGTGCCTCGTCCCCTGTGTCCACCCGGTACTTATCCAACTCAATTCCATGCCGACTAATTTCTCCTGCTTCAAGTGTCAACAATAGCTAGGGTAACCACCTTACGACTATCATTACCATGCTCGTTGTTGGTGACTGCTCCGGATCCGCCTGTCCCATTCCAGGTGGCGCCCCATTTGACCCGATGTGGTTTCTCCTACGGCCAGTGCCTTCATACTGGCGGCGTTCGCCTCTCTGATTCTGTCAATCGTCTATACCGGCATCCGCTATCACGCCACTTGCACACCGTCTTGCTTCTGGCTGCTCTGAGCATGGAAGTCGTGGGCCATGCGTGCAAGATCCTGTTGACCATGGACCCCAGGAACCGGGCATACGCAACGGTGTGCCTGCTTGGGACGCATTGGGGTGCTATCCTGGTCAACTCGGCTGTGTATACGGTGTTGCCGCATGAGATAGTGCTCAATGGACATGAACTCTGCACCGCTGGAGATCCAGTTTACCTCATTACCTGTTGCGTCATCGATATCTTTGCGCTGTCTTTCAGTCTGTCGGTATCGGCTTTGCCTCGAACGTCGGAACGGATTTTGACGTATGTCCTGCCTTTTCCCTTTTAGATCCATTCACTCTCTTTTACCAGCTGACTAACCCTTCAAAGGTCGCCCAAGAGCTGAGCATCTTACTCGTCGGGCTTTACATCCAAGCCCTCGGCTTGCTTATCTTGTGCTCTATCGTCACTCCAGGTACAAATTTAACCATCGTCTGTACGACTATGACAGCCATTTTGCTTCACTCTACTCCTCTCGTCGGTATAGATACTTTACGATCATTACGTGCGTTCCCCCTCCCCTATTTGGAAGTTGTATGTTTTCATTTTGCTTATCTTCAAAAGCCCTTCAAGTTGTGGCCCTTCTCCTTCTTCTCCCCACGGCTGTCCGTCTGCCTGTTTTCGCTAACGGGCTTGCCACGCCCTTCGCCCGCTCTCCCTTAACCTCCCTGCTTCTCAATGACACATACATTCTCCTCTACCTCATCCTTCTGACCGGTTAAGCCCGTGGGACGCGTGTTCGGGCAGGCCTGGCCTCTGACCTCACCCTTGGCATCTCTCAAGAACTTCCACGATGGTGCCCTTAACTACGGCTGTAACATGCCCGACATGGATGGCGTAGGCACAAGAAAAATGGTAGCAGCTTCCCCGTGACGCCAACCACGGCCACTATCACAACCACGACTTAATTTATCTCGCTATCGTATCCGAGCCCAACGACCAGCTCGCCGAAGCTTACACCCTCTCAGGGTGCACGCCGTCCGGATTGCCGGCACACCCATCGCCTTGGTGGAATTAAAATCAGCAGCAAGCTCAGGCATCACCGTCGCTGGTTCCAGACTACGAACCGCCCATCCTGCCGCCTGAGAATCACCCTGTCTATCATAAGGCGATTGCTAGCCTGAGCGGGATTACCATTGGCAGTGGGACGCCGCATGACATGGGCATCATGTCACCTACCACGACACAAACGCCACAGATTGGGTCCTCGACTGTGGGGAGCCCGATGGTAGGGCTACTCAATTCAGCATCAGGAACAACAGGTTTCAAGTGGGGAGTGATGCCAACTGAGCGGCAAAGGAAGCGAAGACATGGGGAGCCAGATTGGTTGATAGTGATGCGCTGTGGTAACCCATCAATTTGTGATTTTACAAGATGAAGATGGGAGTTTTTTATTGTAATGGTCGGAACACGGCGTTAGTGTATACGGCGTTACTTCGAGAGTCTAGCAGGTAGATACAAGATTGGTGAAGTTGACTTTTTGAAAAAAACTATTTCTTTTTTGTGTGCGATTTTCGTATGAACCTAGATACCACCACAATTAAGCTAAACACTTAAGCTCAACACTTAGGGACGGTTCGACAATAATCACTCAGACCACTGTGGCGTAGAAGTGGCTAGTCGGCGTCCTTCCCTCCCCCTGTGCAATGGAAACAAAGATAACAATCCCATAACAAGGATAATGCCACGGTAGGCTATGCTGAGCCAAAAACAAAGACAATGCTGCTAAAAGATGAGGGAGATACAAGCTACCATCCTAATCCGGACACACAAACACAGGCTGAGCTTTCGTTCACAGAACAAGCCGCCTTCTGTCCTCCGCTTTCAGAATGCAAATGTGGACTTGAGGCAAGGCACAGATAGTAGATCATCATGCTGTCTGCCGCTTTACCTGATCTTGCCCCGATGGAGACTCGGGTCTTATTGGTTTTATCTAGTTAACTCTGGCAGACAGGTTCCTGAGTAATGTCTCCTCCATCGTCAGTACAGCTCGAAGTCACCCCAAGGTGAGTGCACTGCTTATCACGAAGTCACCAAGTTATTCTCATCACAATTGCAAGCACACGAGCCGTAAAAGAAAGAAAAAAAATTGAACTGGGTAATAGAACAATCTTAGCTCTGAGTGAAGCCGAGATATACACATCACCATGTCACCTCCAAAGATTAACCAAAGCGCGCCGGTTACTTACGGGCCTGAACCGCCTCCTAATCATCCTGCTGCCCATGCCTTCGGTAAAGGCAAGAGAAAACTCAGAACTCTTGCCCCCTCAACAGGCCCTGGCACAGAGGCGGAGCTCCAAAACAAGGCATCCGATGACGAAAAGGAGCACAAGAATAAGGGATTCGATGACAACAACAAGTGGCATCTGTGGGAGATTGAGACGAATCTCCGACGAACATTCATTGAACGTCCACCAGGCCGCAAGAGCAATCCTGCATCTACCGAGGATAAAGGAAAAGGCAAAGCTCCTGTGCCCAGCCAACCTACAGGGAGAGAGAAGCAGCGGTCAGAGACCGGTGTGTCTCCAGCCGAGGAAGAGCCAGAAATGAAGCGGTCGGGCCGCGTTATGTTGGCATTGGGGCTTACTCCCGAGAGAATGGAAGGAGCACGGGAAAAACAGATTTTGCAGGCTCCAGATGATTACAGGGGTGATCCGGGGCCGGCGACTCTACAACACCGGCTTCAGCAACTATGTTGGCAGCAGCAACCAAACCGGCCCGAGGGACATAATCCTGCTCTTCGGGCCCCGGCCCCTCCTCCGCTCAACTTAAGCACTGTCCCGCCGGAAGACGTTGACCCTCTAGACCCCAACAGGCCTCTCTTCATACCCGTAGATTACCTTGACGATACGAAGGCGGCACCTTTTGGTAACAAGGGTTCATCCCCACAGCAAGTTGAAACAACAATGACAGAGGCGCGCATCCACGACCAGATCTGGCGGAGCGCGTATATCCTTGGCCGGACGCTGACTGAAGAAGAGAAGAAGATCATCAGGGAGACGATAGAGGATCTTGCAAGCACCAATGCTCCGAGCGAGGCCAGCGTAAGCCCGAGAACGCCCACACTCGCAGAAAGACAGCCTATCACTGCCACAAATCCAAGGGAGACGAGGCAATTTGTCCCAACTGAGTTGTCCCAATCTACCATCGCTGCGGAACCGGCCGGTACAAGACCATCGGCCACGGTTGAGTTGGTTCAATCTACCCCCACCAAGCAACCGGGCGAGACAAGACCATTGGGCACGACCAGATCGACTCCGTCTACCACAACAACCACGAACCTAACCCTGGCCGAGAAGAGGCCATCTATCACAGTCGGGGTACAATCTACCACTGCTCGGGAACCGGACGAGGGGAGACCACCTGCCACGAGTCCCACGACCGGATCGGCTCAGGACAGCGATATGAATGCGGGCTCGCACCCTCCACCTGTTCAGGCCGATACTCCGGGAGTGCAGCGCCAGCTGGCCACATTCCAACAAGCCATTAATAAAATTAGAAGCAAGTTGGAGGCGTTTGAAAAAAAAGCAGAAAAGCTCAACTCGACCCTCGAAGAGCATGCTCTTCTACTGGAAACTCGACAAGGCCAGCCCTCTGAAGCTAGAGAGTCACAAAGCACGTGGGAAAGACAAGTTCGTGGTCTCCGAGAAGAAGTTGCATCTCTCAGGGACGAATTGCGAGCTGTACGAGAGAAGTCTGATTTATCCAACCAAAAAAGCAGCAGCGCGATGGCCCCGGCACGCCACAGACCACCAGCAGACGCCGAGTCGGCTACAGCCGCGCCGAGCGCTGAGACCATTGAGAACAGCACCATCAGCGCTCGCCGGTGCCGCTTAGAAGACGCAGCGGAAAGCAGTGGCAGCAGCGTTCGCAGACGCCGCTTAGTAGAAGCAGAGAGCAGCGGCAGCAACAGGGGGTCAGGAAGAAACGTCGGCGGTGGCAGCGGTAATAACCCACCGCAGCGGGACAAGACACTCGCAGCCATTGATGCCGGCTTAGTCGAGCAAATGCAGCGCCTGCTCCTATCGCGCAACGGAGGAACCGAAGCAGGTGGCCATTCCCACATACCGCAATCACAGCGGCTTGTGCCCTTCGGGCTGCGAACGCTCCCTCGATGGCTACGCCAACGGCGTCATCTTGTCGAAGTATATATGCAGCGTATGCCGACGGCTGGAAGAGGTGTACGGACGCTGAGGTCGGTTCTTTTAGTCATAGTTTTCTTCGTGGGGGTTTGGCTAGCGATGGAGGCGATGCTGTACAGCAATCGGTTGGCCAGCGGAACTGGCATGATTGTCAATGGCCCTTTTGAAGAAAAGACAGATGTTGTGATGGTTTTTGGATCCTGGTTCCAATTTATCCTGTTTGAAGTCGTAGTGACGATCATTGTTTTGTGTTTGTTCAGGAGGGAGACTAGAGTTGGCACTTGACAGGAATGGGTCCTCGGCACAGAAAGTATCTAGACTATTGCGCTCATTACAATGCAACAATCCGACAAGGTGGACAAGTGCCTTACTAAGGGCACGTTGAGTAGAATAGTCTGAGAGAAAATAAGACGTTTTGAATGCAAAAACATGACATTGTAACCTTGTTAGGTCCCGCCTGGCTTTTTTTTTTTTTTTGCATTGAGGGGAGATGAGAGAGAAATGTATTCCGACACACACAAGCGAACCATGCTTCCTAGGGAGTGTGCGTTACTAAAGGGAGAGGATCAGACTTGCCGTTTTGTCCCCCTAGCTCAATAAGCATGGTACAGGCACAACAAAGGGCTGCTGACGGCGGTACAACTCTATTGTCTTTCTCCGTGTCGCCATTTACAGAGGATATGTCTACTTCCGATGGATTCCCCCCCCCCTTCCACTCTCTGTCTCTGTAACTTAATTTCTCCAAGAAAACAAGCCTTAATGTGGAGTTGACACGCCCATCAACACAGCATACAAACTGCGACCTTCAGAGCATCAGCCTTATTCATGAAAGGAGTCACAGGGCTCAGCCCAATACGTTCGCTTGTGAGTGGATGGTTGGGCATCCAGCCGGGAATGTCAAGCTCCGAGCTGGCCACACGGATCGGCCCTACGGCCTCATAGCGTCCTTGGCTCTTCTTTCCCCTTGAGGTGGGAGTTCTATGTCGGATTTGATCTCCGAGTCTGATGGTCAGTTGCCATCGACTATACACTGACATCAGGGTTGACGACCCGAAAACCCGGTTTAGGATGAGCACAGGTGCACTCGCTGACACTTAACGATCCAGCCAAGCACATCGAGAGCAGAGTGTCCACATTGGCAGACTCCATGCTCTCTTGTAGGCTGGGCCATGATGGCAGCACAGCACCAAGGGGCTGGCCAAAAACTTAATAGGTGGTAATTGCAGACAAACAAACAACAAGAGTGATGGGCTTCTCATCTTTGAAGAAGAGTTGAAATGGCTGCTGACTGCCCTAGATTTGGGTTATCCACATCGCCCTGGCCCAGCAGCAGAACGACAGCCCATAGATTGTGAGTGCAGAGAATGATAGGGCCCGTGCTCCTCCCGCCTGATTTAGCAGCGCAGGTGACAGCTGGGGTATTCCGGAACAGAGATTAGGCAGGGTAGACATGCATTGTTGGCCGTTGCGACGTAGGGCGTTCCCCACTACCCTCGCCTAATCGGAGGATGAGCTTGGAATGGCAGGCCGTTTGGCAGATGCAGCGACCTGGGCGCAATCGCGCGCGGGAGCCCGATTAAGCTTGGGGGGGGAGACAGTTCCACAACAGCTGCCTTTTCTGTCAGAAGTGTTTCTCTCCTATCCAGTTGCTATGAGGGAGGGCAAGCCAAACGTGAGAGTTTCTGGGTCTAGGTACGCATTGCACGAAGTGTCCCTAACCTAGACATGGGGCCAGGCCAGTCCAGTCAACCAGCATGCAATTCGAGCCGAGACAAAGAGAAGACAGACTGCCAGTGGGGAGTGCTGTTCCCAGTCGGCCTGTGGACGAGACGTATCCCGTGTCTTCTGTGAGTGAGGTACCTATGTGTGTTGGTCCCAATATTGTCCAAACCGAGTTCGTAAGCCGTGAAATGCATGGTTGATCGATTCCCGATGATCAAGTCAAGTGCCGTGTGTGTCGAATTTGTGTGAATTGTTTTTGATTGAGGCTGAGAGGAAAAAAAAACCCCGACGCCAAAGAAGAGTGCAGCAGGCGCCCAATGACAGCCTCCAGCCCTCTCTCTCCCAAATTGGGTGGCTTCTTTGTTGCGGTCTACCCGACCTTCTGCTATAGGCTCCTCGTGCCCTGTGGGCTTGCTGTAGGCGTGTTTGGTATCTAACCCTCTGCCTTCTCTTTGTTCTGGGGGTCCTTCGAGCGCGCCTTCGCCATCTCGGCACCGCACCTGCGAGCTTTCCTATATTGGACTAGTGCTGTGGATCACTGTGGGTCTCCACGCCGCAACCGGCTTGAAGTTTAAACTGACGGCAGGTGCGGGAGGTCGATCTCCACATGCGCTTTCGACGTTGCAGTGTCCAGAAACTCTGCCTTTTCTGTGTTTGCCCTGACCAATTTCCCACGTTTTCCATTTTTTGGTGTACCTTTGGGTCTCTGGCGCGCTGCCCAAAGCGTGCACTTGCAGAGTATCAGCTTCGATCCGGAAAAATTGGTGTTTTGGTGCGCTTGGGCGGCTTTGCCGATGCCTAGACTCCAGGTGCCAGCTTCTCGAGGGCTCGAGCCTGTTTTTCGTTAAGTTGTGAATCGTAAAATCGAGTAAATTTGAGCGCTATGCGCTTACAATTCTCAAGGCCATGTAGGCATGCCGCGTGCCGGCCCTGGACCATGAACTACCGAATTGGATCTCGACCGGCCGGCAGTCCCGAAAGATCCATCAGATGTCGTAATGATGTCGGTGATGATGCAAACCCCACCCCTGTCCATCTCGTTCATGCTCCGGACTTGGCATTGGTGTCTAGAAACGCTGCCACCCAACTCAGTCTCGGGATCCAAGCCTGCGCGGAAAGCTTATCCGCAACTCTGACTTGACACTTGACACATGGAACATTGAAACCTTCCATCTCTGTTCTCAGTCCCTGTCTCCTGGTGTAGGTACCACCTTCCACCAGTTAGGTAAGGACACGCCCCTCATCTGGCCTACGCCCGTCATAGCAGCTAACGGTCAACACTAACCTATCATCTGAGACGCGTACGTCGTATTAAGTTGATCAGAACCTCGCTGCCCATGAATGCCCAGGCGTCCTCCTTGCCCCCATATCAATAACATATAGGCAGGGTTGATGACATTGGCTTTTCTACCTGATCTACCCGGAAAGGGGGCCCGTCTCGGCTCTGATCCGGCTTTTGGTTGTTGCTGTGTCATCCCGCATGGCCTTCACGCACACAGCGCATCGGCTTGTATGGTCTCCTATCTCTTGCAAACACCTGGTCCATAACATCCATTGTCTTTCACGTGGAGGGGGCCTAGGGTCGTAAAAAAGCAACCTGTGCGGACTAAGCCTATGTGCTGTCTTGACTGTAGGCAGTAGGTTGCCATACCGCTACTCAAGCGAAGCCCCGTCCTCCCGCCTACGTAGCTATGCTTTCCCAAAGGTTGCTTGTCGCGCTTGAAAATCCTGAAAATGCGGCCTTCTTTCCCGATATTTGACGGATATTGCGTGCATTTGTGGGGTAGAATGAGGCGTAATCCTGGGTCGGTGCTTGCTCGAACCCCGTGCTTCCAACGGTCGCGTCTGCCGGCGCCGACCGCGTCCAGGTCGAGGTCGCGGAATTTATCCATCCTTTACCCATATTGCGGATGCAACGTTTTTGCCAGCACACCACAACCGTACGTCAAAGTCCTTGTACAGGCCCACCTCGTTACCAGACCCCGTACTTCTGAGTGCACCTCGCCTATCTTGCAAGACTGCTTTGTCAAGCTGACCAAAGTCACCAAGCATCCCAGACGGGAAACCGAGAGTATCACGCTTCTCCCAAAGAAGCTCTCCCACGGCCGCTCAAACCCTGGGTCTCTTCGGGGCGTGCATGCCAGCCCCGGAGCCCCGCGTTACCTGCCCGCAGACCCGTCACTGTGGGAGATAGCCACGGCGATTCCAACGCCGCTCTGCGCTGAACACCTCTCCTTGCCCATGGCATGTAGCCCTGGGGCCTGGGATTAGAAGCCGCTGATGAGGATGCTAGTTACAGGGGGTTTGACCTGCCCCGGAGCTTGCCCCGACCCTCTTTGCGGTTTTCGCCGTCTTGTTCCCGGTGGAATTTCAAGTGCCGTGCCCGGCAGCAACCCCTGACCCCGAGCTGCCTCCATGTGACGGCCCAGCAATCAACCTTTCATTCTGGAATACCATACTCTGCTCCTTACGAAAAGCTAGCGTGTATTCGTTCCCATCTGCCCGCCTGTCCGCTTGTACTCCGTAGTCTGGGTATCCCTCCATTAACCCCACTTAGACGGGTATTACTCTGTTTCATCCACGGCCTGTCACTTGTGTAGACTAGGGGGCCAGCTAAGGCAGGGTGTGTTAGGTTGGTGTACAAGATGGAATTGCGGACGGATATATACCGGGAACCGGAAGGTACAGTCCCCCTTATAGATAAGAGGTCTAGACCGCCGGTACGCCCTCTGCAGACAGTAGGCTGTTTTATCGTTTTCTATCCTTGACTTTCTTTATCTCCTTCACCACGCTTGGGCATCTTGGTCTCAATAAGACAACTCCCTTGTGCTCTCCCTCTTGGTGCTCCCTTGGCTTAAGCACTCCCTCAACAGAGCCTGAGAAATACGGACACCCCATCGAAGAAGCAGCCCCTTACTGACAGTCGATTCCGGTTCTACTTTTTCAATATGGCCGGGTGGTCAGGAACACCAAGTTCGACCAGCACAGGCAGTGGAGGACATGGGGGCCGCAGTACAGATCCGGCGCGGGCCGCCTACTTCGCCGCTAGACACAAGGTCGTTGAGCGTGCCATGAAGCACTACGCTGCTGGTTTGTGCGGGCTGATCGCTATCTTCGTACTTTGGCGCTGGGTAAGGTGGCTGAGCGTGAAAATGGAGAGAAAGCGGAAGCCGGCCGGGGCATTGGGCAAGCCGTTTGTTGCGGTTTCAAGGTCAGTGTCTCAAGATTTTCCCTAGTTGCGGGAAGTCAAGCTGTTGACGGTTATCCAGACTTCTCCGGAATCTGCTGGTTCGCAGAGTTCCCGGATTTGGCTCTGGTGGGCACGCTCTCGTGGTCATTGCCTATGTGGCCATCAACCTCGCGATTGCATTTACCAATGTTCAGTGGACAGTGTCGTACGTCGCTCACAGGTTTGGATGGTATGCCTTGTTATTGGGACCCCCCTGAGAAGGCATGAGAAGCGCACTCACACATGCCGTTACAGGTTGTCGCTGGCCAACATGGTCTTGGTCATCTTGCTGGCGCTGAAGAACACTCCACTGGCCTTCCTTACGGCCTACTCCTACGAACGGCTCAACTGCTTGCACCAGATCGCTGGCTACACCATGTTCTCACAGATGGTGATCCACGCAGCCATGTACACATCATACTTCAACAGCCAGGGTCGGCTGCTGAGCATCTACTCCCAGCGCGGCACAATTGCAGGCATCGTGTGCGGTTTCGGTTTCTTGAGCGTCATCTTCTCGGCCGTGTTTCTCCGTCGTGTGTGGTACGAGATCTTCTACGTGGTCCATGTCGCCTCGTGGGTCGTCTCGGTTATTGCCGTCGGCTTTCACCAACCTTCAATCGCGGATAAAACGCTAATTGTTACGCTTATTGCCGCTGTCGCCTGGATCCTCGACCGTATAATCCGTGCCTGTCGAGTTCTTTACTACAGCGCCAACAACGAGGCCACCCTGCACCCGCTCCCCGGAGGTGGCACTAAGATTGTGCTAAAGAAGGCGCCGGCCCGTGCCGAGCCAGGAAAGCACTGTTTCGTTTGGATTCCAGCCATCCGCAAATTCGAGACGCATCCTTTTACGATTCATCGTAGCGATCCCGTCGAGTTCACCGTAAAGGCCCGTGATGGATTCACCAGCGATTTACACAAATACGCAGCCGCAAACCCGGGCGTTGCAGTCAAAGCTTCAGTGGATGGGCCATATGGCACGTTTCCTGATCCCATGGAGTTTGACAAGATCGTGCTAATTGCTGGCGGTGGCGGCGCGACGTTTACTTTTGGCCTGGCAGTGAATGTCCTGGAGAGGATGGGCGAAGAGGATAAGAAGCAGATTGTATTTATTTGGGCAGTTAGGGAGCATGGTAAGTACCAAGATTGTATCATTCGTCTTACAAAGCCGGCATGCACTAACGCCATGGTCACAGAAAACCTCTCCTGGTTCCGCGAGCAGCTCGATATGCTCCTCACTCAAGCCCAGACACCCCGCGTCAATGTCTCCCTCTACGTGACGCGTGCTTCGTCCGACATTAGTGGTACTCAGGAAGCACAAAACAGCGGCGAAAGATCATCTACCGACTCACCAGCCCTTTCGCCAATCGAGACGGACCTCGAAAAGAGCATCTCCCACCAGCGCTGGGCTCGCACAACTACTACAACCACGACGACGACTGCCACAGAAAGTGACACGGAGAAAGATATCGAGAAGACTATTGAGACGCGGGTTGAACATAGCAAGGAGGCTGCCACGGCCGTGACTGCCACTACGAAGGCTGCTCAGACACTGCTTGATTACCCCGTACAACTTGGTCGCCCTGACACGGCAGCATTGATTCGCGATGCAGTGAACATCACGCCATCGAACCAGCGCGTGCTGGTTGCAGCTTGCGGGCCGGATGGGTTGATGAGAGTGGTGAGAGACACTACCGCGCGACTGATCAGGGGAGATGGGCCAGCAGTAGAAGTACATTGTGAACAATTCGGCTGGTAGGGCGCACTGATTTCATGAGCCTAAGACTTGGGAGAGGATAGCAGGCTGGTTTCATCTCACTGATTATTAGACATGAGTATGGTTTATTTCAGGAGTCTCACGACAATTAGTTCAGGTCTGTCGGGGGTATTTCGATGATGCTAGGATGAGGATGTGTACATATTGGAGTTCGGGGCTTTGGATACCTTGTTTTTGTCATTGCTTCTTCGAGTTATACCTCAATGGCTTGACATCACGCGCGATATGTTGGGTTTTTTTTGTGG
>Ga0065720_1019560_pt1 | contig 23518 bp, 17 predicted proteins | sample Thericmetagenome_FD_59107 | JGI IMG/M metagenome (GOLD analysis project Ga0065720, IMG submission 59107) | Thermophilic microbial communities from the Joint Bioenergy Institute, California, USA of rice/straw/compost enrichment - eDNA_2 v2... | ecosystem: Engineered > Solid waste > Grass >... | reverse complement strand
GGGGGTGGCGGGGGGGTGTTGTTGAGAAATGTATATGTGGCTGGAGCAATTGGCAGATGTTCTTCTTTTTTTTTCGATGGAGGGATGTTTGCGTCTGTCTATCCCATGCACAGTTGCCGGAATAGGGACAAAGAGAGCCTTCCGTGGTCAGCTTAACTTTGGTGCTGCTGCTTGCTGGATTTCTTTACCTGAACAGCTAGAGAAGATGGAGCATGGGTTGGCTTCCCAACACCACCTTGTAATACATACGAGCTTTTGTAATCAGTGAGCTGGTAGAGAGATACCAAGTCAGGAAGTTCTAGCACATCACACTTGTTGGCCAGCGCCCGTAATCAATAGGTATATACAACCACCAAAGGCTGATTATTTATGATTTGACCACCATCATACGTCAATAAGACGAATAAGTCTAGATTGTAACCGACAGCTACCTACGTGTGCCCACATAAGATAAAAGGCAAAAGAGCAAAAAGAGCGAGAGATTCATCCCAGATATTACAATACCAACTGGCTGGGTCTGTTCCTTTTTGCCAACTGCCGGTATTATAGGCAGCGATTGATATGCCTTTTCCAGGTTTACCATGCCTGGAGTGATAAGTCGTAGTGTCCCTCTTTTTGTTTTCTTCCTCGCCGATCCTTTTCAAACTGTCCATCCACGCACTGTATAGTACACCTCTCCCCTTCTTATCTCATTCCCTCTTCCGCGAACCTACTTCGTTTTCTCTAGTCCGACATCCTCCAGTTGTCAAACCACTTCATATACCTGTACTTCTTGTTTGGTCCAGTCATGCCGAAGCAGATGGGGATGAAGTAAATATAAAGCCCAATGACGACGGCATAAAGCACGCCGAACACAGCGGTTTGCGTCACCTTACCACGGTTCCGCAGGAACCAGTCCGCCAGGAAGCCGAAAGTCAAGATGGCGAAGTACAAGGCCGGGTAGTAATGGTGCACATACGTGACACGCGCCATGATGATGAAGGGCAAGTAATGAAGGAACCAACCCACGGCCGGGTACACGCCGGCGTAGTGAATCTGGTCGAGATCAGAGGCCGAAAGCTCGCGGTAGCCGCGCTGCCACCGGATCAAGTACCAGGCCACCAGACCGCCGAACACCACCAGGCTGGCCGTCGAGCCCCAGTAGACTGCCGGGTTGCCCAGCAGGAAGTACTTCACAACCTTGTCGTCCCAGCTGCACATGCGAAGACCGACGTGGAGGATGGGCCACTGCCACCACTTGGACGCAAGGTCATCCTGCTTGTCCGGGTCAGGGACAAGCGCGTTGTTAGAGGTCATCATGGCAACGTTCTAAAACGTGTTGTTAGTCATCATGTAGGCCGTAACTGACTTAAGATAAACATACAAGGTGAATGAAATCCTGGAAGAAGGGCGACTTGTACAGGCTAGGGTTGCCAGGGGGCACTGCTTTGGTTAGCCTTCTCCTTGACAAACGGACATCTGCTCAAGAAACTCACGCTTCTCGTTGGTGTGCTGCTCAATGTTCCAGTGTGTGTACTTGTCACGAGGGTTATTATCCTTAGTGCAAGTGACCTCAATCTGCTTGAAGCCCCACTGAGGAAGATTAACATTGCCAGCACGCAGATAGCAGCCCAGAACCTTATGCCTGAGGCGGAAGGCTGTGGTAAGAGTGCGGATCCTGCTGTAGTCACGAGATGCAGTGTCCTTGACAACCTCAATCTGCCAGTGGTCTTTGTCATCACCAACTGTAAGATTGCCATAGCCAGAAACCTCCCATTGGGACTTGGTGATCGGGGCCGGAATAGTGTGAGAGTGAAGGTTGCGACCAGTCTGGGCGTGGAGCAGGCGGACGACATCGCCGTTGCCAATGAAACGGGGCGGAGCATTTGGGTCATAGGGGACGTCGTGGCGATTCGGGTAGAAGAACCAGTTGTTGTTCGCATCCTTGTGGTGGTAGCAGGTCACCTGCTGCTGCGTCGAGCCTTCCGGGTAGGTCTGAACATGGCTGTGAAGAAGGCCACCACCATAGCCCATGTTCTTAATGGTCACCAGTGAACCATAGGCAACCTCCAGGGGGCTGTCTCTGCCGACAGAGGTACCCCGCAGATTAGCCTGGAACAGCGAAGGCATCTGGGCGTCACCCGGGCCGCTGTTGGTCAAGACAGCAAAGTGAATGGCGAAACTGAGAAGATAGATGAGGAAGGGCAGAATGATGAGGCCAACGACACGGGCGAAGAAGTGAGCAGCCAACTCAGACTGCCTGCTGTCAGCATGCCAAGCTTAGGGGATTACTTAGACAAGAAGTGAGACTTACCCAAGGCATCTTGGTGTCACCGAACTTGTTCCACAGGTCTTCAATGGTGTAGAGGCCAACAAGCGCGGTGACAAAAAGACCGACCAGCTTGACACTGCACACGAAGCCAATGCTCAGACCAGTCATGAACAGCCAGAAGAACCATTCGGGCTCGAAGGGATTCTTGCGCTGGTTGTGGAACTTGGCCCAGCAGAGCGTAGTAGCGACGGTACCAAACAAGAGCATTGAATCGAGCAGGATAAAGCGGCTGATGGTGGTGTACGAGTTCTCGCAAAGGACCATCAGAGTGACGAGCCAAACAGTCGGGCGCTTGAAATGGAGCTCCTTAGCAGTCCAGTAGGCCATGGGCACGCAAACAGCGCCCCAGAAGGCGTTGAACTGGCGCATGAATGTATAATTAACCTCCGCGGGGTAGGTCTCGCCCGACTTGAACTCGAAGGAGCCATTGTAACCAGCAAGCCAGCCACTAAGGCCAACCAAAAGCTTTCCTGCAGGGGGCTGAATTGGTTCACGTCGGTTAGGGTGCCGTCTCGTCCGTTGCAGAGGGGGTGTTTAACTTGCATGAACGTCAAAGTAGAACTCGCGCTTTAGATAGTGGCTGCCGAACTTGCCGAAACTGTTCAGGAGGAATGGTCAGCGGGTGAGTGCCACATCACGCAGTGAGACATGGGAGCTACTGACTGAGCCTCGTCCCAGGTCACGATATTGGAGAGACCGATCTTGTAGAGCCGAGTGAAGAAGGCGAGAGCTGTGAAGATCACAGGAGCAATAACCCACTCCCACTCATCGAAAACCTGGAGGATAGAGGGGCCCTGAGCGCATAGCAAGAATCATGTCAGCAGCTGGGCAAGGTATTGCAAGATGAGCTTCGAAAATTGGCCAGGAATGCGACAAAACTTGCGCGCGCACCTTCTTCTCCTTCTTCTTTTCCTCGGGCTGGGGCTGTTGCTGTTGTGCGGCAGCGGGCTGGGCGCCGGGCACATTGCGACGCCTCAAGGCATCGCCGACGTCAGCGCCCGAGGCGACAGCGGGCCTGTCGCTCGAAGCCATGGCAATGTTGTGATGGGAACCAAACACGCGTCAAGCCGTCTTCGTCGTAGGAAACCAGATTTCACGCGATGTTCTTCACGGGGTTAGCGGACGAGCCGCAAAACTGGAACGCACAGAGAATGCGGTAGGATGAGAAGGGAGAGCGGACGGCTGCCAATTAATGAAACGGTGATAAACGAGCGTGTCGAAGAAAATCGAAAAGTCAGTAAACTTGGAAACGCCGTTAATTGACTGCGACGTTACCAATGGGACGGATGCACACCGGACAAAAATCGTCCCCAGTCAAAGTCAAAGCAAAAGTAAAGTCAAAGTCGAAGACGACGGGGATGGATGATAAATGAAAATGGCCAACTCTCCTCACGATGCGGGTAGCGAGAGAGCTGAGCTGGTCAAAAAGGGAGGGCGGATCACGGGCCGGGCTGAACACTTCGTGGCCTTTTTCGCCCGTTCGAGCAAGGCCCGCGGGGCTTGGCGGCGCCCCCCTGTTGCAGCGTTGGATGCACAGCGGCCTGGCAGCGGGTCAGGTCAGCGGCGTCAGCCTGTCTGGCAGCGTCCAGGGTGGCACCAGGCAGCCCGCTGGGAACCTCTCATGTCTATCGTGTTATCCGTATAGGTTACCCCCCCCCAGACTCGACCTCATGCCACCACAATCTCCGTCAGGAGAGATGGAAACGCTGCATTCATTCCGTACCCGATTCATATTCTCTGATCAAAGCCGTTTCACTCGTTGTCTTCAGTGCCTCGGAGTCTTGCCGGCAAGCTTCTTCCTGCCGAGGATTCTCAATGTTCAAACATTTAACCCCTCCAATACAACCCTCCCGAAACTCACAACTCCCATTTGATAACTTTATGAAGGCTTGCAAGAAAACTGTCTAGAAGATTGTGTACAGTAAAACCAAGCCATTGGACAACTGCATACATAGCGTTACAAGAACCAGCAGATCCATCTTTGAAGTCTGTCGTTCGTGCAGACATGCAGCAAATGGCTCAATCATCATGCCAGCCCACACCGGATTCAAGGGTAGTCGTAAATAATATACAAATGCTATACACACGCAAGGCATATCTCTCGCATTACACAACACCAGCCATCCTGCCGGAGCTTATAGCTGCGCTGCTGCCCGGATAGCGGCAGCTTCAGCTTGCGCTGCGGCCATAAGCGCCTTCTCCCTCTTCTCCTCCTCAAGACGCTTCCGGTTGCGCTCGCGGTCGATAGCGCCCTGCTCCTCGCGCTGCTTGGCGTCAAGCAGCTCTTGCTCGTCCTGTGGCGTCGGCTTCAGCAGCTGGGCCTTCGTCTTCTCGAGGAACTCCTGAAGGATGACGTCCGAGTGCCGGTTCTTCATATCGATTGTCACGACACTCTCGCCTTCAGACGGTGGAGGAGCTTTAGACGAGCCGTCTGTCGCTGACGGAGGAGTCGGTGTCTCCTTTGTGATGGTCGCGCCGGGCTTGCGGAAGTAGATACTCAACGTGGCGGGGGCCGACTGATCTCGGTGCCGGTTGACGATCATGGGAATTTGTGGGTTCCAGTACTTTAACCGAGGGAGTGCCTCACGCCAGAACTTCCTATCGGAAAGGAGATACAACATTAGCTCCCAAATCGAATTGCGCTTCAAACCCCGCGCAAAGCGTACCTCGGCCCCATATGCCCATCGTTGTGCTTCATGGCGAACTCCATGTGTATCCGGGTAACATCTTCTGGAAGAAGAGCTGCCCCAGGGCCAACTCTCAACTTAACGAGCTGTAATGCGGGAGCAAATGGTCAACAGGAGAGCGATATGATGACAAATGAGGTAGACAGCGACAAATAAGATTTACCTTCTGCGAAGTCACGCTGGAGTTAGCTAGCAGTCTCGTTTGGTGTTGGAGTCCTCTAGGGCCATGGCACACTTACGGTCTTGAGTCTGTTTAACCTCCTAATGACGCCAACCATCTTGGTTTATGTTGCCGGTGAATCCGTCACGCGGGGGACTCACACGTTGAGTGTATGTGTTGTTGGATGCGTTCCGCGCGGCGAAGGTGCAAGCCAGGTCTTACCGATATGGAGCTGTAAATTTTTGGGCATGTTGCGGGTTCGGGTTGATTGCGAAGACTCCATATCTTGGCAACAACAAGAGATAGGCTGCGGCCCACAGGCTCACCGCTTTTGCCTGCCGGGAAGGCCCACTTGACAGGGTTTAGATGTGGGGTATGGGTCCACTTAACAGACTCCTGTCAAAAGAAAGCTCGAAAGTTTCCCAAGATCCAGAACTTTCAAAAAAAAGACAAGCACGCAGGTCAATTATATCTATCATTCATTGCCTGTCAAGGGCAGGCAACACGAATCAAAGAGTTTTCCAGACAGAATCAGCAGCGAGGAGTGGCGTCAGCAACTACGGCACAGTAACATTGCGCTCACAAGCCCCCCTGTACTGGCTGAACACATTCCCGCTTGCTCCCAATGGCCCCAGGGCGCCCATTCTGCTCACGATTGGGCATAGGAATATCCAGAGTTTTTGGTCTCGATCGTATTGCCGCTGCTGAGCTCCCGATCTACCTATGCCCAGCATTTCGCTCTCTATCCTTCGAAATTACCACCCGTAACCCACGCATATCTCCGGATCCCAGAAGGATACAGACCAGGAGGCTTCATGTCGAATATTCACATCCCCCGCAGCCCGAGATACCCAAGCTGAGAGAGTTTCCGGAGCGAGCACTTCCACTGCAGTGTCATGGTTGCGGTGCGCTTGCGCAAACCGTCGAGCCTGACAAGGCTGGGTATTACAATCTCAACCGCAAGGCTATCCGAAAATACTTGGGTCTCGAAGAGGAGAAGCCCAAGCCACACGCTCCCGACCCAACCCCTATTATCGAAAGCGCCCTTAAGAACATTGACGTAGATGCCCTGGAGAAACAAGGCATCTATCTCAAGTCACTACTACCAAAAGAGCCAGAGCCAGAGCCGCCGAAGCCATTGAAACCCCCCCTCTGCGAACGCTGCCACAACCTTGTCCACCATTCCTCTGCCAAACCTATCTTCCATCCAAGCATTGAAAGCCTCCGAGACACGATCGAAGAGTCTCCCTACAAGCGCAACCATGTCTATCACGTCATCGATGCCGCCGATTTCCCCATGTCGTTGCTTCCTAGGCTACACAGCCTGCTAGACATATCACTGCGCAGCCGCAACCGCCGTTCCGAACACGCCAAGTACAAACGCGGAAGGTTGATGGAGATGAGCTTTATCATCACGCGCTCTGATCTTTTAGCTCCTAGAAAGGAGCAAGTTGACAAGATGATGCCCTACTTTAAAGAGGTTCTCCGGGATGCTTTGGGTCGTGTTGGCCACCGCATTCGACTTGGAAATGTGCATTGCGTCAGTGCTAAGCGGAGCTGGTGGACAAAAGAGCTCAAGGAAAAAATTTACGAGCGCGGCGGTGCCGGCTGGATGGTCGGCAAGGTCAATGTTGGCAAGAGTCAGCTCTTCGAAGCCGTCTTCCCTAAGGGTCGCATGGTTGAGGAGCCGAGCAAGCACGACATTAAAGTGACCGTTTATCCCAAGAAGTCCCCGCACAAACCGGAAAAGCCTTTGGAGGCTCTACCAGGATTAGACGAAGATGACGATCACGGCTATGATCCTTCAGATCCCCTTCTGCCCGGCCGCGTTCCTGAGGACGACTTGGAAAATCTCAGCCTTTTACCGCCCCCAATGCCCGAGACCAACTATCCTGAAATGCCCGTAGTTTCCTCGCTCCCGGGAACAACGGCCTCGCCTATTCGTGTGCCCTTCGGCTCCGGCCGCGGTGAGCTGATCGACTTGCCTGGTCTAGCACGTTCTGACTTGGAGAACTTCGTCCAGGAAGACAAGCGCCAGGACCTCATCCTCAAGGCGCGTGTCGTGCCCAAGCAACAAGTTATCAAACCCGGCCAGTCACTCGTGCTCGGTGGCGGCTTGATCCGCATAACCCCCCGTAATGTGGCTGCCGACGGTGACGAGGAGCTGATCTTCTTGGGCTACGCCTTCACCCCTTTGGCCCTCGCCCCACACCTCACCTCGACATCCAAGGCCATTGCACTGCAGGCTCAGTCCCCCGATGCCCCTCACGTCGACTCCATCATGCTCCCAGGGGTCGGTGAGAAAATCAAGCACGCCGGCGCCTTCCAGCTTCGTTACGACGTGACCAAGGCACGTACTGGTCCGCTAACACGCAAGGAGGCTGTCGGTCTCAAGGTTGACCGACTGCCATACAGGGTGCTGGGCATCGACATCCTGATCGAAGGCTGTGGTTGGGTCGAATTGGCGGTGCAGGTGCGCACGAAGTCGCTATTCCGGGAGGAAGAGAGAAAGAAGCTTCGGGAGATAAAGGAACAGCTGGCGAAGCAAGAGTTCGACGGCACAGCTTCGGCGGTCTCTGCTTTGCCAGAAACTTTAGATGGGGAATTGCTTCCAGGAAAGTTAGACCTGCGCCCTGAACCTGTGAATGCAGTAGATCGCACGAAGAAGAGAAAGAAGGCTGCGGCGAAGGAGGAAGAAGAGGATGGGAAGGATGAGGAAGAGAAGAAGAAGAAGGAGGAAGAGGAGGAGGAGGAGGAGGAGGAGGACTGGGACGGCCTGGAGCCAAAATGGCCAGTGGTTGACGTGTACAGCCCCGAGGGGAGGTTCATCGGTTACCGCAAGCCCATGAACGCATGGCTGATGAACAAGCCCAAGAAGCCCGAGAAGTCAAGGCCGCGGCCAAGCATGAAGGGCAGAAAGAAGGAGGAGAAAAAGATGAAGAGGATGCTGGCAGCCCAGCAAGCGGCTTAGTGGTGTGCGGGCCAGTCTGGTGATGACTCTACATCTTCTTGGATATTGCATTACAATTGTACTATATTTTAGACGTGTACAGGTGCCTGAGGTATGTATGAGTATGGATGGTGTACAATACACATAGATTTTCCTCTGCGTTCACACCACTTTGTTTATTCCTCCTTTCCGAACGCCTAGCCAACAAGCCCCCATTTATATATGTCGTAGGAGCCGAATACTCCGCTCTCTAGTCCCAGATACGCACGACCCCTATGTCGATCTAACAAGATCATTCACAATAATCGTACACATTTACACTCTCGTCCTGCCAGCAGGTTCCTTGCTCCCGACCGTTTCGTAGCCGTTTAATTAACTTCGGGCAGAGGTCCTGGAATGCCCCTAATCCTCCCGTTATCATCATACCTAGCTTTGAAGAATGTATAATTCAGGGTCACCGTCTCAACTCCCTTCATATTCACATCCTTCAACAGATCGGGATCGAGGTAGAAAAATACCGGCATATCCACGGTCTCACCAGCAGCCAAGCGCTGCTCCTCAAAACAGAAGCACTGGATCTTGCTGAAGTATGGCGCAACCTGGGCAGGCGTGACGCTGTATGTCGCAACGCCGATGATATCCTTGTCGGAGTTGTTGGTTGCTGTGTAGAAGGCCAGCGCCGTCTCGCCCGGCAGCACGCGCACCTCGCGCTGTTGGGGGACAAACTTCCAAGGCAACACGTTGGAGACGGACGCAGTAAAGGTCACGCGGATGCGCTTAGCGTCCCGGACGGGTTCGAGACGGGAGGCAAGGTCTTCTGGAGACGACGATGAACTGGCCGTGCCGTGCGCCCGGACGGGCTGACCACCCCAGCCTGTTGTTTGGCAGATCTGGGAAGTCAGTGAGTCATATGGGGTCGAATTAAAGGCAGGGAAGGAAAAGCATACCATCTTATACATGGGCACCGAGCCATACGAGAAGGCGACTGTGCCGAGGATGATGCTGATGGTGTAGTACCTGAGAATCTTATTTAGTATGTATATCCACCAGTAACTTCGGCCCTATCCTAATGTAGTATGCCAACGGGTACAAATACAGTCAAGCAAGGGAACGAAGAACTTACACCACTGTTTGATTCCGCTTTCTATAGATTTCATACATTTGTTCCATGCTCGGCGCAGCATATCCCCTCGGTTGCCGTTTGTTCTGTGGTGCCTGCGCTCTCTTTGGTGTGCTCTGGGAGAAAAATCTGACTTTGCCATGGCTTTGTCTTGCAGTGATCCTCGTCGTGCCCGCAACCGCACTGGTCTGCTTAACGTCAAAAGCTGCCGATTGCCATTGAGCCCCTACACGGCGGCAAAAGAGGCAGGACCAGGCCGAGGCCGCCCCTGCAGCCAAGCGCCGGCCGAAATGTGGTATTTGGGACATGGTGTCGTGCCAGCTCAGTCGGTTTGTCCGGGGGTGAAGATGGCCTCGACAACGAAGACGACGATGGGCCTGACGTGGAAGAGCTCGGGTGTTCTTCACGTTGTAAGGTGGATCATCCGATAACTGTATCGGGAGCGGAGGTACCCCGTACAGGTACCTCCAGGTTCATGAGGGGTAACTTTGTCTAGACTTCTTGGCAGCTGTCATCAGTTGGCATCTGCCGGAAGATTATATCATCAGGCTAGAGGCTGGAAGGGGGGAAGATCTATGAAGAAAACAAGATCATCAATCTGAAAGCAAGCATGAGCTCAGGGGATGAAACTGAACAGTTGTGACACTCGAAGAAGTACTCGTTCGGGTAACCTAAGATTACTCTCCGTCTAAATTGTATGTCTCAATTTTAATATAAGTTTAAAGCTTAATCTGCCCAGAATCCCTCTGACACACATAGAGTAATGTCAACTCAGCAGATGACAGAAGAGTTGAGATACTCCCATCAGAGACCAGCAGCCCCTTCGCGTGCCTTTTCGCGTGCCTGTCGATGCGTTCCACGAGCTACAAATCTACCCGTTTTCTTGCCGTTCTTCGGTACAAGACTTTTGTATCCCTTTCTTGGTTCCAGGACCCGGTGAAAGGCCCAACGAGCTTGTCGAATACGCTGATCACAAATAGTTGGATCAATAAAATCAACATCTTCATCAACCATTCGCCAATCGTCAGCCGAGGTTTCTTTCCCCTAAGGAACATTGAGTCCCTCCACTCGAACGGAATGCTCGCTCCGAGATGCTCAACTGCTACTTTCAGTCCGCTAGAGAATGCATCCTCATGGAAGCCATACCCTGTCCATGCTCCTGCGTAGCTGATGCCGCGCTTGTTCTGGATCTCGTTCAGCCGGCGTTGTGCCTTCACAGCTGCCGGAGTGTATAGCGGATGACGGTAAATATAGCGTCCCTGAACGGTTGTGGGATCAGGCTCATGAAGCGGGTTGATTGTCACTAACACCTTGCCGAAGATGTTGCGTGGGATGTGCTGGAGTGCATTCATGTCGTAAGTCAGGCACACCTGAGTGATGTTACCGGTTTGTTTCTTAAGGTTGGGTGAGGACGACTTCGCAAGGTAGTTCCAAGCTGACCAAGCCTTCCGTGAGGTAGGCATCAGAGAGATGTCAGAGTGCAGAACAGCAACGTTTTTTGAGGTGAGGAAATGCCGCAGAATCTCGTGCTCCTCATCTGTGGCAGAGTCGCGGATGATTTGATAGGCCTGGTCGCCATGTGTAGCCAGGATGACATGGTCAAACACCTCAGATTTGCCGCTGTGAGTATGCAGACGCACACGGCCATCGCGTTCGCTGATCAGGCGAGTGACTCTGGTGTTGAGTCTAACATGATTTGAGGGGAAGCCCATCATAATCTTATCGATGTAGGTTTTTGATCCATCCTTGATAGTAAGCCATTGTGGACGAGATGACACCGTCGATAAAAGATGGTGATTCCACCTGCATAAGGTTAGTAGCGCGTTTCGTGATATGTATAGGGTTCAATATACATAAAACGGATCAGTGTAACTGCTGGGAAGTCTAGAAGACACTTATCCGGACTTGTGCTCCAGATTGCTGCTGTCATTGGGATCAGGTAGTCGTCGCGGAAAGCACTTGAGTAGCCCTCCCGCTCGAGATACTCGCCTATTGTTTCATCGGTTGGCGAGTCCCGACGTAGAACATCCAAAGCGAAGTAATTGAAGCGAATTATGTCGAAGATCATGCGCCACATCTTAGGGGACATGAGGTTGCTTCGCTGGCAGAACAATGCGTCTACACTCGACCCAGACCATTCGAACCAGCCTTGATCTCGTGAGACAGAAAAGGTCATGTCGGTGGGCTCCAATTCGACCTTCATCAGTTTGAGGAAATCGATGAAGTTTGCTGCTTCAGTAAGTCGAGGCAGCTTTGGAATTTCAGTGGGACAATAGACTATGAACTTACGGTATGTTGCCGAATTCAGGACAATAAAGCCAGTATCAACCATCACCTTGTACTTCCCCTTGACAAACTCGACCGTGTTGGAGTGACCACCAAGCCGACTGTCGGCCTCGTAGAGGTACACATCATGGGGACTGCGGCTCAATGCCCATAAAGCGGCGAGTCCAGCGCAGCCACTGCCGACAATAGCTACCTTTTTCCCGGGCTCTGGATCAGTTCGTTTAGACATGGCCGATTGATGCTGAGCGAGCAGTCCAAACAGGTGGTATCAGCCGGTACGTCGGTTTGGGGAATTGAAAACAAAGGTGCCCGCGCAAGTTACGAAGGGCGGCATGGCAATGATCATGGAGGGGCTTTAAGAGGCCCATGTTTGTAAGAGATGGGACGAGAAGATTAGCCAGACATATCGGCTCGATCAAACAACCACTACAAAGTAAAGCCGCCATGCCCAGCTGAGCTGTAAGCATCTAAGTATGAGCAACCCAAGGGAGCGGAACATGCACAACACAGCGGATCTGGTGTTGCATCGGGCGCAGGATGACACTGAAAGGCGAGAGGCAGATAGCGCTGCTGGCAGAGTCTCATCCAATCGCATGGACCTGGCACGCCACAGACGGCAAGAATAGCAATTAAGGCCTGTTTGCATCATGCATACTTACTTCGCCGACAGGCAGGATGCAAGTATGCAACCTATGTTAACACCCAGTCGCTGTTGGTTCGCCACTATCTTCCAAAACAATCCGCTCCTTTTAACTCAGCAGCTTGGGAAACTGGATACGTCAACTCAAATACAGGGTAATGCACAGAAGTGCACAAGTTCATCAAAGCTGATATCAGGTTGCGGATCAAGTCTCTGACACCTTCCAGAACTCTTCTGCAAAAAGCTATTGACTTGTTAGCCCTTCAATGCAAAGTGCACAGGCATGTAACGTCTCATCTCCTCTTGCCTTGAATCAGGACGGAAAGATATGCCATGTTCCGGGTCTTCCATGACGCCAGGATAATGGTATCAGAAAATAGTGACAAGGAAGGAACTGAGGAAATCCAACGACCTAGACAACGACTAGTGAATTTCAACCTCATGAGCAGTACTAACAGATTATGGAGCCACCAAATCCAATGCAATTATCAGCTAAATAACTTAATTGTTCGCGTAAGTGGATAGAGTGAGCTACCTAAGAACAGCCCTCGCTCGCAGCTAACATAGTGGATGCATCCGCAGCTAAATGATAAAAGATATCCGGGAAATATAGATATCAAGTCACTTTGGCGGAGTGGTTAACGCGCTGCCCTGCTAATATCCATTGTTAGCTGCCTAGGCAGTTCCTTCGGGAGCGTAGGTTCGAATCCTACAGGTGACGTTTTTTTGTCTCCTCCATCAGCTTACATAAAAAAAAAAAAACTGTCTTATTTTTGCTCCCTTGCTTTGATAGAGTGACCTTGATTTGATGGGTGTATTCGGTGAAGATGACTCCATCAACAAAGGTTGATGTCTCGGCATGAGATGCACTAAGGTCATCTAACGAAGCTGGAGTCGCAGCAGCTGTTGCGGCGCAGGATTTGCTTTGTGCCAGAGAAGAACGGAGGAAGATCTTAGATGTCTCTACGAGACACAACCTCCATCGCCCACGTTTAATACAACAGCAAAACAAACTTTTTAGGGAACCAGTGCATAGATGTCCAGAAACGCTGTTTCGGAGTTCTCCCAGGGATTCAACGATTGAACCCCTCTAGACCCTTAACTATGATCCACTCTGTACTTGCGGCTTAAAAAAAACAAATACTTATTCAGTCATAAGTTTAGAGTATCCATACTAGCACCCTGCGCCCAGGACACCAAAATTCCCTCAAAGTAATGTCGAGGCCAAACGGGATCGCCCACTCATCGCGAGGCCACGAGGGACCCAGCTAGTAGCAATTCTTGAGACGCCTGTTTTCTCTCCCCGGTAATACAACCCGATGCGCACAGAAAGAAGAGAGCAGGAAAAGAAGAGATTGCTCCCTCCCAGTCTTACTCTCTCGTCAAACAGCGGGCCTGATTCTGCAACCCCGGGTTATTTCAACTTTCGTGAGAAAGAAAGAGAAGAAAAGGATCAAACGAGGCTGTCTGGCGTCTCATTTAAAAACTGTTTAGCAGTTGTGGGGCGTCAGTAATCGTACACAGTGTTATCAAAACTATTTACTGTGAGGGTACTGTTGAGCCATCTCGCGGGGACAGCTTCGGTGTAACTCGGCCAAAACCAGGCTTGGGGACATCGCCAGCCCAATCGCAGCTCAGCAAAGCTCAGTGCTAGCTCGGCCGTGTCTAGTTTGACAGGAGAATTGCTTATATCTCACGGTTTAGTCAAACTTCTGGATACTTACTTGAATACAGAATACTTTCATGGTTGAGATATGATCTGATCTGTCGTTGGCCAACGGAGTCAGGGACAGCAACTAGCAGGAAGCTTTCTCTAAAGTCAACCGGCACGTTTGCTTCATAAGGCCCTGAGGTGTAAATTATAGTTTGGCATTCGCTGTAAAGCCTACGAAAGGAGGAAAAGGTAATATCCTCACACCCAAGCACTGAACGCCCCTCTAACTTCAATACAGCATACCCATCTAATGCCCGAGCCTGTATCCATCCAGCCCTGACGCCTGCATGTCCGAAAACCTAACAAAAGTCCAAGCAAAGGCAACTGTTTATCAATCTAAAGCCCCCAAAACACCTACAGCCTAACACTAGCTCCAATTCCCTTGCCAATGTACCAAACCCGTTCCGTCCACTGGCCAATCCTCACTCCAACATCAGCCTTCGCATCAACCTTCATCCGTCCACCCAGCGCATCCCTTAGCTTTCCATACCCGATCGAATCGAATGACCACTCAACTGGCAGCTTAGGTGTGGTCGACGCTCCGGGTGGGGCAGCAAACGGGAGGTAGTAACGGATGCGGCCGAGGGGCTCTGAATGGTTATACAACGCAGTCGCATCAACGTTGTCAATAAATATAGTAGTATCACGAAGAGGCGAGACGAGGGTGAACGTTGCCGTGGATGAGAGGAGATGGAAGGTCGCATCGCGGATGAAGCAAGGCCCTTCGGGGTTGTTCTTGTCGCTGCCAGCACCATCACTGCATGCGAACCTCGGGGCTGGAAGCGTGATATTCAATTGAGCGAGGGCCTCTCCAAGGAGAGGAAGAGTAGGAATAGTCCCTCTATGGGTTCGCACAATGAAGCTCGTGTTGAACCCAGAGAGATACTGGGAGATGACATCACGACCGCGTTGAAGACCTTCTTTCCCGCCCATCTCCGGGTTCCATGTAGCCGAGACGACCAAATTTGTGTTGCGTCCTTGACGTATGTTTAACTTTTTCGCATGCACTTCTCCAATGGTTGTTCCATTGCTTTCGATATGTACGCTGATAAATGGAATATGTGCCGAGTACAACGTGGGATTTGTGACGTTTACTAACGCATCGAAAGACAAAGTAGTCGAGGTTGTATTGGTAACCTTCATGATGCTGACCTCTGGTACGGCAGAATGCAGAAAGCCGCCTTCGGGAGCTGTGATATGTGCCACATTAGTTAGCCCAGTGTGCAGTTCCTGAGGCAGAGATGCCAGGGAAAACTTCAGCCGGATAACTAACGGTATTGTCAATGGAAATACGGACGTTTGATTGGGAATTTGCCCTCTGCTGGGATGGCCTTTATCATGAGATCGCCAAGGACAGTTTGGACTTTGGCGTCTACTAAGGCCTTGATCCCTAATATGACATCTTTGCCGAATAAGATGGATTGGATGATGTCGGTCAAAACATTAGGGTTTGTCACATCGACCGGTGCATTGTTAATGCGGGCTTGAATTTTGAGAAGCGCAGCATGTTGGCCAGTTTTCTTTGGAAGCTGAGTTGATGTTGCCTTTTGCCATTTCTTCAACTTGAGTTCACCGAGTTTCCTTCCCCGGTAAAAGACATCGGAATTAGCGCGAACGCCAGTCACATTAAGAGTCAAGTCGAGCTCAGCAGGAAGCTCCGCCGTAGCAACGATGGTGCCAGACACCCGAGGCTTAGATCTTGGATCCTCAGGATCTGCTGCCGGGTCGGGCATGTCAAAAGAGACATCGCTCAAGCTGAACTCGCGGAGCAGGTTGTCAAGAGGGCGCCCGGGCAAGGCAACAGGCACAGTGATGCTTGAGAGAAGTTCAATGATCCAACCGGGGACTTCAGCAACAGGTTGCTTCTGGCCTCGAACGAACACGGTTGCTGGCTTCCCACTGAGGTACTTTTCGAAAAGCATGTCAAGCGGTGATGAGTCTGAGTCTGGGCATGGCCGAGTCAGGGAATCAGGAAGTTGAACCAGCGAACCGCGTACATCCACAATCACATCAGAATGAGCCCGCACAGCGATTGCGTTTGTAGTAGCAGCAGCGACGAGAATTGATGGCGCGGCAGCGGTGCATCCAGGAACAAGAACTTCGAATGCTAGCTCGGGCACATCGAGAGATATCGGGTACTCATTGAATGTGAGTATCGACACCTCAACGGCTATCGTCTTTCCTTCATGTCCTGGCAGGGGATCATCTCGAACGTTCAGCGACGTAATGTTGTATTTGGGCATGTGAGGCAACTTGCTGCCTGTTTTCTCACTGTTATCAGCATTATGCATAGCGGCCCAGGGAGAGTGATGACAAGCACTCAGTTAAACACATGGCAGCGCTTCACGCAAGAAACTTTTCTCCAAAGTATAAGGATGCAAATGAGCGGTAGAGAGCTTGACCTTCAAACATCATAGACTCAACAATGGAGTGTGTGCCCAACGGAATAATACCCGCAGTCAGCTGGACATCTGCTTGCCCACGAAGCTGCACGGTCTTCAGTCTTCCTTGCAGCCACTCATTTGCAATCGTTCGGATGCTCTCAGCCTCGCCGGGAATCAAGTCGGCTACAATGTCGATGGCATTATTCTGGCCAGCAGTAATGCTGACGCTCAATGGGGGTACAGCAGCCGTGCCGAGAAGCATATCATTTTTCTGGGGCAGATAGACGTTGATCCTCGTTGGGCCGGTCTTGATCTCTCCGATCAGCCAGCCGACTGTCTTGCCGATGCTCCGGACTCTCCCATCTGGTACACGCTGTGCATCGAGCCGAAAGTTTGCTTGGATTCGTACCCGGACGCCCTCAGCAGTAATGGAGACAAGAGAAAGGTCGGTCGGCTCCAGTACCGTTGCTTGCTTGGCATACTCCTCAACTGCAGAAGGAACAACAAACCCAAGGACCACAACCGCCACTGCGAATAAAGACAGGACTATCACCGCAATAACGGACGGCCATCGTATCCTCTTTGACTTGGACGCTTTGGAGGAGACCGGGCCTGACGACCGACCGGTCATAGAGGTAGGATCCGCATCGTGGCTGGCGTCACCATCGGTCTGGCCATCGTAACGCAGCGTTGTCGCGGCTGTTGACAGTAGAGGAGTCGACTCGATGACTTGCTGTGTCTCATCTCTCTCAGCTCTGTGATTAGAAAGCAACGGCGACCTCTCTGAAGCGTCCGACATGGTCGGAGAATCTTAGTTGTGATGGTTGCCAGCACCGGTAATGACAGAAGGAGGAGGATCGAAACTGTCCTTGACCACAAATTGGGTGTGCTAGGTACTGAAGAGGTGGTCAGAGGACAGTTGATGACACAGACGGCACGGGTTGGATCGTCGGACCTGTCAAGGGGATCGATGCTGATAGGATGGCTATCTGGACAGTGGTGCGGTGTTCGAATTGTCAGGGCTTGGCAGGTGCCCAAGGCGGGGCCAAGCTCAGCGGCTGCCCCTGGGGTCCGACCCCGGCGGCTAGTGGGCTTGGATGCCGGCCCGAAGGCCAATGGCATGCTGTCAATTCGTCAGCTCCGATGTCGAAAAAAAATGGTGTTGATGGGATTTCAGTCCCAGTTTCAATCACCACAGTGCAGAAAAGTTCCCTTCTCGGCGTCCTACTGACTCGTCTTGTATGACGCATCTATCGCTCATACCATATCAGCATGGGATAAAAATATGAGAACGTTTCATGCAGTAATCCATCCTCAAAGTGTTTTGAGCGCGGAACATTGGTTGGGAACCGCATTTGTTGTGTATGCTGCATAGCTAGCTATAGAAATTGAATCAAATCTGACAGTGGAAATATACTGTGCCAGTTTCCAGATGTCACCAATAAGACATCCAAGGTTCTGGTGCTACCTACGCCCTCTGGATATGGGTGCAGGGAAAGGGCTGGACCCGTCAAGGTGCCTCTCAACCTCTTTTTTCTGGTTGGTGTGTTAACTGACTCACAACCCCTCCGGCGAAGCGGCAGAAACCCTTATTCTATGAAACAGCTCGGACCCTGCTAATCTAGAACAGCAAAGAAAACACTTGGTAAAAAACCTGGTGGGCTTTTCTTTCGGGAAGGACAAAAAGAAAGGAGAGGCTCCCAGGATACTTCCATAACTTCCTTCCAATTCTTTTCATCATGAATCCTCGCGCATTTCGGACCTTGAAGTTCGCCATGTCCCAGATTCAGACTCGCTCGTTTGCTAGTGCCTCGGCGACAAAACCGAGGCATCTTCTCTCTATCAGCGACCTCAGTCCTGCTGAGTTCACTCGGCTCGTCCTCAATGCCTCCGCTCACAAGAAGGCCGTGAAGGCCGCTTTCGCCGCCGGCCAGGAGCCGCCAAAACCTCTCCATGGCTCTCTGGCAGGAAAGACTGTGGCCATGATGTTCAGCAAGCGCAGTACCAGGACTCGTGTTTCGACGGAAGCTGCTGTCCAATTAATGGGTGGTCATCCCATGTTCCTGGGCAAGGATGATATCCAGCTAGGGGTAGGTCTCCTGCGACAGATGTGGTTCTATCATCAGTTCTGACCTGTGATCTATCTCTTCTAGGTTAACGAATGCTTACTTGACACATCTGTTGTCATTTCCTCCATGACATCGTGCATGGTCGCCCGCGTGGGGCCACATAGGGAGGTAACAGAATTGGCGGAGCACTCGTCGGTACCTGTTATCAATGCGCTCTCAAGTGATTTTCACCCTCTGCAGACAATTGCCGATTTCCAAACGATCCACGAGACATTCGGCGCCGGTCGGACGCCGACCGAGTCGAGCCTGGGTTTGGAGGGGCTCAAGGTTGCGTGGGTGGGCGATTCCAACAATGTGTTGTTCGACTTGGCCATTGGCTGCGTCAAGATGGGCGTCGACATCTCTGTTGCGTCGCCCGCCGGCTATGGCATCCCTGAGAAGATGCGCCAGGTGATTTTGGCTGCTGGCGAGGGTGTGGCCCGCCCGGGCAAGCTGTTCGAGACGACAGTACCTGAGGAAGCCGTCAAGGAGGCCGATATCATTGTGACGGACACTTGGGTGTCAATGGGCCAGGAGGACGAGAAGCAGAAGAGGTTGAAGGCCTTCGCCGGTTACCAGGTAACCAACGAACTGGCCACAAGGGGCGGGGCTAAGCCGGATTGGAAGTTTATGCACTGCCTGCCGAGGCATCCGGAGGAGGTGGATGATGAAGTGTTTTATGGCCCACGGTCTCTCGTCTTCCCAGAAGCTGAGAACAGGCTCTGGGCTGCTGTCGGTATGTCTATCCTTTCGTTCTGGTGGTTCCCAGATGCTTGTCCCATTGCTAACAACTCTTCTAGCGGTACTGGAGGCGTTCGTGGTCAACAAAGGCAAGATTCTGTAAAGGACTGGCGTCGGATGTTGAAAAGGAAAATCTTGGCGTTTCTGTGATTCCATGAAGAAAGGGCAAGCAGGCATGGCATCAGGCGTAGTAGTGTGCTCAAAAGCAAATAATACCATGGGACAATGACAATTGATCAAACATATTTAATTTATTCAATTTTGCGCACAGAATACATAAATAAATGAGACCAGTATCTAAACATCTCCAAACTGTTCTAGCTCTTAACCAGGGGGGAGCTGACTGGCGTCGACAACCTCGTCGGCCTCTTTCATCGGGCTGTCCTCATCCGGCCCATACAGGGGCGAACGAGGCAGAGCCATCAGACCAGTCCTGGCAGACTCGAGAATGCCGAAGGGGGCAATGAGCTTGAGGAAGGAGTCTATCCTGGATGGTTTGGCGGACCTATATGACACAATTAAAAGATGTCCTGAGAAGTCTACCCAACTAAGGGAGAAACTTACACCTCGACAATGCAGCTATTAGTGCTAATGTCAAGAACCTTGCCACCGAACTGGTGCGTAAAGTAGGTGATGTTCCGGAGATGCTCGTGCTTATGGCGTAGGGCCTCACTGGCGACCAGACGGCTGGGATGGAAATCCTTGGCCGTCTCTGCGAGGCTGGGCTGCTCAACCGCCTCTTGGCCATTTTCGCCCTGCTGAACGCCGTCGGCAGCAGTGATCTCGCGATGATGGGCAAGCAGCTCCTCGAAATACTCGGGACCGAGGATGTTGACCTTGGCCAGGAGCAACTCACGCTGGACAAGCGGAGCGTTGGTGTAGTCCAGCACAGCCCAGACAGGGACAAGGTCTTCGAGCTGGCGGCGAGCCTGTTCAACGACGCTGTCTTGACCCGTGAGCACGATAGTCATGCGCGAGAGATCCTCGACCTCAGTGCTGCAGACAACGAGCGAATCGATGTTGAAGCCGCGAGCGGCCAGGATACCCGACACGCGGGAGAGCACACCAGGCTCGTTCTGCACGAGGCAGTTCAAAACATGGCGCTTGGGGGGAGCCGCGGAGGGCATCGGAGTCTCGTAGAGGATGTTGGAAACGGCAGCCTGAGCGGACCACGCAGGAGGGTTGTCGACGGGGAGAGGGGCGTGCCTGCGCCGAAGGGCTTTGTAGGCGATGGCTGAGGTCGAGCTGCTCTTAGAACTGTGCCGGACGGTGATCAGCGGCGCAAGACCCCGCGACAGAGGGACATCGCGAGCCTGCGCCGCTATCCTGCGGGAGGAAGCGAAGAGGCTGCGAGACGCCATCTTCAGCGGATCAATGGCGAGGCCGTAGGGCCCGTTGCGTTGAAGGAAGGCCTAATCCCGAAGCCTTCTTTAGGCCAACGTAACGAGTGTCGACTGCTGACAAGACGGCCGTCAACAAGTGAGTCACCTGGATGAAGGGAAGAAAAAGGAAAAAGTTTGGCCCGGACTGAAGCCAGCCAGATCTGTCACATCCACCCACACTGGACCGCGACCGATCGAGTCACGGCTACAGCAACCACCGAGCCGGTGCGGGCGAGGCAAATGCATTGGCCAATTGCCTGGATTGGCGAGTGGAGTTGCTGTTTGCCTCCGAACACGGACGCAAACGTGGGCCGGCTTGCCTCAGGTCACCTGACCTCCGGTTGGACAGGGCTTGGCATGGCAGTTACGTACCCCGGAAATCACAGTGTGGATTTACGATACAGTAAAATCTGCACAGTGCCGCAACGCGCGCGCAGCATGTGGTGGAATTTTCAATGCGTAGCCCGCCGTTCCGTTTCAAAGTTTAGAGGCATCGACGGCAACCGGGCTATTCTTCCTCCTCCATCGCCGCCCTTCAGTCTCTTCGATCTATTTTTGTTCTTTGTTGGCAATCCATTGACGGCAACAGCTTCGGTGAGCACGCTCAGCAAATGCGCTCAAGGCTATAGGCATCTGCCTGCCCGACTCTTCTCCGTTCACCCTAACCCTGTCGTTGCTTGTTTTCCTCGGCCACTTTCCCTAATCCTCCATCTTCAACAACTGCTCGCCAGGAACCACACGTGTGCCAACTAGAAACCTCTCATCCTCACGTTTACCATGGCCGACGACTCTGAGCAACGTAGCGCAAAGCGCTCCCGCTTCGACAAGACTGAACCTACGGAGCCGCGCCGCTCGCGCTTCGATCGTCGTTCTCGTTCTCCTCCCGCCAGGAGATCCGACACCGACCGCGACCGAGAACGCAGTCCTCTCAGCCGATCCCGTGACAACGCATCGTCCGACTCCAAGCCGTCTGACTCGAAATCTCCTCCCGTTGATCCCGCCGCCGCCGCCGCCGCTGCGGCTGCGAGAATCAATGCACAAATCCAGGCCCGCAAGGGAATTCAGCATGTCGATGTTCCTCCTGTTCGGTCGAGCTCCGTCGCCTCCAGCTCTAGCAACAATAATGCCAGCGACAACAAGAGCAGCAAGCCGAACCCGCCCAGCTACATCAATAGTGAGATGTATATCTCGGATGGCGACTACATTCAGGACATCGAAATCAACGACTTGCGCAACCGCTATCTGCTGACCAAAGGCTCAACTCAGAAGATGGTAAATATCACCTTGGTTTTTTTTGCTACACTGATCTCCATTATTATCAGCATTCTCGTGTCATGGCACAATGCTCCGGTTGCTGCTCATGACCGCTTTCTTGTGCGGGACGGTCTTGCTTACTCGAAGCATGATAGCTCGCACAGGCCCACCCTCTTTTGCATCTGCTGACCTCGGCTGCTTGATCTAGATCAAAGAAGAGACTGGTGCTGGTACGCCCACCTTGAACACTTACGTTGCTATTAGAGGACATCGGTTGACTAGTTGATTTTCCTGAAGATGTCACGACACGTGGAAGCTACTTTCCAGACAAGAGCCTAGCGACCCCTTCGGTATGTTTGACCCCAAACCACTTAGGCTCAGTCACTAGGACTGATATGCTAATGCCGCTGCGATGTAGAACCCACCGCTGTATCTCCACGTTACTAGCACGACCAAGGAGGGTTTGGAGAAGGCCGTCGCAAAGATCCATGAGCTGATGAAGCAGGAGCTTCCCCAGCTGGTGGATGAGCGTCGTTTCCGTCGACGTCAGGAAGAGCAGCATCCGGTTGAGCGCGATGAGTTTGGCCGGGTAAGAATGGTGCAGCAAAACTTGCTCTTTATTCGATCAGACTAACCATGCGTAGCGTAAATGGCCGGAAGAGAAGATTCCAATCGGCCTCGAGCCGATCCCGGGCTTCAATCTCCGCGCCCAGGTCGTAGGCCACGGCGGCGCCTATGTCAAGCACATCCAGCAGGAGACGGGCTGCCGCGTGCAAATCAAGGGCCGCGGTTCAGGGTACATCGAGGCGTCAACTGGGCGGGAGAGTGATGAGGACATGTACCTCCATGTTGCGTAAGTTCGCCTGTCCTTCTGGTTAAAATAGCAGGGTCGTTGCTAATGATACTTCTCAGCGGTCCTGACCCGAAGATGGTTGAAAAGGCCAAGGAGCTCTGCGAGGACCTACTGGCCAATGTGCGCGAGCAGTATGAAGAGTTCAAGAGCCGTCCTCATCGGAATTACGGTGGCTATGGCGGCCGCGGCGGCGGTGATTCTTACCACCCCGGCTACAACCGCGATAATCATCACCAAAACAACAACAGCAACCACCATAGCTACAGCAACTCTCCCGCTCCCGCTCCTGCTGCTGGCTCTTCTGTTTCGCCGTCTTCGTCGACTAACACTCCTGCCTCGGCTGCTGATTATGCCGCCCAGTACGCACAGTATTATGGGACTGATCCTTATGCTGCTTATGGCGGTTATCAAGCCTATGTTCAGATGTATCAGCAGTGGATAGCTGCTCAGCAGGCTGCTCAAGCGGGTCAGCCAGGTCAGGCCAGCCAGCCGGCCGCTACTCCGAGTGCTCCTGGTGCATCAACAGCCGTGGCTCCTCCGCCCCCTCCGAGTGAAGCTGCCCCTCCTCCGCCTCCTCCTTCCACGGCGCCGCCGCCGCCGCCCCCGTCTGGCCCTCCTGGGGCCCCTGGCGCGGGCGCTTACAATGCGGTATGTATTATTGAGTGCATGTCACATGTCGAGTTTATCAGGAGCTGACTTGTTGCAGGTCCCCCCTCCACCTGGTCTTTAACTTCACCCATCCTTAATCCCTCAGAACTTGCAAGTAGCCTTGGCCAAGATCACCGAAAAAAGGTGAGCAGGGAGTTAGCTTTGAAAACGGATAGGGATGGAGGTTGATGGTTGGTATGTTAGGTGGCTCGTCTGACTATGTGACAGGGGCTGGAGTTAAGGGGTTTGGTCTTCATTGCGGGTTGCTGTGCTTTTTGTT
>Ga0065720_1019559_pt1 | contig 23520 bp, 13 predicted proteins | sample Thericmetagenome_FD_59107 | JGI IMG/M metagenome (GOLD analysis project Ga0065720, IMG submission 59107) | Thermophilic microbial communities from the Joint Bioenergy Institute, California, USA of rice/straw/compost enrichment - eDNA_2 v2... | ecosystem: Engineered > Solid waste > Grass >... | reverse complement strand
GAACTAATGTGACTCTATTTGAGTTTACCACTTGTTCGACATCCTGGAGGGGCACACCCATCCCAGTGAAGTTTGAATATTATTTCTATAAAAATAGTGTTTTATCACAGACATATCCAGTCAATGGTGTAAACAACACCTGTAGTTCAAATTGTGAGAGCTGTATAAACTCTGCACTCTGCATAAAATGCAGCATATCATCATTTTATTTCCTTAAAGAAGGCGTTTGCAGGTATCAATGTAGCACTCCTCTCCCATATCCCAGCAGTAACGGAGTTTGTGATGCCCAACCTGAAGATATGGTCACCCTGATGACCCCCATAATCATTAACTCAAACCAAGTCCAGTTTAATGCTTACGTTGACAACCCTCATACAAAATTCGCAGCAATCTTCCATTCTAGTCCCATTGTGACCATGGGAAGAAATTCTATACCATGGCCTGGGGATACCCATTCACTTGCCCAGTCCTTGCCATACCTCGTGGAAACTAGTACAGGGTATCATACAGTTAATGTAGAGCTTGAGATAATTTCAAGCGCAGATGTTATAGACTCTGATAAGGTCCGAGTCCACTATTATCCATTGACCGAGACAAATAAAGCTTACTATTTGTCTTTCAACCCAGAGCCCATCACGCTCGCCCAGAAAACCGCATGGGCATACGTCAATCCCCTCACGATTAATGATTCCTCTTCATATATCAGTGGATCCCCTTTTTATATTTTCCAGCTGAAAGTCCTTTGTAATGCAGCTTGTAAGCTCAACTTTACCACAAAAGGAGAAATCAAGGGCATATTAAATGAACGAACAGTCTTATTTGACCTAAAAATGGGTAACCTTTGGTCCTTTACCTTAGATAGGGAGCTCTATGGATTTAATGATATATTGATATTCGCCAAGGAACCAGCCTACTTCAAGATAGTCATCAACAGTACAGATTATCGAACCTTCATACATAAACCCTCTGTAGGAGGATTTCTTGTCTCTTCACTCCCCACTGTTCCCACAGCCTGCTCTATCCCAAACTGTATCAATTGTTTGGATTCAACCACTTGCCTCTCCTGCGAGGCTGGAACATACCTAAGTATCGATAATTCCAGCTGTGTAGCAGATTGTTCCCCTTCAGTAAATGTCATTGCAGAAAGAAAATGCATGCCCACCTGCAGTGGCTTTAGGAAGACTTCAGCCAATGGGCTCTGTGTGCCAGCTTGTGATCTTATGAATAAATTTTATACCCCTGGAGAAGGCTGTTTGCCATGTGCTGAAGATTGTCTCGAATGTTTGGATGAACAGACATGTTTTGTTTGTAGGTCTCCAAATTTTGGTAGCAACTCTTCTTTCTGTGGGCTCAAATCTGGCACCCTCTATACGGCTCCAGACTTTACAGTAAACCAGACTATTCAAATATATGGGGATTTTGAGAACTATTTTTATATGGTAGTTGTGGCAGATAAAAGCGAGTTCAAGCATAACACATTTTATTTTTACGATGAACAGGGAAATTCAGCTAGAATATACTCGGTCTTAGGGATGTCAAAGGTTACAGATACAGTAGGAATGGTTACTATTCCCCCTATTAAAGTCCCTTCAGACAGAAATATCTCCATTCACTTCATTAAGCTTGTAAATGAAAACGGAAAATGGACCTACACAGGGTACAAAGAACTAGTTTCTTACTCTTGGCCGATCTTTACTGATGTAGCCCAATATGACACTGTTACTAATCAACTGATAGAGTATTCTAACACAATTGGCCAAGGCTTGCCTGAAGCCGCTACTGATTATTCAACAGTTATAGCAACCTCGGTCTATTACCCTATTTACACTGAGACATTTACTTGCCAGATCGTCTTACTATATTATGGTGTATTAAGAGAGCTCCTTATCAATGGTGAGCCTGTTATGTTCGATTCTTATTATCCCTACGGCCCTGGAACCACCCTGACTATAAGCAGAAAATACAGAAAAGAAGCAGGGGAAATGATTATGGTGACAGCAATAGGTGAAATGTTCAATATTTCATTTATTAACAGTCTGAACTGCCAAGACTTATCAAACAATAATATTACTATAGGAGGATTTCAATTTCAGATAGTCGGAACTGATCTATCATCTAGCCACTTCCATATCCCTAAGAGTTTTGACTGTAATGACCATTGCGCTTCCTGCCTCAGCCCCACCCGGTGTATTGAATGCATTCCTGGGTACTACTTATTAGATGGAAATTGTGTGACAAAATGCACTGGAGATTTTCCATATCATTCACTAGGAGTTTGTGATACTCATATCAGCAAAAAAGGGACTTTAAAATCTACCCCATACTACGATGTTTTGGAAAATAGACTAATTTTCAATTTCACTAGAATTCCTTTGAACGAGGAAATTATTGCCATAGCATATCCTTCTCTTCTCTATCAGACCCCGGCCCACCTCTGGGTCATCGACGATAGTGGGCCTTTCTCACTAGGAGAGGCTCGCTCGGAACTCTTCAATCTCACTCCCTCTACTGATGTAGATCTTAGCTGGAGGGTGACCTATCAGCTATCAGATTCTTATTACTATATCACAGTGGCAATTTACACTGTGAAGAGAAGGAGTGTCCTTGTACTGAAATATAACAATGCACAAAGAGATATTGTGAATAAGACAGTTCCTGTTGATTTCGACTATGTTGACAGCCTTTCTCTTACATTTGACCCAGCCTATTCCTATGATGTCCATTTCATTATAGGGTGCCAGACATCCTGCCAAATGACAGTGCACTCAGATGGGTATATCGCCATCGCCAAAGATGAAAGAACAGAACTCTTCAACGCAGTATTTGAGACAGGAATGATCCCTCACAAGATCAACCAAGATCTTGCTGGACTCCACCTTTACAAAGTCTTTCTCAATGCCTCAAGCTTTCTTGATATCCAACTCTCAGGACAATATGATATTCTAACCTATAAAGACCCGGTCACCCACATTAATTATCCTAATTTCTTTCCTTTAGGTTTGGAATTCGTGGCTCCCAATCTCACCACATGCAAAAATTTTAATTCTAGGACCGGCGAATGCCTATCTTGTAAGGATGGATACTTTCTCCTTCCTAACAAAACATGCGGAACATGCCCAGATGGCTACTATTCCCTTGTAGGCCAGGATGTCTGCGTTCCTGAGTCTACTCCTTGCACATCCTATGGCTTCACACTGGTTCCCACGAAAACATGCACATTCTCTTGTTCTCCTGGGGAATTCTATCAGCAGCATACAGGATGTTCTTTATGCCATTCGGACTGTAAGACTTGCTTTGGATCAGCTAACTCAACTTGTTTGTCATGCCACGCACCGAAGATATTTAATAGTACTGATTACACATGTGAATGTCCTCCAGGTAGTTTCAAGGATGTTAACGGAGATTGTCAAAGTACCTCCTGGCTGGAGGTTATCCTTCCAACTCAAAGTCTATCCTGTATTGATCTTATGCTACAAGCTAATATCAGTCAGGAAGAACTGTCAACATATTCGATCAGCTTCACATGGAAGCTTGCCTCAACGACTGATGATAACTCCTCAGCTGTAGCCAATATCAATGTTTATTTGTCCTCCCAGAGCGCACGAGCTATATCCATCCCGGCTTCATATTTCTCAAGAGATCATTCATATAACTTCACGGCCGAATACTTGAATATTCTTGGTGATCTAATAGTTGGGTGGGCAGAGACTAGTTTAGTCCTAGACTATTACCCAGATGTTGCAATTGATGGAGGCCGAACCCAACAAATCAATTACTATCAAGACACTACAATAAAACTCTTTGTCACTTATTCCTCCTGTCTCACTTTATCTTATCCTTTGGAGTCTAATTGGACTAATATTGGAGGAGAGTCCCTAAATATGACTCAAATTTTCAATCCTTTGATTCCTCTGTGGATTAAGATCCCTAAATGTACACTGAGACCCAACCAAATGTCTCAACTGAAGATCAGTGTTTGGCTTCAAGGGAAGCCCAGTTATTTCACTGAACAAAATGTCTCTTTGACAGCACAAGAGGAGGAATTCTTAGTTGTGATCGTTGGAGGGAATAAATTGCACCCTACAGGAGTTGATCTAGTTCTAATGGGAGAAATAATCTATGAAAGTGACTGCCCACAAGATCCTGGAGTTGTTCAATATAAATGGAATTGCAATATTACTTCCTCGAGCATCGAAACTCAATGTCCAGGTCTTACAGGTGCATTTCAAACAGATCCCACATTCACAATTCCTTCAAATTCTTTTAATACTAACGATATCATTACTTTGGCACTTACAGCAGAAAAGAATGGAGTTCTTCGGACAGCCACGAGCATCGTCAAAATTGGAGGAGAAAATGCCTTGGAGATGAAGATCGTGTGTAATAGCTGCTTACGCTATGCTCAAAACCATGAATATCGTTTCTTTGTCAACATATCCCAAGTTCCTAATAAAGACAGCCTTCAATATATGTGGTCCCTAAACCCGACCTTCCCCTACTCCAGCTACAAAGATCAATTCAAGATTCTTCCAAACACATATCCCTTAAACCCCACCGACAATCAAGTTCTTGTCCAAGTCCTCGCTATAAACTCCTCTATCGAAGGAATTACCCTATTCTCCTTCCCCATCAACAAAGCCCCTTCCGGTGGCCAGGTTGATGTGCTACCGTTATCTGGCCATGCCCTGACTACATACTTCACAGTAATAGCCCGTGGGTGGGTCGATGAGGATCTCCCTCTCAAATACCAATTCTATTATTCAACAAACTCTGGGGAAAAGTATAATGCAATCCTGACTGATTACCAATTTACTAACCACACTTCTTCCTTGCTTCCTGGAAGCACCAGTCAAGAAAACCTGATTATAAGAGTCGAGGTCAAGGATTATTATGATGCTATGGGTAATGCAGAAACCAGTGTTCAAGTTATAATTCCAGGCGAAACGTTCTCTGAAACACTAGAGGATATAGTAGATCTGTATAATGGCCTTCAGAGCTATGATCCCTTCGAACAAATACGACTGATATCAATCATTTCTATGCAGATAGCTGAGTGGGAAAATGCCACATTAGGCTCCTCTACAACCCAAGCTTGCCCATTCTGCTCTGGGAATGGCTATTGCCCAATAACCACTGGTAAATGTGCTTGTAATTCAAGTTGGAGCTATCTTGATTGTAGCATCCCTGTCTCGTTTTATAATGATGTGATCAGCTTCAAATTAAATCTTCTGGAGGACCTGGTCGAGAAATTTAACCTAATCCAGGACGAAACCACAAGGGATCTCGTGTATCAGTCTCTACAATACCTGTCTGAAGATATCCATTTCAATAATAATCAAACACTGGCAAAGGTGCAAGATATCCTTGAGAACACATTGAATCTATCTAACCCTGAGACTATACTCTCTGAACGTGATATTGAGGCAGTTGCAAATATCCTCAATAGCATGCTTAGCTACTCTACATGGTATGACTGTGATATACAAACAGAATTCACAACAGCCCTCAAAAACAAAACATTCACTTATTTGAATGCCATTACAAGGAGTATGTTGCATGACAAAATCCCAATGGAAAATGCCACCATTATTCGAACAGAGTCATTTGATATCCTCGCAATTCGAGTAGGCGTATGTGACCTTGATGGTCTCCTACTGGATATAGATGAGCTTAGTCCTAATCTTTTCTTTACCGTGGATGAGACAACCTTCGATTGTTCAGAAGAGATCAACCTAAAATTTTATGCCTTTGATGATGACCTCATGAAATGCAATGCCAATTCTAATTCCAATAAGACCCAAATTGCTATAAATATTGATCACGATAATGGGAAACCTTCTAACATTGATCCTTCTGTTATAATAACCTACAATGGGGATACAATATGTCCAAGCACTTGCACAAAACACACTCCAAAGTCCTGTAAATGTCCTTCAGTCTCCCTCTTTGATGTCAAGGCACAAATCAACATTATTTTCTCAAGATCTCAGATTTCTAAACTCAGGAACTTTGATGCCTTGACTTCCTTCCCCTTCTGGGAAAGTGTTGCTTTTTGGGCTATTTCCTCCCTGACTCTCTGGTATTTTGCCACGATTTGTCTTGTGAAAAGAAAGTGTTCCAACTGGGATATTATAGAAGATTTCAAGAAGAGGAAAATATATTCAAAATGGTCCATATTTAAGGCATCATTACTGGTAGTTGTTATCTATTCCCTTATTTAATTTCCTAGGCAACCCATCCTTTACTAAGTGCTTATTATCTTAAAATTCCTGAACTCTCTAAAACCACAATTGCCACTCTATTCTATAGCAGAACCCTTCTTATCCTTGCATTTAGTTCTATCTTTATAGGAACAGGAGCTGAAAACGTAAGTCCAATTTTATTCATTTTGAATAACAGGATTTCATTGAAAGGTTGCTAACTTTCAATTTGTACCTATTCCTCCTGCCCTACATTTGTGTTGCCCCGATCCAGGGACTCCTACACTGGTTCCTTACGACTTCAAGGAAGAGGTAATGACAAAGAGATATCTCTAAACAGTAGAATGTTTGGATTAGAAAGAAGAAAGCCCTTAAAAATGGAAGTGTGGATGAAGAGAAAGCTAATAATAGGCAAATACTTTGTAGCTCTTACTGTTATGACTTCCATGGGAATCATTATTATCATAGCTGCAAATCAGGACGCCAAGCAAAGCAAGGCCTGGACGATTGACTTCATAAAAACTCTGTTACAGGATCTACTACTAAGTCCGGTACTGTTCCTATTGCTACAATATTATATGCTCAAAATCCTCAAATCCAAAGCCCTGAAGAAAAAGCCACGTCTTAGATCCTTTCTGAGCCAGATCTCTGATGAGAATATCTTTGAAGCCCTAGTAACTTTCAAAGAGATTTTAGTTATTTTTTAGCACAATGCCAAGATTCCTCATGGCTCGAGAGTCTATCCTACCCTGAATCTAAGTACCCGTACAAACGTTGACAAGAAACCCACTACAATGGACGACTATGTGACACCTATCAAGAGTTTCAATAAGGTCATGTCCTATAACGACAGCTCAGGTAAATCTCAGCAGGAATACGGCAGACTAGCTTCAATGAGCCATATCACTAACGAGACAAAACTTGAGAAGTATACAGGCTCTATTGAAAAATCAGATTTTGAACTGAGAGTGTTTACCACTGAGAAAGAACCCATCTTTGAAGAGAAAAACATGGAGGATATCACCCTGAGAGAGAGTAATATAATAGCTGAATTCCAAAGTGTGGCTATGATATCATCAGAAGAGTCCTCACTGAGAACTAGTCGGGAGAATAGAGTCAATAGGGTAGCCACAAAACTAAGGGAATTTAGTCAGAAACCAGGTGTAACTCTAACACCTCCTATTAATTTGGATTATATGACTGATAGGAATGGGGAAGAGACCTTAGGATTGTCACCTACGTTTTTTGATGGAATGGAAACACCCACTATGCTCAAACAAAGCGTGATTAGAACTATGACTTTTGATGAAAACAGCTCTCTAGCTAAAAATGGGGTAGCTTCACTTTTGCCTGATAATATTGATGACAAGAAGGCAATGAGAACAGAATCCCCTGGCAATAAAAGGGAAAAGAAGAGCTCTGAGAAAAGCGCATCAATTGCTAGGAAAAAGTATACTGAGAACCATGATAATAATGATCATGTATTTGAATAAAAGTTCCTTTATATCATCTGTTGATACCATGTTAGTAAACTGAGCTTTTTCTGTTAATAGATTGCCCTTATACTACATATTTATTCGCAGATGTACCGAATAGTGCTAATATATTTTTGGAATTGGGTTCTGTAAGGATAAAATTCTGTGGAGAATGAAGCATTTTCTAGAACCTAAAAAATCGATTCTATAGTAATCCACCGAAATATAGCTAAATCTAATCAAATCTAAATAAATTTATTAAAGAAACTTCAAAACTGGAGATGAACACTTCAGACCAAGATGACATCATCTACTTGATTCGCCATGCTCAATCTGAGTACAACGTGTTCGAGCACGATGCTTTAAGCCGAGGAGTTGATATGCTCGACTTCAAGTTTAGCGAAGAGCTATTCGATTGTGGAATCACAGAATTCGGAGTCAAACAATGTGAAGCCGCAGCTGAAATCCTCAAGGATGTCAACATCAAAGTCGTGTTCACCTCCCCCTTAAGAAGAGCCATAGCCACTGCTACCGAAATCTTCAAAAATCACAAGAATAAACCCAGAATCGTTGTTCTTCCCATGTTAAGAGAGATTCTCGAAAGTTCTTGTGATATTCCAGAAGACTTAGAAAAGATAAAGAAATTGTTCCCACATGTTGACTTTTCCGAGATGGACAAATTCCAGGACAAGGATACATGGATTTTAGAGACTATAATGGATCCCCAGGCCAAAGAGGAGTTGGTTAATGGAGCCCTTGAGTTCTGTAAGGACAAGGAGGACAAAGGAAAGGCCTTTAGATCCTTCTTGGCTAAAAAAATGAAAGATAGCTGGCCTAGGGTGTTTGAGTTTGGCTATGATCTAGTCAATCGAGCCTCAAAGGCTAAGAAAGAGATCAGAGAAAGGATGATGGAGCTTAAGCCAGGTGAGAAGGTTGCAGTTGTCTCTCATTCTGCGTATTTGAGAAGATTCTATGGAAGTAAATTTGATGAAATTGGCTGTCCTTTTGATGATTATGGATTCAAAAACTGTGAAGTCAAAGAGTATAAATTACCCTAAAGGAGTTTTGTATTAATTCATATATGTATATAGTTCATGAAGGCTTTCTGACCTAGGCTTTCTGATCGTATCAAATGAGTATTTATTAGTTCAAATTTATAATATTTTCGACTAAACAAATAATCGAACATCTAATCTAAAATCAGAAAATGGAACAGAAACGCGGAGTTATCTGCATCAGACACGCCCAATCCACCTTTAACATCGCAGAGGCGAAGGCCAAACAAGACAACAACTTCGACAAAATAGAGTTTCGCTATCTCAAAGAGTATATAGACTGCCCACTTTCCGAACTGGGCAAAAAACAAGCTGAAGAAGCCAGGGAAAAGCTCAAACAGGAGAATATAAAGATAATCCTAGCATCTCCCCTTAGCAGATGCCTAATGACAGCTAAAATAATGTTCGAGGGCCACCCCAGCAACCCCAAGGTGATTGTAGTACCTGAATTGAGAGAAAAAATCCATTCAGCCTGTGATATTCCTGATAATATTGAGTTGCTAATGAAGGAATTTCCTGAGTTTGACTTTTCTTTGTTTGAGAAGTTCTCCAGAAAGAAGCTGTGGTTCTTGGAACTTATAAATGACGACACTCTGAGAGAGGAATTACTTGCAGAAATTAAGGAGAAGAACATTGAGGATGATCTTGAAGCCGTGAAGGATATCATCATCAGGAGGCTTCAAGAGAACCACCCTGTGGGCATGGAGAGCGAGCTGGACCTACACGAAAGAGTCATAAAGTCAAAGGAAATTGTCAGGAAGTATTTGGAACAGGTCAAAGAAGGGGAGAGGGTTGCTTTAATTTCTCATTTTCTATATTTGAGATCATTAACGGCTAAATATTTCCAAGATGGGGCTCCGGTTATGGGGATGAGGTTCCAAAATTGTGTTCCTGTGGAGATTGAGTTTTAAGGTTATATTTTCTCAGGAGAATCTTGATGTTAATGTTTATATATTGTTTCAATAGAGACTGTATATTATTTATTCAAGATGCCTTTTATTTTATAAATTGTTGAGAGAAACTAAAATTACAGTCATAATGCAGACTTTTATAAAATAACAAGGGATATAGAAGGCACCGATACTAAAAATATAGAGCCCAGGGACCATAACGTCCCAGGATCACCTAATACTTTAACACTAATAACTTAGGAATAAAGAGATGGTAGGATTTTAGATAGGTCCTGATTGATTATCATTATTGGTTTGCTTCTGTTTTTGCCTGAAATAGTCAAATAAGGCTTGATGTCTGGGCTTCACTCTTATGGGCTTTAGTTGCAGAAATCCGTTAGAGTCAGGAGAGGGGAGGCTTAATCTGTCTGGGGATGTGTTTTTTCTAAGTGCTAGATACACACGATTCTCAGGGTTGGCGTGAGATGATCTCTCCTGAGCAAAACAGCAGTTAGATTGGAAAAGTCCCATGAGATTTGTTTTTGATTACAAACAGCTATAAGAAACTTTTCTTTATATAGTTTAATTTAATCTTTCCAGAAATTAGTCTTTAAGCTTAGATTAGAACTTTCTTTCTTCGACTTTCTGACTATCCTCACCTTGCACACTCTCCCATGAAGCGTGTTCCAGTCAGAGATTGACTCGGCTGACTGTTTATTTTAGTCTCTTTGTTTATTTTAAGTATTGATATTCAACCAGATAAAGAGCGAAATTTTGAGCTAAAAAGTTAATATCTTGACCAAGGTTGAATTCAATTATATCCCAAATTAATCATATTAAGCCCTTCTAATCGCTCATCAGACCACAAAGAATTCTAATTAGCTTAAAGTAAATGGATAAAATTGATCCTAGTAAAGTATCCTGTAGTAATATTTTGCCCTCAGAATTGAACTGACCAATGAGTTCCCCAGATTTCAAAAAACTTTAAAGGCCCCATGTTGCCTCTTTAAACTTACACCAAATAATTAAAATGGATATTTCATGTAATACAATTACCAATCATACTTAGACTTGTCTTTATCCTTGGTAGGAGGACTGATTCTGATATCTCCAAGGTGTACAGCACATTTCAACCTGGCATATTCATTCAATATGTATTCTTTATATCCAAATGTGCTTTGCACAACGTTCACTTTGTCCTCAGGCTTTATAAAGAGCTTCATATCCCCGGCCCACATCCTCACATTTCCCTCCTTCAGTCCAGCAGAGACATACCACCGAAATTCTCCAAATTTCATATTTACACCCAAGGTATTATACTTTCCATATATCTCAAATGCACCTCCGAAGCAATCAAGAGTGAGGTCTGTCCCCTCTGGAACTTTGAGGTTCAATACAATTTTCTCTCTTTGGGGGAGGAAGGCTGCTAATTTCTGCTCCCTAATTTCGAAAAAGTCTGATCGCTCATAGATGTTTGGTATAGCCTTGGGATTGGTGCCTGCTCCTGCAGATAGTTCGATTTGCTTTTCTTTGTGAGTGCTCAGGAAAACGTTTCCTCCAATTAGATTGACTTTGATTGGTAAAAGCGCACCAGTTCTGAGGGTTTTTGTTAAATTCATTGAAAAATAATTTATTATGAAAAGATTATAAGTAGTAACTAAGGAACAAGTTATTTATATTTTGAATACCCTTGACTTTAGTTGGGGAGGGGAATGATACAGAAAAATTGAACTTATACTGTATTTCATTAAACAAGTTGATCAAATCTGATATAAATAAGTCATTCGTGATACATCATATATATCTCAAGTCCAATATTGGACCAACATCACTCTATAAATAAAGAGTACACATATTAATTGTTCATCTATAACAACCCTATTACTTGTTCGCAGCAGTGGTACCATTATTCCCTGGGAAGTACTTATTAGGGTCCCAGTTCTTAGCCCTCCAGACTTCCTCTTTATTTCTAGCAAAATCTGCCTCCAAGTTAGCCTTCATCTTCTTCTTTTCCTCCAGCTCATCTAGCCTTTTCTATCCTATTACTCAAAGCCCAGAAAATCTTACTTTAATCTCGGGATATGCAGGGTTGTCCTCCAGTCTCTTCCAGATCCTGAAACTGTTTATTCTATTTGACAAAATCCTTGCAGCGGTTTCCAGAGTAGCTTGGCTCTCATCTCCAGATAAAAAGTAATAATGATCCTCTAGCTTTCATTTTAACACTCCTATTCAAGCACTTACATCTGCGAAGCCTATGGTTGTAAGGAATTCGTGAACTCCATTGAAGCAGAAGAGGGTCTTTTGTAATTTCTCGTTAGATTTGTTCAATTTCTTGAACTTTTCCTCATTAGGGTGGTCTATTAGACTAAAGATAAAAGATTTTTTTATTGCAAGTACTTATTGACGATCTTTCGAAGGATCTCAAAGGAAGCTTTGAGCTCCTCGTTGGGAAAATTACTGTTTTCTATGTTTATCATGGCTTGGTCTACAGGATTGTTGGTGCCGATTTCCATGATTCTGTGTTAAAAATTATTTTGGAAAAGATAATTACAGACTGATCAGCTTTTTCAGAAAATGGTTTTTGAATTAATCCCAGATAAATACAGAGAACATATAGGGAATGAAAGTTGTTAGAGAGTAATGGTATTAAAAGACATTGGAATAAAAACAAAGGTAGTTGTACCAGTTTTATTCTCATAAGAAGCTATCAAATTCTTCAAGATAGTTCCCTTGACAAGCTCCTGCTTCAGCCCATATACCTTAAAAGTCTCGTTATTCCTAGCCTGCTCCTTAAGCTTGGTCAAGATAGGGATGCGGGACTTCTGTGAAGCTAACAGACTTCCAAAGTCATTTACAAAAGTCTCCCTCACTTCACTTTTTAATGGGATTTCGCTAAGTCTAAAGAAATACACAGCATCGGGGATAGTTTCCTTTGTAGTGGGGTGGGTTACTTGGTTGGATTCATATTCAATAACTTCGCTCTTTTCGTCGTATTTTATAGGGACAAAGCTGTGGGCGAGCAGTAAATTAGATTCTTCTATATACAAGTGATAGCCTGATCTCGTGAAGATACTGATATCTCTCAAGAACTTTCTATAGCTCTTCAGGAGGGTCTTAAGTTCTTGGACTGCTTCTGCTGAATCTGGGAGATAGACAAGCCAGTTGGCAGCGAGGTTCTTAAGAACATTATTAACAAGGTCAATAAAGAGATCAATTTCTGAATTAGACAGGTGAGTTACGGCCTGGGTAACGTCCTCGGACTCTTCTAGGAAAGACTGGAACTCAAAAAGCTTGTTCTTCATTTCTTCAAAAGGAAGAACCTTGACACCTTCTGTAAGATTCTTGAAAGTTTCTTCTAGCTGATTCTTTAATTTGGTAAATTCCTGGGAAAGGGCTGGAGGTTCTTCTTCTTTCATGGGGGCTTCCTGGTGGGATAATGTGGTTGGAGGATGAGAGGATTTCGCAGGGGCTTTCTCACTAGATTTATTGGATATTTCTTGTTGTAGCTTCAGAGGAATGAATTCCTCAGGTAATGTGGCTAGTATTTCCCGAGTATCCTCATCATTCATGAATATGTTTTCCAAGTTTCTGGTTATTAGCTTAAAGATTTCTCCTTTTCCTTGGAAACCATGAGTTAGTATGAAGTGCTCGTATTTCTGTCTTAGCTTGGCAAGGATATTCTTCTGAGTCGCAGAGGGAATTTCCAGGAAATTTATAAGACAGTCATCTATTCTCTGTTTCAGGTCACTATCGACCTCTGGGCTTTCAGTAGCAGCATTTAAGAGCTTCAGAACACTCTTAGAAATCTTCAGCTTAGCCTTCATATTTAACGTGTATTCCCTAGTGTCCCGTATCATTTCAAACAATTTTCCCATCTCGATAACCCTAGCCCTCAGGTCCGAAATCTTCTTGACCAACTTTAGGCTAGCCATAACAGAATTTGAGAAGTCGATATGGGCCTGTTTGATAACCTTGGTCTCAGACTTTTTCTTCTTGCTTAGGTTAAGTGAGGCATCGAACTGCTCCATCACTTCCACTGAGGGTTCCTTATCAAAGTATTCGTTTACCTTAATATAGGCATTTAGAAGTTCTTGCTTTTTCTTGTTAGAGAGGAATTTGGTCATATATTCAATTGAATCGATGCTATTATCAAGCAGAATGAGGCACTCAGTGTTGAGATTGCTCAGCTTACAGCAAAAGTACTCAAAGAGCTCTGACATAGTCTTGACCAATACCTTGAACTCTAGGAGCTTTTCATTAGCTTTGGGATATTCCTGCTCAATTTTCTTGCAGATTTCGTACAGGTTATCGAATGTGTACAAAAGCTGGTTGAAGTTTATGCTATTCCTGTAATCGAATGCCAAGAAAATATTAAAGATTTCCTCCCTGTAAGGTCTGAGCAAAGTACTTCTAAGGACCAGGTGCTTATCGAAGATGGGGTCAGCTTGTTTCATGAAGATTTCATCGAAGATGACTTTCTGCTTTTTGTTGAGGTTGAGTTCTAGCTGGTTGAGAGTGTTGACGTTCAAGGAGCGGAGCATGTTTTTCTTCATGAGTTTGTCGATTATTTCGGTGAGGACAATGAAGCTATAGAAGTAGTTGGATTTTTTCTTGATTGTTTGGAAAAGAATAAGGAGGAAGGGGTACAGCTCTGCACAGATATTCTCAACCATTTGAAGATAGATATTACTAAAGAGCTTTTGGGCGTTATTTTTGACAATTTTTGTGAAGATTTTAACGATACCTTTTAAGTACTGCATAGTAGTGTTCGACTTATCGATTGAAAGGGCTGCAAAATCTGCCCAAAAAGGCTGGATAATAAGGTAGTTTATCAAGAAGAGGGAGGGAGTAGGTTCAAGGACTCCGCTTTGTAGTGTTGTGAAGATAATGTGGACGAGGTGGCTTGCATAGTTGTCGAACTTATTGTTGAAATGCAAACTGAGCATATGGTGCCAGTTTTGGTTAATGAACTGAGGATCTTGTTTGAATTGATTATAGAGATGGTTGAATAGTGAAAAATACTCGTTGATAGGGCGGTTGAAACAACCTTGGGAGTCTAGATATTTATTACTCTCCATTTGATAGACCTTGAAGAGGGCCGTGAGGTTCTTGGCGGACTGATCTTCTGGTTTGCAATTTTTTCCAAGATTTTTTCTAATTTTTTCAATGGAGAGTTCGCTAATGGTCTCTTTGGTCTTGTTGAGGCTGAGGGAGAGGCTTCCATCACTGCTGCTTTCGCGGAGAAGCTTCTTGATTTTTCTTCGGCTGATAGGGAGCATGTTGGACTTTATTGAGATTTTATAATTTATTGAAAAATTATGTTGGATTCTGATATGAAGGGAAAGCATTTCGGGAATTAATAAGGGAGATAAGTGACAACATTTAAGAAGATAAAGAGTATACAATGACTTTGAAAGGTTGACTAACAAGTTCAAATAAATACAATACTGTTCCACAGGGTTATTTTTAGTGCTTCTTTTCAGCAAGTGCAGCTTGTCTCCACGATAAGCTGAATTCCTCTATCCTGGCCATAAATTCATCGTGGAATCCCAGGGGCTCCTGGCTGTCAGTGTCCTTGGTATTCAAGGACAGGACATTAGGCACATTTTTATTATTTACATTACTCAAGTCTAGCTTAAGTTTATTCCTTAAACTAGGGTTGAGATTATTATGGGAAGATTTGGAGTGTAGTAAGGTGGGGACAGGGATCTGCCCTGGGTCATTAGAGTCACGATTGTCCACGGAGCTTTGTCCATTGCGTAGATCTGTTGATTCTGCAACTAGAAAATTAGGATGAAACTAAAGAGTTCTTACATGAGCGTTCAGAATGCACTGAAGAGATCTCTTCGGGTTGAAGGCTGATGTTGAGCTGTTTTTCTTCACTGTCCTTCTTTCCCTTTTTGTATTTTTCAAAGGTTGGAATATTATATTCTTCGGTGTCCTCATTCTTGCCTTTAATTTCCTCGTTGTATATCTTCTCTATGTCCACCCCCTGCTTCTTTATGGCATGGAGGAGCTTTATTAATTTACTTTCTTTCTTCTTAAGAGCATTTATAGTATTCTGTTGCTTGAGAAGAGTCTGTTTCAGGACATCTGACTCCCCATTTGTCTTATCACTTGTACTGTAGTGCTTGGTCCTGGGAGGGCTATCTAAATTAGAATCAGTTCCATGGGTCTTTTTCTCAGTACTTAGATTTGAAGAAGAATGGCTTGGAGACATTTTGGCTCTATTTAGACTCTTCAGAAGTTGATAAAGCTTCTCATTTTCTGATTTTGTCTGCTCGTACTTTCGCTGGTAGTCAAGCTTCTCCTGACTAACTTTCAAAAGCTGAGTCTTAAGTTCATCACGTTCTATTTCAAGGTCCCTGACTCGAGCATCTTTGCAGGCATAAGCCTCAAAATATTGCTCATAGGCCTGTTTGACTTTCCTAAGTGCTGCAAGGTTGGAATGGGCAGCGTACATCTCACCCTGGTAGCTGTCTATAATGCTCTCGAATACATTCTTAATTCCCTGGAGCTGGTCTATAGAGGCGTCCTTTCTTAAAAGGAGGTCATTTATACGGGATTCAATGGTTTCCTTGGAGCCGGGGATTTGACTGTCGTTCAAGTGGTTTCTATTTTCAAAAGCGAAGGTGTTGTTAGTCTTAGGGATCTGGATGTTGTATAAATGAGAATGGCTCATAGTGGAGTTGCTGAGGGAGTTATTCATGCCGCTGGAGGTGCCTCTTTTGTGTTGAGGGGAGAGGTGGGATGTGAGATTTCCGTTGGTAAGCATGATGAATTCCCTGCCAAATCCGGCATCACTACCAATGGAATGTATTTTCTTATGCTTGCTATTGCTCTTCTTTGGCTGATATGTCTCTTTGATGAGGCTGGTTCCTATGGAACTTTGTGGGGTGTGAAGAGGGACAATATTCTGCTTTATCATTGATTGACTGTGTGTTGCGGTCAAAGGGATTCCCTGTTGTGGAGACCTTTCGGGAGATTGTGTTATATGCTTGGGTTTCTTTTGACTGGGGGTGTACCCTGGGGACTTGAGCAGCAATTGATCTAACATGGAGGAGTCACTGTATATTACATTGATCTGACCAAGTTTATTCTTTTGGCGACCTTCTACAGAGGGAGGGTTGGACTTATCTTTGCCACAGGTGGTGGAGAGGGTTTTGTGGAGCTCTAGAGTATTAAATCTAATTTGAATTATGTTACTTTTTTTTGCTATGTCTCTTGCTATCATCTTGGATAGGGCCGCCTTGGCCATTTCTTTAGGTTTTATGTGCTCGGAGTCTTTTGTGTGTCCGGAGAGCTTTTCCTTGGTGTAATTGTTCTTGAGGACTTTTTTTCCTTTTGAATTTGAAAGCCCTGCAGAACTGCGCTCAGTATCCTCTTGGAAATATTCTCTAAATTGCTTATCGCCATGGGAGCTTAGCATGCTTGCAAGCTTGGATGCTGGAGACTTCTCATTAATGGAAGCTTTCAAATTTCCTCTTGGCGTATTTTGTGGAACTCTTTCAGGAGGTGTTTCTGTGGAGTCCTTTTGAGGAGAATGGTAGTCTGTAAAATCAGAGATTTTGGCCAAGCCCTTTTTCAATGGACCTGCAAGATTTATGTCTGTGGGGGACTTGTTAAGCTTTTGGCTCATTGCTTTATTTCATATATAAAGAAGTTAACCTCAATAATTTAATTTTAATATGAATTCGACTAAGCGTTGATTTAACTCCTAGTATCAGAGAGACGATAGGGAAAAGTTCTGATGCATGACGGAAGGAGGCTCCACAGGTTTAAGATGAAATTTGTGGATAAACACTCTCTTTACCCTTTCTACTTTAGAAGATGCATAACAGAAAATTAAATTTGGGAAATCTGCTGTTGCGAATTTCAAATCGCACAAATTTGTATGCAAATTTCCCTCACAATTTATAGATCTTCGCAAACCAAATCAAATGAACCTGACGCAGACAGCAATATTATCTTCCTTCTTAGATATGCCTTCTGTGTCAGAATTGTAACCCTTAGTTAATGAATTTTGTAAGATCGAGAGCCAAATGAGAATAGCATCTTGGGCAATGTTAATTATCTGATTGTACTATTGATAATTCTCATTCATTGAGAAAACTGCTCTAATATTATTGCCTTCAATGAGATAAAAGTCATAAAAACTATAGCTCTTGCTATGGGAAACCTTTACCTGTGAGAGATTTCTTTTTTTCTTTTGGAATTTTTGAGATAATTACAATGTTTGAGAGGGCAACTTGATACATACCGTGAAAATTTTTACAAATAAGAGTAATTGACAAGGTTAATTATCTTCTTCCGACTCCTCCCTTCTCATCAAACTCGTGCATGAAATCTATGGCATTAAGCATCTTTGTATTACACTCCTCTAGACAAATTAAAGGAAATTGGATTTTTTATTACTAAGGCAGGATTCTTCCTTGATGCTAAGCTTAGCACCGGGGCTCTTTATGCATTTATCGAAACAAATCAAGTCAAAATCAAGGAGCTTGGCACCATAACTCTTCTGAGGGAGATCTCTGTCCATTTTATCTATCACCTTGAATAAATTTAACTAAAATCCTGAAATTTATATCCGAAAGAGTCCTCAACCCTTTTGAATCCTTTGTATTATAATTCCATCCTCATTTCTTCCTCGACCCAGAAGCCACCTCAAGATTTTTATCCAGAAAAGCTACAATTTTGTGAGAAGTTTTTCACAAGAAATTATGAAGTCTTACAATTGAGTGCACGCCTTATAAATATTCCACTTGGGATAAGTTGTCACCCAAGGATGCTCAGTTTTGGTAATATTAGGCAGCTTATTCTTGATTGTATATTTAATCAAATTTATTGTTTTTCACAAGATGGATCCAAACTTGTATCATACACTCCCAGGAGGAATCGAGGTGAAAGTTTCTGACATCATAGTTCTTTTCATGAATATCCTTGTTCTGCTTCTATGCATCGCAGCCGTGATTGTCTTCAAGATCTATAAAACAATCAAGGAAAAAACTTCCAAAAAGACTCTGGCCATAGGCCCACTAACCCATTTAGGTATTTCCTTTTGTTTTTAAGCTTAGTTGATAGCTGATATATCAGGAGACAAGCTTTATTCATGGAAACAGAGTAATAGGCTTCCACAGACCAAGAAGAAAGGATTTTTGAAAACAATAAAAGGAAAACAGACCCTAAGCAGTGAGGAGATCGTTTGCAAAACCTGTAATATGACGATAAAGACAACTACAGTGAGTTTTAACTAATCATACTGAAAACACATAAAACTTATTCTATATATTTTCCTTAATGAGTTGGCTATATCTGTATTATACATCTACAACTTTCCCTTGATTGTCAGGTATCTAAAGAACAATCCGCACAAAAGTCCATAAGCAATAGCAGTGAAATGAGCCTCACGACCTAAAAAATTAAAAAACTCCCTTCCTCACTTACATATTTCGTTAATGTGGTGCTTGTATTCACTATATTCATACATATACATGGTCACTGGGATGATAAAGTAGGGGAGCATTTTGCTTCCGAAGATCATATGGTCGGGTCTAAGTGCCAGGAAAATGCTCATGAAGCAAAGTGGGGTCACAGCACCATTGGCCCTAAATATTATACCAAGACTAGTTCATATCTTACTTAGGAGTGATGAGATTGACAATCTTCTTGTCTGATTTTTCAAAGAAATAGGTGGCACCAGTGGCTAGGAAAGTTCTAATTTAAGAAAATAATTCTATACTCAGTAATGCGTTTGAGAGGAAGACGAGAGCCATGTGCTTTTGTCTCAAGAACCTGGAGCAGCAGCTAAGGACATTTTTATCGAGCTAAAAACATCTTACACGAAGCTGTAAACCATGAGGGGGAAATAAGTGACAAAGTGTCCAAAGTTCTGGAAGGAGAGGGCAGCTATATATTATGTGAACAGATATAACTCAATTTACATAGGAAGATGGCGTGGTAATATCCTCTCTGGTTGATATATTCGTTGACGGTGGCATGTCTTAAATGAACAACAATTCAAATTATGCTTACTTGTAGACGACATTATAGGGGATAGTGAGCCAGCAGTGGTAGAGGAATCCGGCAGTGAGGCAGAGTAAGATTGGGAACTTAAGACTGTCGATAGGCTTTTTTCTGTCAAATCTGCTTTGTTGTTCCAATTTTTCCATACGCTTGAGGAAGGCCTCACTGTTTATTTGCTGGAACTGCTGGGGGTTGTATCTGTAGGTATTAGTTACCTTGTTTTCGGACTCGGCTTTCTGGAGAGTGTCCTTGGTAGTTTCTTGATTTTTATTTAAAGTGTCTTTGAGGGACTCTTCAGGCTTGACGGATTTTTCCTTAAAGGTCTCTTGAGGTTTATTTTCACTGGCAAATCTCTGAATGTTTTTATATAGAAGTCTTGTGTTTCCTTGGAAGGGAGAAAAGAACCTGATTCTGAACATTTGCCTCAATTAAAATTTAATCCCTTACGTAAAGCAAAATATCTTTTAAGAACTGTAGACAGGGAACTATAAAGAAATACACAAACTTATGAGCATCTGAGCCATAACACCACTGGGGTACAACCAGCCATTTCACAATTTCAAGACCTCCCACCCCACCGCCAATTTCTAGAGCATAAAATGCCCAAATTAAAACTCCAATCCAGCTTATTACAAACAAAAATCTAGGAAGATAGCTCTTCCAACTGTTGCAAGGGATGATAAAGAAAAAGATGGGACAAATACAGAACACAGCGAATATAGTTAACCCTACATTCACAAAGGCCCATCCTATCATAGACAAGCCCACATAAGCTGCCTGGAACAGGTAATAGCTCCTCCACATTTGTGACCCAGCCTGCGGGTAGTCAATATCTGGAGTCATCTTTTTTAAGAGTATATGTATCAACTTGGAAAGAGCTCCATATCCTAGTAATGCGAACCAGATATAGGTAAGCGTCATCATTGAAGAATATGTCGCGAATATATCTGGGTCCTGCCCGTTGTAGCATAGCTGCAGATCCTTCCGGAATATCAAATAATAGATACCCTCTACAAGTTTATGAGCATGGAAGATTATGTATAAGCTTAAGAATTGGGCGAGATATCTTACGACTATCACCCTAAACTTCTTATCTTCCTCAGGTTGGGAATAGTAGAGCACTAAGCCTCTTATAAGAAGAGCGATTGGGATTGGAAGGAGGAACAGGATATATTTCCCGATCATAATAAAGTACTTATTACTCAATACAATATAAGCCCTGGATCCAGCATGTAACTGCTCCTGCAAGGCCATATTAGCTCTATTATTAGCTTCGACTACTCTCCCAAGCATGCCCAACATGTCCTCTGGATTCTTAGCCAGGCAGGTTGCACATTTATAGCCCTTGAGAGTAACAGCAGGAATTCCTTTCTCCATGTAGTGTCCATGGGCTTCATGGTGTCGTCCTAGGGCATAGTTCTTCACAGAATTGAGAAAGTAAGTAGCGTCCACATCAGGGAAGAAAATTTTGAAGTTGTCTCTTGCAAACTTTAAGATAGGGGAGTAGTAGTATTTCGAGAAGACTTTCTGGATAGCCCTCTCATGGTTCATGTTATCGTCAATGGTCCAGAGAGGCCCCTTATCCCTCATGTGCTTATCCAACATTTCGACAAAACTGACATAATAATCGTGGTCAGGGATCCTGGCATTAATGCCCTGGAATAGAAGGGCAACCCTATTGAAGGAGTCATCTGTAATTTCGATGTTTATAGCCTGACGGATAGTCCCACACCTCTCAAAATTGAGAGTCTTGTCATTGTAGTATGCATCAAGAAATTCATTCACAGATTTTCCGTAGTACTTATACCTCCCGTCGTAGGCTAGGAATATTATGTCCCTGGACATATAGTTGATTTTATCATGATGTTTCATCAGCATATCCAAAAAGGACAGAACAAAGGCAATTTCGAGTTTTCCAGTGCCATTTTTATGGGCTAGGTTGTGATCAAAGGAGATTAGATTGCATTCTCCGGTCTCGGCCCTCTTGGTGCGATAAATTCCATATACATTGACTCCTGTGAAGTAAGAATCTTCGTTAATATCGGCTAATCTGACTTGAAAATATTGTCTGCGGGGTTGGATGTTGTAATTCAGCATGACTTGTTCGATATAGGAAATGGTGGATTCTTCTTGGGTGTAGTTGACATTTTGGAGGTATTTCATGTGATCTAGGACAAGTTTTTGGTCATAAAGAGGTCTTGGATTGTTTGGATTGAGTGCATTTTCGGATATGAAGACCTTCTCACCGAATAAAGGTATAAAAGGGATTGCAAGCCAAGAGAGGAAGGCGACTAGGTAGCCGAGCTTTTCGATCTTTTTGTAGAATTTGGGATTGGTGATTAGTCCTGATATCTTTTGTCTAATCATTTGCAATTAATTTATGTATTTACTATTCAAGTTCCTAGTTTTTCTCATGCAAACCTTCTTGTATGTGTAGAAGATATTAATTCTCAAGCTACAATAGTCTGATACTCTTGTTCTTAATATATAAAATTTCTTACAATATTGTAGAAGAAACACAGAGATTTTCTATACATTTGCTAAGAGAATAAGGAGAAACTTTTGGCAAAGTCGTACTATTCTCCATCCACCAGCAGCTCTGGAGTAAAAAAATTAACATGACAAGCTTCTGTGCTTCCAGGGATAGGTACTATCTCTCTTTTCGGTCTATTCATAAGATCTAGATTGAAATTCTGATTCTCCCTAACCCCAATATCAAGTTTTCCTTTATAATCAACAGATGATTTATGCATAAACTCTCCCTCACCCTCAGAGGCATTATCCTCATCGTTTTCTTCATAGTCAAGCCCCTCTGCCACAATATTCAAGATTTCATTAGGATCTAGACTATTCTTCTTTACAATCGCAGGTTCTTCTTGTTTTAAGATTTCTTCGAGGTCCTTAAAGGTGATAACTTTTTCTTGAGTCTCATCGTTTGCTTCTTGGTAAACCATGTTCAAGATTTCCTCCGGATCTACATTGTCCTTCCCACCTTGATCTTGGTGATGAAGTCTGTATTGATCGGCAATGAATTGCTGTAGTGCATCATCGTTTTCAGATAAATTCTGCATCCTAACAAAGAAATATAATTTATTAGTTCTAAACTTGATCAGGCTTATTTTCCGACCGGTGATATTTTACTAAAGTTTTCAATGATGGTCCCAATGGCTCCTATCAACAAAGATTATTGAAATTTCTAAAGTTAGAAGTTTGAAAGGAAGTAGCATTGCAGTCATCATTCACTTCAGAAAGAATTTTATTTTGCAAAGATTGTATTTTCCGAGATATACACAGATAGTAGACGGGATTGACCATAAGAGAGGATATAACAGAATTTATAGCTTTTGTTTAGATTTGCTATTCTTCATAACATAGATGCAAGCACAAGAATGAACAATCAGAAAAACAATCATGAATTTTGCAAAATAATACATTGCCACACCAATTTCCCAGAACTGCTTCTCAGCAGGAAGGGCCCTAATTCTCACATCATTTATTATAGACCTGGCTCCTTCTACCATGAAGCAATAATTTTCGGCAAGATCCTCCAGATTAGCTTCAAGAAGTGTGCTATGGCTTGAAGTATTTAAACCTTGGTTATAGAGCCACACCAGCGTGAAGCAAAGCAAGCCTGAGATTATATTTGAGAACAGAGTGATCTTATTTCTCTTGTTCTTATCGTTATCAAATGCCTTTGGATATAGCTGAATGCCAAAAATAACAAGCATAAATCCAAACATGACATACCCAAAGTCAACAAAGGATTCTTGGTATTTCTGGTTCTCAAGGACTCTGCTGGAGACTTTGCTAAGGTCCAAATAGCGGTAAAAATTACGGCACTGGCGTGAATCCTTGATTTTGAGTTTTTTCTGGATAT
>Ga0065720_1003125_pt1 | contig 23524 bp, 21 predicted proteins | sample Thericmetagenome_FD_59107 | JGI IMG/M metagenome (GOLD analysis project Ga0065720, IMG submission 59107) | Thermophilic microbial communities from the Joint Bioenergy Institute, California, USA of rice/straw/compost enrichment - eDNA_2 v2... | ecosystem: Engineered > Solid waste > Grass >... | reverse complement strand
GTCATGACGCGAGGGTACAACCGCCTTGCGTCACGAATCGCGTCATGCACGACGCCTCGAACTCTTGGCGGTCTACATAATCGCTGGTAGATTGCGTGGGGCGGGTGGGGATCGAACCCACGACCTGACGGATTATGAGTCCGCTGCTCTGACCGCTGAGCTACCGCCCCGGACCCGGACGGACCCTACCTGAGGGCTGAGGGCCCACCGCGGGCCGGGATGGTGTCCGTCACTTGACGAGCGGGGCGAGCGCCTTCGCCGCGAGGGCGACGTTGCCGGGCTCGAAGCCGGTCGCCGGGAGGTTGATGATGATCCCGTCGATGCCGGTGTCGAGGATCTTCTCCTTGATGCTGGCGGCCACCTCGTCGGGGGTGCCGACGAACTGGCGAGCGACGGCGGCCCGGACCTGCGGCAGGTCCGAATCGGGATCGATGCCGACGCGGCGGAGGAACTCCTTCTGCTTCTCCCGGGCGCGGGCGCTGTCCTCGTCGACGACCACGGTGGCGAGGAAGCTGGTCTCCAGCGTGCTGCGGTCGCGGCCGGCCTCGGCGCAGCGCTGCTCGAGGGCCTCGAGCTTGCGCGGCAGGTCGTCGGGCGCGCAGATGATGTTGAGGTGCTGCGCGTAGCGGGCGGCGAGGGCGAAGGTCTTCTTCTCGCCCGCGCCGCCCAACAGGATCGGCAGGTCGTCGCGCAGCCGAGGTTCGTTCATGGCGTTCTCGGTGCGGTACCACCGCCCTTCGACGGTCGGGCGCTGGCCGCGCAGCATCGGCTCGATGATCGACAGCGCCTCCTCGAGCCGGGCGAACCGGTCGGTGAAGGTGCCGAACTCGAACCCGAGCTGGCGGTGCTCCAGCTCGTACCAGCCGGCCCCGATGCCGAGCACGGCCCGCCCGCCGCTGACGACGTCGAGCGTGGTCACGGTCTTCGCCAGCATCGCGGGGTTCCGATAGGTGTTGCCGGTGACCAGTGCCGACAACTGCACCCGCGACGTGGCCGTGGCCAGCGCGGACAGCGTCGAGTAGCACTCGAGCATCGGCTGGTCGGGCGTGCCGAGCAGGGGCAGCTGGTAGAAGTGGTCCATCACGAACACCGCGTCGAACCCGGCGTCCTCGGCCTCCCGGGCCTGGGCGATGACGGTCGGGAACAGCTCGGCGACCGGTGTTCCGTAGGAGAAGTCGGGGATCTGGTAACCGAGTCGGATGCTCACGCTCGGCGACGCTAGGTCTTCGAGCGCGCTCGAACGCAAGGCTCAGCTGAAGATCCCCGAGTAGGCGTTCAGCGCGGGCTGCCCACCGAGGTGCGCGTACAGGACGGTGGAGTCGGCGCCGATGTCACCGCGCTCGACCAGGCCGATCAACCCGGCCATCGACTTGCCCTCGTACACCGGGTCGATGATCATGCCCTCCAGCCGGGCGGAGAGCCGGATCGCCGCGATCGTGGACTCGACGGGGATGCCGTAGCGCTCCCCCGCCCAGCCCTCCAGCACGGTGATCTCGTCGTCGCGCAGGTCCCGCTCCAGACCGATGAGCTTCGCGGTGTGCCGGGCGATGCGCGCGACCTGCTCACGGGTCTGCTCGATGGTGGCCGACGCGTCGATGCCGATCACCCGCCGCGGCCGGTCCTGCCCGGCGAACCCGGCGATCATCCCGGCGTGCGTCGAGCCGGTCACCGTGCAGACGACGATCGTGTCGAAGAAGATCCCCAGCTCGCGCTCCTGCTGCTCCACCTCGTCCGCCCAGTTGGCGAAGCCCAGCCCGCCGAGGGGGTGCTCCGACGCCCCCGCCGGGATCCCGTACGGGACGCCGCCGGCCGCGCGGACCTCCTCCATCGCCCGCTCCCACGAGCTCTTGATCCCGATGCCGAAGCCGGACGGATCGAGCCGCACGTCGGCGTCCATGATCCGGGAGAGCAGGATGTTGCCGACCTTGTCGTTGACGGCGTCGGGCCAGTCGACCCAGCGCTCCTGCACGAGGACGGCCTTCAGCCCCAGCTTGGCGGCGACCGCGGCGACCTGACGGGTGTGGTTGGACTGGTAACCGCCGATGGACACCAACGTGTCCGCGCCCGAGGCCAGCACGTCGGGGATGATGTACTCCAGCTTGCGGGTCTTGTTGCCGCCGAAGGCGAGCCCGGAGTTGCAGTCCTCCCGCTTCGCCCAGATCGTCGGGCCGCCCAGGTGCTGTGACAGCCGCTCCAGCGGGTGGATCGGGCTCGGCCCGAACATCAACGGGTAGCGCGGGAAGTCGTCGAGGGACACGGGGGTGCTCCAATCGGAGACGGGGCAGTGGAGGACGTGGTGGAGGATGTGGGGTATGCCGGTTCCCGCCGCAGCGGCGTCCGCGCAGCGCCAGCTCCTGCGCGACAGCGTGTTCCACCGGATCCGCGACGCGATCATCGACGGCACGCTGGAGCCCGGTGAGCGGCTGCTCGACGCCGAGCTCGGCGCGTGGCTCGGGGTGAGCCGCACCCCCATCCGCGAGGCACTGGCCAGGTTGGAGGCCGCCGGCCTGGTCGAGACCAAGCCCGGCCGCTACACGATCGTCAGCCCGATCGACCCGCGCACCGTCCGCGACGCCCAGGCGGTGACGGCGGCGATGCACGAGTTGGCAGTGCGGGTGGCCGTCCCGGCGCTGACCGACGCCGACCTGGCCGCGATGCGCGAGGCCAACGAGAGGTTCGCCGCCGCGCTCGCCGCCGGTGACGTGGTCGCCGCCATCGCCGCCGACGACGCCTTCCACGGGGTCCCCGTGGAACGCGCCGGCAACGCCGCGGTGCGGGCCGTGCTCGACCAGTACACGCCCGTGCTGCGGCGGGTCGAACGGATCCGGTTCGCCTCCCTCGTCGGTCGGGAATCGGTCGCGCAGCACGCCAGGATCGTCGAGTTCGCCGCAGCGGGTGACGCCGAAGGAGCCGCGCTGGAGGCGCGCCGGAACTGGACGACCCTCTCGGTGCACGCGGAGGGCTGACCACCGCACCAGGGCCGGGGGTCACCCGTACCGCAGTGCGATATGCAAAATATCGCAGTCCGGTGAGTCGCGGTCAAGGGCGGAAACTCGATGGACCCCGGTGGGCGCGGCGGCCGAGGATGAACGGCCCTCCCGACGACCCCAAGGGGTGACCCATGTCCATCACGGCTGCCCCGACCGGCGCCACGATGGCAGAACCCGACCCGACGATCCGTCCGGCCGACCGCCGGCGCGCCGCGCTCCGCCTCGCCCTGCGCTCCTACCTCGGCGAGCTGGCCCGCCACCGATGGCTCACCGTCGGTGCGCTCCTGCTACCCGCACTGGCCAACATCGGCATCTTCTACCTGCCGCCGCTCGTCGTCGCCGGCCTGGTCACCGACCTGTCCGTCGGTCGGACCGACTCCACGCTCCCCGCCGTCGCGCTGTTCGCCGGCGCGATGCTCTGCGGTGAGGCGCTCTACCGGCTCGGCATGCACTGCCTCATCCGGGTGGACGCGTACGGCATCGAGTCGCTCTACGTCCGCGGCATGGACGCGCTGCTGGCCAAGGACGCGGCGTTCTTCCACGAGAACTTCGCCGGATCGCTGACCAAGCGCGTGCTGAGCTACGCCGCGCAGTTCGAGGGCTTCGTCGACACGCTCGTCTTCAACGTCACCTCGAAGCTGGTGCCGCTGGCGTTCGCCGCCGTCGTGCTCTGGCAGTACGACCCGCTGCTCGTCGGGGTGCTGGCCGGAACGCTGGTCATCGCCGCCGTCCTGCTGGTGCCGCTGATCCGGCGCCGCCAGGTGCTCGTCGACGCCCGCGAGGCGTCGCTGGCCCGGGTGTCCGGGCACGTGTCGGACACGCTGTCCAACATGGACGCGGTCCGCGCGCACGCCGCCGAGCTGCGCGAGGCCGCGGAGCACCGCCGCCGGGTGGCCGCCAACCGTGCGCTGGCGATGCGCTCGTGGGACTACTCGAACCTGTGCATCGACGTGGTGGTCGCACCGCTGTCAGTGCTGGTCAACGGGCTCGGCCTGATGCTCGCGATCGGCGTGGCCACCCGCCCCGGCGGGCCGGGCGTCGCGGCGGTCGTCGTGGTCGTCGCCTACTTCCTGCAGGCCGCCGGCATCCTCTTCGAGTTCAACCAGACCTACCGCAACCTGGAGCGCAGCACGACGGAGGCGGCGCAGTTCGCCGAACTGCTGCTCGACGAGCCGGAGATCGTCGACGCGCCCGACCCCGAACCGCTGCGCCCGACGGATGCCGCCGTCGGCTTCGACCGGGTCCGCTTCACCCACTCCGGCCAGGACCGCCCGCTCTTCGACGGGCTCGACCTGGTGATCGGCGACGGCGAGCGGGTCGGCCTGGTCGGCCGCTCCGGCGGCGGCAAGACGACGATGCTGCGGCTGCTGCTGCGGCTGACGGACGTGCAGGGTGGGCGGATCCTCGTCGGCGGCCAGGACGTGCGCCGGCTGACCCAGGCCGACCTGCGCAGCCGCATCGCCTACGTGCCCCAGGACCCGGTGATGTTCCACCGCACGCTCGGCGAGAACATCGCGTTCGGCCGCCCGGACGCCACCGCGGAGGAGATCCGCGCCGCCGCGGCCGCTGCGCACGTCCTCGACTTCGCCGAGGCGCTGCCGGACGGCTTCGACACCCTGGTCGGCGAGCGCGGGGTGAAGCTGTCCGGCGGGCAGCGGCAGCGGGTGGCGATCGCCCGCGCGATCCTGCGCAACGCCGCCATCCTGCTGCTCGACGAGGCGACCAGCGCGCTCGACTCGGAGAGCGAGGCGCTCATCCAGGAAGCGCTGCACCGGCTGATGCGCGACCGCACGACGATCGCGATCGCGCACCGGCTGTCCACCGTCGCCGGCATGGACCGGCTGGTCGTGGTCGAGCAGGGCCGCATCGTCGAGCAGGGCACGCACGCGGAGCTGCTCGCGGCGGGCGGGCAGTACGCGGCGTTGTGGGAGCGTCAGTCCGGCGGGTTCCTGACCGGCTGAGGACGTTGCTCGGCCGCCCGGGATCCGCGGATCACCGGGCGGCCGGTGTCGCCGGGTGGTCCTGTGCGTCAGCTGCGCGCGGCGGCGAGCCGCTTGCGGGCGTCCTGGGCAGCACCCTCGGCCTGCTGGGCGATCTCGTGCCCCACGGCGCTCGCGCGCACGGCGAGGTCGTGGCCGAGCCTGGCGGCTTGGGTGCCGACCTGGTCGAGCACGTGCGGAGCCTGCTTCTCGAGCTGGCGGCGCTTCTTCTGCGCGGCCTTCTCCCACGCCGCACGCCTCGTCGCCGCCGCCTTCGCCCACTCGGCGGCGCGCCGCTCGGCCTGCTTCTCCAGGCGGGCGCGCTTCTTCTCGGCCTTCTTCCGCAGTGCGGCGGCCCGCTTCTCGGCGCGCTTGCGGGCCTTCCCGGCCCGCGCGACCCACTCGTCGGAGACATCGCCGCCGACCCGGACGAGCTCCGCGCCGGCCTTCGTCGCCCGGTCGGAGAGCGCGGCAGCCGCCCCGGAGCCGAGCCCGGTCAGTCCGGCGGCGATCCCGGCGGCGCGTTCCTTGGCTCGTTCGGGGGCGGCCCGATCTGGGGCCTGCGCGCCGGTCAAGCGCTGAGCGACCACGTCGCCCGCCTCGCTCAGCGTGGTGACGGCGGATTCGGCGGCTCGGCGGCCGCGCCAGCCCAGCGACGGCTTGCCCGCGGTGTCCGCCGCGGCGATGAGCAGCCCGCCGAGCAGGCTCACGTTCTTGAAGAACTGGACCTGCTGGGCCGCACGGGCCTGCGGGTCGGTCTCCTCCCAGAACCGGTGCGCGGCCAGCGTCGTCGGCACGATCGACGCGGCGAGCGCGGTGGCCGCCAGGCGCGGCGCCTTGCCGAGTGCCAGCATCGTCCCGGCCACGACCTTCACCGCGGCATCGGCCTTGACCAGCGTCTCGTCGCTCGGCCGCTGGTCGACCGGCGCGGCCTGGACCGCGCGGTCGACGGCGGGCGAGACCGCTTCGAGCAGTGGCCGCGCAGCCTCGACGTGACCGGCCGGGTTGCGCAGGGCGTTGATCCCGCCGGAGATGAAGATCGCCGCGAGCATGGGTCGGGCAACTCGACGCAAGAGCATGGCCACTCGGTTCCCGCCTCCGCCGGGCACCAAACCCCCGATCGGAGCCCGCGACGATCGGCTCGGCGGACGGCCCGGCTTGATCGATCCAAACGGGGTGGCATCATGCGAACGTGGCAGGCGCAGCGGCAGGTCCCAGGACGGCGATCGGGCTCGACGTCGGCGGTACGAAGATCGCCGGCGCCGTGGTCGACGAGAACGGCACCGTCCTCGCGGAGCGGACGGAGCCGACCCCGGCCGAGTCCGACGCCGTGGCGGTCACCGCGGTGCTGGAGCGCCTGATCGAGCAGCTGCGCGCGGAGCACCCCGAGGTCAGCGCGATCGGTGTCGGCGCCGCCGGCATCGTGCAGTGGCCCGCCGGGGTGCTGCTGTGGGCGCCCAACAACGCCTACCGGGACTGGCCGGTGCGTGAGCAGCTGGAGAAGCTCACCGGCCTGCCTGTGCGGGTCGACAACGACGCCAACGTCGCCGCGCTCGCCGAGGCCCGCCTGGGCGAGCCGTACCGGAACATGGTGCTGATCACCGTGGGCACCGGCATCGGCGGCGGTCTGGTGTTCGACGACCGCATCTACCGCGGCCCCACCGGCATGGGTGCCGAGCTGGGCCACATCGTGCTCAACCCGGACGGGCCGCGGTGCGGCTGCGGCAACCACGGCTGCTTCGAGGCGTACGCGTCGGGCACGGCGCTGGGCCGGATGGCCCGCGAGGCCGCCGAGGACGACCCGGACGGGCTCATCGCGCGGCTGGGCCGGCAGACCGGGAAGGTCACCGGGCGCACCGTCGTGGAGGCGGTGGAGCAGGGCGACGAGACCGCGCGCTCCCTGTTCTTCCGCCTGGGCCGCTGGCTCGGCGTCGGCATCGCCTCGCTGGCGAACATCTTCGAGGTGGAGGCGGTGGTCGTCGGCGGCGGGCTGGTCGAGACGGGCGAGCTGCTGCTCGGCCCGGCGCGGATCGCCGCCCGCGAGTACGCCTACGCCCCCACTGCGCGCGGCGTCGCGCCGATCGTGCCGGCGAACTTCGGCGCCGCGGCCGGCAAGATCGGGGCCGCGCTGCTCGCGCTCGACGGCGACTGACCACCCCTCGGTAGGGTGTCGCCGATGTCGCTCGTCCTGGGTCCGATACTGCGGCACGTCGGCGAGACGACCGCGCTCGTGTGGGTGCAGACGAGCCGGCCGGCCACCGTGCAGGTGCTCGACGCGACCGCGCGCACCGTCGAGATCGCCGGCCACCACTTCGCGCTCGTGCCGGTCACCGGGCTCACCCCCGACACCCGCACCCCGTACTCGGTGGAGCTGGACGGTGAACAGGTGTGGCCGCCCGCGACCAGCCCGTTCCCGCCGAGCGTGATCCCGACGCGCGGACCGGCGACGGCGGGACGGGCGCAGATCGTCTTCGGCTCCTGCCGCTACGGCAAGGTCGACGATCGCGCGTTCGCCCGCCGGCTGGGCATCGATGCGCTCGACGCGTTCGCCGCGCGCATGGCCCGCGGGCCGGTCGAGGAGTGGCCGGAGGCGCTGCTGCTGCTCGGCGACCAGGTCTACGCCGACGAGCTGACCCCGCAGCACCGCCGCCGGCTCGCCGCCCGCACCGACCGGAACCCGGACTGGCCCGACGACGAGATCGTCGGGTTCGACGAGTACGTCGGCCTCTACGTCGCCGCGTGGAGCGATCCGGAGATCCGCTGGATCATGTCGACCGTCCCCACGGCGATGATCTTCGACGATCACGACGTGCGCGACGACTGGAACACCTCAGCGGCCTGGCGCGCGGAGATCCGGCGCAAGCCCTGGTGGCGCACCCGGATCCGCTCAGCGCTGGCGTCCTACTGGGTGTTCCAGCACCTCGGCAACCTCTCCCCCGACCAGCTGGCCGCAGACCGGGACTGGCAGGCCGTGCTCACCCACGACGGCGACGCGTGGCCGATCGTCGAGGCGCTGGCCGACCGCGCCGACGCGGAGACCGGCGGCGCGAAGGACGTGCGGTTCAGCTTCCGCTGGGACGTCGGCCGCACCCGCATCGTCATGATCGACTCGCGCAACGGCCGGATCCTCGACGGCCGCCGCGAGATGCTCGGTGACGACGAGTTCCGCTGGGTCGAGGAGCAGGTCCGCGCGTCGGGCGAGGTCGACCACCTGGTGCTGGGGACGTCGCTGCCGTGGCTGATGCCACCTGCGATCGCCGAGCTGGAGACGGCCAACGAGATCTCGGCGCACCGCCCCGGCCGACGCGGCCGGCTGGCCGAGAAGGTCCGCCAGGCCGCCGACCTGGAGCACTGGCCGGCGTTCCGGGCCTCGTTCGACCGGCTCACGGCGCTCGTCGCGCGAGCGGCGTCGAGCGGGGTGGCGTCGGTGTCGGTGGTCTCCGGCGACGTCCACCACAGCTACGCGGCGGCGGCGCAGCTGGCCGACGCGTCCCCCGGGGCGGCACCCGTGCACCAGCTGGTGTGCTCCCCGGTGCACAACGTGCTCGACTGGTTCGTACCACCGTTCTTCCGGGCCGCGTGGTCCCGCGTCGCCACCCGGCTCGCCGACCTGTGGGCGAGCCGCGCCGGCGCCCCGCCGAAGCGCGTGACCTGGCGCAAGCTCGCCGGCCCGTTCTTCGGCAACACCATCGCCACCCTGCGCCTGGACGGCCGCACCGCCGTCGCCGTGTTCGAACAACCGCTCAGTGCGGCTTCGCTCGTCGAACGGTCCCGATTGGAGCTGACCCCGTGACCATCACCGATCCCGGCCCGATCGCCGGCCAGACCGTCGTGCTGCGCCCCGCCACCGCCGACCACGTCCGGACGTTCCTGGACATCCTGCGGCACAAGGAGATCGCCACCTGGTGGGGCGGCTACGACCTCGAACGCGTCCGCCGCGAGCTGCTGGGCCCGAACTGCTACGCCATCGAGCTGGCCGGCGAGGTCGCGGGCCTGATCATCTACCGCGAGGAGCTCGACCCCGACCACAAGCACGCCGCGCTCGACATCGCGCTGCACCCGGACTACCAGAACCAGGGCCTGGGCAGCGACGCGCTGCGCGCGCTGTCGCAGTGGCTGTTCGCGCGCGGCCACCACCGCGTCACGATCGACCCGGGCGCGGACAACGACCGCGCGGTGCGCAGCTGCATGCGGGCCGGGTTCCGCAAGGTCGGCGTGATGCGCCGGTACGAGCGCGGCGCCGACGGCACCTGGCACGACTGCGTGCTGATGGAGCTGCTCGACGACGACCTGACCCGCGTCTAGCCGTGCTCCGGCGGCTCCGCCAGCGCGGCGAGGCCGCCGACCAGCAGGTCCAGCCCGAACCGGAAGCGCTGCTTGTCGTCCCCGGTGGTGAGCTGGCCGGCCAGCGCCGCCGTCACCGGGAACCGGTCGGCGGGCAGCCCTGCGAAGTAGCGCTGGTAGCGCCGGTAGAAGGCGGGATCCTTGGCCGCGTCCTCGCGCGTGGCGTCCTCGACGGCTCGGAAGGTGACGAAGCCGCCGACCACGTCGACCGCCCAGGCCACGGCGTGGTCGGGCACCCCGCCCATGCGCAGCAGCGTCATCGTGATCTCCGACAGGCGCATGGAGTTCGGGCCGACCGGGATGTGCCCGATGGCGAACCGGGCGATGTCGCCGTAGCGCAGCATCGTGGCGTGCGAGTCGGTCCACAGCTGCGTGACCTGTTCGCGCCAGCGCGCCGGATCCGGCTCCGGTAGCGGGATCTCGCCGACCACCTCGTCGAAGAGCAGCTCGAGCAGTTCCTCCTTGTTCGCGACGTGCGCGTACAGCGACGCCGCGCCGGTGTTCAGCTCGGCGGCGATCCGCCGCATCGACAGGGCGTCCATGCCCTCCTCGCGCACCACCCGCAGCCCGGCCTCGATCACCGCGGCGCGGGACAGGCCGTGCCGGCGCATCGGCTTGCGGGGGGTCCACCAGTCCGGCTCAGTCGGGTCGCGGTCGGTCACGCCCTGAGGATAGGCCTGACCGAACGACGTTCGCCAACGAACACCGTTTGACACGCTTACGGAGCCGTAGTAGAACACCGTTCGCCAACGAACACTGTTCGAGATCGGAGTGGTCATGACCGGCACCCCCGTTCCCGCGGCGCCGCCCGGTGCCGCAACCGCTTACCGATGGCGATGGCTCGCCCTCGCCGCGATCCTCGGCGCGGAGGTGATGGACCTGCTCGACGCCACGGTGGTCGGTGTCGCCGCGCCGTCCATCCGTGCCGACCTCGGCGGCGACGGCGCGACGATCCAGTGGATCGCCGCCGGCTACACGCTCGCGTTCGCCGTCGGGCTCATCACCGGCGGCCGACTCGGCGACCTGTACGGCCGCCGGCGCATGTTCCTGGTCGGGCTGGCCGGGTTCGTCGCGGCGTCCGCGCTCTGCGGCTTCGCCGCCTCACCGGAGATGCTGATCACCAGCCGCGTTCTGCAGGGCCTGTTCGGCGCCCTGCTGATCCCGCAGGGCTTCGGGATCATGAAGTCGATGTTCCCGCCGGCGGAGCTGCCGAAGGCGTTCGGCGCCTACGGGCCGGTGATGGGGCTCGCCGCCGTCGCCGGGCCCGTCGTTGCCGGCGTCCTCATCGCCTGGAACCCGGCCGACGCCGGCTGGCGCACCGTGTTCCTGCTGAACGTGCCGCTCGGCCTCGCCGCGTTCGCGCTGGCCGCGGCGATCCTGCCGGAGTCGCGAGCCGCCGGTAGCCCGCGGCCGGACCCGATGGGCTTCGTGCTGGTCAGCCTCGGCCTCACACTGCTGATCTTCCCGCTCGTCGAGGGCCGCGAGCTGGGCTGGCCCGGCTGGACGTTCGCGATGATGGTCGCCGCGGTGCCGGTGCTCGCGCTGTTCGCCGTGCACCAGGTGCGTCGGTCGAGGGCCGGCCGGGCGCCGCTGGTCGAGCCAGGGCTGTTCCGCATCCGCGCCTACACCGGTGGCCTCGTGCTGGGACTGGTGCTGTTCGGCTCGCTGACCGGGCTCGTGTTCGCGCTCGGCCTGCACCTGCAGCTCTCCCTCGGCTTCACCCCGCTGGAGGCCGGGCTGACGCAGGCGCCGTGGGCGCTGGGCATCGCGATCGGCGCGACGGTGGCCGGGGCCTGGCTGGCGCAGAAGCTGGGCCGGGCGTGCATCCAGCTCGGCGCCGCGATCGCGGTCGCCGGGATCCTCGGCACCGCCGCCGCGCTCGTCGCGGCCGGTCCCGCCGTGAGCGGCTGGGCGCTGGCCCCGGCGCTGCTCGTCACGGGCGTCGGGATCGGCCTGGCCATGACACCGTTCTTCGACATCACCCTGGCCGGGGTGGAGCTGGACATGGTCGGCTCCGCGTCCGGGGTGCTCAACGCCGACCAGCAGCTCGGCGCCACCGCGGGCACGGCCGTGCTGGGCACGGTGTTCTTCGGGCTGCTCGAAGCGGGTCAGGTCACGGCGTCGGTGACGGTGGTGCTCGGGCTGACCGCGGTGCTCATGCTGGTGGTCGTGGGGCTGGCGCGGCTGCTGCCGCCGAAGCCGCGGCCGGACCTGGTGCACGCCGGGTGAGCTCCGGGCCGCGGCTCACCGTCAGGCGAAGTCCGTGTGGTCCAGCCAGCGCTTCCACACCTCGGCGTCGCCGAGGACCTCCACCCCGTCGACCGTGCGCCGCAGCGCCGCCAGCAGCAGGTCCGCCGCCGTCCCCCGGACGGCGGCGTCGGCCTTCTCGTGGCCGTGTTCCCACACCACCCCGCTCGGGGTCCCGCGCAGCACCCACTCCCCGTCCTCGCCGAGGCCGTCGTCGGTGGCGTGCAGGTGCAGCGTCGCCCCGTCCGGCAGCGGGCTCTCCGGGCGGGAGGCGACGATGTCGAACCACTCCGACAGCCCGTCGGCGGCCAGCTCCGGCGCGATCTCGAACGGCCGGCCGAGGGCGAGCGCGGCATCTGCGCGGTGCACGGTCTGCTCGTGCAGCCTGCGGCGGATCCACCAGGCCGCGGGCTTCGGGCCGGTGAAGGTCCAGACCTCGGTGCCGCCCCCGACCTCGGCGACCGCGTCGAGGATGGCCTGCGCCCCGCCGCGCACCCACTCCCGCTCGGCGTCGAGGTCGGCCGGCTGTTCACCGCCGGGCACTGTGCGCGGATCGACGCGCTCGGTAGCGCGGGTGCGGATGATCGTCGCCGCCCAGCGGTCGCCGCGGGCGATGTGCGCCGCGAGCTTGCGGATCGTCCAGCCGGGGCAGGTCGGCACGGGCACGGTGTGGTCGGCGCCGTGGACGAGGTCGGCGAGCGCGGCGTTCTCGGACAGCAGCAATGCGGAGTAGTCCACGCCCGCAACCTAGTGATCCGACCTGCCGCACGGGAACCTCGCATCCCGCGCCGCGCGTGATCGTCCGGTTCACCCCGGGTGATTGACACTGCACGGGATCGGGTAGGAACTCGCCATGCGGCGAGACGCACGGGAGTGGACGGTCCCCGGCTCGTTCCGCGCACTGCTGTGGTGGCCCCCGGTCTCGCTGATGATCGGCATCGTGGCCCCGGACGCGGCAGTGGTCGCGATCATCGTTGCCGGGTTCGTGCTCGCACTGACCGGCGTGCTGGTGCACGCGCTCGGCGCCCGCCTGCGGCGCAGACCCGCCGCCTCGGCACCGCGGCCGCGTCCGGCCGAGCCCGCCGAGTTCGACGCCGCGGCCTGACCTGGCCTTCTTCCCGGAGCTTCCCCGGGTCACCTGCACGTCTGGCGTGTGACGTCAGCGCTATCTCTTGCAGGTCCGATACTAGGAAGTCAAACTAACTTGCATGGCCGAGCTCCACGTGCCCGTGCATCCCGTCCGCTTCGTCACCGCCGCGAGCCTCTTCGACGGCCACGACGCGGCGATCAACATCATGCGGCGCCTGCTGCAGCGCCAAGGGGCCGAGGTGATCCACCTCGGGCACAACCGCTCGGTCGACGAGGTGGTCACCGCCGCCATCCAGGAGGATGTGCAGGGCGTGGCCGTCTCCTCGTACCAGGGCGGGCACGTCGAGTACTTCACCTACCTGGTCGAGCTGCTGCGCGAGCGCGGCGCCGCCCACATCAAGGTCTACGGCGGGGGCGGCGGCGTCATCGTCCCCAAGGAGATCGAGCTGCTGCACTCCCGCGGCGTCGCGCGGATCTTCTCGCCGGAGGACGGCCAGCGCCTGGGTCTGCCGGCCATGGTCAACGTGATGATCCGCGAGTGCGACGTCGACCTCGCGCAGACCCCGCCGAGCTCGTTCGACGGCCTCTACACCGGCGAGCCGACCACGCTCTCCCGCGCCCTCACCCTCGCCGAGGCCGGCCGGCTGCCCGCCGACCTGGACCTCACCCCGCGGCGCAAGGTCCCCGTCCTCGGCATCACCGGCACCGGCGGCTCCGGTAAGTCGTCGCTCACCGACGAACTGGTGCGCCGCTTCCGGCTCGACCTGGAGGACAAGCTCAAGATCGCGATCCTGGCGGTCGACCCGACCCGGCGACGGGGCGGCGGGGCGCTGCTCGGCGACCGGATCCGCATGAACGCGCTCGGCGAGAACGTGTTCTTCCGGTCCATGGCCACCCGCGGCAACGAGGGCGGCGTGCCCCAGCACCTCGGCGACGCCCTCGCCGTGCTCAAGGCCGCCGACTTCGACCTGATCATCGTCGAGACGCCCGGGATCGGGCAGGGCGACGCGGGCATCGTGCCGTTCGTCGACCACTCGCTCTACGTGATGACGCCCGAGTTCGGCGCCGCATCGCAGCTCGAGAAGATCGACATGCTCGACTTCGCCGACGCCGTGGCGATCAACAAGTTCGAGCGGCAGGGCGCCGAGGACGCGCTGCGCGACGTCAGCCGCCAGCTGGTCCGCAACCGCGACGCGTTCGGGCAGAGCTGGCAGGACATGCCGGTCTTCGGCACCAGCGCCGCCCGCTTCAACGACGACGGCGTCACGGCGCTCTACCACTTCCTGCGCGACCTGCTGCTGGGCGAGGGGATCCAGGGCCGGTTGCCCAAGGTCGACACCAAGACCTCGTCGGTGCACACCTCGGTGATCCCGCCGGAGCGCGTGCGCTACCTGTCCGAGATCGCCGAGACCGTCCGCCGCTACCACGCGGAGACCGAGAAGGCCGTCGAGGCCGCCCGCAAGCGCCAGCACCTGCGCACCGCCCGCGACCTGGTCGGTGACTCCGCCGCCCGCGCCGAGCTCGAGGCGAAGCTGGCCGAGGTCGAGGAGGAGCTGCCGGCCGACTGCCGCGAGCTGCTCGACACCTGGCCGAATGTCGTCGAGGCCTACAGCGGTGACGAGATGGTGGTGAAGGTCCGCGACAAGGAGCTGCGCACCAGGCTCACCCGCGAGACCCTCTCCGGCAACAAGGTGCCCCGCGTCGCGCTGCCGACCCACACCGAGGACGCCGACCTGCTGCGGTTCCTGCGCAAGGAGAACCTGCCGGGCCGCTTCCCGTTCACCGCGGGCGTGTTCCCGTTCAAGCGGGAGGGCGAGGACCCGGCCCGCATGTTCGCCGGTGAGGGCGACGCGTTCCGCACCAACCGCCGGTTCAAGATCCTCTCGGAGTTCTCCGAGGCCAAGCGCCTGTCCACGGCGTTCGACTCGGTCACCCTCTACGGCCGCGACCCCGACACCCGCCCGGACATCTACGGCAAGATCGGCACCTCCGGCGTCTCGATCGCGACGCTCGACGACATGAAGGAGCTCTACAAGGGCTTCGACCTCACCGCGCCGACCACGTCGGTGTCGATGACGATCAACGGCCCGGCACCGACGATCCTCGCGTTCTTCCTCAACACCGCCGTCGACCAGGCGATCGACCGGTTCCGCGAGGAGGAGGGGCGCGAGCCCGACGCCGCCGAGCGCGAGGAGATCGAGGCGCGGGTGTTCGCCAACGTGCGCGGCACCGTGCAGGCCGACATCCTCAAGGAGGACCAGGGCCAGAACACCTGCATCTTCTCCACCGAGTTCTCCCTGCGGATGATGGCGGACATCCAGGAGTGGTTCATCCGCCACAAGGTCCGCAACTTCTACTCGGTCTCCATCTCCGGCTACCCACATCGCCGAAGCCGGGGCGAACCCGATCAGCCAGCTCGCGTTCACGCTCGCCAACGGGTTCACCTACGTCGAGTCGTACCTGGCCCGCGGCATGCACATCGACGACTTCGCGCCCAACCTGTCGTTCTTCTTCTCCAANGGCATGGACGCGGAGTACTCGGTGATCGGCCGGGTCGCGCGGCGGATCTGGGCCATCGCGATGCGCGACAAGTACGGGGCGAACGAGCGCTCGCAGAAGCTCAAGTACCACGTGCAGACGTCGGGCCGCTCCCTGCACGCCCAGGAGATGGCCTTCAACGACATCCGCACCACGCTGCAGGCGCTCTGCGCGCTCTACGACAACGCCAACTCGCTGCACACCAACGCCTACGACGAGGCCGTCACCACCCCCACCGAGGAATCGGTGCGCCGCGCCCTCGCGATCCAGCTGATCATCAACCGCGAGTGGGGCCTGTCGATGAACGAGAACCCGCTGCAGGGCTCGTTCATCATCGAGGAGCTGACCGACCTCGTCGAGGAGGCCGTCCTCGCCGAGTTCGACCGCCTGACCGCCCGCGGTGGCGTGCTCGGCGCGATGGAGACCGGCTACCAGCGCGGGAAGATCCAGGACGAGTCCCTGCTGTACGAGCACCGCAAGCACGACGGCTCGCTGCCGATCATCGGGGTCAACACCTTCCGCAACCCGAACGGCGACCCCATCCCGGAGGAGATCGAGCTGGCTCGGGCGACCGAGGAGGAGAAGCAGAGCCAGCTCCAGCGGCTCCAGGACTTCCACGCGCGGCACTCCAGCGAGGCCAAGGAGGCGCTGCGGCGGCTGCAGGAGGTCGCGACCGGTGAGGGGAACGTGTTCGACGAGCTGATGAAGGCGGCGCGGGTGTGTTCGCTCGGGCAGCTCACGGAAGCGTTCTTCGAGGTCGGGGGCCAGTACCGACGGAACATGTAGGGGTCCGGCGGCCCGGGGCGATGCCCCGGGCCGCCGACTCGGCGCGAGTCGCGGTTCTCGTGACGCGGTCGGACCACCGCTCGAGGCGCGTCCTCCCGCTCACCCACCGGCCGGGCGAGCGGGCGACGGGGTCCGGGGCGGGGCGCCTACCGGGGTGCCCGGGGGTAGCTGACGAGCACGCCGTCGAGGACGAGGGCGACGCGGCCGGTCGGGTCGGTCGCGAGGGCCGCGACGGTGCCGTCCGCGGTGGCGATGCGGGCTTCACCCGTGTGCGGGTCGTAACGGCCGACGGCGCTGCGCGCGACGACGAGGGGATGGCCGCCGGTCGGCACGAACGCCCGGAAGCTGCGGCCGCCGAGGACGTCGTCGTCGGTGCGCCAGAGCTGGCCGCCGGTGGCGGCGTCGAGGCCGCGGAAACCGGAGCGGTCGCCGATCTCGGTGCGGACGGCGTCGAGGACCACGCCGTCGGCGAGGATCGTGGCGGAGTGGTCGCCGGTGCCGCGGCTGGGAGCGGTCCACCGGGTCGTGCCGGCACGGTCGATCGCGACGAGCTGGCCCGCGCGGCGCAGGAGCGTGAGGTCGGTGTCGGCGGCCACGGCTTCGGCGTCCGGGACGGGTGGCGCGAGTTGCGCGCCGTCGGAGACGGCGTAGCTCGCGCCGGTGTCAGCCACGATGCGGCCGCCTGCCGGGAGGAGGCGGGTCGCCGTGGCCGGGACCTCCCAGGCGACGGCGCCGGTCGTCGCGTCGACGGCGGTCAGCGCGCCCTGCCGGGCCAGGACCGCCCGATCCCCCACCGTGACGAGCGGGCTCGTCGGCCACGCCGACGCGCCGCGCTCGCGGCACCAGCGGTCGGTCCCGGTGGCGGCGTCGAGGCCGAAGATGCGGAGGCGGTCGGTGGTGGTGGCACCGACGACGCGGTTCCCGGACACGGCGATGGTCGCGGTCTCGCCGGGCACGGCGACGCTCCACAGCAGTGCTCCGGTTCGCGGGTGGCGGGCCGACAGCACCGCCCCGGCGAGGAGGACGTCGGCGTCCGGCGTCGCGGCGAGCGCGTCGACGTCGCCGACGGGGGTGGCGTGCGCGGGAGGGGCGGCCCCGAGGGCGGCCAGGTCGGGTGGCCGGGTCTCGCCGGTGGCGGGGACAGGTGGCACGTCGTCGAGCGTGCAACCACCGCGGGTGGCGACGGCGGCGACGATGCCACCGGCCAGCACGAGGACGGCCAGGACGACGAGGGGGACGCGCGAGCGCACGGACAGGACAGTACGGCCGTGGGGTCGGGAACGGCCGGCGGCGCACGGGACGCCTCGGCCACGAACCGGGAAATCCGGACGAAGACGACGAGCCGGTCACGGGGGAACGCTCACGTCCGCGTAGGATGTGCCGCCGGATCCGCGCACCAGCACGCACAAGGGGGTGGTCTGGCCCGCCCCGATCACGGGCCAGACCACCGCGACGACGCACCGTCGGCCGCACCGACTGGTATCCATGCCCCGCCACCACGGGGAACGAGTCCGAACGCGAAGGGGTACGCCGTCGTGGCAGAAGGCACCCGACCGGCTCGCACCCGTCCCGCCCGGTCCGAGACCCGACGGCGCGTGCTCGACGCGGCGTTCGCCGTGTTCGGCGAGCGCGGGATCGCCGCCTCGTCGATCAGCGAGGTCGCCGAGGCCGCGGGCATGACCAAGGGCGCGGTCTACTCCAACTTCGCCAGCAAGGACGATCTCGTGCTCGCGCTCATGGAGGAGCACGCCATGGCGCGGCTGACCGGGGCGCTGGCCGAGATCACCGAGGCACCCGATCCGTACGCGGCGATCACCGAGGCAGCCGCGGTGCTGGTGCGCGCCATGCGCGTCGACGCGGCATGGCACCGGATCCTCGCGGAGTACTTCGCGTTGTCCCACCACGACCCGGAGCGGAGGGCGGCGCTGCGACAGCGCCGCCGAGAGGCGCGCGGCGCCGTCGCCCGCGGCCTCGTGCGGCTGTCCGAGCAGACGGGCCTGCGGCTGCCGCTGCCCGTCGACGAGCTCGCGGTCGTGCTGTTCGCACTGAGCAACGGGCTGGCCGTCGAGTCCGGGATCGATCCACCGGCCGTGCCCGATGAGCTGTTCGGGAAGGTGCTGCTCCTGCTGGCCGGAGCTCCGGAGGTGCGTCAGGGCGCCGCGGGCAGCGGCCGCACGCCGAGCGCGAGCACCAGCGTCGCGACCAGCAGCGCCGCGATGTAGGCCGCGGTCGCCGGCCAGGCGCCCGCGTCGTAGGCGAGCCCGCCGACGGTGCCGACGATGCTGCTGCCGGCGTAGGTGCCGAACAGGTACTGGGCGGAGGCGATCGCGGGCCTGCCGTCGGGCAGGAGCACGGCGCGCCGGCTCACCCACGAGCTGGCCACCGTGTGCGCGGCGAAGAACCCGACCGTCATCACCAGCAACCCCAGCAGCATCACGGCCAGCACGTCCGGCACGCTCACGACGGCGCCCACGACGGCGATCAGCGCGGCACCGCACAGCACCGGGCGGCGACCCACCCGGTCGGCCAGCCTGCCCGCCGCCGTCGACGTCCACGAGCCGAGGAGGTAGGCGAGGAACACCAGGCCCGCGACGCTCGCCGGCAGCGAGAACGGCGGTGCGATGAGGCGGAAACCGAGGTAGTTGAAGACCGTCGCGAACGTGCCCATCATCAGGAACCCGATCAGGAACAGGCGCATCAGCGCCGGATCGGCGAGGTGCCGCCGCAGTGGCGCACCGAGCTCGCGCAGCCGGCCGCCGCCACCGTCCGGGGCGAGCTGCGGCGGCAGCGCGAGCCGGAACCCGATCGTGCACAGCAACGCCGTCGCACCGATCGCGGCGAGACCGAGCCGCCAGCCGCTCAGATCGGCGATGGTGCCGGCGATCAACCGTCCGGAGAGCCCGCCGATCGTGTTGCCCGCGATGAGCATGCCCACGGCACCGGAGAGGTGCCGCGGGGCGACCTCGGCGGTCACGTGCGCGACCGCCAGCGCGGGCAGCACCGCGATCGTCACGCCCTGCAGCGCCCGCAGGGCGATGAGCACGCCGAGCGTCGGCGCGAGCGGGGTGACCAGCGCCAGCACCGCCGAGACCGCCGTCGCCACCGTCATCGTCCGGGTCCGGCCCCAGCGCTCCGCGACGGCCGACAGGGGAATGATCGCCAGCGCGATCGCACCCGTGGTGGCCGACATCGCCAAGCTGGCCGTCGCCGGGGACACGGCGAAGTCCGCCGCGATGGCGGGCAGCAGCGCCTGCACCGCGTAGATGAGCGCGTAGATCGCCACTCCCGAGCACCACATCGCGATGCCGAGCCTGCGGTAACCGACGGAGCCCCGCTCATGTCCCTCGACGATGGTTGTCATCGACAACTGACGTTAGGTCCCCGCCGGCTGATGCGTCCAATGCATGTTCGGTCCACCACCGATGCAAGCCTGCATCGTCCGGGCGATGATGTGGCGGTGGACGATGCCGACATCCTGGCCGCGACCGCGCCGCGCCTGGCCCGCTTCCTGGCCGTCGCGCACGCCGAGCACGTCACCCGTGCCGCCCGCGACGCCGCCGTCCCGCAGTCCACGCTCTCCCGCAGCATCGCCCGCCTGGAGGCCGAACTCGGAGTGGAGCTGTTCGTCCGCTCCGGGCGCACGATGCGGCTCAGCCGAGCCGGCCGGATCCTGCTGCGGTACGCCGAACGGGCCGCCGCCGAGATCGTGGCGGGCGTGCAGGAGATCCGCGGCGAGGCCGATCCGGTGCGCGGCCGGGTCGGGTTCGCGTTCCTCGCTGCGCTCGGCGGTGTCGACGTGCCCCGGCTCCTGCGGGAGTTCCGCGCAGCGCACCCGCACGCGCGCTGCGACCTGGTCCAGGGCGCGCACGCGATCCTCATGGAGCGGCTGCGCGCCGGCGACGTCGACCTGGCGCTGACCTCCCCCGCGCCGGACGACGTCGGCGTCGAGATCGAGCTGCTCGACGAGGACCCGCTCTACCTCGTCGTGCCCGCCGGACACCGGTTCGCCGACCGGACCTCGGTCGACCTCGCCGAGGCCGCCGACGAGCCGTTCATCGGGTTCCTGCCCGGGTACGGGCTGCGCGCCGCACTGGACCGGCACGCGCGGCGGGCCGGGTTCCGGCCGCGCATGGTGTTCGAGGGCGGCGACGGCGAGATCGTGCGCGGGCTCGTCAGCGCCGGGCTCGGCGTCGCGCTGCTGCCGGCGGCCGCCCACCCGACGCACGACGACATCGTCGAGGTGCCCGTGCCCGGCGCGTTCCGGGCGATCGCGCTGGTCACCGCCGCGGGCCGGACGCTGTCCCCGCCGGCGGCGGCGCTGCGGCAGATCGTGCGCGCCCACTACCGGGCGGGGTAGCTGCGGTCGAGCCGCACCGCCGTGAACGCCGTCTCGCGCCGCAGCCGGAAGCCGAGCGACTCGTAGAGGCGGATCGCCGGTGCGTTCGCCGCGCCCGTGTGCAGGAACGGCAGCTCCCCGCGGGCCCGGATGGTCGCGGCGACGGCGAGGGTCAGCCGCCCCGCCAGGCCCTGACCGCGGTGCGCGGGATCGGTGCACACGGCGCTGATCTCCGCCCAGCCGCCGGGGCGCATCCGCTCCCCCGCCATCGCGACGAGCGCGCCGCCGCGCCGGATGCCGTAGTAGGTGCCGAGGGTGTGGGTGCGCTTCTCGAACGGTCCGGGCCGGGTGCGGCGCACCAGGTCGAGCATCTCCGGCACGTCGGCCTCGGTGAGCACGACCGCCTCCGGGTCGGGAGCACCGGCGACGGCGGATCCGTCGAGCTGCACGCCCGGGATCGACTCGAGCACCCGCCAGCCCGCGGGCGGCCGGTGCACCGGCCCGGTCAGCACGATCGTCGTCGGGCCGACGAGGTCGGCCAGCGCCGCCCACGCCGCGTCGTCGGCGTCCGCGGGCAGCGCGGCGAACGGCGACACGTCGGCGGGGTAGCGGACGGCTGAGCCGGCGCGCTCCGCGATGTCGGCCTGCGGGCCCGTCAGCGCCGACCAGACCGGGTTGTCCAGCGGATGGGTGCTCACGACAGAGCAGAACGATCAGCACCGCCCGGCATTCCCGGACCCGGTGACACCGGCGTCCGCGGCGGCCCGGTCCGCTCGCCGTACTGTTCTCCCATGGCCGATGTCATCGCCGAACTCGTCGACGACGAGCAGCGGCCCGTGCCGGTGCCCACCGAGGTCCGCCGGGTCGTGTCGATCGTGCCGTCGCTCACCGAGGCGGTCGCGGCGAGCGCACCCGGTCTGCTCGTCGGCGCGACGAACTGGTGCACCCATCCCGCTGACCTGGACGTGGCGCGGATCGGCGGCACGAAGAACCCCGACGTCGAGGCGATCGTCGAGCTGAAGCCCGATCTGGTGCTGGCCAACCAGGAGGAGAACCGCCGCCCCGATCTGGACGCGCTGCGCGCCGCCGGGCTCGCGGTGTGGGTCACCGACATCCGCACCCTCGACGGAGCGTTCACCTCGCTGGCGCGGATGCTCGCCGCGTGCCGGCTCGGCAAGCCCGCGTGGCTGGTGGAAGCTGAGCGGGCCTGGGCGGCGCTGCCCGATCCGGCGACGCGGCGGCGTGCGGTGGTGCCGATCTGGCGCAAGCCGTGGATGGCGGTCGGCTCGGACACGTTCACCGGGTCCGTGCTGACCCGCCTCGGTGTCGACAACGTCCTCGCCGGCTCCCCGGAGCGCTATCCGCGCTTCGATCCCGCGGAGCTGCCCCCGCACGACCTGGTCGTGCTGCCCGACGAGCCGTACCGGTTCACCGCCGACGACGGCCCGCAGTTCTTCTCCGCTCCGGCCCGGTTGGTCAGCGGCCGTCTGCTGACCTGGTACGGACCGAGCCTGGTCGAGGCGGCAGCGGTGCTGCCCGCCGCCCTGGCATGAGCGCCGATCCACCGCTGCTCCTGGTGCTCGACCTGCTCGGAGTGGCGGTGTTCGCCGCGTCCGGTGCGCTCGCGGCCGTGTACGCGAAGCTCGACGTCTTCGGCGTGGTCGTGCTGGCCGCGGTGACCGCGCTCGGCGGCGGGGTGCTGCGCGACATCCTGCTGGGCATCAACCCGCCGACGACGCTGCAGGACTGGGCGTTCCTGTCGGTGCCCGCCGTGGTGGGGCTGCTGATGTTCCGCTGGCACCCCGCGGTGGCTCGGCTGCAGCGCGCGGTGCAGCTCGCCGACGCGTTCGGCTTGGCCTTGTTCGTCACGACCGGGACGGCGACGGCGTTCTCCGTCGGCGCCCCCGGGGTCACGGCGGTCCTGGTCGGCATGATCACCGGCATCGGCGGCGGTGTGCTGCGCGACGTGCTGCTGCGCGAGATCCCCACCGTGCTGCGGCGGGAGATCTACGCGCTGGCGGCCCTGCTCGGCGCCGTCGTGGTGGTCATCGGGCACGAGCTGGGCCTGCCGTCGTTCCCGGTCGCGCTGGTCGGGGCCCTCCTCGTCGCGGCGGTGCGGGTGCTCGCGCTGTGGCGGCACTGGAACGCGCCGGTTCCTCGCTGATCAAGCCGTGACGGCGGCCTTCGCGAGCTCGCGCCCGACCTCGTCGGCGCGCTGGTGCGCATCGGCGAGCCGCTGGGCGGCGAGCGGACGCAGCGCCTCCATGGCCGGGTTGTGCTCGGCAAGGGTCAGCTCGGTGTCGACGAGGGTGACGTCGGCGCCCATGACCTCGGCGAAGATCCGCATGAGGTAGGGCGTGGTGTAGTCCCAGCCCTCACGGGGAGTGCCGGGCCCGTACCCGCCGCCACGGGCGACGACCAGCGCCAGCGGGCGACCGGTCAGCGCCGCCGTGCCGGGCGCGAAGCGGGCGTCGGCGAGCAGCAGGTCGATCCAGGTCTTCAGGTGGGCCGAGACGCCGTAGTTGTACAGCGGCGCCCCGACGACGATCAGGTCGGCGGCGAGGACCTCGTCGGCCACCGCGGCGGCGAGCGCGAGCGCGGCCCGCTGGGTCGGGGTGCGCTGCGCCTCGTCGGTCTGCGCGGCGGCCACCGCGTTCGACCACGCGGGCGTCGGGATCGGGTCGACGGCCAGGTCGCGGCGCACCACCGTCCCGCCGGGGTTCGCGGCGAGCCAGCTGCTCTGCAGCGTGTCGCCGATCGCGCGGGTCACCGAGGCGTCCGCGCGGATGCTCGTGTCGATGCGCAGGAGGGTGGACATCCAGTGCTCCGTCCGTCGAATTCTTTCTGCGTGCGAGTAGATGTTCTATCGCACAGAAGATTGTGTCAACAGAACTTCCGCAGACGCCGTAGACTGAGGCAATGACCACACCGCAGCAGCTGGAGGCCGATCTCGGCTGGGCGCTGCTCGCGGTGCTGCGCACCTACCGGCAGCTGTCGGAGGCGAGGCTCACCGACCTGCCGGGCGGCCCGCGCGGCTACCACGTCCTGGCCACCGCCGCGCTCGGCGACCCGCCCAGCCAGCTCGCGATGGCCCGCAAGCTGGGCGTCGACCGCACGGTGATGACCTACCTGCTCGACGACCTGGAGGCCGCCGGGCTCATCGAGCGCCGCCCTGATCCCGCCGATCGGCGGGCCCGGCGGATCACCGTCACCCC
>Ga0065720_1019558_pt1 | contig 23525 bp, 28 predicted proteins | sample Thericmetagenome_FD_59107 | JGI IMG/M metagenome (GOLD analysis project Ga0065720, IMG submission 59107) | Thermophilic microbial communities from the Joint Bioenergy Institute, California, USA of rice/straw/compost enrichment - eDNA_2 v2... | ecosystem: Engineered > Solid waste > Grass >... | reverse complement strand
AAAAGAGAAATAAAAAATAAGATTCAAAAAGATAATTTGGTATTGAAATGCATCCTGTGGCAAAAAAATTGGGTCTTACCTCTGATAGATTTGAGGGAAAGGAGCTAAGTGAAAACGCCGAGTACTACATCAAGAAGGCTAAGAAAAAGGATCGCCCAGGTATGAAAACTAAGGTTTATCTCATTATTAGAGTTACATCGTGAAGAATGGAGAAAAATGGGGTACTACAAGACTGACATTTGTGAAAAACTTCTAAAAGATTGCCCGGATCAAGTTGACAGAGTCAATTATCAAGACCTATCTATTCAAGAATTTATTGAGAAATATGAATCCAAAAATATGCCAGTTATCATTAAGGGAATAACGAAAAACTGGAATGTTGAAAAGTACTGGACTTGGGAAGTAGGAAACCTATTAAACCCATTAATTCATTAGGAAGTCTATGAAAGATACAAAGACGATAAGTTTAAGGTTGGTGAGGACGATGATGGATATGCTGTTCGAATCAAGCTGAAATACTTTTTGGAGTACCTGGTAAAACAGAAGGATGATTCTCCTTTGTATTTATTTGAAAGTGCTCTTGAAGACAGAGATGAGGGCAGTAAAATGATTAAAAGATATGAAGTACCCCAGTATTTCAGAGAAGATTTGTTTTCAATTGTAAGTATTCTAATGAAAAAGTGTAATATCTTAAGATGGGAGAGGATGATCGTCCTCCATTTAGATGGTTCTTAATTGGGCCTGAAAGATCAGGTACTACTGTTCATAAAGATCCACTAGAGACTTCTGCTTGGAATACCTCTTTGCATGGCCATAAAAGGTAACTGTTATTTCCTTCGAGAATAAGAAAATAGATGGATTTTGTTCCGAGAGGATGTACCAAAAGATATCGTCAAAGGCAAGCAATATCTTGATAAGGGTATAATTATGGGTTCAATGAGCTCAATTTGTAGATGATGAATATGAAGCTATTACATACTTTGATAAATGTGTACCTAAAATCAAGCGTGACAATCCTAATATTGAGACTATTGAGTTCATTCAGTATCCTGGTATAAATCTATTATTCTTATATTAACATCCTTAGGAGAAACTGTATTCGTTCCTGGAGGTTGGTGGCATGCTGTTTTGAACTTGGATAACACCATGGCTGTCACACAAAACTTCATGGATAGTGTTAATTTCGATAAGGTTTGGAGAAGCGTGAGAAAGGAGAGGAAAAAGTGGAGTTGCAGGTTCTTAAAAAAGTTGAAGACAACCCATCCAGAATTGTACCAGAGAGCAACGCTCTTGAATGAACAAGATGGATTCATCATGTATGATCAAAGGAAGGCCATTGAGAAGAGACATAGTGAGTATCCAATGGATGATGAGTTAGAAAAGAAGCGCAAGACTGACAGTACAACAAGTTCTACTTCCAGTTCTAGCTCCTCCTCTTCCTCTTCAACTTCAAGGTCTGAATCAGAAAATTAAAGGTTTTTGTTAGAAAAACCGAATATGTGTTAATAGTATTGTACTTTTAGAAATCATGTGTGGTTATTGTGTAAGAAATATGAAATATGGAGAACGAAGTAACAACATCTGAATCCCTTTAATACAAAATTATGCCAAATTTCCTATTCTATCAACTCTATTACTTTTTTACTTTGAGAGCCATTCTCCTTGCTGCCTTCCTCCTTTTCTTGGTGCATTTTATCCCCTCCAATCAATTTATTTAGGCTCTTTTCATTTGTCTTCGCAGGCAATTTTTCATAAATCTTTTCAATAATTTTCAGAGTGGGAGCTAGCTTAAATCCATATATAACCTTATTCAGATAATTATTTGTGATAGGAAGCACAAAACAATGTAGGTGAAGATGTTCAACACTATTCATTGGCGGCTCATGATACCCAAATCTATCCAGCTCAAGAATAAATTGAGAATCTTACCTATATTCATCATTCGGCCTCAGCTGAGTAAGCAGTTTCTTCCCTACTTCCTCGAGATGGACCAAAATAGGTACATCTTCTCTAGTTAGTGTTGCTGTATTTTTAAGATGATTCTTAGGACAAACCAATATATGCTCTTTTGCAGATGATTTTCTCTTATCATGAAAGGCCGCGGCCTTGTCATCTTCGTAGATCAGTTTTTCCTTATGAATGTGTATCAAGTCACAGAACTTGCACCCGATCAGGATGTTATATTTGTTCATGACTTCTGCTGGAATCTTCGCAGGGTTTTCAGCAATGTGCTCACTGATAGTCTTTCTCTTTGTCGAAGGGGCTTCTTTCTTCTTAACTTCAAAAAAGTTCTCCTGTAATTTTGATTTAGAAGCGACTGAGGGTTGGCTATTCTCAATACTCTTTTGACTAGTTGAACTACTTTGTGTTTTCTTTTCTTCAGGCTTTGTGTCATTAGTGCTTTTTAGAGAAAGTGAGGTTTGATTGTTAAAGGCATTGACAATTTTTTCTTGATTAGTAATTATTGATTTTTGAATCAGCATTTCAAAGCTGATCTCTTCGTCTTTTTTCTTCTCCTCAATCTTCCCTGCTTGTTGGTCTTTTCTGAGCTTAAATTTTAGAATCTCACTGCAACCATCATCTTCATTATCCATAGAAACTCTTTCTGAGGAAATCCCAATCTCAAATAAATTAAGATACAAATGTTTTTTTTTTTGAAATTACTGCATTGATAAATCTGTTTCCCTCCCTTTATTCTCAAACCCCTCCACTAAAAAATCATCAAATACATCCCTCTATTCCCATAAAAACGTACCCTCAGATTCCCTGTAATCTTAAAATAATATAAAAAAGTCATCAATATGAGCATTCTAATCTTTTCTTCTGAACTAATCATTTTTATGAGAATTAAAGGGTCTTGGTGTAGTCAGGCAGTCTTCAATATCGATTTTTTGCAACTTCAATATAAAAGATATCAACAATTTTGACAATATTTATTTTAGATTATAGAGAAAAATCATGAACTCTGATAGTTTGAAGACGGAATTACAACAGGCTGTAAGAAGTCGTGGACGTGCAATCGTAAACCCTCAAAAAGACGGAAAGACACATTTCATCTCCAAGGATTCAGCTACTTCTATTAACTCATTTGATGATGAAACATTGAGCTTCTCCATTGAAAAGGCTGATAGAAAGACACTAGCTTTATTTGATAAATTCATGAGACTCAAGAGTCTTCCTGAATATCAACCTCTATTCCAAGTGATCGAAGTTGAGCCAGGAAAACTCGCAGATGTTGTAGAATTTATCAAAAATAAAGATTCTTTCATCACCAAGGAGAAAGCAGAGTACCTGGAATACAAAATAGGCAATCTCCAAAAGAAACTTGACGACGCCACTCAACAAATAAAAACCCTAGAAGAAGCCTTAGCAATGAGGCCCATCCCCTCTCCTGAAAAATCCCAAAATAGCTCAAACAAAATTGACAGTACTCCCTCTACTAATTCAACTGTACAGCAACCTTCCTTGAACCCTCCAAATACTCAAATAGACAACAAAACTCAATTACAGCTTCCCAAGTTACAACCCCCTACAAACCTCCTCCCTCCACCTAACCTTCTCCCTGGAACCAACAACACAACCACTAACAATAATTTACTTCCTCCTCCAAACCTACTACCCACACCAGGGAGCTCAGGAAACAACAACCTTTTACCTCCTCCTAATCTCTTACCCACCAGCAATAACAATAACACAACTCTAAAGCCACCTACTTTACTTCCTCCACCATTAAACATAGGAAGTAACAGCAAAACCAGTACCTTACCACCACCAAACCTGTCAGGAGGAAGCAATAATCTTTTGCCTCCTCCCAATCTCTTAAACTCTGGAACTAGTAATAATACCACCTTAAAGCCACCCACCCTCCTCCCTCCAACCCTGAACACAGGAGGCAGCACTCTACAACCACCTAATCTGTTAAATCCTCCTAATCTAGGAAACAACTCTCTCAAACCTCCAACTTTAGGTGGCAATAGCTTAACACCTCCAACTTTGAACGCAGGTGGTCTTAACCCTCCCACTGGCTTGCCAAAGCTCGGGCCCCCTCAATTAGGAGGACCTTCTGGAGGTGGCCTTCCTCTTCCCAACTTGACCTTACCTCAAAACACAGCTCCTAAGAAGAGATTGAAGCCAGTCTTTATTGAGGCGATTGCTGCCATCAAGCTCCAGCAGACAATTTTCGCTAAGGCCCAACAAAACAAAGAAGATTTTAAGATGACTGAGCTTGAGGAACTTTTCGAGAGTGCTCCTTCAGCAATGGCGCAATCTAAAGATGCAGGCGCTCAAGGGCAACAACAAAAGAAATCAACTAATATTTGCCTTATTCCTGATAGCAAGAGAGCCTATAACATGAGTATCATGATCATGAAGTTCAAAAAATACACCTTCAAAGACCTGCGCCAAGCTCTTATTGACCTAAAAGCGGACATCATTACTGTAGATGCTTGTTGTACATTACTTCCATTTGTACCTCTCCCAGAAGAGCAAGATGCCTGCCAGAGCTATGATGGAAAACTCGAAGACTTAGACCAGTCAAGTCAGTTCCTCATGGCCATCTATGATATTCCTCGTCTCGCATTCAGACTCAAGGCAACTATCTTCAAGTCTGAATTTGACGCTAGAATCGAAGCTATTACAAAGGATATCCAAGTTTTTAAGTCAGGCTGTACACTCTTACAGGACAATACTCATTTCCAGACTTTCCTGATGGCTGCAGTAGAAGCCGCTAATGTTCTGAACCAAGGAACTGCTAGAGCAAATGCTGGAGGTATCAAGCCCGCTTCGATTATTGGCTTTAATAACGTCAAGGCTAACAAGCCAGGAATCACTCTATTCAGCTATCTCGTTGATAAGATCCACAAGAAGAACCCCAAGATCCTATCCTTCGCTGAAGAATTTAAAGTTTTTGACGATGTTTCTAAGATCAACGTAGAAGATGTTATTAGAGATGTTGAGATGATCAAGTCTCAAGTCAACACTATCAAAATCCATCTTGAATCTGCAGAGAAGACGAATCCTCAAGATACTGGATTTATCAATGCATTTAAAGGCTTCTATTTAAAGGCTTTCCCTATTGTCCAAGAGACAGATGCTAGCGCAAAGAGTGCTAAGGAACTCTATGTAACTGTAGCTAAGCTTATGGGTGAGGATGATGAGTCCATGAAAAAGAAGACTTGTGAGGATTTCTTTGTTGTGTTTAAGCAATTGAGTGATTTAGTACTTAAGACTATGAAAGATCTTAAATTATGAGTCAACTGAGATAGTACCCTATAGATATGAATACTCAATTAATATATGGTTTATTAATGATAACTCTGACCTACCATCAATTCTAGTTTTCCATAATAATTTTGATATTAATAATATCAAAACACAGCATAAATTTTATTTCTTATCCTAAAGGACAATGCTCAAGAAGATGATGGAAAAGGCCAAGAAGGCCGCCGACAACATCCAAGAAGGCTTAGTCCAATTTGAGATACATCCAAAGAACTATCACCCACCGCACGCACAGCCCCAGCACGTTGAGAATAAGAATTTTGAATATGACGAAACATATTTTTCTTTCAAACTAGAAGGCGGCCCGAAACACACTGAACCTTTAACTGCTGTTGCCCGAATCGAGAAAGGTAAGCCTGGTTTTCCCTCAACTAACAAAGAAGGTGATAAGGCTGGCAAAGAAGTACCATTAATATGCAAATGGTTTAAGTCTGATGCTTCCGACGAGATGAAAGAAGTAGAAGGTTTAACTGGAACTGTTTACCAACCTACTGTTGATGACGTTGGTGCCAGGTATGAATAGTTCGACCTAGTTCTAATATTAGAATTTTACTGCAAGCCATCCCCAACTTAGAAGGAAAATACATCGGAATGCCTCTCTTTGCAGAGCGAGGACCACTAACCCTGGATCCAGAGATAGAAAAACTAGCTGTGGCTAATTTGGAGCAGGAGACATGCGAGATGAGAATAAAAATTGAGTCATTGGTCCCTCCTATAGAGCATATCTCTCTTCCCTGCGAAGGTATCCTTGTCTTTAATAAGAAAGAACGCGAGCTCTCTATTCTCGCCATAAAAGAGGATTCCAAAGAGAAAATTTCCACTTCAAAATATTCTGAATCTTACCCAACTATTGAATTAGATCTCCTGAACAAGACTGCCTTCGATATTACTATGGCTGCTGATGTCATTATCAAATGCTCAACCGATAGTATCACTACTAGAGATATAATAGCTATCACAATCCGCTTCTCTGGGAGAATAGGGTTTGATATTGAAACACCAATTGGGGAAGAAGTAATCCTTGTCTTCTAAAATTTAACCTACAAGGAGGAACAAGCTAAAGAGACTGAACCTGAGAAGAATGCAGAGCCTGAAAAGGCTGAAATTTCAGAAGAGCCAGTCCCTGAGAAAACCGAGAACACTGAAACAGAAAACACAGAAAAGATTGAAAAGACTGAATCCACTGAGCATACTGAAACCATTGAAAAGAATGAAAAGGCTGAAAAGAACGAGGAAGTAGAAAAGCCAAAAGAAGAGCCAGTCCAGAGTAATCAAACTGTGCAGACTACTAATCAGCCTGTACAGAACACTCAGCCAATTCAAACAACTCAGCCTGTTTCAACACCTAGTTTAGAGCAATTAATGAATATTCAGAACTTGACTAAGCAATTGAAGAAGCTTCAAAAGGAGCATGAGAAGCTAAAGAGAGAACATGAGCTGAAAATCAAAAGTGAAGAGAAAATGAAAACAGAACTTGCAGAAGTCAAATCAAAGCTTGAAACAGTGGAACAGGAGTATAATAACCTCAAAGAGCAACATAACCGCTTCCTCGAGGAAAGGGAACAAATGATGAACGAAAAGCTATTCTTAGTACAGGTATAATTAAACTTCTATTTGTTAATTGCATAGGAAATCAATCTTTATAAGGCGCAAGTCAATGAATTAGAGACGGCAATCCAGAATTATCAAAAGAGTGAGAACAATCCAAGAAGATTCTCGGTAGAGAAAAGGGAAATTAAGACACAATACGATGAATACATCATGCATCTTAAGGACAAGACCGCTAAAGTTGAGCTTGAATTAGAACAGGTTAAACAAGAAAGAGATAAGATTAAGAGTGAATACGACACTTTGAATGGCGAAAAAGAGGAAATGGAAGCTCAGATCAATGGATTGAAGAATAAGGTGAAATGTCTCGTGATGGAGAATGAGAAGCTTTCTTGCAATGGAAAAGGAAGTCCCCCAGAAACCCCACATAGCAGGAGCATGTCAATGCAAAGCGAAGGCAGCTCTCCAACTTTCCCTGGCTATATAAAAACCATATCAATTGAGGAACCCAATATTTATAATGGTCTTAGTCTTAATGTGCAAGCTGAAATTGTAAAAGGGCTTGAAGAGGAGGTAAAGCTGCTAAGGGAACAGAATAAGAAACTGAGCCAGAATCTTGAATCGTAAGCTAGAAATTTATTGTCTAATGGTTTAGATTAAGAGCGACTACTGAGGGAGCAAGTCCAAAGAAGGGACTTTTTGGCAGTAAAAGCAAGACATCGACTTCAAACTTGGAATATTTGCAGAAGTTGGTAGGTGTAGAAAAGATATATTCTTATAGAATAGGTTAATACATTAACTGAGACACTCGGAGAGAAGGAACTTGCACTTGAAAATCAAAGAAATGTCAATAAAGCTTTAGCAAAGAGAATTTCTGAGCTCGAGGCGGAACTTAAATCATTTCAAAGTACTAAATAACTGTCTGCACATGAATTCTCTATCTACATATTTAACCTGTTGTACATTTTAGTAAAATTTTAGCTGGCCACCACTTTAAGAAAATCATTTCCCAGAAGTTTTGGAATAGAATTTTCTGCACTAATGGGAAGGGGACAGAATTGCTGAATCTGTTCAGCTTCCACAAACTAAATTCTTAACTATTCGAATATTCGATTCGGAAATGGAAGTTTAATTACCGTCTAAAATTGGCTGAATTCCTTAAACTTCAACCCTGAAGATGCACCCTATGAGATTGTTCTTCTGTGCACAGCCGTTGCAGGGGATTTGGGATACGTATCGACATTTTCACAAGTTGTGAGACTATTTTTGGAAATAGATTAATTTTATTGCTATTAGAAAATACAGATCTTGTTACCTCAGCTTTAATCTGACAAAAAAAGGTATCCGTAATAATCATTAAACTGCTCAGCTATGATTTCAGAAACAATATTACCAGTATTACCTGTGAGGAGATACGCCTACAGAAAGACTCCTCAGGACTACATGCCTGCTAAATACAAGCTTATGTATCGATTAAAAGATCAGTTGAGATCGAATCCAAAATTTCAATCTCTCTACCAAAAACTGATCATACATCGGCAAGAATGGCCTAAACTGCCTAGTTTGCCTGGCCAAAAGGCTTCTTATTTGCTTCACATTTTAGTCCACAAATCAACAGTTAATATACCAAGGGACAAGTCGGGAGTATATGCAATTAAGCATACTAAAGGACTGACAACGCTAAAGGCCAAAAAGATAGGCTCTTCGCAATATCTTCTTGATAAATTCAGATTTGAGCTAAAGGCTAATTCTCGTTCTCTCAGAAGCTTAAGTTTCAGCTTCAAACTGTCTTCTTCTCTTTCTCACAACTTGTGTACTCGAGTCCAAATCAACATCTTCTGGGATTTGAAATTCCTTAAAAACCTGGAATCTTTAAGCCTCTCATTCGCTATTATCAATGAAGAAGTTATGGAGACTCTTTCCAATGCTTTACTCAAAACTACAGGAATCAAAACCTTAGCCCTAAATTTCATTGAAACTCCTGTTAATAGTGGCATTCTCGCATCCCTAAAGAAGAGTATCAGTAAATTCCGAGCTCTAGCCAAGGTCAACATCATCTTTGGGACTGTTAATCAATCTGGTGAAGATCCTGACTTTTTCTCTTCTCTGGACAACTTGACGAACTTGACTACACTTTCTTTAGAGACGAGAAGGATGCTCCCTCCTGCCTTCTTTGATTCCCTGTTAAGATACCTTGAAAAGTGCACAAGCCCTAGAAATATATCACTTTCACTATGGAACTCGTTCCTCACACAGAAATCAATCTCTAAAGTCTTTGAAGCCTTAGGACACTTGCCTTTAGAACAGCTCATCTTTGGAATGAACAACCTAATCGATTCAGAATCGATCTTATCAAAATTGTGTACTGCAAATTTCCAAAACTTGAAATTCCTCAAGTTCCATTTGACCAATTCAAAGTTGACACCCCAATCTTTTTCATACTTAGGGGATTCCCTTCCCGAAACCCTAGAAGTTCTCAACTTAAAATTCAAGAATGTAGCTTTGCATGACTCAGGAATTCCTAGTTTGCTACACAATTTGATAAAGCTAAAGAAGCTAGAACAACTAATCATCGACTTGAGTCTCTGCAGCCTTGATGACGAGAAATTCGTGAATTTCATTGACTATATACCAGAAAAAAATAACTTGAAGACGTTTGGAATTAGTGCAGAGTTCAATAAGTTGGGAGATGAGAGCCTCATTCGGCTCGCAAACAAGCTTAAGAAATCCAGAAAGCTCAAAGAGCTGAAGCTGGATCTCAAAGGAAATTCAATTACTAACCAGGCCATGTCTGCGTTAGTCGACTTTCTGAGAGCTTTGAATAAGCTTTCATATTTAAGCCTGGACTTGCAGGCATGCCAAATACTTTCCGATTCGTCTCAAGCAAGTTTGGAACATGTCGTAACTGAGAATGTCTCATCCTTGAGACATGATCCTACTAATTTACTGATTGCCTTATAACTTTTATAGTCACATTTCTTTAACAGTACCGCTTACCGTTTTGTTACTTAGTGGAATAACATGAGTTTTTTTTTCTTATTTTTTTGATAGAAAAAAGTTCCCACTTCACTTAGAGATTAATTGCATTTGAAAATTAATAAAAGATCTTTATTATGGACAATATCATCGAAAAAGAAGATGATGACGCTAGAGGTAGCGACTCAGAGGGTGGTGACGACCAACAGGAGGATGAACTGGAATTTGATGAATTCTATGATGAGAGAATAAAAGAGTTCGATTTAAGAAACTTGAATCTAATGATTTAGAGTTATGCTCAAACAATTTGACGACGTTCAAAAGGAGAGATACGAGATTTTCAGGAAGACCAAAATAGAAGCCAGTAATGACTTTAACAAAATAAAAGAAGTAAAATCCGTCTTTTTTCGTTTGAAAACTATTAGTTTGCCTCTAATGTACTCCCTGGTGTCACAGTTGGTAAATCTGCAAGGCTTATCCTAGCTACTACAGCCAAGATCTATGCAGGAGAACTCATTGAGGAAGGTAATTGAAGATATTTTTAAAGTAATGGAATAGCTAGAAGAATTATGACTGAAAATGGAGAAAAAGGAGCCATAGAACCCAGCCACTTGAGAGAGGCTTATAGAAGACTAAATAATGCACATATAAATGATAAATTTGGTGAGAGTGAAATGCTGTACTTTTAACAAATTGCTTTGAGTTCTACAATCTCTTCTTGTATTTCTTATGCTTGAAATTTGGAGAAGGGTTTTTCCAACAACAATTACTCAAGACGAATAGGGCATAATTTATTATCCTGTAGAATATTTAGAAAATAAGGTACAGAATATCAGGATATATTCATCTAATTGCTAGCTTTATTATCTGTTTGGGCTGAACCTGGCTCAGAAGATCCCGCACCTTCTTCATCCTCATCATCATCATCGTCATCTTCCTCATCATCGAAGTCTTTACAATTTTGCATTAACTTCATAATCAAATTTGCAGCCTGTTCTCTTCTTTCTTTATCAGATAGATTCTTAGAACTAATAAATTACATCAGAACTATTCCAGGTTACGTTTCCTTGAATCTCTGAATGGAATGAAAGATATTGCTAAGCTCCTCCAATTCCTTCTCATCTTCATCCATATGTTGTTGCAACATTTCCTTGTAGATATCTTCTACCTTCTTATCGGCTGATACAGGCTCACTAGGTTTCTTTTCTGTTGCCTTAGGTTGTTCATCTGTTTTAGTTTCTTTAGGAGAAGCTTTTTCTTGGTTATTTTCTTTCTCTTTATCGCCTTCCTGGTCCTTGAGAGGAGATCCAAACTCCTGTTGGGATAGGAGATCAACCTTAGGGAGGGGCTTTGTTTCAACTTTCTTTTTCTCCTGAAAGAGTGAATAATTTTGGGCTTTTATTTACCATATTGGGCCACATATGGCATTGCAAGTTTTCTATAACTCTATCGACTCCAGTTTTTTCAGCATTTGGAGATGGCTTTGTGTCTTCTTTAGCAGCCTTGAGAGAACTGAGCTCATCATCGATAATTTCAATAAGATAATCCTCTTCTCCAAAGTTCTAAAAGTCAGGAAATTTATCTATGTGTCATACAAAGACTTTATAGAGGTCCAAGTTATCATCTTTTCTTTTATTGGCAAAGCACATCATGATATTGGGGTTCAATCTCTCAATAAGGTCATTATGGAATTTAGTGTATTCCTGTACTCCATCTCTCTAAGGAGTTATTTTAGTTATTTTTATTCGTACTGCGTTATCGATAAGATTAGAGGCGAAAATGATGGCTTCAATGGAAGAAGAGCCGATAGAATGGAGATCGGGATCTTCTGTTCCTTTGAGTAAATTTCCGAGTAGGAAACTATAAGAGATACAGGTGATTCTGATATCGCAGGAATAGTATTTTGTGTCTATGTGGCTAGAAGTCAGTTAGATTCAGGGGCGTTGTTTACTATTCAGAGGTGAGAAAATCTACTTCTTGTTTGGATTCATTTCTTAATTGTTCAAATTTTGCAAAATGAACTGAGTTTTTCTCCTCGATAGATCTTAAAAAGATTCCTGAAGCTTAGAGATTGGATAGGATGAGTGTACCTCTGCATAATTCATAGCCGTCTTGAATGTTGTTGACTGCTACTAAAACTGTGGGGAGCTTTTTTTGAATTGAAGATTCCATTAAAATTTATTGAGATGTATTTGTATTTATTATTTTTTGTGCATTACACCTCATAAGAACATAAGTAAGAATTCATTTTTAAAACTAGCTATGAATTTTGATATTAGTGTCCAGATGAAGCAAAATTGGAGTTTCCAGTTTCATTTCTATTGGGTGGAGTAGAGAGACTGGCATCCTTTTTCACTGGCATCTCAGGGAAAGGAGAAGTAACTTTAGATCCATCACGATATCTGAAAGCTTCCTCATCATTCTCAGGCTCAATCCACTTAACTCTCTTTCCATCTTCCCAAACACCCCACTTGATAGTTCCATCAGTGGCGATGTACTTGCCCTTTCCATGTTGCTTTCCGTTAGACCAGTATCCCTGATATTTTCTTCCGTCAGCCCAGGTGTAGATACCATAGCCATCCTTTTTATCATTAACATATTCTCCTTCGTATTTTCTTCCATCAGCCCAGACATAAACACCTTTTCCGTGCATGTTATTATTCAGCCACTCTCCTTCATACTTTCTGCCGTCGAGCCAGGTATAAACACCCTACATTATTAGATTTTTCTTGAAAAATTGTTACATATCCAGTGATCTTGTTATCTCTCCATTCTCCTTGGTACTTAGATCCATCACTCCAGACATAAGTTCCTATTTTATCAGAAAGTCTTCGTTGATATATACCTTGTCCATGCTTCTTTCCAGCTTTATAGTATCCTTCATATCTGGAGCCATCGGTCCAAGTCTCAATACCGTAACCATCTTGGAGATCGTCTTTCCATTGTCCTTCATATTTGGCACCGTTTACATGAATATAGACACCATATCCATTGGCTTTGTCATCTTTCCATTGACCTTATCATTTTAGAACTCAATGCAGATAGAACTCACCATCAAAGATATCACCATCAACATGATAAAACTTTCCTTTTCCGTGTGCCTTATTATTCTTCCATTCTCCTTCATATCTGGCTCCATCTGGCCAGGTTTGAATACCCCAGCCATCTCTCATGTTTCCAAGCCACTCACCTTCATATACTGCTCCACTGGAGAATGTATGTGGGGGTCTTTTTTCTCTCTTTTGATCTAGGAATTCTATTTTTTCGCTTGTATTACTTACCTTTTCCACTAGCACTGGATGGGTTGTTTCCGACGTCACTTGGTGAGGCTTTGTACTTTGTTGCCTAGGATTTAGTAAAATGCAAGAAATGGTGTACTTCTGGCATACTTTTACGAGCTTGATGGCCTCTCCATGCTGCTTGGATTTTCACGATTTGTTTGTATTCTTCTTCATCTTTGAGTTGAGAAAAGTAAGTCGTTATTCATACCAGCACTAATTTTCTTATCAAGGTCCTTTCCATGAAGATTCATTTCGCCAGCGAGGTCGTTCTAAAATGTCAACCACAGAGTAAATAGAGTGGATACAGAGGAAAGATCAATCTCCTGCTTGCCCTTCTGGCAGTTCTGGCAAGTCATACATGAGGTGGCGTTATTTCCCATTTAAGTTAGCAAAATAAAATTCTAAATTAGAATACGTTAGTCAAAAATTGAATATTAAATAGGCTCAAAGGCCAATAGTCCTAGTATTTTTGAAGTCTAGAGAGTCTTCAGACAAGAAAACAGGGTAAAAAGTATCATAAAACCACAGATTTGAAAAAGATTATCCAAAAATATTCCAAGAATTGTGCAAAATTAACTATCTAACTTTCCAAAATTCTCTCAAAATATACTACCAAATCAACCAAAATAAGACTTCCTTACCTGCAGCATTTCTTCTCAACTAAACGTGGATTTCTGACGAAATCTGAATTTATGTTCTGTATGTAATACTCATCCAGTTGTTTTTGAATCCATGGGTACCACTAAGAAAATTACAGGGCTTACTTCACAATTACTTGGTGGAAAGGAATTTTCTGTTCAGTCAATGTCGTGTAGAACTTGCTCTTCAAAGTAGGAACAACGCCTGCAATCTGATCAAAATACTCTGAATTCATCAGTATGCTTTGGAATGTCTATATTATTAAAAGATTCCTAACTTTCCATACCAAATCATAGAATTCCTATCAAGTTAGCTATTTCAAATATCGTAATTACCCTATAGTCATGATTGCCAATTGCCTTGACCTCCAAGGAAGTAAAGTTTGTTGACTCTTAAAAATCAATTTATATAAAGAAACTATTACTTCCAGCAGAATCACTTGGTTTGATGTGGCTCTTTCTTGCAGGTGAGATCCTCTGCTCTGTTTCACTTGTTGAATGATAAGATTCATCAAGATTTCTGGGTGTTTCCAACAGACCTATTTTCTTTAAATTTCTCCAATATTTTCTTACTTCTCTTGATCATTGATTTTGAGTAAGGATCATTGGACACACTCGTTCTCAAGAAGTCATACTGTCCCATTCCATAGGGCTCGACACTAAAATTGAGAAAGAAGGATCATTTCTTATACTCATCCACTTCAACGACTTCGTCTTCTCTCTCGAGGACAGAAACATGCTCTTGGATTGTCTCTTCTTTTTCCTCTTCATCATGATAGTATCTACGAGCTGAGATCATATCTCCCATGGTTGTTGGTCTCCTCAAATGGGATGCCAGGTGAATGAAAGGGCGAGATTCTTGAACCACAAAATTCACTAATTTAACGTAAAGAATGGAATAATTTCAGTTACTATTGGAGTCCTTCTCATGAATAGATGAGCTCACACTGGCTCTTCTTACAGTTCGTTGTTCATGTTCATTTTGTAGGGCTTGACACTTCTCTTGTGTGATTGCTAACTCTCTTCTAAGGTGTTCAATTATATTCTCATATTCAATTTTCTTGTTTTCATATTCTATTGCATTATTTAGGACGAGTCTAGCTAGCTGGTACCTTTTGATAAGGCATCATAGGCACTTTTTAATTTGTTATGATCATCAGTCAAATTGCTATAACTGTGGCTATGGTGTCTTAATACTGCGAATTCTTCTTTTAGTTTAGCATTCTCATCTGTTATCTTAAGGTTTTTTGTCATTATTCTTTACTTTTTATGCTGTTGTATCTTTCTCTAAGCTGATCTAACTCTTCTGTGTGCTGTTCCAACATTTCAGCCTTTTCTTTCTCAGCTTGCATAATTTTCTTTCTGTGAGAAAAAGAATCAAAAAAACATACATCATATTTTTCTTTAATATTTCTAAGTGTCTCAAGTTCTTCTTGAGCATCCCTTAAAGTCTGTCTGCTCTCTTGATAGTGGGCTTCAAATTCTTTGAAGGTTGTTTCGAGTTTATTATGTCTCTGTTGCAATTCTGCATGAGATTGCTAAATATAAGGTCGGTAATCAAGGACTATACTTTGACAAAGATATTCTCTTCCTTATATACTGCCAAATCCTCTTTGAGAGTTTGCATTTCCTTTTCTAATTTATCTATCTGATCAAGTTGTTCCTGCATTTTGGCCTGAGTCTTATCCATCAAAAGCCCTGGGAGAAGTAAGAGAATTTACTATGGCGGTTACCAATAAATTCATTCAAAATTCTGAGCTTATTCTCATGCTTGTTGATCAGGGTGAAAAAGGGTTCATTCTCCTCTAAGAAATAAGTTTCGAAACTTTATGTATTTACCATTAATCTCGATATCGATACCAGCTTCCTTGATTCTTTCGATAAATGGCACTTGAGTTTCAACTGAGATGTCATCCAGGAACTTGGACAACATCTGAGGGTTGGTGAAGAGGGATTCCGCAGTGATTTCAGCGTCAATCATCTTTTAAATTTATTTATTCGAGATACGGTTGATTCAATGATACTTGGCAGGGGAACTTACTGAAAATCGTTAACAAAAGATATACATTATAAGATTAAAGTATGACAAAGACAGTTCTCACCAAAAATTTGGGCTTGCCTTTATGATAACCGACTCTTTTCTGAGTCAAAAGGAGGCAAGTCGAACGTTACGAAAATCTTCAATGAGAAAATCGAGTTCTTATTTGTTTTATTTTGGAAAGCTGGGTATAGTGGGCCATCAGGAAGGCTAGTAATAACCTCCCCATTGGCCTGATTGGAAGGATGGATTGTTAGGACCCGGTTTTCCAGGTCCAAGGTAACTTTTATCTTTACACTATGCTTATTTAATCCGTAGTTAATCAAGCTTCCAATGACATTGTATGTCTTGCCAACTTTATTTGTTACTCCGACTTTGATCAAAGAACTAGTGTCATCAGTTGACAGATGGGCCGATTGTTGTGGAAGTTTAATTTCCCAGTAGACTTTTCCATATGTATATTCATTTGTCGTAGTAACTATTCCAGCCTTATCAAATTGAATACAGTATTCGTTTCCTCTGCAAGTCACTCTAGCATGGGATCCTAGAGTCGTTGGATCAATGGCTTGGAGTTCTTTTGTTGAAACTGTTATAACTTCACTCCATTCTCCAAATACCTCTTCCTTGTCTTTAAGATCGGCTCTTGAGCTATTCACCTCACCGTCCTTGGATTTGTATATAACAGGGCAGACTCTTAATCGATAAGAAGTTCTAATTAATTATCCAAACATAAGGGGAATATTACTTAGGCATTAGATCTGAGATTATACACATGTGAGAATTTCCCTTGTATGCATGTCTAAACTGCTCTACTCCTTGAATTTTGGTTCCCACTCCATATTCAAGGTGATAGACCACATTCATATTTTGAAGTGAGTGTGTCCAGGCAACCTTTATAAATCAAAATAGCTTCAAAATTCCTTACAAATATGCTATTTGCAGTATTAGCAATCTTCGTAAACATTCTTTTGGCCAGTGGGTTCTTCTGCAACTCCGTCAAATGGTTAACATCGTAATTTGATATAGAATTGTCTTTTAAATCAGATGCAGACAGCTTTCTGGATCTACTATATTACTTAACTTTCATTATCCTTACAGATTGATTCCAGTCTTTGGAGTTGGAATTTTCGTTTTAGACTCCGATTTTGACGAGTAGCCTTGTCTCTCAAATGCAAGGCTGAGATTAGCTGGGGTTATTTTGTTAAGGGAGTATGGACTGGAAGTTTGACGAGAATTTTCTCCTAATAAATGAGCTATTTTACTGTTTAAGGTACTGTCAGTGCTAACGGGACTCACATCCTGAATAGCCATGCCATATTTCTGAATCTTCTTCAGATTCAGGTTCTTTTTATCAGGACTAGCTGACTCTGGTCCCGGGTTGTCCAGTGCAAGAGACTCTGTGACTCCTCTCCTAGCAAAGTCAGGAGATGAAGGTTCTTTTTCAGTATAGTTTTCAAAGTTAATTTTAGTTGAAACAACCTTTATCTCTGGTGTGTTCTCTTCACCCCTTCCAGAGCTCGTAACGAAAGAAGAGCTAAGATCTTCTCTGTCCTCAATAGGAGTTGAACGATAGCCTCTCAGTCTATCAAGACCGTATGGACCTGGAGAAGGATCTCCTCTTTTTGGTGTAGCAGCTCTACTCTTTCCTGTTCTGGGTGTTGAATTAGCTTTGACAGATTTTTCTGGAGGTTCTTTGCCATTAATTATTGGAGTAGAAGGTTTTTACCTGGGAGACTCAGCTTGTATAATGCAGCTTTGCATTCTTCAAGATTGAGAATATGAGTTATAATAGGAGATCTATCGATATCTCTTTTGAGTCCTGAAGAATTTATGATTTTGTCTATCCTCGAAAACAAGTATTTTGTGCCTATGGGATCAACTACGCTTGGCGAAGACATACCTTCTACAAAGACAGTATTCTGGAAGCTCATGGAAAACTTTAGTAGGTCCATTAGGCTATCATAGCTTGCTATTAGATTTTCTGTATTTTGGATATCAATCCTAATGGCATTTTTCTTCTTTGCAAAGATGTGATCTATGCTCAATTTCAGTTCTTTCTCTTTGAAGTTCAAGATTTCTCTTAGCTGGTGAAAGTATTCTTCAACGTTCTGTGTTGCCTTGTCATGCGACTTATCAATCTCTTCAAGAATTTCATTAAGTGCATTGTAGTCCTTCAACACAAGCGTCTTATGATGAGTCAGTTTCTCAATCTTTAGAGACAGCTGATGCAATAATTCCTTGTACGCTTCTCTAGGAAATTATAAAAACTAAATAATTCTATTACTTTAATGGGACAATTGTTCCACCTTTGCAGGATTGCTTGTGCGTTATTGCACATAAATTACACAAGACTGTCTGGTCCTTTAAACATATAGACTCAATCTTCTCTCTGACGTGAATATGACAAATGCTGCCCTCAGCAAGGGCATCTGCTTGGTGAATTACCCCTTTAACTATTGAGGAATATTTGTGCTCTCTATATCTCCCCGCACCGTGTATCAACTCAGTGCAATCTTGGCAGAAATTACGACTTCCACAATCGCTGCAGATATAAATCTGTGATATTTTGAATTTTTTATCGCATCTTTCACAGAGAAGCTCGTCTTCATTTCCACGTTTTAGGCTTTGGTCAATGTAGATTGTTAAGAAATTATTCGGTGTTATGAGCCCAAAATCTTCTTTTTCCTTCTTGCAGAACAGACAATTAAATACTAATCGATCATTATGCTTCCCTTCATGATGGGAAAATCGTTTCAGACAGTCTAAACAGACTGAAGTTGAACAACAGGGTGTAACAACTGGACAGCTAAAAAGATGTTTGCACACTGGACATAGGAGCTCACTATTTGTTCCCTCCATATTAAATCAGAAACAATAAAATTTGAAACAAAGATTAGTTAAATTTACAAGTCAGACTAATTTCTGTTTCATTCAAATATATTTTTCTTTACGAAGCGTTGCGGGGGTGCCTTCTAGACAATATGAGTTGGATTTCTGAGGATAATATAATGCTATACTGGATACATAATGTAGATGTTTTTGGTTCTAAAATTTATAAGAGCGTAAAACTGAGATACATAGTTTATAGCTCTAGTATACAGCGAATCACAAAAATACTTCTCATGTAAAGTTAGAATAAATAAAGTCTCATTATTTATTGAATATTTTGGTTGCTCATCTTGGTAGAATATTGTCTAGCAAATTGACGATTTGAGGCTATTTTCTTAGCTGATCTGCTTGTCATGACATCATAGAAGTGAACATTCATGTCTATGTGGTCTTGAATTTCGGTCTTAATCATGTTCTTAAGTTTCTAGAAGATTAGAAATGCCTATCAGATTCAATTACCTTAACTAAATAATAAAGAGCTTGGAATCTGCTTGAAGTCTCCAACTTAAAGCCATAGAAATCAACAACATTGATATTCTTCTTATTATAGTTGAAAGATAGCACAATCTTTCCTTTAGGGAGCTGTACACCTAGTAAATCGACACGATTTGTCAAGGAGTGAGTATTTTCACAGAGATTGAAGTTGATAGGATCCAAGTTCATAGAGACAAGGATTTCATGATATTGGATGAATTCCTCAAGCTTGACCAAGAAGAGTTCAGTGAAGTCAACAGGAGGTGGTTCTATGATATTTTCTCTGTGAGCATGAGCATCATTTGCTCTGCTAGTGCTATCATTTACATCTTTTTCCTTGCTGTCCTCGAGGACCTTTGAAGGAATCTTATTTTGGGATGGGGGATTGGACTTAGATTTCTCGCTCTTCTCAGTAACAGTTTTGAGTGGTCCAGCAGGTTGAGGATCAAGATTGAAGGTCTTTTGTGTGAGGGACTTGGTCCTTCCTGGAGTGAATAACTCATTTATATGACCGAATGAGAGAACCTTTCTCTGGATTTTTTGCTTTAGATCCTTGAATTCCATCTTGAGGAACTTCTTAAAGTCGATATGTCTGTAATAGTAAATCTTCTGGATCTCTCTATGGTATTCAAGAAGGTCCTGGATAAGTCTGGTTTCGAGATTGATATCAATTTCATTGAGCTCGACCTTTACTTGATATTGTTCGGATCCTTGATTAGGCTTGATTGCAAGCTTCATAATGAAATCATTTCTTAATTCCAAGATCAAAAGATCAGACTGAGTTCCTTCTTGGCTATAGGACCTTGCATAATAATTGGAGGTGTCTGCCTGACCGAATATTCCTTGACCCTGGTGCTTGGGAGTATAATCAGTAACCAAACTGAGTCTTTCATAGTCTAGTATATTAAGTGGTTTTTTAGATTAATTTACCTTTGTGGAATCCTATGGTGGTTTGTGGGTTGTAGACAGTGCTGACTTCCTGGCCATGGATGACGCTATTTCTGTTTCTGGTGGTACCGAAGTCAAAGTTTTGATGGTCTTTTCTTGGTGAGTCCATGAAGATCTTCTTGCTCTTTTCGCTTTGATACAAGAACACTCTCACGTTGCTGACGTGGAAAGAAGTGGTTGTAGACCCGGTAAAATCAATATTTTTGAAGCCGTCCAAGTGTATTTGTTCGACCTTTGTTAGCAAAAATGTCTTTCCGTTATCTTTCTGAAGGGCAAGAGTGATATTAGTTGCATTACAGAAACCCATAAGGAAAACATTCTTGAGCTTATCTTCCTTAGGTGTGAGATCGGTTCTCGATCCATGAACAGAGGGCTGGCTTTTTAGTTCTTCTCCAAAGATCTTCTTATTATGTTCTTCAAAGTTCTTCTTGTCATTTGCCCCTCCAATTTGACTTAATGAGCGGCTTCTACAAAATTAACAACCCTTAGGCTGGAATATTACGCTTGGAAATTGTTAAGGATCTTAATCCAGGATGCTGACTCATATTCCTCACAGAGCTCTGGGATTAAATCCTCTTTGCCCTCTTGGATGGCTCTCTTTACACGAATATACCATAGGACAGCTCTCCACCATTCTCTATGGGATTAGTTATATAGAATTTATTGATTACCTGATAATAAGCTTCCTGAGTTTTATTGTTGAAGGTTTGGACTGAACCAATTTCTTATTCAAGCATGGTCTGATACTAGGCTTTAAGTCCTCGATAGTTTTCCACAGCTGGAAGCTTTGGAAATATTGGACAACATCCAAAATATCTTCAACAATGGAAGGTTTGAAATTGATATAAATATTGTAAATTATATTATTCAACAGCACAAAGTTTCTTCTCTTAGGCTCCGGTTGAAGGTTAGAGCTAAGCATAACATGTGCTTCGATTCTCTCCATCTTGAAAAGAGTATATTTATAGAAATCTTCATGTTCCAAATATCTATTGGACTAATGGTAAATACTAAACTTTTTACTGTTTCATGAGTTGCTGGAGCTCAGCGGGTGGCATAGCCTCAAAGATCCCGTGCTGTGAATACAAAGTTGCTGCATACAGCGAATAGGGGATGTACATTTCTGAGGCAGAATTAAGGTAGACCTGGACGTTATTTATAATTGCTTGTTGGATCAGATTCTTTCTTTCTCTACTCGATTTAGCGGAAAGGTGTAAGTTATTACTTCGAGTTCTTCAAGAAGTCATCCAAGTGTTTCTTTTCTTGTTGATAGTAGCCATAGCTTTGAGCATCCTTTGAAAGAGGGATATAAATGTCGATATTGGGGTTGGGGTGGATCAACATAGACTCGATAAGAAATCCGAAGGAGATGGGGTGTCTTGGGAACAATTGGTCATCTTCGTAACGAATGTGGATATTCTTAATGATAACCTAAACAATATTCCAAAGTTAAAAGGGTCTGACCTTGGTTGCAGCGACAAAATCATTATTCAAAAGCTTGGAGAATATGTCAAAGTCCTTAGAGTCCTTGGTTTTATCGATATTTTTCAGTGATGAGAAGGCCTTGTTATCATCCTTTGTTCTTTAATATAACTCTATTGACAGTTACCTTAATTGAATTAGTCAGGATCTTATTTAATTCCCTCTCTTCACTTAGAATATGTTGGGCGTTCAAGGTTCTGACGTCTGGATTATCATTGTTGTTGGCTTGAGGAGCATTGTAGGCTTCATATTCTTCCAATTTCTTGGCCAATTTCAAGAATTCTTGGTCATTGTCAGCATAACTCTTGATATTTAACAAATTGGAGTCTATATCTATACCTCTTTTGTCTTGAGTTCGTTGAAATTAGGACCAAGGATAATTGATAAATCTTCCAACAGAATTTGGGTCTTGCTCATGTCAAGGTAATTGATCTAAATGTTGTTAAATGACGCGACAGAGATAATAAACCTCAATGGTGATATTTCCAATGAGTCCGGCTTTTAGAAGGACTGGAGCTCTCATTAGGGTTAAGTTTTCATTTATTTTATCAGGCTTGAAGGTTAGGTTCTTCAATTTGATGTTTCCATTGAGGAGACCAAGCTTTAACTGATCCTGGTTGAAACCATAAAGGTAATCTCCAATGTATTTCTTTAATGTATCGAAGATCTGGGTCTTTAGCATGATTCTTTTCTTTTGAAATGTTGTTCGATTATTTAAGTTAACAAATACTTCCTTTAAAATTTATACAAAAATAATTTACTAGTGAATCTTTAGGACTATGGAAGAAAGCAAAAAGGATCTGCAGGAACCCCTCCTTCAACCTAAAATCCAAGACAATGGGGGCCAAGAAGTCGAAATAGAGTCTGTTTCATTTTGGAAATTCTTTCAATTTGCCACAGGATATGACAAATTTCTCATGTTTGTAGGAACTGTCTCCTCTACCCTCAATGGGTTTGCAATCCCTATGTTTATTTTACTGTTTGGTGATATGACTTCCGATATCGCTACGAATATGGACGATTTGATGCCTGTAGCCAGGAAATATGCGGAGCGATTCTTAGAAGTGGGAGGAATTGCCTTTGTTCTGTCGTACATTACCATGAGTACCTGGATGGTAACTGGAGAAAGACAAGCAACAAAATTTAGAATAGCTTATTTCAAGACCCTCCTCAGACAAGACATTAGCTGGTACGATAAAACAAATCTTTCAGAACTGTCAACCAAGGTTGCAAACGACACATTTGCTATTCAAGGAGCTTTAGGAGAGAAAATAGGAACATTTATCTATACAATTGCATTAACTATTGGGTCCTTTGTAGTCGCCTTCCTTGAAGGCTGGCAACTTGCAGCTGCACTAGCTGCTGTTAACATTCTAGCCGTTTTGATTATCGGGGCCTTATATATCTGGGGAGTCCAAGGAGCGTCTGTAAAGAATAATAAGGCTTATGAGTATGCAGGAGGTTATGCTGAGCAAGCTCTAGCCTGTGTTAGGACTGTAAGAAGTCTGAATGGAGAAGAAAAGGAGATTAAACAGTATTCTAGTGCGTTGGAAAATGTGAAGAAAGTGGCTATAAAGTTCGGAGTTGTAGCTGGATATTCTTTAGGATTTATGTTCTTCATTCTTATCGGAAGTTATGGATTTGGATTTTGGTACGGAGCTAAGCTTATTGAAGACGGAGTTGAAGGCTACACAAGCGGAAAAATCGTAACTATTTTCTTCAGCACCACCCTGGGTACATTCATGCTTGCTCAGATGACCCCAGTAATTAAATCCTTTGCTCTTGGAAAGAAAGCCCTTGCCAGGTTTGTGAATATTTACGAGAGAGTTCCCACAATCGATATCGAGAATCCAAGCGGGAAGGTGCTTAATTCAGTATATGGAGAAGTCAAATTTAACAATGTTCAATTTTCTTACCCATCCCGCCCCAACCAGGAAGTCTTGCACGGTCTAAATATTACTTTTGAAGCCA
>Ga0065720_1019557_pt1 | contig 23545 bp, 17 predicted proteins | sample Thericmetagenome_FD_59107 | JGI IMG/M metagenome (GOLD analysis project Ga0065720, IMG submission 59107) | Thermophilic microbial communities from the Joint Bioenergy Institute, California, USA of rice/straw/compost enrichment - eDNA_2 v2... | ecosystem: Engineered > Solid waste > Grass >... | reverse complement strand
CCCCCGCGCTGCGCTCCACGTGGACCCCTGTCTCTTCCCCGCCTTTGAGCATTTAACTCCTAACAAATACTTACGCAGCGGGGGTTTCAGGCTGACGATGAGCTTCTCAACCTTAACTCCGTGCTTTCGGCTCTTGAGCCGCGAACTTCAGCGAATTGCGAACTATGAGGCAAGCGAAAAAGCCCAATCATATCACATAGTTGCATCACGTTTTCCACCTTTGCTGCGCCTAATGTGGAGCTCTTAGTCAAGGTAACGCGCGCTTGTTAGTGTATAAGCATATGTAGGGCATGGCAAGGCTCGCGATGAACTTCATGCAGCCTCTCCACAGAGAGTGAGGGATGTTGACGAAGATGCTATCACCACCGGAAGGAATATTAGCTTGAGCAGTTTTCTTTTTGCATGAATTGGGACTCGGGGCCGAATTCTGTTCCGGGTTCTTACGAGCTGTGATGACCTTGCAGGTGGGCATGTCTGTGGCCGCGCTCTGTGGCTGCGCCGTGACAACGTCTGGACTTGTACCGTTTGGAATCCTCAGTGCGTGACAGGCAAAAGCAGTCGAGAAAGGACTAAAACGGACTTCAGCCTACCCAAATGGACGACTAAACGGTTGGGGTTATGCAAGCTTCTTCCCCGGTTTACATAGTGTATGTGGTGGCACATACCCCCCACTATCTACTCGGAACAAGTGCCGCAGCGCGGGGTGATCGTGATGGAGATACGCCATCTTTACTCACTGACTGCCAGGAAGTCAGAGGTTCTAGTTGTGCCGAACACGGACAGGTTTTGGTCACTGATCCCTTTGTTCTCACCTTTGAACTTTGGCAAGCTATGTCCGTGTCCTTTCGTCTCAGGTCCACAACAGAATGGTCGCTTTCTGCTTGTGGACGTTGGACGGCAGGTAGAAGCTATTGGGTGAAAGGAGAGTCGTGAAATACACAAACGTGTCCATGTCAGTATTACTATGAAGCTCCCCCAAAAGTTTGCCGGATGTACTACAATATGCAAAACTAGGTACAAGGCACAGTTTTAGACGGCATGTTACCCAACAACATGATCCCAGTACACTATCATGCGATGTTTCACCACCGCACAACAATGATTGACACTTTCTAGAGGGACGAGCACATGACTAGCACACAAGCATGCGGTGGAACACTGCCTTAGATTCCACCAGGCAAGATGATGGTCTTTAAAGTTCTAGATACACTTGTCACATACCTCTTGCACTCTTTGAAACTGGCCCTCAGGCTCAATAGGGTATAGGGTCTTATTTCTGAGTTTTCTGTAATGTGTATAAGCCATCCAAGTGACTAGGAGAGAAGCTAAAGGATTCCTGCGCCATATGTATAGGACCTTTTGTTGTGGCATGAGGTTTCATCAGCCGCTAAAAGACTTGCTTTTTTAGCTCAAAAACAATTGATTATGGTTCCTCACTATTGACTGTCAAAGTATGAGGTCGGAGTAGCGCAGCGAGTCAGGCCTCGATCAACAGCGCTAGATGATGCTTCGAAACTTGGTCAGTCATGGTGAAGCGGACTGGAACTTTTTGTTCATTAAATAATTATCATTAAGTTTGACTTTCCCCAAAGACATAAATGATCCGCAAAAGTCCATGTCAAAGCTGCTCTCGTTGGCTGTGAAACTGCGAAGATGCTCACTGCTGGCGCAAGCGCTCGCCTAGCCACACGCTCGCATCTCGATATTCATACTGTCCAGGACTTGCTGGTGTTGACCTTTGACCGCGACGTAAGTATAGCGCAAGTTCAGCAGAAACCATCCTGCAGATGTACAGGTACGCAACCGCGAAAGCCATAGGCATTTGTCAACAGAAAGATGACAGCTGGTCACAGCAACCGGCCTCTGACAGCTGTGATCGCTGGGTCGTAGGCGGCGCAGCCATGGACAGTGATCACGGGGTCAGATCTGAAACTTTAATACCATGGGTGCCTGGGCGCTAAGACGATTCACTTGTTAGTTTGGCTAGCCGAACGCTAATTGGCATCCAGCTATGATCTGACAAAAGAAGTCTTGATTTTGTATGGATGGAGGATCAATCATTGAAGATGGAGTGTTGATTCAAGATACGAACGAGATCAACTCTTTCATTGTGTTCCAGGGGATCGAGTTCCTGCAGATTGCCAGCCCTACTGTGATGTCCGTGAGCCTTTTTGTGAAACGCGACCCCTGTTAGCTGCGGGGTGTGTTGATCAGGCCAACGGCAGGTCAACGCTCAATCGACACGTCCTAAGCAAACTTTAGGCGTTGTTTCTTTCTAAGTACTTATTTGGATAATGAGAAAAAAAACTCCTAATAGCCTCAACGAAGAAAGCTCCAAACTGATGCTCACCAAACGCAGAGCTCGGACACCAATACAGCCCATCTCCCCTAAACATGGACCACCCGATCACAGCTTCAGCCAATCAAAGCACCCCCTCATACCAAGCTATGCACCAAAAGGGAAAGGTAACGATACGCCAGGCTCTTCCCCCGTCATGGCAGCTGATCTCTCATGTTCTGGAAACATGAGTTGGAATCACAGCCACCAGTGAATTGACAGGATGGAGATGGCGATCTGGCGCCGCTAGCAAGGCTCACTGACACAGCGCTAAGTTAGTCTGAGCATAGAGTTTAACAGTTCTAAGGCTTGCAGGCCTGCAGCTGGAGAAGTGGAAATCGGTCTGTTGGATGGATGGAGATCACCGGACAGCCCGAAGACGGTTATCACGGCTGTCGTTTCCCAATTCTGCGCCGGTGAAGGTCCTGTTTCAGGGATCAGACCTGTCGTGAAGAGCTTGATAATTTTCTGCCGGATTGTGAACCAGAGCCAAGTCGATCTATCACGGCTGTTCCTGAACATTATACCCAGCATCTTACTATCAAAACCTATCTGTGAAATGGCCGTGGTATCCGCAGCATGGTCAACGATGCACAACCCATTGATCCCATCAAACCCCTTCCTTGTAACCTCTCCCAACCCAGGGGGGATGACCAACGCTACTGGAGCCATGTTCGCACTCTAGATGCCAATGCAGGTTGGGCTAGTGACAGGTGACATGGCTCAATCCTCCTTCTCCTTACGTCTACAATGCCAACTTAATCAATTCCGCGTATTGTTGAAGCTGCTCTAAAGGGACGCCCCTCTTGTGATTGTTTGTAGGCAAGGTGTGAGCGTGGTCGACGGGACTTGGATATTACAGATTACCGCTCTGTAACAGTGATATTGCTCTTGGTGATGTTGACAATGAATGTCAAGGGTATCATCCACAAAGAGAATCCATAAGGCTGTCGTTGATAGATCCAAGAGCATGTTGGACGTCATGACGAGGCATGGATTGGCTGAGGCCTGGCTGATAGATACCCAGAAACTATAACCAGGTTGTGAGATTAGTTGGGACTTCAATCATCCTTATCCTTATCCTTCTTTGCCGGTCCTATCCTCTTATACTTCCTTGGGTCATTCCTTCTCATCAGCCTCTGATCTCTAGTACCTTTCCCACCTTCCCAGTACCCCTTTCCTCTGCGTCCAATGACGCTTCTGCCACAGAATTGACTAGCCACTGCGGTCAGTATCGATACTATGATCTCAGAGTTAGGGATAGAAAGCTGCACATACCAGCTCTCTGGACGATAATTCTGCTCCCTCGAGCAATACCCACACACCATGCGATTCGCCCATTCATTGATATGATCCTCACCGGCGTCATGGCACCGATCGCAGGGATAAACTTTTCCACAGCAGGAGAACCGGAACCAACGATAACTGCGCCGATAGTGTGAGCAAGTTCCTTTGTTGGGAAGAGGCTCGCCTGCGTGCAGGCCGAGCTTCTCTTGTCTGCGACGGGGGCCTGTAGTAGGAGGAAGGTTTCCTCGAAGGCCAGGGGCATAGGCCAGGAACTTGACGTCCGGTAGCTTAAAGGTGAAACGAGCATGGCACTCGCGGCAAACGTTGGTAGTGGCATCACCGCGAACAGCGACTAGCCCTGGAGATGCGGTTGAACAGCTACCGCATGTAGGGATAAAGGTGCTGAATAAGGGTTAGTGAGAAGATGTCGGGGTGTATTAGCAGATGAGGCTGACCTTGGAAGGAGATCGGCCACAGTACAAGCTGTGGCATCGATAAATCCGGCACGGGTTGAGTTTTGATGGATAAGCTCTGGACGAAAGCGGACAGTGAAAGGAGTTCCACACTTTTTGCAGCTGCTCTGTTTCTCTAGACCGCCCTTCAAACCGGTAATCTCGTTCACAGTCTTGCAGCGATCACACTTGATAGCCAGATTGAGTATGGCAACCTGCAAAAGTTCAATATTGTAGAGCTCAACCGACGGGAATGACATCGCTGTACCAAGTTCTGCTGTTTGTGTCGACATATTCAATACAGCACCTTCCTGCTGGCCAACGACCGGAACACCGCTGTCTTCACTGTCGCCCTCATCATCCGAAGAACCCTCGTCGGAGAAGTCAGAGCCGTCACTTCTATCCTCTAGCAGCCACTCCGGCGGACGAGGTATGACATGGACGTGACCCTTCCCTATCTGAAAAGTAGACGAGTGCTCTGCCCCCTTTGCTTCGCGGTCTGCTTCGGCAGGCTGCTCAATTGGCGCTTCGAGTTTCGGGGCAGGAAGATTCTGGGCCTGCTTCGCCAAAACGTGCATATTCTGTGCAAGAAAGTTCAGATGGGCCATTAACGTCATCTGTTTCTTCTCAGCGGCCTTTTGGCAAAAAAGTTCCTCCAGTGGCTCGGCAATCTCAGAGCTAACGTCGTTCAGGAGTATCCTCAACGATTGAAGCGGGTAGAGCAAGGGAATGATGAGCTGGACAGATTGAACTGACCGAAGCCCAACCGGCAGGTCGTCCCTGCGTCTTGGCTCCAGAGGGAGAGTGTATATGATGCCATCCGATGACTTCTGGTAGGCCGGGAGCCGACTCATTCGCGCTTCAAGTTGCCTAACCTCCTGAGCACGGCGGGCCTTAGCTTCTGCAATCTGGTCCTTAGAGAACGGCTCCTCAGGGACATATCGTGGCCGGGATGGTAGTGGAGGAGGGTTAACGGCCGGTTCTTGTGGTTGCTTCCCCCTCTTTGGGGTTGACTCAGAATCTTGAGGCCGAGCATCTTTGAAGATGGTCAACTTAATCGTCTCGGCCTTCTGCTCCGAGAGCAAAGACTCCAGCCGACGGTCGAGGGCATTAGTCAGGGCAAGAAGAGTTGCGCCCCGTTTCTCCTCAACTAGCTTGTCCCACCCTTTCTCGATATTGATAGCGAAGCCTCGTGGAATTTCCTTGTTTCTGACATGTAGTGTTGGTGGCTGCTTGGGGTACGCCTCGGGAACATGAAGGTCACACTCCAAATGGTCGAGGTCGTAAGGGAAGTCAGGGTCCGAAGGAGTCAGGCTGAATTGGAGAGAGAGATCTCCATTATCAAGAGTTGTTTCCTTAGGGGAAAACCGACGCCTCAGTTGGTCGAGCTGGTACGTTCTTGTGTCCTTCACTTGGCGTTCTGGAACGGGTCTTGCTACGACACGTGATGACGGCGCCTCTCTCACCGCCTGCCTGCTGCTTCGTTGAGCTTCTCCTCCCCGCGTTCTGATCGGAATCATGGGTTAGATAAGAGATTCAGTCTCACAATTATACAGTGCACTATGATGTGAGTGCAAAGCCAGTATTTGCGGACTGTAGGGTGTTGACTGCGCTCGAATGTTTGATGTTCCTCACACTTATTAAACCTTTTGCTTTGTTTGAGCGCCGTCGCTGAAATTAGCAACTCGGCGAATCCAACACCGACACGGGCCCTACGTTTAAAGCCTGTACTCTCCAAATCAGAAAGATTTTGCTTTGACGATGAGAAATTCTACACACAACATGTGTGTCTCGGGCAAGCAGTGGCGGCGTGACTCATTATGAATCTGTTCATCGAAGTTGCCAGCATGAAAACAAGTGGGGCAACCCTTGGCCGCAATGCACGGACCATATCAGAGAGCGATAAGATCTGATTGGGTGAGGCAAGGTGAAGCTCGGTGAACTTAGCATCATCACTGTAAGTCTGTTCTTTTTGCTGAGCACACTGTTGAAATATTGATCCGGAACGGCTTGCACCTGGAAGCTTCCATTCAAGGACTATCCATTGACACTTCAAACCACAGCCATCCTCACAAAAGTTCTGGAATGAATAACTACAGTAAGTTCAGAGCCTCTATCCCTCCATGCCAATGAAACAACATGGGAAGGTCCCTTTAAATTGAACCCAACAAATAGAGGGGGCGATAGATGCTGGAAGTGTGGCCAAAGGTCAACCATGATCAAAAAAAAGGCCTAAGAGATGGTCATCAAAGCACTGATCATTTCTGCTGCTCAACATTCATGGTAATATAATGTAAGGGTGCGCCATATCTTCGGCTATTGATGTCTTTATGATCTCACCAGAAGTTAAGTGTTTGCGTTATGCCGTGTCTTCTTTGTCTGATGTTGTAGGCACCAGCATATCTAATGACGGAAGAATTGGAAAAAAGATATATTCCCGAGGAATTCAATGCAAGAGAAAGAATGGCATGGGACTATCTCCAGCACACCGATATGTCTAGAGGGTGTGAGATTATAGTATTTACATTCTCAGGCTATTTATTATTCCAATATTGAAGGATCAGTCATCGGGACGTGACCCGAACCAGTGGCACCAGGACTCTTCAAACTATGAGCAGCTCCCAAATACAGCAGCGTGCTCTGCAAAAAGCGGCGTGTGAACCTATTCTTGCAAAAAAAAAAACCGAATAAAAGGGATTACTGAGAACTATCGTTATAAGATAGCCCGAAGTGAAAACATCTTCCAAGACTTGAGTTGATATCTTAGTATTCTAGCCAAGTTCTAGCAAACTCGGCGCGATCTGAGGCCAACAAGCATGGGTAGACATTGGCCATGCTGCCGGAGCCGGCAGTATCATGATATTTGGTGCTTAGATCAGCGACGATGCTGTGAAATGTGCACCATGCAAGCCATCACAGGGCTTAGAGCCTGTATCAAGCATGTATGTCGTATGGTGAGCGCCATGCAGCTCAACATGCAGTCGGCCAAGGGCCCGCGTTAGCAGACATGCTACCTGTGGCTGAAGAGTCAGGGCTAGATAATCGAAGTGCAATCCATGGTAGAGGAGACAGTTGAAGCAACCATGGGGGTATGCATTGGACAGATAACATCAACCCCAAGTCTTGATACCACCCTACTTGTCACGATACAGCCATCTTGATTCCTAGATGGTCTCTGTACTCTCGACACGAACAGTCGTAACAAGAGCCAGGCAGCAAGATCTCATCATCCACAAACAGCATCATCTTCAGGACCATGAACCATCGTTGATACGTTATGGAATCACAGCCAATCCATGGGGCTGAGACTCAGCAACGGCTATTCCAGGAAGCAATCACAAGCTGTCAGGTGCGCAGGGCGAGGCTGAAGAGTTCACAGAGTACATCTCTCTTTAGCCAGTTGGCAACGACGGTACAGCGCGAAAGACGAGTCAGCAGACCGACAGCCAATGTTGGGCAAAAAACCCCGATGCAGCAGCCAAGGCCCGGCAGTTATCGAAACGCATGAAAGGCCCAGCTGGAGCAGATCCGTGAGGTCAGATCAGGTCAGAACCGGTCGCGCGGGTGTGAGATTTCAAGGAGCGACCTCAAGCAGTCAACTTTTCATTCGCAAACCATTGTCGTTAATGGCTGGGGGGTTCGCTTGGTGTCGACAATCGTCGTCAAGGAGGGGAAGTTACGAAGGTGAAGGAAGGGCCCCGCACCAATCGAGGGCGACGACAAGGACGAGTGAGCTGCCACGTCAAAGGCCCAAGATGGGTCATGACCTTCCCTCCCGCGCGGGTTGAGAAAGTGAGAGGTTGGTCTGGTTGGGCGTCAATCCGCACTTGTGACTGGACCTCAACGCTTGTTGAGAGATCTCCGAATGCGAAGAGAGGGAGACGCAGCGCTGCAAATGATGACGATGAGGCACGTGAGTCGTGACGTTCAGCTCCATGGAGGCTCCGGAGTCCTGGATATCATCGGAGATTTTGGTCTAACCTCAACTATGAGAGAGAGCCTCGCTTCGATGCGATACGCAGATGGCGCTGAGGACAGCCAGGAATTGGTCAACTGAGCTACATTTGCATCTCGAGACGCGTGCGGCGAAAATCGCCAGCTAATCGGGTAGTGTACAAGCGCATCCCGCTTGCTGCTATGTGCCGACTTCGAGCGGCGCATTTCCGGTTGAGGCAGCTCAGCCACGCGGGGTGGTCGTTTTTCTGGGCTTACCTGCTTTGAGGGTTGATGAGTTGGCAACCGGCGATGGCACTGATGGCGGTTAAAGGGGCCAGATGACCAGCAGGAGTTTCCCCAGGACAGCGTGTGTTTAAGTGGCTAATCCCAGGTTTGGGGCAATAGGTTTAAAGCATTGAGCTTCGGAACGGGAAGCGGAGGGGGAGTGCGACGAGGGCACAGGGTGGGGGGTGACGCGCGGGGCGGAAGGGAATGCGGGACGGCCAACCGGCCGACGCTCATGTGATGTTGAAGAGTATGTCACCGACGCCAAACACGTCGCTCAGACCATTTACAAGGCCGCAAAAGTCCCTGAAAACTTCAAAGGGAAATTTATTGGATTTTTATATCCGTATTTTGTGCCTTGAGGTCTGTGTGATTTGGAGCTGGACAATTAGGATAGCGTATGGAAAGAGTTCAGGAACCAACCCCTCAATCACAATCACAAGCTGATGAGGAAGTTTATTAGCCGCAGCAGGCTCTGCGCTCCCAGAGAGCAGTTACATGCAGCAGAGATTGACCTCCGCAGCGAGAATTACAGGCCAGTCTCTTCGCGACGTATTTTTCTGTTACTCTTTCCATGTACGTCTCACGAAGATCTTGGTCATTTTCCAAATATCAGGTAGTTATTTTTATCGACTTGGGGTCATTTGCTGGAAAACTCTGAGGCTGAGATTACAGATGGCTATTTGCAGAAGAAACTAATGGCTGGGAAGCTCTTCCTCGACAGCTTTCGAAGGGCACTGATTAGAGATCTAAGTAGCACAAACAATGTTTTAGCAAGCGCTGCCCGTTTTTGCGTATAAGCGCCCTCCGTTTTCCCTTCCGTTTTACTGGCATCAAGGTTAAAAAATGATTTTATTGATTTCATTAAAATTTTTACGTCCACCTACACGGCGAGGTCAGGAACCCTTACGCAACCTCACACTTTTGATCTACCCCCCCGTCTTTTGACGCCTCAACCAGCAATGACGCCCACCTTCAAACAACGCACTTGTTTGCTTCCCACCATCACAAACCAGACAATGTAACCACCTTCGTTACCACTGCGACCCCTCAAGCGACCCCGTGTCTCACAACGTGGACTGCTTCCGGACGCTTCATGGGATCCAGCTGATGCTGGATCTCGGGGTCTGGAATTTCTGCATTATGGGATGCATTATCGCTGTCTAGGGCCCGTAGCCTCTCACGATTTCACACCCACAGAGCCTTTACTTGGTTGTTGGATTGTACGTGACCGTGTAAGCCCGGGGTAGGTATCCGTACTCAGTACCGGTGAAGTAAATCTCTCACCCTCGAAGTTCCGCCCGAGAGTCTATCCTCGGAATCTACCAACATCGTTATTGAATCGGTCCATTTCTGACGAAGGCCAGGCTAAGCTGCCTCGGTCAGACTGAGTAAACTGCCGAAAGCGGGACAAACAAACTGGGAAACTGCAAGAGAGAGGAGTCAAACTTCCAATCGCAACGTTTGACTCCCTGCTGGTCGATCTGCTCCATTTTATCGGGGACAATGGCTTTCGTCAGAGGTAAAGTAGGTCATGGTACGGATGCGTGGTATGGTGTCATACAAACGACTCAGGGAGTAACCAGTACAAACCAAGCTTGGGAAGTTTTGTAACCCTTGTGTTAAGGGGACCGACGAGACCAACCAACGCGTTTGGTCCGGAGATGACTTGGACAGATTTTGTGACGCAAACAACCAACAATCGCAAACGGCAACGGTTGAAATATTCATGAAGCTCAGATGACAGAGGTCCCAGAAGCAGGTGCCGATCACCAGCTAAAGACGACGTTTCCCAGACGTCCACATCACCATCCATTGCCATGTTCATTAAGCATCCCTGGCTAAGTGATGATTTGTCCTATCACCCCTGAGCATAAGATACCAATAATGAGACAGGAGATCCAAGTTGCACACAAAACGCTGATGAAAATGAGCCATCACAAACCCTACTTGTTGTCATGATCCTCTTCCGCTTTCTTGAAGACCCCCCCCCTTAACTCTATTCACTCCCAATCCACCCCCTCAATCCTTCCCATCCATCAACACAGCATTCCGATCCGCAAACGGGTTATTCTCATCATCATCCTCACTCACATAATCCTCATCATCTGACACCGGTGCCCGCTGTACCGGCCGGGCTGGCAGCCTGGGCGGACTAGCCATCAGCGCAAAAGGCTTGGTCGCGGCGCTGGGGCGGGGAGGGGGCGGTGGACGTGTTGGAGATTGGGACGAGTGTGAGTTGAGGGAAAGACCGGCCATGGAAGACGTGATATTGGAGGGGCTTGTCGGGCGATGTGAAGACGGAGAGGAGGGAGATGCGGGGTCTTTGCCCTTCTCTCTCTCACGCTGGGCCTTTTCCGTGGCCACTTGACTTGTGTTAGCCTGAAAAACAGGGGTATCATGAGGAGAAGGTACACACATCGATAGAGATGGGCCTGCTCGGCAAGTTCATCATCAGAGTCACTGTCGGCATCGATGGAGCGATCGAGCTGCTCGAAGGTCATAAGCGCAGTGACAAGCTCGTCGTTGGCGTGCAGCAGACTCCCAAGCCACTGCTCAGAGTTGACAAGATGGATCTAAGAAACTGTGAGCCGAGCTCATGGCTAAACCAAAGAGAACGACTTGGGGATACTCACATATCGCAAAATCTGACGCCTCAACTTTTTGCATTGCTCAAACCGTTGAACCGCTACCGGGTTCTCCGAGATGCGTTCCTTCTCACGATTAATAGTCTGCAGGGTGTTCATCAAGTTTGTCGCAGCAATCGAGGCCTCGGCAATAGCTGCCTTCATCTTATCCTGCTCAGCCTCAAGGTCGAAGGGCTTGCTCTTGCTCCGCTTCCTCCTCTCCTTCTCCTTCTTCTTGGCCTCCTTAGGGTCAACGGCAAACGACTGGATTACACCCGTTATAGGCGGGTTGCTGAGTGACGAGTGCCTGGAGTGAGGAGACCTTGTGGAGGAGGAGGGCCCGGCCTTGTTGCTATCATCCTCATCGTCCTCGCCAAAAGGGTTTTCAGTCTCCTTGAGTACCTTTGACTTCTCCTGGGTCACAACCTGCTTCCGCCGGGGCAGCTCCCTGTAGAGATTCGCGACCTGTTCCATGCCACGCACACCCTTATACTGCAAGGCCCAGCTGCGGAACAACTCGTCGCACTTCTTCCTCACTTCCGGATCAGAGAGGGCAGCAGTGCCACAAAAGCGCAAGCGCTCCAGCAGGGCCTCGTCGGCAAATTCGCGCTGGAAGCGTGGGCCGGCGTTCTGGATGAGCCCATCAAGGAGGGTCAAGGCACGAAGCTGACGGTGCAGATTGCCATACTTGAGCTTCTTTCGGATTGCACGGGACGCCTCTTGGGGGCCTAGTGGTTGTAGGTTGATAACCTCGACCAACTCAGGCAAGCCACTCAGGTCATCGATTGGGATAGTTTCTCCCGTCAGTCGCTCAATGGTGACTGTCACGGCCGTGTAAGGTTTTTTCTGTGGGACTGTTTAGTGGCATCCCCGAAGCACAGAGATGGGAATAGTAGTTACCTGTGAAAACATGGCGACCGTTGAACTTGCTTCAGTGCTTCGCCTCAGAGGTCAGATGGTAAGCGATTTGAACGGTTCTACCGTGAATCCTGGGATTGCAAAGCCCAGAGCTCTGTTTGCGTGTTCGGGATCAGTTTTGCCCTTTGCCGGCAACGAAATTGGTGTTGTGTCCAGAAACTGCACACGTCACACAGCCTGCTTATAATAGGGTGGTGCTAGGGAAAGCTGTGCAACGAAAGACAGGGAGGGGGGGGCTGGGGGAAGCCTAAGGAGAATTCTGAGAAATTGACTGAGCTCGATCTCGGCGGCGAGGGTTCCTGGAATGGCGTTCTTCGAAGTTCAGAGGCAAGTACTGTGCTCTCAACCAATGGACCTCACTTGTCGGCATCAGCTGTCAGCCGGGCTGGTGTTGATGTTGGTGGTTGCCGAGTGCGATAAGATAAAGCAGCCGCGGGGTAACTACAGGACGGCTTGCTTTGTGGGCTGGTTATTGGCCCCACAGACTAGAGGACAGGTTTGTTATCAAATCAATGAGTCGAATTTGATCCAGTTTCCTAGATATTGAATATTTCCCCTTCAAAGATGAGCATCACAACAAAGGATGTTGATACGCCGATGATGAGACAAGTCACAAGATGTGATGCTCACGCCAAGTCGCACCATGGCCGCTGCCCCGCCACCCCGCTACAAGTTTCGAGCGGGAACGTCAGCCTCAGCTTGGGACAGCACAAACAGTAGGCCTTGGCAAAGCTTGCCAGCTGTCAAAGAAACTATGACAGCTGTTCAGGAAGTAAAGGCAGGCCGTCAGCGTCGCCCCTGAAACGAGTGAAGATAAATAAAAATGGTCCAAATCAAAAACAACTTGCATTTTGGTCACTCAACTCAGCTCATGCAGTTGCTATCCGGCCTCTGTCTATGATAATTCTTGATGTAAGGAGTCATGCCGATGCCAACAAATCAGAGGTTTTTTGATGATCACAGGATCAAGCTAGTCAAATCAGCAGCTTCCTATCAGCACACAACACAAGCCCATAGCGCCTGCTGAACCGCCCAGGCCAAATCTCAAGCAAACTCCTTAACGCAGATACGTCGAAGGGTGCTTTGCCTTCTCTTTGATCGCCACCTGGCTGTGCATCCACCATTTGCTGTCGCGGTTCTTCCACTCCTCCTTCTTGCCCTTCTGGACAATACCACGGACGCGCGGGTCCGACATGGTCGTGACGCCAAGGCCCTTAATATCCCTCGGGACCAGGGCCCGAGTGCGGGTGCGGCCACGCTCCGGCTCCTCCCCATCCACATCCATACGATTTTCCCGCTCGGCAGCCTCGATGGCCAACCGCTCGGCCCGCTCCTCCGGCGTTGGGTAGTGGTACAGATTCTGCCGGTAGTACCGTGCCAATGAGCGGTGGCCGACTGACTTGCCGCTGGGCAAGTGTAATTCATACTCGTCGTAGTAAACGGCATGTGTACGTTTTGAGGGAGCGTGAATGCCGTCTGCCTCGCGGTGTGCCTTCTTGTTCTCGCGTGAGTGATGTGGGTGCTTGCCCAATCTCTCATACTGGTGGTAGTGACCCTCAGCAGGCACCGCATGAAGGTCGTCGGTATCGAGTGAGGAGGCGTCGCTGTCTGTCTCCCAGCCCTCTTCATCCTCCATTACTTCGTCGCCGTTCTCGTCCACAACCTTGCTCTCACGCTTAGCACCAAGCCTGACGCCACCATCTTCCTCACCCTTATCCTCCTCTTCAGTCTCCCAATCCCCATCGGAGTAAGTACTCCGGAAGTCGTAGAATTCACCGATCTCTAGCTGCTCTTCCTCAGTAGTGTACGGTATGTGATAATGGCTCTTGTCTCGCATATGTGTTTGTATCGCGAACACGTTCACCTTCATTTTCCCGCAAGTTAGGCACTCATTGTACCGGAACACCTTCTCCCACAGGTGCTTGAGCAGGCCTTCAAGGTCCACCAAATACTGCTTCTCTGGGATGAACATGCCATGGATGCGCTCCATGTGGCTGGCGTTCAACTGCGGCGTCGGCGATTCGTAATTGCAGAACACACATGTCGTGGCCGACGGTGTAAGAGCCTCAGGCTTGGGAGTGGTAGTGGGAGTTTCCTCCATTTGTGCATCTGTCTTGGACTGTTCTTCGACGGCTGGTTGAGGAGCAGAGGGCCGTTTGATAGGCGATGCTGTGTCATGTATAGATGCGTTCTTGATGCCCTCAACCACCTCGCTGAACTCCTCCTCAGCCTCTGAATCCACGACTGAGTCTGCTCGCGCCGGCTCGCCAAGTGAGAATGACATGGAGCTGACATCATCATCGACCTTATTGTTGGCCGGCCTCCTTGCCGCAGCCGCAGCTTTGGACTTGTGCTTCGCGCTGCTCAGATGGTTCCTGAACGAGTTTTCGCTGTAGTATGTCTTCTGGCACACCTCGCAAGTCTTCTCAAATCCAGCCTTGTCCGCCTGCGCTGTGGTAGCAGCGCGAGCCTGCAAAACCTTCTCGGTGAAGACCTCAGATGAAATAGGGGGCAGCGAAGCGACACGGCGCTTGAGGTTGTAACGGCTGAGAGGAGTGTGAGTTGCTGCTTTCTAAACATCTGGGGGAAGATCAACCGAAAAACTCACTGCCAGTCACTGCGCATATGCCCTCTCTGGAGTTCACTATTGCGAAATGCCACCTGGCAAGTGTTGCAGGTATATGGATGCGAGGGCACCTCTGTGGGGGCCCGACTCCCAGCGATGGTTGCCATTGTTATGCAGATGGGTTAGCAGCAATCAATGAAGCAGTCCCTTCTGAGATGTGGGAGGATGGGAACGAAAGGCAGCGCCGACTAAGTTCAAGAGATGAAGGGATCTGCTCCAGTCGGCCAGTTGGAAGGTGTCGGCTGAGGATGGACACAGATGGTCGCTATAAAGAAAACCCGACTGGCGTCGGCGCAATGCTGAATAATACACGGCAGCTAGTAGCCCGTCGATTGTGGTGACCAAAAACTTGGAAGCTGTCAAACTGTTGGTGCAAATTTCTGGTGGCGGTTTGACGGCGGGGTCAAGGTTGTTAAAAGCGACTGTGGACGTCACAACTGGCTTGGCATGTGCAACAAGCCCTGCCGTTGGCCGGCTCCGCTGCAAGATCGGATCCAGTCTAACACAGCTTAACACCGAGGGTTAGGGTCTCAGTTTTCAGCCTCAGATCCATTGACAGACTCATCAGGTCGTCAGGAACTATGCAGTTCTCTCATTGTGAAGGTCCTTATCAAGATACAATCCATTGCTTGCATCTATCAAAAGGAAAAAAATAGGGAAAATATCAGTTCCCATGCTTCAGACTCCAACCTGAACCTTAAGCACTCATTCACACTGGTTGACTCATCGCTTGGGAACTCCCACAGTTTGGTAGCCCGACCCACTTCCGATCTTGGCGTGCCAAGCCTTATATGTGGAGCTCATGGGTCCCGGTGCTCTAGTGGAGCAGTGCAGGGCTCCCATCCAGAAGGCCTCAAGCTAGAGTCGTGGTGGGCGCCATGCCTGCGGCATCATTTCCAACCGCAGCCTGCAGCACTAACAAGTAACAACAGCCTGCCCGCCGGACTGCGAACGCGGTGTTCTAACGACATCTTAAAGGCGCCACGGAGGAGTCCAATTCATCCGATCCTGTGGCAACGGAACTGCATAAGCCGCAGGCTTCCTTCGCTTCAATCGAAATAATCAACGGCGTCTCGCTCCCCGCCACGACCATCACAACCCAACACCTTGTGGACCTGGAGTCCCAAAACTTGAAGCTCTAGAACGAGAAGCCCTCGCGCTGGATCTCGCATTCTGCTTCTAGGTTCGAGTTGCCTCTATTGGCTCGCAGTTTCACTGTCAGCCAGACGTCCCTGCGTCGCCACGCGTCAGCATCTGCGGGTATCATCTCTCCCATCTCCATGTCATGACCCGTGACGCCATGCGGCCAGCCAGTGCCTGCAGCCATCGGAGCAGTCATACTGATGACCCTGACCTGCTGGCCGGGCTCTGGGAGCATGCTCGCTTTGCCCGGTTGCCCCGAGATGCACCCAGCGAGCTGAAGGAGCTGGTTGAGGATATCGACAACCCCAAGCGCGTTTATGCCATACACAAGGCCAGTCGCCGTCACAACTTCCAGCTCCTTGTCCAAAAGTATGTCCGCTGGGTCCTGTATTGCTTGTAAATGTAGAGCGCGCTCGCTAACTGTTACCTGCGCAGATACATCGTCCAGCTCCGCGAAGGCTGTGGTGCTGAGCACTGTTCGACTCCGACCTGTTTTACTTGTCGTAAGCGCGTGGCTGGCCGCGCACCTATTCGCAGATACAATACTACAAGCGCACGAACTTTAGCTTTACACCTTGCAAGCCAGGACAATCCTGAGAGTGGACTATGTCCTTCTCTACGACCACCTAAAGGGCCTCCTGCTGCCCTCAACTCTCTCACCATAACACCCATATCTAAGCCGTGCATGCGTGATGACCGCGTCTCCACTTCGTCGCCAAAGTCCCACAGCCGTTCAGTGTCGCCTAAGGCTAGTGCTAGCAATGCTATCCTATCTACAAGTTCATGCTCTCACATAGAGACCCAAGAGGCCACTGGACCACAAATTAGACAAGATTTCCCCCAGGGGATCGCAATTTCGGAGAGGCCTGTTAGCAAAGACCATCGGTCCTTTGCTGCCAACGTATTTGGAACTGTAGCATTTAAAATGCTGGAATGGCTGACGCCGGCTGCGATTGACGACATGTCGCGCAGGGTGCGGGCTATTCAGGGCGATCGGAAGTCTGACGAGTCCTCAAGGGTTAGTAGGACGGAACAGAGTAGCAAGACCGGCAACGAGCAACAAAAGCAGCGTCAAACATTACAGGCTGCTCTTCCTGGTTCTCAGGGACATGCCACCAGAGACCAAGCTGGGACCGGGACTGGAAGAGCGGAGTTGGACTCCCAAGGGGTGAAGGAGAGTCCACCGTCATCACAGCCCCAGCCACAACAGCAGCTGGAGGGCCATCCGTCATCCCGCACAGCATCACAGCGTCGTAACTCTAATGCTAAAGTCCGGACATCGTCGGGGCCACGACCTAAACGACAATTATCGATCGATCCTTATCTCCAGGACACATCTGCAGACGATACGTTTGCGGGACTTCTGAAGTCTCCCCGGACAACTAACGGGTCAGCAGACAAGACTTCTCGAAATCCTAAGGCGACAGGATCTAGTCTTTCTAGACCTATCTCGCAGCTCTCCTCAGCGGGATTCTTCGACGATGTCTCCCTCGAGAAGATGCCGGCGCCGAAGGCCCTCGAACTCAAGTCAAGAGGCGCCAGGGGTCAGCCTGACTCCGGAAAGATAAGCGAATCCAGCAGCCCCAGGGACTCTGCTTCTGCAAAGAGGACTTCTTCCGATCGGTTTGGCAGCAACGGGTCCGACGATGCTGTTGGTCAGGAGGTGGAGTCGGATGACGAGAATATCCTTCCTCAGACGCTCTCCCGGCTAAACCCGGAGGTTATTGACTTCATCTGCGATATCATCCAAGAGGATGGTACCGCTGAAAAGCACGTGTTTGAACCGCCTACCATTGCGCGATTCCACAATTGGCCAACAGGAAAAGGAAAGGTGCTGAGGCGGAAGCGTCGTCCTGGTCGCATCTATGACCCCGACCTTAAGCTAGAATGGAAGCTATTCGTCGAGCAGAGCCTGTTCTATGTGTTGAGCGACCCTCACCTCTTGCTCAAATCGTTCACGAAGAAAGGCCAGCTCTACGACTCCCAAACTCTGTGGTATTGCATGCTTCGCATGACCCGTATCATGCCGAGCGTTGTCTTCCACAGCTTATGGTTGGCCGCCTCCAGTCTATTTGCGCCCCCTAAGGCGCTCCAGTCGTTGAGGTCTCCTACGACCAAACTTTTCCCCAAGAACGAGCCTGCGCTTTCCAACCAAGATGCAGGGCGTCTCTTGTCAATCTGTTTCCACGCCCTTATTGCCGCCGCCCCTTTAGTTCAAGATAGCCGAATTATCCAGGACATGTCGAGAATTAGGTCGCAGGGCCTGGCTGTGGCAGCAGGCAGACAGCCGGTAGAACTCTGTCTTCAGTACGAGGATGCTTTTACCGATAGCCTTGCTCTGCGGTTGGCGCGAAGGCTCTTTGCAGCTATTACCGCTCGCCGAGACTTCAACGAGCTCATCACATCCAACAGTGAGAGCGACGAGCCAGAAGACCAGCAAGATGTTCTGGCACCACTCTTCTCTCAGCTCGACTTCCTGAATGTCGACGCCGTCTACGTGCTGGATTTCTCAGTCCCAGACCGCGCCGTTCATGAAACCCGTGTCCCAGTGCTTCTGCTTGAGTGGGCTAGGACCGTCATGATCAATGAGTGGAATGGCTCTCCTGAAGTTCCCGGAAACGGTCCCTTCGGCGGGGCTCTTGCACTGATAGACGCAATGTGTAAGTTATCCCAGGGCTACGCAGGCAGGTGTCCGAAAGCTAACAACTGTATAGACAAGAGACGCCATGATTTGCTCCTTGCAGACGGCCAGTTCCTGTCTGAATACTTTGCCGAACGCTTGGACACGGTTCATATGCCCGTCGCGTGGCTGGGTCATGAGTCGACGCGCCACAAACTGCACCTCCTGGACTTTCCATACATTTTCAGGGATTCGAGTCTTGTGTCATACTTCCGGTCCATCAATTTCTCCCGCATGAACCAGTCTCACGAGGAGGCTAGCGCGTGGCACAGGAAGCTCGAGTTCATCGCCCCTCGTTCCGGCTTGGGTCAGCATCACAAGGAAGAAATCACTGAACGCCTGTCCTCCGCGGCGAGCAAGTACTTAATTTTGCAGATACGACGTAACCATGTCATTGAGGATGCCTTTGACCAGTTGTGGCGGCGAGAGGAACGTGAGCTCCTCAGGCCTCTGAAGGTCCACTTGGGTGAAGCTGATGGCGAGGAGGGGTTCGATTCTGGCGGCGTCCAGCAGGAGTTCTTTAGGTTAGCCATTGCAGAGGCACTGAACCCCGACTACGGTGCCTTCACAGTGGACGAACGGACCCGTATGACTTGGTTCGTCCCTGGCTCCATGGTGGATGAGTGGAAGTTTGAGTTGGTTGGCCTGCTTGTGTCTCTAGCCGTCTACAACGGCCTTACTCTTCCCGTGACCTTCCCTAGAGCTCTTTACCGGAAACTTCTCGGCGAGCCGGTCACAGAGCTACATCATATCGCTGATGGCTGGCCCGACCTAGCGAGTGGCTTAACAGCTCTCCTGGAGTGGGACGAAAAGGACGGCCTCGTTGAAGACGTCTTCGCCCGTACATACGAGTTCTCGGTTTCTGTAATGGGCCAGCACATCACGCGCGAGATGAAACCGCCCGGCAGGGACGACGAGTGGCCGCAGTTCCCCAAGACCGCTCACCAATCGTCCTCGCGCCCAGCTCCTCACGAGGGCAACCCTCCGGAAGATTCCACGCCTCTTGTCACAGCCGCTAATCGCAACGCGTACGTCTCTGATTACATCCGCTACCTGACCGACGTCTCAGTCCGACCTCAATTCGAGGCCTTTGCACGCGGCTTCCGCACTTGTCTGCATCCAAAGTCACTCTCCCTACTGACCCCGTCCCTCCTCCAGTCCCTTGTCGAGGGCGTCCAGGAGATCGACATCTCTGAGCTGCGCCGCTACGCGCGGTACGTCGGCTGGGACGCATCGCACCGCACAGTGCGCGACTTCTGGAGCATTGTCAAGAAGTACGACAATAACATGAAGCGGAAGCTGCTCGAGTTTGTAACCGCCTCGGATCGCCTGCCTGTCGGAGGGATTAAGAATCTCATGTTTGTCGTGCAGAGGAACGGCGAGGAGAATGACCCGGCAGGTAGGCTGCCGACCAGCTATACATGCTATGGTACATTGTTGCTGCCGGAGTATAAGGATAAGGAGATGTTGAGGGAGAGGTTGGCAATGGCGCTGGAGAATGCACAGGGCTTCGGGTTTGCTTAATTTGGCTGTGGGAGGTCTGGGTCTGGATGGTTTGGGCCAAGGGGAGGGTGGGTTCGGTCAGGGATGATTGGGACATTGGACACTAGGGATGGTAAGGGGAAACTGAATTTGTTTCCTCTTCCTTATGTTTTAGTAGGAAACCATTTCGCTTCTATCTCCCGGGCTTGGACGTAGGCTCTCAAGTCTTAGTCATGTACATAACTTATGCGTTTCTGGAACTTACAGTTAAAGCCCAGCGCAGTCGGCAATGCGTTTATCCTTACAAATATCCCTAGATGCTGGGTCGGGTGGATTGCTTGCTGGTTAGTCTTGCCTTCTGGTGTTGAAAAGAATCCTCTAAAGCAGTAATATTTTGATGGGATGTTGCTCTGGTGCTAGCACTTGTCCACAAGCGGACCCGCGGGGTGCCCTGACCTATTTGCTGCTGGAGATTGCCAAAGAATGGTCTGCTATTTGGGGAGAATGCAATCGCCTATGAAAAGACTAAAGGGATTGGAATTACAGTTTGTTTGACTTGGCTAGGGCCGACAACCAGCAATTTCACTCGCCAGCTTACATCGCCATGCCGTTTATCCACGCCAAGATATATCCATCTACATTTACACAACCACTGACTCATTTTATCTATCTGCCTACGCCGCACTTAAAATTCCTCCTCACCAGATCCGGACACAATGACATTGTTGACCTTGAGCACCATGCGGCACAGCTGGGTTGCCAGCATCAGCTGCTGCTTCTTACCGATGAGCGGGTCAATGACAAACGCCTCCTTCATGTTGTTCTTGCCAGTACCCATGCAGTCAACACCGACACGGCCACGGGCGGCCGGATCCTTGACCTGCTGGCTCTTGATCTCGGCCAGAGTGGCAATGGGATTTAGACCACTGTTCTCGGCCAGAGTCATTGGGATGGTGTCGAGAGCCTCGGCGAACGCGCGCATCGCGTACTGTTCTAAGCCGGGAGTCTTAACAGCCGCATCCTCGACGGCCAGGCTGCAGGCGACCTCGGCAGAGCCGCCGCCATAGACAACGCGGTTGTCGCGTACCAGGTTTCGCACAACGCAGAGAGCATCGTGCAGCGAGCGCTTGGCTTCGTCGATGATCTGTAGAGGTGGTTAGATGAGATATAGGGTCTTGGGTGTGGAGGATACTTACCATCTTGTTGCTACCCCGGACGAAAACGGTGACAGCCCGAGTATTGGCACACTCCTCGATGACGAGCATCTTCTCCCGGGTCGTACCGAAGGTGATTTCCCTAACAAGACCGGCAGTACCAAGCTTCTCAGGTCTGAGGTCCTCAAAGCGCGGCACAATCCGGCCGTTGGTAGCGATGGCAATCAGCTCAATCTCAGGGCCACCAACCCACCTGACGGCAGGGAGGTTGTTCTGAAGGAGCAGGTGATTTGCCTCATCATCAAAACCCCATTGGCAAATGGCAAGGTTCGCGCCGGCATCCTTTATTTGCTGGATCATCTCAACGAACTTCTCTCGCTCATAGTTCTGCAACTTTTTGAACTCTTCCACGGTGCTGATCTCGAGCTTGTGCTTTGTCTTCGGCTTGGGCGGCTCAAAGGCACACGTCAGGATTGCGATCTTGGCGTCGCGAACCTCTGAGGGCATCTGGGGATGGGAGAAGTCTTTGTCGATGATAACGCCTTTGACGAGCATCGTGTCCTCGAGCGAACCGCCGACCTTGCCATCCACCTTGATCAGGTCGAAGTCAACATCTTTGCGCTCCAGATCGGCAACTGACAGGACAGCATCAACCGCAATCTTGGCGAACTGGTCATGAGCCTTCGAGACGATCTTGCTGCCCAAGCTTGTCCTCGCCACCTTGATGAGGTTCTCCGTGTTCTCCCTGTCGAACTCAATCACGTCTGAGATCCTGTCTAGCTCAGCGCAGGCAATATCGCAAGCCTGGTCGTAACCATCGGCAATACGGATGGGATGGATGCCCTTATCGATTAGCTCTGCTGCCTGTTCCAGCAGAGCGCCGGCCAGGACAACGACGCCGGTGGTGCCGTCACCAATTTCATCATCTTGTGATTTGGACAGCTCAACCAGCAGCTTAGCAACATGGTTCGTAATCTCCATTTGCTGAAGAATGGTAGCGCCATCGTTTGTTACTGTGATATCGCCGTCGGGGGAGATGAGGATCTTGTCGAGGCCGCGGGGTCCTAGTGATGTCTTGATAATGTTGGCGACGGTGCGGGCGGCGAGGATGTGGGCTTTGACAGCTTCATTGCCATGCTGGCGCTTCTTCTTTCCCTGACTGAGAGAGGGGTCAGCATCGAGGGGGTAGTGTTAACGGGAGAAGGTTCTGGAGAGACGACGAGGGGGTACCGACTCTCTGACAACGATGAAGGGCCGCCCCTGCTCGTCCTTCATCACCGTCGCTGTTGCACATGTAAGTCAGCATGCTTGATGGAGTAGGAAGACGGCGACGGTGAGCGAATGGGCATGACAGGTCGGAGAGAGGATGTCGTTACCGTTGGACAGGTCGATATCTGGGTACCAACCGTTAGCCAGCTTCAAATCTCTGCGGGGCAGGCAGGGGGCGTAGTGGGAAGCTGGACATACTCATGGAACCCATTTTGGCGGCGCCTATTTGTGTTTCTCAAGAAATGCAGGCGTGGTATGGAAGAAACCGATGAAGTCTCTAGAGGTCAAAGTTCGGGAAGGGACTGGAGTTGGGAGACAGGCACGGGCGGATTTGATTCCCCACTGTTAGAAGGTACGCGACAGCAGGGACTGGTCGCTAGTCACTGTCGTCAAAGCTTCCATAGAGCCCAAAAAATTGAGGCGCCCCTCTGGCCAGGACTACGCTAGGTGGAGACAGAAGGCGGCGGATTGTGGCAGAATCATGACCAGCTACCCCGCGCTGTTGCTCACCGCCTTCCCTTGCTGTATGATAACAAGGCACCAGCTTGGGCCAGCTGGGTTGGATGGAGGGGCAGAACCCCACCATATGCTCGCATCCACATCCGTATGTTGAGTGACACCAGGGACCTATGAGCTCCAACTCGCAATTGAGGGTGCCATCATAAGTCACAACTACACCTGCGACAACAACGACAAGATTCAGGGGGAGTGAATTCTCTGGCGTTAACTGGTTCTTAATTTTACCCAGCGCTGGCGAAGTTGCGTCGTTCCCCAGCGTCAGCTACTTGCCGATTACCCGTCCTGCCCGACCCCTTGCTATTAAAACCTGCTTGATTACCGCTGTTGATCCAGATCTCCTCGTTCGACTCGCTTAAATACCGTATCTCCTGGTCTCCTCTCAGCTCGCGATCAGCACATTGAATTACCAGCTCAAAGCATCGATCAAGGCGCTTCTGTGGCCAACTATTCGCACAAGTCCAAGATGTCGCGGCACCGAAATGTCAAAAACCTGGATATCGAGGATGGGCTGGATGACTACGATTATTCCGCAGAAGAGGAGGAGGATGACTTGAGCCCCGAGGATCGCGCCATGATGGCCCGCGGAGTCGCCGAGGTTCAGGCTGCTCTTGGTGTTGAAGCGGGCAAGGTCACAGTGGCTCAGATTGAGGAATCGCTCTGGTACTACTATTACGACGTCGAAAAGACAGTTAACTACCTCATCAAGAAGTACATCAATCCTCCAGCACCGAAGAAAAAGCCGCCTCCCCCTCAGCAGCCCAATGGTGAGTTCGCCACTTCTGTCTTTGCTCCCGGCATGCCCATCTCTCCCCAACCCCGACAGTCCCTG
>Ga0065720_1019555_pt1 | contig 23558 bp, 16 predicted proteins | sample Thericmetagenome_FD_59107 | JGI IMG/M metagenome (GOLD analysis project Ga0065720, IMG submission 59107) | Thermophilic microbial communities from the Joint Bioenergy Institute, California, USA of rice/straw/compost enrichment - eDNA_2 v2... | ecosystem: Engineered > Solid waste > Grass >... | reverse complement strand
GGGGGGAAGGGAGAAAAGGTCTGTTGCGCCATGCTAGCCCCGTCTTCTTACTGAAAATCTCAATTATTATTGATATAGCTAGAATCAACCTGTTTGCTTCGATACGATGAAGCTGTTAAGGCCAACAAGCATTTACAACATTATGCTACTGTGTGATCTGGCTTCAGTTGATTGACTTGGGCCAGATGCAAACGGCGACTCCCCGCATTGGCATCACAGTTCAAATGATCCACTCGCCGCTGTGATCCCGCATACAGTCTGCAGCATTTTCCGCGTGGACTAGCTACAAGATGCCGTATCTTGCTGCATGAGACTGTGTTTGTGCCTGACGTGGTATTGTCGCATTCATCGCAATCTCAGAATCCCGTCGACTGCAAACGCTAGCTTCTCCAGTGTCGTACTTATCGATAACGAGCCAATGCTAGCATGCCTTGAAAACCAAGACTGGATCCCTTCACTCTGTCCCCCAAACAACAAACGGCGGCTGTCTATCCACCATGTGTCTTCAGGTCTGTAGCGCTTCTTCAAACTTTTTTCGTCTTTACTACCAGCTCACACCCCTAGCGACGGCCGATAACGCAAAAATTGGACTGGGATGACCGCGAAAACCGATACCACTGCCGGCGATATCGCCGAGCAGAACCGAAGAATGCTTGTGGTTCGTGTCCCTCACCGTCCCTACTTTCACAACCCTACAATCTAAATCTGGCTGCGCCGCGACCCCGGAGACGGGACGCCCATGAGATACGGGCCACAGACACTCCCATGAAAATTCAGGCGACGCAAAGGCGAACCAATCACTGATCATTGGCCCTTCCGGGCTTCTATCTTTTTTTAGGAGGAGTTCGGCTCTGTCCTGGACGAGTCTCTCATCCTCGCGCTCTCGGGTGACCGCGACATCGTCAAGGAGCTCGACGCCATCCGCGCCGACCTGCGACTTCTCGCTGAGACAGCCAGCGCAGAGGCCGCTACGGGCTTCGATCCATCGGGGTCGGGTGGCGGCCTGGCCGACTCCCTCGAGGGTCTGCGTTTGGACGAGAGTACCACGAACGCCAGCGGCGACGGGGTCTCGACGACCGACTGGCTGGTGCCTGAGAACAGCACCAGCGTCTCAGACTATTCCGATTTGTCCGACCTTTCCTCCCAGCCGCAACTGGCCCTGACCGACCAGAGTGAGTTGACCGATGAGCAAAAGCTCCAGACGCTGCACTTGGTCTTCCCTGGTCAGTTCAAGGACCATACGCTACAGATCGTCCTGCGCGAGAACAACGGCGACATTGTTGGCACCATTGAGGATCTGTTGTCGCGCGCCGCCATCAACGAAGAAGGCGCTCGGCCTAAGGGGATCGACGGTTTCGTGCAGGAGGAGTATACGAGAGCGAATGGCAGCGGCTCGCGCGGCACAAAGAAGGCCAAGGGCAAGTCCTCCAAGAATGCCAACAAGCTTACCATCAGCTATAAGGCGGTCTCATCGACTGGCCAGGACGAGGAGCTCCAGGGAGCTGCGGACTTCCTGCCCTCACCGGCTCGTCCGGCTCGCCGGCTGCCCCCTCAACCCCGCCCCCCTCCTGTTTCGACATCATCGATTTCCTTCTCCACGCCTACGTCCCCAACTATCATGTCTCCCATCTCACCAGCTCTGCCTCCTTGCCCCTCCTCCGACATGATCAATCATTCCGCCTCGCAAGCCTCATCCCTTCTACGAGGCCGGGCCGGCCCCCTCGGTCGCCAAGGCGCTGTCGTGTACACTGAACGCCTGCGCGAAGCACTCTCCCTCCAACGCGCCCACATCTCCCGGGAAGCCGACGCCATCGTCGCGAAAAACTCCACCAAGACAAGCGTCGACCTGCACGGCGTTAACGTCGCAGACGGCGTGCGGATCGCAGACCAAAGGCTGCGAGCTTGGTGGGACGCAATTTGCAATGACGAGAGTAGCGCCCGTAGGGGCGGCGCAAAAAGGACTGTGAGGGAAGGGGGAGGTGGCTTCACGGTGATTACTGGCCAGGGGAAGCATAGTAAGGGTGGGGTGAGTCCGATGCGACAAACGGTTGGGGCGTATTTAAGGAACAATGGGTGGCGGTTTGAGGTCTTGACGGGAGGATTTCTGGTTACAGGACGGACATAGTGATCGGTGTTTGAGTGCTGGGAGCTCAGGCGTTATGGATAAGTGTCTGGTTGGTGTCTGGTTCAAGATACCCCGGAGCGCGGTATTTGACATGATTCTGTTTCTTTCTTAAGTATTGGCTAGAGGGACAAATCTCGTCAGGCGATGTGGTGTTATACCAGAGTCATGGGCGAATATCTGGCAATGTGGATGGGCTATGTTGTCTGTCTATTGCATTGTCAATCTGGCATCTTTGGATACACCTCAAGGAGAGCTAGAGCTTGGTTTAAGAGAGGTTGTTGACATTGCTAATGTACTCAGCGATGCTGTTGACGCTCGGAATATTAGGGATCAAGTGATGGATGAGACAGTCAGCCATGAATGCTGTGTGTTAATTTAGTGTTTACTGCTTAACTACCGTTCCATGGTCCATGACTACAGAGAGTTCTTCGTCAGAAACATCCATTAGCACTTCTGAGCTTCGCGGGAGGTCTGACCTTGATGTTGTCACGACCTGGTGAACCCTAACCCTTATCTCGGCGGTCGCTGATGAAACACCCTGGCACACAAGATCTGCGTGGCCGTTCTTAGCGGGCCCTTAGCTCAGGAACGGAGAAACCCGCCAATGAGCGACCGCCAAACCTCACGCATGACGCATGACGTCCAACGTAGGGCGACTGGATCAACTTGATACCGCCTCCGCGAGGACAGCTCGCTGCCTGGAGTATTGCTCCTTCCATCATCATCATCATCATCAACTCTTTCGGCAACAAATCATTTATTACTTCTTCCCACAGTTCTCCCGGTTATTTTTAGATTTCCTGTCCATTGATCCACCAGAACTCGGCGCGAAGCTCAGCCGTCAATCGCGTAATCATAACCCGACCTAACACCCCACAACCGGCGCATGCCGCGCCCACACTCACCATGACCAACCTTCCAGCCCTCCTCCTCTCAGGAGGGCTCTTCCTCACCACGGCCCTCTCTCCCCTCGTCGCAGCTTCTTCAGCGCCAGAGACGATGCTCCTGACGCCAAAACACGAAGCTGGCCGCTGCGCAGTCCGCCACAACTGCGGCTCCAAGTCCTTCTTCGGACCACAGCTCCCCTGCGTGGACAACGGCCCCGCGCACGAGCCCGATGATGCGCTGCGTCAACAGCTCGTTGAGCTGTGTGGGCCGAAATGGGCTGAGGGGCCCGTGTGCTGCGATGCCGACCAGGTTGATACCCTGAGAGGCAATCTGAAGACTGCGAACCAGATCATTGCAAGCTGTCCCGCGTGCAAGGAGAATTTCTACAACATGTTTTGCACTTTTACGTGTTCGCCGGATCAGAGTCTGTTTATCAATGTTACGAAAGCAATTGAGAAGGGAGGGAAGCTGTTGGTGACGGAGCTAGATCAGCTTATTAGTAAGGACTACGGAGAGGGATTTTATGACAGTTGTAAGGATGTCAAGTTTGGTCCGACAAATTCAAGGGCGATGGATCTCATCGGCGGTGGCGCGAGGAATTACACGCAGCTACTGAGGTTCTTGGGTCAGGAACGGTTTGGTGGCTCCCCATTTCAGATCAACTTCCCTGACCCCGAGACATACCCCGAACGTAGTATGTCCCCGCTGCCGATGAAGCCGAAGAAGTGCAACGATGAGGACCCGGCATTCCGCTGCGCATGTATCGACTGTCCGGCTGTCTGCCCCGAGCTGCCCGCAGTTGAGAAGGCTGGCTCGTGTCACGTCGGCCGGCTGCCATGCCTGTCGTTCGCATCGATCTTGACCTACAGCTTGGTACTCTTGCTGACGTTCGCGGCTATGGCCATCCGAGCTGCATGGAAGAGGCATACCAAGCGCCGTGGAGAGCGGCTCAGGCTGCTGGCTGACGCAACTGCGAGCGAAGACGAGGATGACGACCGCGACGTGCTGGGAAATAGGATACGGCCTCCGCCTGCGAAGACCTACGTCCTCAATACCTGGTGCGACACTGCCTTTTCCCGACTCGGACACACAGCTGCGCGATTCCCGGCCCTGACCATCTCAACGTGTGTGTTAATTGTAATGATCCTCAGCGCGGGGTGGTTCCATTTCGAGATCGAGAAGGACCCGGCTCGGCTGTGGGTTAGCCCGACGAGTGCGGCTGCGCAGGAGAAGGCGTTCTTCGATGAGAATTTCGGGCCGTTCTATCGGAGCGAGAAGATCTTTTTGGTCAATGATACTCTGCCGTCGGGTCCTGGTCCGGTGCTAAGCTACGAGACGATTGTGTGGTGGATGAGCGTTGAGCAGAGCATTCGCGCCTTGAAGGGACCTAAGTTTGGGAGCACCTTGCAGGATCTGTGCTTCAAGCCGACCGGCGACGCGTGTGTCGTGCAGTCGGTGGCGGCATACTTCCAGGATGATCCGGATTTCGTGGACCCCTGGACATGGAAGGATACTTTGAGGGAGTGCGCCGAGTCGCCTGTCAATTGTCGTCCCGCGTATGGCCAGCCCCTGGAGCCGAATATGATCCTCGGCGGCTACCCTGAGGGCGGCGACCCGGTCGAGGCAACTGCCATGACCGTCACCTGGGTGCTCAGGAACTACGCCGAGGGCTCCTACGAGACAACTCGCGCTATGGACTGGGAGGCGGCGCTACGTGATCGTCTCCTTGATGTCCAGGAAGAGGCAAGGGATCGCGGTCTGAGGCTTTCTTTCTCGACAGAGATCAGCCTCGAAGAGGAGCTCAACAAGTCGACGAACACGGATGCCAAGATAGTAGTCATCAGCTACATCATCATGTTCCTGTACGCCTCGATCGCCCTCGGTTCGACAACCCTTTCGCTCCGTGACCTGCTGCGCAACCCGGCTATCGCTCTGGTTGAGTCAAAGTTTACGCTTGGCGTTGTGGGAATTCTCATCGTGCTCATGTCGATTACGGCTTCGATTGGGCTGTTTTCGTGGGTTGGTCTGCGCGCGACGCTGATTATTGTCGACGTCATCCCGTTCATCGTACTTGCCGTCGGCGTCGACAACATTTTCTTGATTGTCCATGAGTTTGAGCGGGTCAATATCAGCCATCCAGATGATGTGGTTGAGATCCGGATCGCCAAAGCCTTAGGCCGGATGGGACCCTCTATTTTGTTCTCAGCCATCACGGAGACGATTTGCTTTTCTCTGGGTTCGTTTGTCGGTATGCCTGCTGTGCGGAACTTTGCGATTTATGCCGCCGGTGCGGTCCTCATCAATGCCCTTCTACAAGTTACGATGTTCATCTCAGTGCTCACGCTCAACCAGATCCGTGTTGAGGATGCCAGGGCGGATTGCTTCCCCTGCGTGCAGGTCAAGTCGGCTCGGGTGCATCTGGATAACAACAGCAACGGGTTTGGCGCTGCGGCTAGGTATTACGAAGAGCCGTCGGAGAGCCTGCTGCAGCAGTTCATTCGCAAGACGTATGCCCCCGCGCTGTTGAGCAAGAAAGCCAAGACTGTCATCGTGACCGTCTTCCTTGGTCTCTTTGCCGCTGGAGTGGCGCTACTACCGGAGGTTGAGCTTGGCTTGGATCAGAGAGTGGCCATCCCCGATGATTCTTACCTAATCCCGTATTTCAACGATCTCTACGACTACTTCGATGCCGGCCCGCCCGTGTTCTTTGTTACGCGCGAGTTTAATGCTACGACTCGTGAGGGCCAACAGAAGATCTGCTCGCGGTTTACTACATGCGAGACGATGTCTCTTACCAACATCCTCGAGCAGGAGCGCAAGCGCCCCGATGTCTCGTACATCTCGTCCCCGACAGCTGGCTGGCTTGATGACTTCTTCATGTGGCTCAACCCAGACAACGAAGCATGCTGCGTCGAACGTCGCAAGCCTTGCTTCGCACGTCGCGATCCGGCCTGGAACATCACCCTGTCAGGAATGCCGGAGGGTGAGGAGTTTGTGTACTATCTCCGTCGCTTCCTGACCGCGCCAACAAGCGAAGATTGCCCCCTTGCCGGTCAGGCTTCGTACGGTGATGCGGTCGTGGTTGATACCGAACGGGATACCCTGTTGGCGAGCCATTTTCGTACGAGCCACGTCCCACTCCGCAGCCAGGCCGATTTTATCAACGCCTACGCCGCAGCGAGGCGCATCGCAGGTGATATCTCCCGTGCCACGGGGCTGGACGTCTTCCCTTACAGCCTCTTCTACATCTTCTTCGACCAGTACGCCTCCATCGTCGGGCTCACTACCGCCCTCCTCGGCTCAGCGGTCGGGATTGTCTTCATCGTGTCCTCCCTCCTCCTTGGCTCCGTGCGTACTGCTACGGTGGTCACCATGACTGTTATCATGACCATCGTCGACATCATCGGTGCAATGGCCGTCATGGGCGTCAGCCTCAATGCCGTCTCCCTTGTCAACCTGATCATCTGTGTCGGCATCGCAGTCGAGTTCTGTGCCCATGTTGCTCGGGCATTCATGTTCCCTTCGCGAACGCTTCTCTCACGTGCCAAGGCCCGCTTCAACCATGGCAGCGGCAGCGGGAGGGATAAGACCTTGCGCGACGCCAGGGCATGGACCGCGCTGGCGAATGTTGGCGCTTCGGTCTTCTCGGGAATTACGGTGACTAAGATCCTGGGTGTCGCAGTTCTTGCGTTCACGAGGAGCAAGATCTTTGAGATTTATTATTTCCGGATTTGGGTTGCGCTCGTTGTCTTCGCCGCATCCCATGCGCTTGTTTTCTTGCCCGTTGCCTTGTCTCTCCTTGGAGGCGAGGGATACGACGACGTCGCGGGCGATGGAGCCGGCGGACTGGAGGAGGATCTCGCTAGACGCAGAGGGTATGGTGTCCCCGGGGTGGGTGCGGAGAGTGATAGTGACGATAGTGGCGAGAGTGATGAGGAGGATGGGGTTTACGGTCACTAGATGGGGCCAGAATACCTGTTGTTTGCGGAGGGGTGGGGCTTGAGGAGTTTTGCGGGGTCGGAAGATGAGAGAGGTGACGAGGATTGGGGGAGTTTGTTGCAGTTGTTTGAAGGACAGTTGAGGGAGGGGGATGGTGATGATGACCAGACGGTGGTGCTGTCACCTTTGCCATTGGCGATGTCTACGTCGTCCACATCTCTGGGGATATTTCCCCGTGTGAGACGTGTCAGATGGCATAGTGGCATGGATGGGTCGTCGTTGGATCGAATCGATGAGGAGAATTGCAGCGAGGGGAATGTAAAGCTGGCTGAGTCTGGGACGGAGTTGGAGAGGAGTGTCTATTCGGCGTGATGCTAGGTTTCATGGATTTGCTTGGTCATTGCATGTTTTGCTTGGTATTGGACCTGGGATCGGATAGCGGGGTAGTTCTGGTATGAGAATGGTTTCAGTTTGCTCTCGGTGTTTTTACTGCTCAGTATGCCCTTCAGCACCTAGCCTAGAAAGATGGGGAGAAAGCGCAGCATGGGCGGAGTTCCATGGTCTCTGTTGGGATTGAGCTTCTGTTAGTGAAGCCAGCGTTCTGCGGGATGGGGGTTTCAGGGGCAGTTGTTGGCATGAAGTAGAATGGATCGGTTGTTGAAACGGAATGGACTGGAAAGGAGTATGGGTTGTATCTTCTGTATACAGTAATCATATCCACTGATTTTTGAACTTTTTGAAGTCTCAAACGCTTCCTTCTCTACGATTGCTGTCCTGTTCTCTTCCGATCGTATCGTATTTCGCTCGTCTCTAACCCGACTACCATCTCTTAGGTACCCCCTAATGGCCTGCCGCCAATTCTGTTCTTTCATCCTCCTTCTGCCTTCCGTGCGCAAACAGTATCACAAAACATATGGTTTACTTAATCGAGAATCATTCCTATTGAGCCATTTATTATATTTTGCAGCTCTTGGAAGAAAAAAAAAAGCCGAGGAAAGACGAACGCCGTGATATCAGGCGAGATATTTGAAAACCTTTTTTCAGCCCCTATTTGTTGGAATGGAAGTGGCTGGAAGTTCGTATACAGGAAATGGTGGCTGAAGACGAATAGGGATACTACTACTGTTATCGAGCTCAGAGAGAAATCCAGTCTGTATGCCTGACGCTCCTGACTCAATTGTCTTCTTCTGAGCTCCTTCCACCGAGGATCCATGTCTCTGGCTCTCTGCCAATGCGTTTTCTAGTTGAGCCTCTTTCTTTCTCAATTTGACGATCAGCCATACAATGACAACTAAGCAGACTGCTAGGCTGGCTGCGCCAACAGCTATCCCTGCCCTTGCGCCTGCCGCGAGAGACGATGATGTGGTGTAGGATTCGTTGGAGAGGTTAGGTGCCGTCGGTGTGGGTGAAGAATTCGATTGCTCGGATGCTATCGGCGGGGGTTGTCGAGTTGTACTAGCAGGTGACGTCGGATGCTTTGTTGGGAGAAGAAAGATAAATTCGAATTCCTCTTCGGTTATACCCCATATAGCATATGGAAAGGTTCGAAGTGGGTTTCCAAGGCATTCGACGTGTGCGTAACTGGCTAGAAGAAGCACGTTAGTGTCTTTGGCTCGGTGCCCTCCCCCCACGTAATGGGAGAACTGACGATATTTCTCGTGAATGATAGCACAGATTTCACTTGGTGAGATGCAACTGGACCAGCCCTTAATGGTACATGCTGGCTCAACCCATCCCGTTTCTGGAACGAAACAGCCGTCATCACTATAACAGAGGGTAGCTTGCGTGAAGCCGGGACAACATAAGCTGGTGTTGTCTGTTGGGTCACAAGGGAAGTAATCCCGGGCCTTAGTACCATTCTTGAACCAGCAAGATGCTCGAGCAACTTGAATTTTGGCAGAGAGCCAGAATATCCACAGGCCAAGGATCGTTTTCTGAGAGATCATTGCCAGCCTTTGATGTTGGAGTACATGTGGGCAGCCCTGGGTCGAGGAAAAGTCCTAGAGATGAGGTTGTCGATAATAAACCTGCCTCAGTAGTTACCCATATTTATATCGGCTTTTGCGTTGGAAGACTTGGGCACAGTTTAATAGGCGTATCATGAATCTTGCATCTAGAGCCTTGTGTCAGTGGGCTGATAATCCTGAATAATCTTGTGATAGTTCATTGTTCTTCCGATGCCGCGTCTATGGAACTATTCGCTGCTTGCTATGGCAACGACACATATGGTGCCATTTCTGAATAAGAAAAATGTCCTTCATGGAAAATATGGTAGACTTGCCAAATGTTGTCCAAAGGTTGGTACTTTGTAGCAAAAGCGACAGGCTCCACCTGTGTGATCAACGCCTACGCCTTTCTAGAAGGTCAAGCCTGAAAGCAAATGAAGTGCTGGTACTTTTGCAACTCGTTCTTCGAGTGTATCTCCTAGGTAGATCTTCTGGTCTAATGGCCTGCTCTTCTGCATCATGCAATTCTCGCTCCCAAGCTGTCAACTGTCACTAACATTTCGGCTCATCATCAGGCCGTGAGCGCTCCCCCCGGGCCCTGAGAAAAACATATGAGGTTTCCTTTTTCATCATACTATGAAAGTCAAAAAGCCCAATTTGTCCACCTGATGAGTAGTGAACTGTGTCCTGATCCACTGGGAATCTTTGCATTACACAGGGTAGTAACCACCGTACGGGAGCAATTGACATCTTTCTGTTATCGGGCAGCTTTTGTCGCGTCGATAGCGCGACATGCAGCCCGAGAGAACACGAGGGGTCCTTTTGCTCAGCGCCTTGCTTACCTAGCAAGAGGGTTCAAGTGAGATGCCATCGATTTAATTCCAGAAATTATTAAAACTCAGTAAACCTTTCATTACCTCTGACTGCAAAGCGCGGTTTCAGTCCCATCCATGTTATACTCAGACTACGAGGTCCAGTTGAGAACAATTCTCCTCCGGCGTTATTTGACATACTGCCACCATTATTCATTTCAGAGGGCGACCCAGGCCCAGATCGAAGACTAGGCAGCCCAGTGTCTGTCGTTTGCATCCTGTCGGGAACACCGGGTATAATGAGTCGAGGTGGCAATCCAGGAGATGTTAATGGGGTTAGCACTCCATTTCGGATTATGTGTGTTCCTCCACAAGGGCAGGAAGTATCGAGATATGCAGCATGCTTGTAGCACCGTGGGCTTCCCAGGCAATCATTCTTGTGCAGGTTTGTACATCAGTTAATAACTATTTCTGATAACCCAAACTGACTGTAATGAGGCAGAATGACATACCGTTCAGTGTATCGATACAGTTTCTTTGGCGCGACACGTTTCAACTCTCTCTTCTCCTTCCAAGAGTGATTGGCGCAGGTGGTCAAATCCAATGCGTCCTTTGACTCTCGCAGCTTTCATCGGCATAGTAAAAGGTTCCAAAACGACTTGTACAACAACGTTGCTCACGTAAATAGCCCCTTTCACTTGAAGACAAAGAAAACAACCCCGACCTCAGTTCTGTATTGCCAGAAATAGCACTTTGTCTCCGCTGATTGCATTGTCCTAGAGCCCCAGAACAACCACAAGCCCTATATCACCGTGAATACACTATGTAAATTGACAATACTGCCTCAGATTCAGTCTGTGCGGAGGAAAAAGAATAAAGTGGGAGTCGGGAGGGTAGATGATGGATGGAGAAGTGGGAACTGGAGGACAAGGCTCCATCCGGCACTACGATTTTGAGTTATACCACCTGTAACCTGATACAATCTCATCAAAAGCAGTCACAATGCTAGCACATCCTTCCTTTAGTAAGAGATAATAGCTGGTTTGGACATGATGTACATATTCGACCCCAGTTTGTTTGTTGCACGCGACGCAGGGCTCTGCTAGACACTAGGAGACCAGCATGCAGCTGGCGGTAATTTCTGCAAGCCACAGGAGGGGCATTATCCAGTGAAATAAGCTTATAAACTTGAGTGTAAGCTTCGAGGACATGCTCAGAAGGCTTTAAGGCAGAAATGCAAAAGGCTTTAATGGGTACTAATGGAGGTGTTGTGCTGGTTTCCATCATGGCCAAGAACCCTGTCAAACCAACCTTCTCTGTGACTATGCTCAGGCATCGTGCCGTCAGAAATTGTGATCATGTTAAATTATGATCGTATATGATGGGTTGCTTCTAAAGAAAAGAAAAAAAAAAGACAAAGATATCACAGATAAACGAACCATGGTCGAAGTATATGGATGAAATTGTAAGTTAACTTTCCTTCCATTTGCCTAAAGCAAATCACCTAGAGCCTTTTTACTACACAAGTTCTGTGCACATATTTTGAGTATCTTGATTCGTAGCCCCATACTTGGCAGGCGAATGCGGAAATAGGGCATGTGTGAACATTGGGTCATTAGATGGTAACTCTCGTGGCTGAGCTTATCTCAAGGACTGGTACGACCTGGGATTATTTGACACCATAGCGATAGGAGAATCACAATCTAGAAGAATGTGGCAAGCTAAACTAGTATTATAGTTCAACACCGTTGGAGACTATCGACAACACAGATTCATGATCATACCCTGAATCGCAAATTGGCCGTTTGGGGTGTAGTGTACTAACGGGACTTGAAGGGGAGAACTCAGTTGTGACCTGTGAAAGCAATTGAAAAAAAAAAAAAAGGGAAGCCATCTCAGAAAAAGAAAGGAAGAAGGGGAGTTATAAGCTATGATCTATTATACATGGATGAAAAGGCCTGCTGCTAGTAAGTCAACTAGTACAGCACCCCAAAGACGGCCGGAAGCAAAAGAAGGCCGAATCCCACGGCCAGGTTAGCGTTGCCCATTGGAGCAGCCGCCGCTGTAACCACCGAAGTGCCAGTAGGGGAAGGCGGGTGGTATGACTGTGTTGGGATGTAAGTTGAGTTGCTCGGAGGGATTTGGACAGGGCTCTCTGCGCAGGGATCGAGCGAGCTAAGGAGCTTAACCGAGAACAGGCCCGACTTCTTGTTTCCCTCAGGTGTGATCTCAATAGTGATGGTACCAGCGGCTTGGGCGGTGTACTCCACGAAGGCAACACCGGTGTCGGGGTCAGTCACGGCTGAGGCTACCTCCTTTCCAGATGGGTCCCGCAGAGTGACCTTGAGGGAGACGGGGTCCCGGTCATCGGATGTGAGAGTCACATTGAATGCCTCTCCTTCCTTAGCTGTATATGTGAAGGTGTTAGATCCCGTCTGGTCAAGCATGCCCGCTGTCTCCACGTCCGACAGCAGAATGACCTTTGTCTTGCCCGGCTCGCCGACCAAACCGTTAAGCAGGGCCTGAGCCACAACCTTGCCGATGTCGTCCGCAGTGTTGATCGTGGCGAAGATACCACCAGACCGGAGGATGGCCTCAATGATTTTTGGGTCTTGCTGAGTGGAATCGATCGACAAGAAGCCAAAGGAAACCCGGATGCCAAGTTCCTGTGCACGGTCGATGGATGCAATGGTCTCAGGGGTGAAGTAAGAGGGGTCATCAACGCCGTCAGTCAGCACAAGGATGCCTGTCTGACCAGCCGCTGCCGAGTTCTTCGTGAGCTCATCGATGGCGGCATTAACACCGCTGCCGATGAATGTGCCGCCATCAGCAATGATCCCGTCAATGGCAGGTCCTGCACCGCTGGGATCACCAAGGGGATAGAGCACATCAGCTGTATAGGTGAACTCGATGACAGCCACTTCGTCGGCTGTCTGGTCACCCGTGACCTCGGAAGGGGAGATAAGCTTGTCAACAAGCAACTTTGCGGCCTGCAGTCTAAGGTTCCTTGGGTCGTTATCTTTCATCGACCCCGACGCATCAATCACGATGCCGACCTTGCGGCCACCATTGCCGGAATCGATGGCAGCACCCAGAGGGACGCAGATAGACTTGTCTTGCTCCTGTCGAGCCCAGTGAATAGCAGAGGCTCGGTTCACCAAAGTGAGACCGGCCGAGAGGAAAATCAATCCGTGAGTAAGGAGGTGCCTAGGCGAAGGTAGGTGCTAGGTTAGCACATGTTCGACGAAGCCACGGATTCACATTGAGAGCATACATGGTGCCTCCGAGGTTGAGAGAAATGTTCAATGAGTGTGCTCTTAAAGCGAGTGTACGTCCTCTTGAAGCGAGTGTAAGTCAAAGCGAGTGTAAGTCAAAGCGAGTGTGTCGGTTCTGCAGAAAGAGAGCGATTGTGGGTGCAGGCTCGGCTGATTCAAGCTTGTCATCGACGTTGCAGCATAACCTAGCAAGAGGGGTTCCTACCTTCTTATAGACTGGCCAACACAACTCGAGGAACACCTAGAGATTGAGAGATCGAGAGTGCCATCGAGTCATTCTTGAGCCCTACCGCCTAGGATCGAGTTCATACGACATGGCACTGCCAATAGCAGCTGGCCGATCATGTCACACTGCTCTGGAGTTGTGCTTGCGGCGCCTGTTTTAATGATCGGGTCAGCCAATTCTTTATTGTATACACCCAAAGCAAACAACAATTAGCTGATAACGACGTTTGAGTCTTGATTTCGGGTTACGCCACGCCATAGGGCTGAAGGCAGCTGTGAAATGGCCTAGCTTCCATTGCACCGATTCAGGGGCTGCACTCCCCTAGCCCCGTTCGGAACGTTTTACTACGAGGAACAAATGCATATATCTTCATGCATTGTGAAAAACGTCGAAACCCAATAACACCACAAAGTATCCAGATGAAGAGGCTACCAAGAGCGGTTTTCTCAGCCGTAAAAGGCTTAATCCGACCACTCGACCTATCCGGCATTCTGCTGGGTGTGGCGGTGCCTGCAAGTGTCAGGGCGGCTGGCTTAGTCTCCGAAAGTACTCCCCTGCATTTGGCTTGCTTGACCATGAAAACACGCTGAAGGCTGGAGAGAGCTCTGCTGGCCCATGTGACATCCACATCACGCACCCGCGTGTTAGGTGATTATTCCAAAAAAAAAAAAAATACTTTGCAAAAAACATGTAAGTCGAGTGATCAGGCACTTACTATCGAGCTCTGGAACCGAGAACAGAAACAGATGGTATAAGCTGAGAAGTCCTTCAGAGAGATGCTCAACATCGCGCAGGAGATGTAACGATCGTGCGGGCAAGATGAATAGAGTGACGTGACGTTGATCTGGAGTTGGAAAACACTTGAGACGAAGTCTACAGTCTTGGATACCCAACGATGAACACTCCCTTTGTCTTGTTGATGACGCTGCTACAGAACATGACATAATTGGTGCAGTCTTCCAAGTCCAAGGTCGCTGTTACGTTGGTAAGGGGGCGGTATTGTGACACAATCGGGCATGCTACTGACTGGTCAGTCGCAGGCAGCATGCCCCCCTCCCCCTGAAATGATGCGCTCTATCTCATTGTCAAATAGGGCACTCTAAAGGCATTTTTGTACCTCGTTTGGCATCTATACCCATAGTCAGCCCCATAGTACTCTATATTGTTGGCTGTCAAGCGTCGGCGAGAACTCGGGTGGCCCACAGGCGAATCATATCGAACACTTCTTGTTTGTACTAGCACTCCTCTCTATCGGCCTCCAATACATATTCCCAGCATTGCTCGGTCCGCAAGTAAAACGTCGTACACTCATTGAAGAATGTGATCCCTCCAAGCCAGTCGTCTGCGAATGGGATGGCGGGAATACATTGACTTCGGCCTTCCAAAATCCATAGCATTCGATGAATCGACCTGCATCGTTTAAGTGGTTGTGTATTGCCTGACGTGCTTGCCAGCCTTGCTAGCTCACCTGAGAGTGGATAGCTTGAAGCAAACTTAGGTAGGGATGTCCTCATGCCAGGCACTAGCCTCTTCAGAAAGAAAAAAAAAAACATAAAACACCTTGCCGATTTCACGTTAGTCCAATGGCTTTGTCTTCTCTATCATATCGGCAAGCCCAAATACTGTTAAAATTCATGGTCGATTGCTCAGGTAATAAGGAATGTGGCAGCAGGGTAAAAATGTTCTGTAGAAGGCTGATCTCTGCTACCGTGATAATGTTTATAGGTAGATGAGAATGTGACAGTCCATTTGTAGCCTCGGGGCGATATCCATCGAGAAGGCTCTCAAGGTTCACTCGATCATAGATTTTCACCGTGTTCTATTGTGTAGGACCTTGGACGGTGGCACTGACGTTGCGACGGTTATTGTCAACTATGCAATCTGAATCGACTTCAGAGCGGACAGAAATACCGAGTTCACAACAAAGCCATGTGCCGATCAAAACTTCGGAACGATAACGGCGGTATCCGATGATACGTAAGACATTACTGACTCTGAACCATGCTCAACATCTGCAGCGGAGGAACTATCAGCCGAGGCCCTGGACGAACTGTCATCGACACCGGTGCAAAGGCAACGACAACTGATACAAAGGGAGTGTAATCCACTGGGAGAGATGAGAACAAACAGAGCGATGCCGATGAGATCCGGGAACTCAATGGGGAGGGGATGGACGTGCCGGCGCCAAAGGCAAAGTCGTGGGTCCCGTGACAACTTCATTCGCGTTATTTCTCAGTCTTGCTAGCGTCCCAAGTCTGCACAACAGTAGTTATTGCAACCTATTCATCATATCGGTTATAAGGTCCGATTTCATCACCGTCCCCGACCCTTCTGAGGTTCCTAGCCGACAAGCTCAGTATCGAGAAAGCCATATGGTCGTCAGGTTTCTTCTGGAGCTTTTACCAAAACCCCGTACATGACATGCTATGTGATGCTTTGGAACTCGGTCGTGCAGGCTCTCGCTGAGCACCAACCTTTTATACTCATGGCTGCCGTCGCTTCGGACAGCACCTTTAACGACGAACGCCGCAGAGGAGCTGAAAGAGACCGAAAGCTTGGGCCAAAGCTTGATTATAAGTCACCTAACGGCTTTGGTAGTTGGCTGGCTTGCCTTCTGGATCCATCACTTTGTACACGCCGTGGTGCTGTCCCTGCTCTGGCTTCTCATCTTGTCTCGTCCGTGCTTTCGTCCTCAGCGCATTTCAGGACGCCGAGACAGCGGGGACCGCCTTGGCTACACGGCCGACATTCAAGACGAGGCACATTGTAATTTTGCCTATCTCGGCGATCATTTCTGGGTTTCTGGTTATTATGATTGTCAAGGCCGTTGCCTTGTTCAGGCATAACAGGAAGCCCTCGGTGCTCACGAAGGGGCCGGAGGAGGGGGCTCCTGGGGGCTACTATGAGGGTCATAAAATCACCAGCAGGTGCAGACGTTGCTTCAGAGGCTTAGGGGAGAATAGTTAAGGGGAGAATAGTTAAAATCCTTTTTGTGGAAACTAGAGTAGGTATTCGATTACAGAATGAAAACAACTACAAGTGTCTCGTTGTTGGCTTCTTCGTCGCACTTTGCATGCCTGCTCGCTGAGGTGAAAGATCGCAGTTGGGGCACCCGCATTCCGCCCACCCATGAGAGGAACTTGGCTCGATGACATCATCATCCGGGAGGCTTTAGCCAATCAGCTTTGCCATCGCGTCGCACGTAGTGATGCCCCACTTTCAACGCGTCGAGTGACGCGTCAGGGCGGCTGCGCACTGTGTGCTCCTTGGTACCCAGACCAATGACGGTCCTTTTTCGGGGACAGAGGGAAATGGGTACCCAATGGTTGACTATTGGATTCCCACCTACCTGTTGGATCTGCCAACGATCACCTTCGGTGGTCAGTCAGGAGAACAATCGCTAGTGACTAAGTTTATCGAGGTCGAGACAAATCCAAATCGAAGTTCAACTTGGTTGAGCACTGCACAGCTGCCTGGAGCTTTGGCCACTGCGGCTTGGACAGCCTCCAAGTCTCCTGAGCGCATCGGCACATTGTGGCTACCCCGGGCCCAAAAAGACGGGCACGAGAATTCCATCCGAGCCTCTTTAGTCGCAAATCAAAAAGCAGATAGTTCTGTCTGAAGAGGGACTGATTCGGTTTTGCTCAACTCAACCTGAATTTTGACCATTGCATCCGAAGGAAAGGAGAAGAAGAACCAGCCGCCTCTGATTAATCGTCGACAAGACATCGATGCGCACAACGCGACGCTTACTTCTATCCTTTTGTCACGAGATCTCTTCTGAGAGAATCATAATCCCCTGACTCGCAGTTGTGGTCCGCCATTCTACACAATACGCCACGGCAGCAGAAGTTGTCGTTGAGACCCCATCAAAGACTAGTGTAAAGCACCAATTTCGACCTACATCATGCCACCCCGCAAGAAATCCGCTGCCTCGAGCAGCACCTCAGCAACGTCTACGTCAACGACAAATAAGAACAATGCGCCTGCTTCTCGAACTTACCGTTCCGCGCCAGTCCCGAAACAAGTGTATTTCCCTCCGCGCCGCAAGATGGTTAGGACTTACGGGCGTAAGGGCAGGAGGTCATTGCCAGCTGAACTTGAAGGGGGGGGCATCGGAATCGCCGATGATGAGGGAAAAGAGGAAAATGGCCCAATGACAAGACGGAGGAGTCTGCGGCAGGCCACACTCACGCAGGTCGGGTATGTGAGGAGCTCGTCCGGGTTGGGGGAGGAGGACGAAGGGAGAGGCGAGCTAAGAGTTAGTGATGAGGAGGATAACATGGAGGAGGTCATGGAGGAAGCGGAGACGGGGAAGAGTGGGGCTCCGAGGGGAAAGGGGAGCGGCAGCACCAAGATGGGGAAGAAGGGGGTTAGGTTTGCGGAGGGTAAAGAGGAGAAGAAGGCCCGGACACGGAGGAGAAGGACGACTGGTGACTTACCATCCTGGTCGGAAAGCAAAGCGAGCACGTTCCATACTCAAACGCTCACACAGCTGCTCTCCACAATGCCCGACTCAAGCCGAGACACACTTCGCCTTGACGACGATGACGATAACGATCCCGACCGTCCCAAGAACCGCCGCAAACGCCGCTCCCCTCAACCTCCCCTCGCTACCTCCAGTCATACGCCCGGGACTACAGACCCTCACACGCCCAGCGCAAAGCGCATCCGCGTCTCCCTCGACGAAGTGCCCTGCTCACAATCAACCCCCTTGACGCCCATGCTCGACCGGTACAGCCCACTCGTACCAGGGGTTGTACGCTCGCCCTTGACACAGAAGTCAACCAACGTCGGCGTGGCGATCCCAGAGAGCGTGGCACAAGGAAGGGGGAAGAGGCCACGGACGCTGGTCGTACAGGATAGTTACGCGAGTATGTTGAGCGAGAGTGAGCCCGAGGCGGAGGGCCCTGTTGGTCCGGGAGCTAGCGGGAAGCACGAGGAGAAGAAAGAGGAGTCGCAGCGTATACCGCTCGCTGAGATACCGCTTGAGAGGTTGGACGAGATAAGAGGGAGGGGAGAGGCCTCTCAGCGGGTACCGCTTTCTGAGATACCTGTGGAGAGTTTGGAACGTGTTGGGGTTGCGAGGAGGTCACAGTCACAGCGTGTGCCTCTGGCCGAGATACCCGTTGAAAGCCTGGCTCCGGCTGCTGCTGGGCAGGGGACGCAGTCTCAGCGGGTTCCACTTGCTGAGATACCTGTTGAGAGTTTGGCCGCTGGCGGGGCGGAGGATGGTATGACGCCGACCACGAGGAGGGTCTTAGGTTCGGCAGGGAGGGGCAGGTATGTCGAGATCCCGGACTCCGATGACGATGGGTTAAGTCTCGGCTCGACTCCGTTCAGTCGCACACAGCGAACCCCTCTCGCGCCCAACATCGGGCAAGGGTTCGAGGTCCTCGCTGACTCGGGTTCTTCTCGATCTAGACGTAATGATCCTCAGCCCCCGGGAAGCGTCCGGAGCATGAGGTCGGACAAGGAGAACAGTGGCCCTCTGGAAGAAATGCGCGCCCAGCGAGAGATCCACGACAGCGAAGATGAGAGTGACGACGAGATACCCGGAACACCAACGCCTGCTTCCCGCAGAGCGATGCGCCTTAGCCAGGGTGCCGGGTCAAGGTCTGTTATCAAGGCTTCCTCTGAATTAGGGAGTCGATCCCCTAAGCTGGCGACGTCACAGCGGATGCAGTCTAACGAGCCTGTGCCGGAGACGCCGACACCGGCTGCCAGAATGGCTACTCCGGTGGTGGAAGAGAGGGTTTCTGAGGAAGATGATGAGGAGGCTACTGCTAGCGAGAGTGAGGAGAAAGAGCAGGGGACCCCAGTCAGAGCCGTAAAGAAGCCAACACCTCAGGTGTTAACATCAACAAGAAAGTCAGCCCTCAAAGCGCCAGGCACACCGACCCCCGCTGTCCGCAGAGTGCAGATAGAGCTTCCTCCTGCGTCAGCCAGCAGGCACGGTAACAACAACAACAACAACAACAACAACAACAACAACAACGTGGCCAAAGAAGAGGCAGAAGAAGCATACAAAGAAACACCCCGCCGTCCTCAGGCCCAGCAAACAGTTAAATCCTCCCCACTTTATGCCCGCCAAACTCAACGCTCGCAGTACTTCTCTCAGCTCGAAAGCCAGCGCGTGCCTTTGGAGGTGATCCGCTCTCTCGGTCCACAAACTGACCGCTCCGATATCCTGATCGCCATTCCCGACAAAATCGTCGATGAAATCGTTCAAGGCCTGAGGGACCATGAGTTCAGGCCGTACCGTTTCCCCACGCAGGTGTGCCGCGTGTGGATCTACACTGTTCCCAACGGCCGAGAAGATGAGGGCGAGGTGAAGTACATGGCCACGCTCGGCCCAGCTAAGGAGCCAGGGGAGATTGATAGTCGGACTGGGCTCGGGAATGCGGAATTCAACATGAGAAAGTCACCAGAGATGCGCTTCGCGCACAAGTTGAAGCAGGTGTATCGGCTGAACAATCCCCTGCCAGCAAAGGATATGCCGGACAATGGCCTCGGAAGGGGGGCGCCGCTCCGTTGGAGGTATGTACCTCCTGCTATCGTCGGGCAGCTGTTGGGCAACTTGAGATGTCCGTTGTTCGAGGAGGAGGAGGAGGAGGAGGAGGAGGAGGAGGAGGATGAGAACGCGATTCGGGTAGAGGATGATGATAGGGACGTGGCCGGCGGGACGGTCTCGCAGCAGTTGGAAGAGCAATTGCTGAGCGACTTGGTTGGTTCGACAAAAAGGGGTGACAAAAGCAAGGAGCGGGAGATTGAGAGGGAGGAGGAAGACGTCATTCCCGCAAGCCAGAGCCCCCTTGCGCCGAGGGCGAGTCGGAAGGGCAGGGGTCATCGTGGGCAGCAGAACCAGCAACCGAAGGTTGGGACTGGGAGGGCGAGGCCGTCTATCCAAACATCCTCGTCGAATTTTGTGCGTCCCTCGCAGGCCACAACGGCGAGCGAGGCCAGCGAGGACCCATCCCTTTCATCCCCTCCGCCTGCTGCAGCACGGATGCTCCCTCCTCCTCGCAACGCTCGCACCAGGGCCAACGCCAACCCTCCTCGTCAAGTTCACGTCCTGTCCTCTGAAACCAACGAACCTTCGCCGCGAAAAGACGACGGCCAGGATCCCACCGTTGATGACGAGGAAGAACCGACCCCCACTCCGTTTCCTCGACCTCAACACCCTCTCAGCAGTAGTCAACCTGCGTTGTCACTACCTGCGTATCACGATGGAAGTGGGGAGAACGAGGGCGGGTCTTTGGGCGTCGAGCTGCCTTTGGTCGAATCGTCGTCTCTTCCCCCAGATAGTCTGCTAATTGACCGCGGACGAGAGGCGCCGGAACCAATACTTTGGGATTCAGACGAAGAGGAACTTTGAAGACCAGGAATGCGAGATAGCTTCGACAGAGGTGAATGGGTAGGATAGGGCGTTCATGGCTTTCTTTGGTTTTAACAAGGACCTAACTACGAAGGGTTGAAGGATAAGGTCTTTCCAGGCTAAGGCTCGGAGGAGGGTTGGCACTTTGAGTTTGGTAAATTTCTGTGGGAGGGAACTTTGTTTGATCAAGGTACTACTTAGATAGATAGATAGATAGATAGATAGAACTTGACTGGAGTGGCAACTCTCTATTCATGTATTCATTTTATCCTGTTTGCGTTGCTTTCCTGGTGCTCTCGACGTCCATCATAGAGTTAGTGAAGTGGTTTGGTGACGCAAGGTTTTTAGGCTTGTGTAGCCTCTGATTAGGGTTAGGGGTGCTGGACTCTTACCCACCCATTACAGCAGTTACACAGTCTATCCTTGGGATGATGTTGCGGTCTGCACCATTCAGACCGAGTGAGGAGTGAGCATCCTCATAATAAGAGCTTTTTATCAGATCTCTTGATATTGTGCTCCATGTGGACTTCTCTCATATTTTAACCTAATTCTTAAGCCATTGACAGTCATTACTACACATTTTCTCTCTCTCTTTCTCTCTCTGTCTCTCTCTCGCTCGCCCTCGATCTCTAATCATCGCGTAACGATCGCGTAACGGCTGTTTTCCGTAACGATTAACGGAAACGGACCCTTCTTGGCGATGGGTCTGTGTGACCCACTTACAGGGACGTCCAAGCGTCAACCCCCCGCAGATAGCGAAAAGGGCATATCCACCAAACAGCAGTCAGGTCCCGCAGTTGCCAGCCGCCAAGCTCGCAAAGCTCATGGTTGACCCTACGACTCCACATTCCATCTTGAGATCAGTTGGCTGAGCTGTTGTGCTTCTGTGCTGCCTGCTGCAACAACGCCTCATCTTCTCACCAAACGAAAACCCACGGACACTGTCTTCACGCAAGCCGAATCCTCGTCCGCGTCACACCAGTCCGGCACTGGTCGATTGGTCGATCTCCTGCCCCTCGAAAATGACGGGGCGATCGCGACGCCTGCAGTCGGACCCGCCCTCGCACCCTTTCGATCGAGTCCTTCGTTGTTGACCGTAACGCCGACGACGCCGACGACGTCGACGACGCCAACGCCCGGCGAGATCGGCGATATACTAGACGCCCAAAATGAGCGCCCTTACGCCCGCGCAGCGTTTCGATGACGAGAAGCAGCGCATCATCGCAAGCTGCTTCAGCAAGCGCGACGAGGACGGCAGCGTGCCCGAGACGTACATCACTCACATCCGCATCACCGAGTGGCAGAACTACCCGTCGTCGCCGCCGCCCCCGAGCGCCCGCGCCCCGCAATACGAGAAGCCGCGTGTCATCATCGTCGCCGTGCGAAAATCGGGCCGCCTGCGCGTGCACAAGAGCAAGGAGAATGCCAACGGCACCTTTTCCATCGGCAAGACGTGGTGGCTCGACGACCTGCAGAGCATCGAGTCGTTCACCAGCCCGTCGGCCAACCCAAACCTCCGCGAATGGGCCCGAGATGTCGGATTTATAGTGACGCTGGGCAAGCCCTACTACTGGGAGGCCCACTCGGATAAGGAGAAGAAGTTCTTTATTGCCAGCCTAATCAAGATCTTCAACCGTTATACCGGCGGACGAACGCCGAATCTTGTTGGTTTCGACCAACGCGAGCTCGACCAGGTCTTGGGAGGCGCCCAGGCCCCGCCACCATCATCTCGCAGACAAGACCGTCCGCCGCCGAGACACCTCGACAGTACTGGCAGTGCTACCAGCACGACTACGGCTGCCTCGCTTGCTGCTCCTCAACCCCCTGGACCGGCCACCTCTACCAGTTCGATCGGTAGCTATAATGCCCCGACGGTCTCTGATAAAGGGCCGTCAAGCAGCCCCCTGATGACAGCCCGCAATGGGCGAACCGGTTCCCCAGCGCAGAGCATCGATTCGGGTCGTCCCTCTTTCGGCCAGCAACAACAACAACAATCTCAACAACCCGGTCCCCAGTCATCCCTGAGGAACCTGGCCTCGGTCAACCGCAGCCAGGACTCTATCGCCGCCGCCGGCGGATCGATCGGGAGAAATGATGATGCCAGCAGCCTACGGCCCAGTACCCGCAACGGAGTCAACGGCTCTTCTCCCTACGGAACCCCCGACAGCACTCCTGGCCCGCAACCGTCCGACGAGAAGCCGCCGGAGAGGAAACGGCCCCCCTTAGAACCTATCAGGTCAATCCCGCTGGAGCCAGACCTGGTGCCAGCGCCGCTGACCCCGGGTATGCGCCAGCCCATGGCCATCCCGCCGCGCAGCATGGATCGCATTGTCCCACGGAAGACGTCTATCAGCCGACCAAACGACCAGCCCCCGCCGTCTCGGGGAGGTGAAGCCGTGACGCCTATTGACAATATCAAGCCCGAATTCCCCAGCAGGGCGGCCACCCCCGTCGCGGGTAGTTCTGCTCCGCCATCAGCGGCCGGTACTCCCAAGTCCACTCCTCCGGTGCAGCCGGCTCCCCAGCCAGCGCCCTCGGCTGAGACCCCGAAGTCGCCACCCCCTGAGCCAGAGGAGAAGCCTGGTCTCGGGCCCATGGTGAGGCCGAAGAAGTCGAGAGGCGAAATTGCTGGCGCATTGTGGAAAGCTGCAACAGCTGCCAGCGCGTTCCGGCCGCGTCCTGGCGGTGCCATGGAGCGTCTGCTCAAGAAGGAAGAGAAGAAGGACGACGAACCCGATGGTATAACTCGCGTAGTGCCTGCGCCTAAGCCTCCTGTTCAGAAGCCCTCGGAGCCGGAGAAGCCTGCTGAACCGCCCAAGGCAGATAAGGCGCCGGCTGTCCCGGAGGTCAAGGTGACTGGGTCTGACGGTGCCACGACGGCTCAGAAGGAGAAGGAGAAGGAGAAGGAGAAGGAGAAGGAGAAGGAGAAGCAGCGGGAGGAGGAGGAGGAGGAGGAGGAGGAGGAGAAG
>Ga0065720_1003123_pt1 | contig 23574 bp, 20 predicted proteins | sample Thericmetagenome_FD_59107 | JGI IMG/M metagenome (GOLD analysis project Ga0065720, IMG submission 59107) | Thermophilic microbial communities from the Joint Bioenergy Institute, California, USA of rice/straw/compost enrichment - eDNA_2 v2... | ecosystem: Engineered > Solid waste > Grass >... | reverse complement strand
CCGTCAAGAAGCGGGTCTTCGCCGAGGTCGAGGCGCTGGTGAAGCCGGAGTGCGTCCTGGCCACCAACACCTCCTCGCTCTCGGTGACCGCCATGGCCGCCGACCTCGCCCACCCGGAGCGGGTGGTGGGTCTGCACTTCTTCAACCCGGTGGCGCTCATGCCGCTGCTGGAGGTGGTGCGGGCTGAGCAGACCGACGACGCCACCCTGGCCACGGGCTTCGCGGTCGGCAAGGCGCTGCGCAAGTCCTGCGTGCTGGTCAAGGACGCCCCCGCCTTCGTGGTGAACCGCCTGCTCACCCGGTTCCAGGGGGCGGTGTTCAGCGCGATCGAGGCCGGCACCCCGATCGAGGTGGCCGACGCGGCGCTGGACCCGATGGGCCTGCCGATGCGGCCGCTGGCCCTGCTGCAGCTCGTCGGGCCGGCCGTGGCCTACCACGTGGCCGGCGTGCTGCACCAGGCGTTCCCGGACCGGTTCTCCGCCAGCGAGAACCTGCGTCGCATCGCCGAGTCCGGGCTGCCCCTGCTCGTCGACAACAAGCCCAACCCCGAGCTGGCGTCGGTGCTCCAGGTCGGCAACTCTCCGCTGACCGCCGAGCAGGTGCTCGAGAACGCGCTGACGGTACTCGCCGAGGAGACGCGGATCATGCTCGACGAGGGCGTGGTCGCCGAGCCGCAGGACATCGACCTGTGCCTCATCCTCGGGGCGGGCTTCCCGTTCCACCTCGGCGGCATCACGCCGTACCTGGATCGGACCGGCGTCGCCGAACGGGTCACCGGCCGCCGCTTCCTGCCCCGCGGCATCGCCAGCCTCCCCGCCTGACGCCACTCGTGACGGCACCGGTTAGCCTCGGGCGATGGTCGCCGATGTGCCCATGCCGCCCGCGGTGGCGGCGCGGCCCCGCGACGCCCGGGGCTACCCGGTGCCGGCCATCACGCCGTGGATGGACGGCGCTCCCCGGTTCGGCGTGACCTCGGTGGAGCGTACCTTCCTCTGCGCCATTGAAAGACGCTGTTCCATCTGTGCCCTGACCATGCCGCCCGGTCCCGTGTGGCGGGTCGTCGGCGGACCGGAGGCGGAGGCCATCGCGGCCGCCATGGCCGAGGGACGAGCCTTCCGCAACGCCGCCCCGACGGCCGAGGCGCCGGGACACCGGGCCTGCATGCTCTACGCCGCCATGGTCTGCCCCTGGCTGTCCCGGCCGACTGCGCGACGGGGGACGCCCGGCCCGGCTCCGGGCCTCGCGGTCACCAAGGGCGCGCGCCGCGGGTCGGGCGGCGCCGTGGTCGGCTTCCGGTCGTACGACTTCTCGTTCGCGCCGGCCGACGGGGTGCTGTTCCGCTTCGACGGCGTCGTCGAGTTCCGGCCTCACGAGCTCGGCACCGAGCACCTGCCCGCCCTGCAGGTCGCGCTGGCCTCCAGCCCTCCGCCCAACGAAAAGACGCCGCCCTATCTGCTCACCGACGAGGCCGCGGCGGTGCAGGCCTTCGCCGCCCTCCGCGACGCGCTGCTGGGCTGAAATCCCCGGCCGCCAACGACGCGCTGCTGGGCTGACTTCCGCAATCGCCGCCGACGCGCCGGCTCCAAGGGTCGCCGGCTCTTGCCCTCGTCCCCTACTGTGCACCCAGGCTTGCGAAAGGACGGGGACAAATGCGTAGCAGCGTGGCGCGACGGACGGCTCTTCTCGTCGTGGCGGCGACCTCCGTGGCCCTGCTGGCCGCGGCCTGCACGGGCGAACCCGAGCCGAAACCCAGCGACGAGGACGGTAGGGGAATCCTCGGCGGCCTGGAGGGGGTCGAGCTATCCCAGGGCACACTGCTGATCTCCGATGGCACACCCCGCGTCCGCATCGGCGACGCCGTCGTGACCTTCCCCAGCTCCGTAACCGACGCCGTCTGGTCCCCCGATGGCAGCCGGATCGCGTACGTCGACGGCGACGGCAACATCGCCACCGCCCGTCCAGATGGGACCGACGTGCTCGTACTGACCACCACCGATTCGTCGGTGGTACGGTCGCGCCCCGCCTGGCTACGCCAGTGGATCGTCTACGCCGAGAAGAAGGCCGATGGGACGTCGACCCTGCGCTCGGTCCCGGCGAACGGCTGCCCCATCGGCCCCGTCCCCGCCGCCGGCCAGGAGTGGCCCATGGACACCGGGCCGGGGACCAGCTACGTCGATCTCGCCCCCAGCGCCGCCAACACCGAGCAGCCGATGCGTCTGGCGTTCCAGCACGACGAGCCCGGCGGCCCCGAGATCTGGATCAACGACAGCAACCAGCGGGTGCCCTTTACCTACAAGGTCGTCGACGGATCGGAGCCGGCCATCACGCCGGACGGCCAGCGGCTCGCCTACATCGGCCCGGACGGCGACATCTACGTCACCATCCCTACCGAGGGGGCCCCAGCCGGAACCCGGATCACCTCCGGCGCCGGCCATCCCACGCGGCTGACCTGGAGCCCGGACGGTCAATACGTCGCCTACGCCACCGATGCCGAGGTCCAGCAGATCAGCGCGAGTGGTGGGGCGAACGCCCCCACGAGCCTCGGGGCCACCGGGGTTCCGTCCTATCTGTACGGATGGGACAACGCGCTGTACCCGGTGACCGGCGGCGATCCCACCGCGCTCTCGGTCGCCGCCTCGCAGGCCCGCTGGCCCCAGGTCGCCTCGTTCGCTCCGGGCCAGGGCTACCTGGGGGCGTTGACCGCGACGATCGGCCTGGCCAGCCAACCGCCCACACCCGGACAGTTCGGACCGGTGCTCCTCCTCGACTCGGCCGACCAGCTGGACCCTCGCGTCGCTGGTGAGCTGAGGCGCGTCTTCGGGCTCATTCCGTCGGACATGCCGGACCTCGCCCGGCCGCAGGTGTACGTGGCCAGTCCGGTGTCGGACGCGGTTGCTCAGGAACTCAGCCGGCTCGGCTACCACGTCCTGCGCGAGCGCCCGGAGCTGGAGCGGGCCTTCCCCTTGGCGCCCGCCGACCTCTGCCCGTCGAGCAACGGGCCCGAGCTGGCCCCGGAGCTCGTGGTGGTCGACGGCGACGATCTCGCGGCCGTCAGCATCGGTCGCTCGTTCGCCGGCCAACGCCCGATCCTCCTGCTGAACGGCGCCCTGACCGAGGAGCAGGCCACCTGGCTGCGGCGCAGTTCCGGGGTGGTCGAGTACGTCTACGTCATCGGGTCGGTGCCCGAGGACGTGCAGCAGCAGATCGCCCAACTCATCGCCGGTCCGCTCGGCTACAGCACGACCCACAACCCGGTCGCCCCGCCGTCACTGTACTAAGTGGACACCGTCCGACCGGACGCACCCGCCGACATCAATCTACGGTCTCAATTCTTGGTGCTTCGGTCGCGAGGCACCGGCATCGGGTCGGCGGGCGTGGGCGCCGGCACGGCCGCCGTGGCGGTCACGACCGGCGTGACCTTGGCCGAGGGCAGGGTGACCGTGACCTCGAGGCCGCCCTCGGGGTTGGCCGTGGCCGACACCGTGCCCCCGTGCGCGTCCGCGACGGCGCGGACGATCGACAGGCCCAGGCCCGATCCCCGGCCGCCGGTGCGCTCCCGCCCGCCGCGGCGGAACGGCTCGAACAACCGCGGTACGTCGGCTGGCTCCACGTCGAAGCCGGTGTTGCGCACCACGAGCCAGGAGTGCTCGTCGTCGCCCCCGGTGCGGACCCAGATGCTGCCGTGCAGGTGGTTGTACCGGACCGCGTTCTCGATGAGGTTGCCGGCGAGTCGATCCAGCAGTCCCGGGTCGCCGACGACCGGGGCCGGCTGCAGCTCCTTCTCCACCGTGAGGTGAATCCGGTCGATTTCCCGGCTCATGGCGGACAGGGCCGACGTGACGCAATCGGCGAGGTCGGCCGGTACCTTCTTGGACAACCGCCGGCCCGACTGCGCCTCGGTGCGGGCGAGCAGAAGCAGCGATTCGATGAGAGCATTGGCCCGCTCCGAGCCGTCGCGGACCACCTTGGCCATGCGCCGGTACTCCTCCAGGTCCGCGTCCGGGTCGGCCAGCGTCACCTCGACCTCGGTACGCATCACGGTGAGCGGGGTGCGCAGCTCGTGCGAGGCGTTGGCCACGAACCGCTTGTGCGAGTCGAGGGTGGCGCTGATGCGGTCCATCATGGCGTCGAACGTGTTGGCCAGCTCGGCCACCTCGTCGTCGGCGCCCTGGTACCGGATGCGCTGGTCGAGGGTGTCCCCGGTGAGCGCCCGGGCCGTAGTGGTGACCTGCTGCAGCGGACGCAGGGCCCGACCCGCGACGAAGTAGGCGCCGGCCACGCCGGCCGCCCCGACCAGCGCGACCGCGAGCAGGCCGGTGACGAGCATCTCCCAGCGGGCGGAGGTGAGCACCTCCTCCCGCCAGGCACCGAAGTCGACCTCGGCGCCGGTGGTGGCGTCGACCAGCCTCGTGCCGGGGGGCAGCGCCCGGGCCGCGCTCATCGCGTGCCCCACGACCAGCCAGCCGAGCACGACGAGAACCAGCGCGGCTCCGATCAGCAGGACGCCGTTGAGGATCGTGAGCCGCAACCGCAGCGTCGGACGGAACCAACGCGGCCGGATACGCGAGTCGTAAACCGTCATGATTCGGCCTGGACTTCGCCGTTGGCCTCGGCGGGCGCCGAGGTCCCGGCCGACCCGCCGTCCGGCGCCGCAGCCGGGATGCGGTACCCGGCGCCGACCACGGTCTCGATGAGGGGCGGATCGCCCAGCTTGCGGCGGAGCGTCATCATCGTCACCCGGACGGTCGCGGTGAACGGGTCGGCGTTGGCGTCCCAGACCCGCTCCAGCAGCTCCTCGCTGGAGACGACCCCGCCGCGCGCCTTGAGCAGCTCCTCCAGCAGCCCGAACTCCTTGCGGGTCAAGTCGAGCGGCTCACCACCCCGGGTGACCGTGCGCGTGGCCTGGTTGAGCACCACATCGCCAGCGACGAGCACCGGGGGCGCGACCGGGGTGGCGCGCCGGCCGAGGGCGTGCACCCGCGCCACGAGCTCGTCAAAGGCGAACGGTTTGGGTAGGTAGTCGTCGGCGCCGAGCTGCAGCCCTTCCACCCGGTCGGCAACCGAGCCGCTCGCGGTCAGCATGAGCACCCGGGTCAGCGCGCCCGACGCGACGAGGTCGGCGCAAATCTGGTCGCCGTGCACGCCGGGCAGGTCCCGGTCCAGCACGACCACGTCGTAGCGGGTCACCATCGCCATCTCGTGCCCGGTCGTGCCGTCGTAGGCCACATCGACGGCGAACCCGACCCGGCGCAGCCCGCGAGCGATGGCGTCGGCGAGGGCCTTCTCGTCCTCGACCACGAGCACCCGCACGTCCGCACCTCCCATCGACGCAGCAACGCAGCACTTCAGGCTAACGACGTCGCGGTGGCCCGGGCTACCGGCGCCGGCCGACGATGGTCTCGCCCACGGCCGGTCGGCGCTGTGGGGCCCGTCGGTACCGACCCTGCCGACCTCGGCTTATAGAAATCCACCTCCCTGACGATCGGGGCGCCGCGGGCCGGGCACCCGACGTGCACGAACACGACCATCATCGATCCCACCGACCGTGCCGGACGCGTCTTGCGCCCCACCGCCGCCCGGCCATCCCCACGAGTACCCGCGGTCGAGGCCGGCCGCAACACATCGACGCCGGCCATACGATGCGACCGCGCCGGGCCTTCGTCTTTGCAGAGAATCGGCCGGATGCCTTTGTAGAAACCGGCCTAACGACGCTGTAGGCACCCACCTAATGGGCTTCATAGATATTGACAAAGAAGCTTGGTGAGACTATCGTCACTATCAGTTTGTTAGTAAGGCTTCCTAACAAACTCCGGGTTCACTTCTCCCCCCATGGACCGGGAGGTTTGCGCATGAGACGATCCGTTCGCCACGCGTTAAGCGCGGCCGCCATTCTGCTCGCCGCGGGTGTCGCGGCCATACCCCTCCGGCCCGCACTCGCGGCCAACGGGGCATCGGCGACCTTCACCAAGCTCTCCGACTGGGGCACCGGCTACGAAGGCAAATTTACCATCGTCAACAACTCGGCGAGCCCGCTCACGTGGCAGGTCGAGTTCGACCTCCCCGCCGGCGCAACCATTTCGTCGTTCTGGGACGCCCAGGTCGTCAAGACCGGTAACCACGTGGTCGCCACGGGCACCTGGAACGCCACCCTCGGCGTGGGCCAGTCGACCAGCTTCGGCTGGATCGGTGCTCCGGGCGGTGTCACGCCGACCAACTGCAAGCTCAACGGCGCATCCTGCGACGCGAGCGGCCCGGTCGACAACATCCCGCCGACCACGCCGGGGACGCTCTCCAGCCCGGCGAAGACATCCACGAGCATCACGCTGTCGTGGGGCGCCTCCACCGACTCCGGCGGCAGCGGTCTGGCCGGCTACAACATCTACCGCAACGGATCGACCACCCCGACCCACCAAACCACCGGCACCAGCACCACCTTCACCGACACCGGGCTTAGCCCCAACACCACCTACACCTACGTCGTCCGGGCCCGCGACGGCGCCGGCAACCTCTCCAACCCGAGCAACCAAGTCTCGGTCACCACCGATACGAGCCCGACCGACACGACTCCGCCGACCACGCCGGGGACACTTTCCAGCCCGGCGAAGACATCCACGAGCATCACGCTGTCGTGGGGCGCCTCCACCGACTCCGGCGGCAGCGGTCTGGCCGGCTACAACATCTACCGCAACGGATCGACCACCCCGACCCACCAAACCGCCGGCACCAGCACCACCTTCACCGACACCGGGCTTAGCCCCAACACCACCTACACCTACGTCGTCCGGGCCCGCGACGGCGCCGGCAACCTCTCCAACCCGAGCAATCAGATCTCGGTCACCACCAACCCGATACAACCGACCGTCAACCGCAAGGTCGGCTACTTCACCCAGTGGAGCGTCTACGCGCGCAACTTCCGCGTGAAGGACATCGACACCACGGGCATGGCCGCGAAGCTGACCCACATCAACTACGCATTCGGAAACATCAACGAGCAGGGTCACTGCTTCATGGTCAACGCCCAGGGCCAGGGCGATGCCTGGGCCGACTACCAGATGAAGTACAACTCCTCCAACTCGGTCAACGGCACCACCGACACCTGGGACCAGCCGCTGGCCGGTAGCTTCAATCAGCTCAAGCAGCTCAAGCAGAAGTACCCGCATCTGAAGGTGTACATCTCCCTGGGCGGTTGGACCTGGTCGAAGTACTTCTCCAACATGGCGCTGCCCCAGAACCGGGCTGCGGCCGTGGCCTCCTGCATCGACCTGTACATCAAGGGCAACCTGCCGCAGATCGGCGGGGAGCCGCAGGGCGGACCGGGCTCGGCCTTCGGTGTCTTCGACGGTATCGACCTGGACTGGGAGTGGCCGGCCAGCGAGGGCAACACCGGCAACATCATCCGGCCGGAGGACAAGGCGAACTACCTCGCCCTCATCCAGGAGTTCCGGGCTCAGCTCGACGCGTACGGCGCCAGCGTGGGTCGGACGTACGACCTGACCGCGTTCCTGCCCGCCGACGTGGCGAAGATCGACGCGGGTATCGACCCGGCGATCTTCAATTACCTCACCTTCGCCACCGTCCAGGGGTACGACTTCTACGGCGCCTGGGGTCCGCAAACCAACCACCAGTCGCAGCTGCGCAACCCGCCGGGTAACCCGGCCCCGGCCAACCAGCAGTACTCGATCGAGAGCGCGATCAACAAGTACCTCTCGTTGGGTGTGCCGGCGAGCAAGCTCGTGGTCGGCGTACCCGCCTACGGTCGCGGCTGGACGAACGTGCCGAACGTCAACAACGGCCTGTACCAGAACGGCACCCCGGCGCCGGGTTCCTTCGAGCAGGGCGTGGAGGACTACGACGTGCTCAAGAACCGGCCGGGCACGGTGTTCCGCGACAACACCAACGGCGCGGTCTGGAAGTACGACGGCATTACGTTCTGGTCCTACGACGACCCGCAACTGGTCCAGGCCAAGGGTCAGTGGGTCAAAGCCAACGGCCTGGGCGGCCTGATGATCTGGTCGCTCGACGGGGATGACGGCAGCCTCGTCACGGCCATGCAAACCGGCCTGCAGTAGCACCGCCGCCCGGTGGTCGGCGGCCCCGCGTCCCCGCCGACCACCACCCGGCCGCGCCGGGAGCCACCGGACGAAAAGAACGGGCGCCCGTACGGTCAGCCGTACGGGCGCCTGTGTGCTTGCCGACGTCACCGCCCCTTCGGGCGTGGCCGCGGCACCGCCGGAGGCGGCGGAGCGAACTGCTCGGAGCGGAGAATCAGGCCTCGCATGGCCTCCAGGCTCGCCTCGATCCGCTCGAAGCCCCGCACCATCGCGTTCTCCAGCCGCTCGACCTTGTCCCGCAAGTCGGTCAGGCCGTTCTCCACCTTTTCGAGTCGCTGCTCAACCTTGTCCAGCCGCTGCTCGACGACATCCAGCCGTTGCTCAACCTTGTCCAAGCGCTGCTCGACGACCTCCAGCCGCTGCTCAACCTTGTCCAAGCGCTGCTCGACGACCTCCAGCCGCTGCTCAACCTTGTCCAAGCGCTGCTCGACGACATCCAGCCGCTGCTCGACCCGGTCCAGGCGCCGTTCGACCTTGTCCATCCGTACGGTCAGACCATCCACGCGTACGGTCAGGACATCGACCCGCTCGGTCAGGTCATCCATGCGGGCGGTCAGGTCGTCCACCCGCTCGGTCAGCACGGCCTGGCCGCGCTCGACCTCGCTAAGCCGTTGATCGATCATTTCGAACCGATCATCGAATCGATGACCGAGTGCCCCCACCATGTGGTAGCCGACCTGCAGCCACAGAGCCGCGAAGGCGTCGTCCGTCCGCTCGGGCTCGACGACAGTGGTAGTCAATGCTCCTCCCGTGGTCGCTCGCCCCGTGCCGTCCGGCAACCTACGCGGACGACGTCTCAGTCGACAAGGCCGAAATCGAGAAGAGGCGGCATTAGTTCAGGGCGAAGCGACGACACGCCGACAACGTTGAAGTTTTCGATCGCTTGCGCCGGTCGGTTTCGCCGGACGCCGCGTTACAGCGAGGCGACGGCGTCGGGGGCGTCGTCCATGGATGAGACCCAGCCGATGACCCGCCGAGCCACGTCCTGCGCGGTGAGGCCGAGGTCGGCGAGGATCTCGTTACGCGTGCCGTGCGGGTGCCAGCCCGGCTCCACCCCGAGGTCGCGGACCGGTGTGGCCACGTCGGCGTCGCGCAGCCGCTGGGCGACCGCCGGGCCGACCCCGCCCGTACGGATGCCGTCCTCGACCACCACGACCAGCCGGTGCGCCGCCGCGAGGTCGACGATCTCGTCCGGCACCGGGAGAACCCAGCGTGGATCGACGACCGTAACGCCGTACCCCTGCTCGGCGAGCCGTCCGGCCACCTCGACCCCGAGGTGACCAAAGGCTCCGACCGCGACGAGCAGCACGTCCGAGCGCTCCTGGTCCTCGGCGAGCACGTCGACGCCACCGACGGACCGCACGGCCGGCAGGTCCGCGGGCACGGAGCCGGTCGGGAACCGGAGCATCGTGGGGCCGTTGATCGCCACCGCCTCCCGCAGCTCGGCCCGCAGCGTGGCCGCGTCTCGCGGGGCGGCGATACGCAGGCCCGGCACGACGCTGAAGACAGCCAGATCCCAGATGCCGTAGTGGCTCGGCCCGTCCGGCCCGGTAATGCCCGCCCGGTCGAGAACGAAGGTCACCGGCAGGCGGTGCATGGCCACGTCGAGCAGCACCTGGTCGAAGGCCCGGTTGAGGAAGGTCGCGTAGATGGCGACCACCGGGTGCAGGCCGCCCAGCGCCAGGCCCGCAGCCGAGGTGGTGGCGTGCTGCTCGGCGATGCCCACGTCGAAGGCCCGGTCCGGATACTTGGCCGCCAGTTTCGCGATGCCGGTGGACTCGGCCATGGCCGCGGTGATCCCCACGATGTCGTCGCGCTCGTCGGCGATTGCCACGAGCTCCTCCCCGAACACCGTGGTCCACTTCAGCGACGGCTTGGCGATCGGCCGGCCGGTCGCCGGGTCGAACGCGGACGGGCTGTGCAGGTTGTCGGCCTCGTCCTCCTCGGCCGGCTGGTACCCGTACCCCTTGCGGGTGACCGCGTGCACGATGACCGGGCCGCCGAAGGCCTTGGCCCGCCGCAGCGCGTTCTCCAGCGCGGCGATGTCGTGCCCGTCCACCGGGCCCACGTACTTGATGCCGAGGTCCTCGAACAGCGCCTGGGGCGCGACCGCGTCCTTGACCCCCTTCTTGACCGCGTGCAGGACCTCGTAGAGCGGCCCGCCGACCAGCGGAGTCTTGGAGAGCGACTCCTTGATCAGATCGAGAACCTTCTCATAGCTGGGGTTGAGCCGCAGCGATGCGAGGTGGGTGGCCAGACCGCCGATCGTGGGGGCGTAGGAGCGACCGTTGTCGTTGACCACGATCACCACCGGGTTCTTGTTGTGAGCGATGTTGTTCAACGCCTCCCAGCACATGCCGCCGGTGAGGGCGCCGTCGCCCACGATCGCCACCACGTGACGCTTCTCACCCCGCAAGGCGTACGCCTTGGCCATGCCGTCGGCATAGGACAGAGCCGTCGACGCGTGGCAGTTCTCGATGATGTCGTGCTCGGACTCGGCCTGGTTGGGGTAGCCGGTGATCCCGCCCCGCTGGCGCAGCCGGTCGAAGTCACCGCGCCGGCCGGTCACGATCTTGTGCACGTACGCTTGGTGCCCGGTGTCGAACAGCAACCGGTCACGGGGTGAGTCGAAGACCCGGTGCAGAGCCAGTGTCAGCTCGACGACACCGAGGTTGGGGCCCAGGTGTCCGCCCGTGCGGGAGACCTTCTGCACGAGGAACTCGCGGATCTCCCGAGCGAGCGCGGCCAACTCTTCTCGGTTCAGCCCACGCAGGTCACGAGGTCCGTCAATTCGATCGAGCACACCCTCCACGGGACCGGACATGTCGTCGTCCTCCTCGCGTGAGCCCATGGCCTGCCAGTCTAGTCGTGAGGCGCGTCACCGCACGATGTCCCTGTGGCGCAAACATCCGACCGCTTCCTTGTTACGNCGGAGTGAGCAGCGCCACCGCCTCCATGTGGTGAGTGTGCGGGAAAAGGTCGTACGCGCGCAGCGCCACCAGCTTGTACCCGTACGCCCGCAACGTCCGGACATCCCGTGCGAGGGCCGCCGGATCACAGGCGACGTACGCCACCGCCCGCGGTCCCCGCTCGGCCACCNCGGCCACCACCTGTGGTCCCGCCCCACTGCGCGGCGGATCCAGCACCACCAGGTCGACCGGGCCCGCCGGCACCCGCCGGGGTCTCACCCCGGGATCGGCCCGACCGGCCCAGCGCCCGGGCCACGTCGGATCGGACGAGCGTCACCGCCGCCAGGTCACGGAGGTTCTCCCGGGCCGCCGTCACGGCCGCCGGATCCGCATCGACCACGGTAATCGATCCGGGCGGGCCGGAGCGATCGCTGACACGTACGGGTTCCCTCCTATCGTCAAAACGATCGTCGACGCCGATGGGATCGGCGCTTCCGTCATCGACGGCCGGCGTCACCACCCGGCCCCCGGCGTCGGCCAGCGCCGCGGCGAACAGCCCCACCCCGCCGTAGAGGTCCCAGATGCGCTCCCCCGACCGGGGCGCCAGCAGGTCCACCACGGCGGCGGCGAGCGTGTCGGCGGCCCACGGGTGCACCTGCCAGAACGCGGTGGGCGGCAGGTGCCACTGCCGGCCCACGGCCCGCTCGGTGACGGTGGCCGGCCCGCTCACGAGGGACACCGGGCCCCCACCCCGGCGGGCCAGGACGGTCGCCGCCCCGTCCGCGCCCGCGATCACCTCGATCGAGTCGTGCTCGGGCCAGGGGCGCCGCAGCACGTCGGTTTCGCGGATGGCCGCGTGGGCGATCAGGCAGCGATCCACGGGGACGACCTCGTGGGAGCGGTGGGCGAGCAGGCCTGCGCGCCCGGTGCTGTCCACTGTGTACTGAACCCGGGTACGCCACCCCTGGCCGTCCGGCTCGCCCGGCACCGGCGGCAGCGGCTCGACGACCGGCCGCAGGCCATCCACAGTGGATTCATCCAGGCCGCCGATGCGGAGCAACTGTTCGCGCAGCACGGCCGACTTGAGCTCACGCTGGTAGGCAAGGTCGGCGTGCTGCAGGTCGCACCCGCCGCAGGCCCGCGTTCCCCCGGACGCCGTCGGTGAGGCGCCCCGCAGGTGGCCTCCGGCCCACGGGCACGGCGGGGTCACCCGACGCGGCGACGCCTCGAGGACCTCGATGGCGTCGGCCCGCAGGTAGGCGGTGTGCTCCTCGGTGACCACGGCGCGGACGCGCTCGCCGGGCAGCGCGTGGCGGACAAAGACCACCCGCCCCTGCCCCGTCCGCGGCGTCGACCCGTCGGCGCGGGGATCGGCGGACGCCGGTAGCCGCGCGACGCAGTGACCGCCGTGCGCCACCGGGCCCACGGTGACCTCGATCGTGGCCCCGTCCAGGCCGTCATCCGGACCGGCCGGAAGGCGCGGCGACACCGTGGTCATGACGGCGCGCCCTCGCGCGGTGGTCATGACGGCGCGCCCTCGCGCGGTGGCCGTGACGACGCGCCCACGCGTAGCCGCCCGCCGGCGCCGGACCCACCCGCGGCCCGACCGGCGTCGGAGCGGTCACCGGCGTCACCGTCCCGCGGCCGTGGTCGTCCCTCGGGGTGCTCCCGCGCCGATCGCGGCCCAGGCGCCGGACCCCGTGACAGCGCCTCGTCGAGCCGGCCGAGGTCCAACGTGGAGCTCGAGGCGAGCTGGAAGGGCACGCTGGTCACCATCACCCCCGGTTCGAACAGCAGCCGCGTCTTGATGCGGAGCGCGCTCTGGTTGTGCAACAGGTGTTCCCACCACCGGCCGACCACGTACTCGGGGATGAACACGGTCACCACGTCGCGGGGCGCGTCGCGGCGGCGGGCCTTGACGTACTCCACGATGGGGCGGGTGATCTCCCGGTACGGCGACTCGATGACGGTGAGCGGCACGTCGATGTCGTGCTCTTCCCACTGCTGCTGGATCCGCCGGGTGTCGGTCTCGTCCACGTTGACGGTCAGACAGGTCAGCGTGTCCGGGCGGGTCGCCTTGGCGTAGGCGATCGCCCGCAGCGTCGGTTTGTGCACAGTGGACACGAGCACGACCGCGTGGTTGCGCGACGGCAGCCGCGGCTCGACCCCGGTCGGATCCAGCTCACGGGCCACCCGGTCGTAGTGGCGGCGGATGGCGACCATCATCCCGTAGAGCAGGCCCATGGCCACGACCGAGATCCAGGCGCCGTGGGTGAACTTGGTGGCGAACACGATCAGCAGCACCGAGCCGGTCAGGACCGCGCCGAACCCGTTGACGACCCGTGACCAGTGCATGCGGCGGCGGGTCGTCGCGTCCCGTTCGGTGCGCAGCAGCCGGTTCCAGTGCCGGACCATGCCGACCTGCGACACCGTGAAGGCCACGAAGACCCCGACGATGTAGAGCTGGATGAGGCGCGTGGTCTGGGCGTGGAACGCGACGATGAGCACGATCGCGAAGACCGCGAGGAAGAGGATGCCGTTGGAGAAGGCGAGCCGGTCCCCGCGGGTGTGCAGCTGCCGGGGCAGGTACCGGGCCTGGGCCAGGATCGAGCCGAGCATGGGGAAGCCGTTGAAGGCCGAGTTGGCCGCCAGCGCCAGGATCAGCACGGTGGCCGCCAGCACGAGAGCGAAGCCGGCCGTGAACCCGCCGAAGACGGTGGACGCGAGCTGGGCGATGACGGTCGGCTGCTCGTAGTCCGGGCCGGCGCCCACGATCTGCCGGGCCGGGTCCTCGACGTACTGCAAGTGGGCGAGCCGCGCCAGGCCGACGATGCCGATCATCAGGGTCGTGGAGAGCAGACCGACGGTCAGCAGCACCATGGCGGCGTTGCGGCTCTTCGGATGACGGAACTCGGGCACGCCGTTGGCGATCGCCTCCACCCCGGTCAGCGCGACCGATCCGGAGGAGAAGGCGCGGGCCAGCAGGAACGCGAGCGCGAAGCCGGCGACCGTGCCCTCACCCACCACCTCGAGGTCGGCGCTGGGCGCCCGCAGCTCGTCCCCCAGCAGCCAGACCCGCGTGTACCCCCATCCGACCAGGGCGACCATCCCGACCAGGAACGCGTAGGTGGGCAGCGCGAACGCGAGGCCGGAGTCGCGGATGCCGCGCAGGTTGATCGCGGCCAGCAGGACCACGATGCCGACGGCCACGGCCACCCGGTGCTCGCCCACAAAGTCGATGGCCGACGCGAGATGGTCCACCGCAGCCGCGACCGACACCGCCACCGTCAGCACGTAGTCGACCAGCAGCGCGCTCGCCACCACCAGCCCGGGCCGGCGCCCGAGGTTGGCGGTGGCGACTTCGTAGTCGCCGCCGCCCGACGGGTAGGCGTACACGTTCTGGCGGTAGCTCGCGACCACGGTCAGCAGCACCACCACGACCGCGACCGCGATCCAGGGCGCGTAGACGTACGCCGCTGCCCCGGCCAGCGACAGCGTCAGCAGGATCTCGGCGGGGGCGTAGGCGACGCTGGAGAGCGGGTCGGCCGCGAAGACCGGCAACGCGATCCGCTTCGGAAGAAGGGTGCGGCGAACCCGGTCGGTCCGGAACGGCCGGCCGACGAGGAGGCGCTTGAGCAGGACCGTCGGTTGCGCCCGCGGAGCCCGCGCCGGGGTGGCCACACGTCGAAGCGTACGACCGGCGCCGACGGGGCCACGCCCCGGCCGGCACGCGATCCGGACCACACCCACGCCCAGGCCGCCGAAGCTCCCCAGGCCACCGACGCGAGCCGACCACCGACGCGCCGCACGGCCGGGCCGCGCTGCCGGGGCCAACGTCGGCGGGCTCGTGTACCGTCCGGCATGGGGCGACCGACGCCTTGGTTTCGCACGGTGCTTATCCGCGGAGGACGGGCGTGCACATCGTGATCATGGGGTGTGGGCGAGTCGGGTCCACCCTGGCCCACAGCCTGGAAGCCCGCGGGCACTCGGTCGCGGTCATCGACAAGGATCCCGACGCGTTCCGCCGGCTGCGCCCCGAGTTCGCCGGGCTGACCGTCACGGGTAACGGCTTCGACCGGGACGTGCTCATCGAGGCGGGCATTGAGCGGGCCGACGCCTTCGCCGCGGTCTCCAGCGGCGACAACTCCAACATCATCTCGGCCCGGGTGGCCCGGGAGACGTTCGGTGTGAGCCGCGTGGCGGCACGCATCTACGACCAGCGCCGGGCCGAGGTCTACGAGCGGTTGGGCATCCCCACGGTGGCGACGGTGCGCTGGACGGCCGACCGGATGCTGCGCCACCTGCTGCCGCAGGAGCAGGTCGAGCTGTGGCGCGACCCAACCTCGACCGTGTCGATCGTCGAGGTGCCGGTGCACCCCGGCTGGCGCTCGCGCCCGCTGCGCCAGCTTGAGGAGGCGTCCGGCGCCCGGATCGCCTTCATCATGCGGTTCGGCCTCGCCGCCCTCCCCACGCCGTCCACGGTGCTGCAGGACGGCGACCAGGTCTTCATGCTGCTGACCGACGACATGGTCGAGTCGGTCACCGCGGTCACCGGCGGTGCACCGACGGCCGGGTAAGGGGTTACTGATGAGGGTCGCCATCGGCGGCGCGGGCAACGTGGGCCGCTCGATCGCCCAGGAGCTGATCGAGAAGGGCCACACCGTGCTGCTCATCGAGCGCGAGCCGTCGGCGCTGCGCCCCGAGTGGGTGCCGACGGCCGAGTGGATCCTCGCCGACTGCTGCGAGGTGGCGAGCCTGCAGGAGGCCGACCTCGCCAGCTGCGACGTGGTGGTGGCCGCGACCGGCGATGACAAGGTGAACCTGGTCCTCTCCCTGCTGGCCAAGACCGAGTTCGCGGTGCCCCGGGTGGTGGCGCGGGTGAACCGGGCCGAGAACGAGTGGCTGTTCACCGAGCAGTGGGGCGTGGACGTCGCGGTCAGCATGCCCCGTCTCATGGTGGCGCTGGTCGAGGAGGCCGTCTCGGTCGGCGACCTGGTCCGGCTCATGACGTTCCGCCAGGCCCAGGCGAACCTGGTCGAGATCACGCTGCCCGAGACCGCGCCCTACGTGGGGCGTACGGTGCGTGAAGTACCCCTGCCCCGCGACTCCGCCCTGGTGGCGATCCTGCGCGGCAAGCGGGTGGTGGCGCCCACGCCGGCCGACTCGCTGGAGGCCGGCGACGAGCTCATCTTCGTCTGCACCGCCGAGGTCGAGGACGAGGTCCGCCGGGTGATCCTCGGCCACTGACCGGCCTCCCCGCCCGCCCGCGGCAACCCATGATCGCCGTGAAGCACATGGGTGCCGAGCGGGCCCCGTGGCCATCCATGATCGCCGTGAAGCACATGGGTGCCGAGCGGGCCCCGTGGCCATCCATGATCGCCGTGAGGCGGTCGTACGCCCTGCCGCCCACCATCGCCTCACCGCGATCATCACCCATGATCACCGTGAGGCACACGCGCCGGAGAGCCTGTACGACTGCCTCACCGCGATCATGACGTCCGCTGCGGTCGGCCCGACGCGGACCGAACCAACCAGCGCATCCAACGACTCTCCACGCGGCACCGCGCCCGACGGGGTGGTGGCCTGCCTGGCTCAGAAGGCAGCCGAGGCTCGCCCGGTACAGCGCTCGTGCCGGAGACGACGCCGTACACCGCGGGGCGCTCGCCGCGGTGACCCGCGCTCCCACACTCCATGATCGCCGTGAGGCACATGGGTAGCCGAGCCCGTACGACCGCCTCACCGCGATCACTGCCCATGATCACCGTGAGGCAGTCGTACGCTCTGCCGCCCACAATCGCCTCACCGCGATCATGGCGTCAGGGGCAAGGCCACACAGGCGCGACAGCGGATATTCGGCCGTTGTCCACAGGACTGCGACCCGGGTTGTCCACAGATTCGGCGTCGGGCCTGTCGCGGATCCCGCCATCGGGGCATGCTGCGCGCTCGTGAACGTGTCGAGCGAGGGTGGATCTGCCACCAGCGCCCAGTCCACCACCAACGCCCAGCGAACCGCCGACCCCCAGCCCACGACTTGTCACCGCGCCTCCGCCCGACACGCGGTCAGCAGCCCAGGCGCCCCCGGCCGCCGAGACGAACCCAACCGAGGAAGGCCCACATCCCGCGACGGGACCAGGGCCGGCGACAAACCAGCAACCGTGAGCGAAGCCATGGCGCCGGAGGTCGTGTTGGGCCGGCTCGCCCGCGCGCGGGCCGGGGTGTTCACCCGGGCCGACGCCCTGACCGCGGGGCTGACGCCGGCCGAAGTACGGCGACGAGTACGAAGCGGGCAGTGGGTGGTCCCAATGCGCGGGGTTATGCGGGCCGCGACGACTCCGGACAGCATCGACGCCCGAGAGCGGGCCGCCCTGGCCCGGGTGGGCGAAGACGCCGCGCTCAGCCACTTCTCGGCGGCCCGACGGTGGCGGCTCGCCGTGCCCGAGCCGCCGGACGTCTGGCTCACAGTTCCCTACCCGCGCTCGCCCCGCTGCCCGCCCGGGGTGCGCATCATCCGCAGCAAACACATGCCCCCGACCGCGGTACGACGCATCGACGACGTTCCCGTGCTCGACGCAGCCCGCACGATCGTCGACCTGGCCGCATACCTGGACCGCCGAGCGTTGACCGCACTCACGCTGCAGGCGCTGCAGCGTGAGGTATGCACATACGAAGAGGTCACCGCGTGGCGGAAGCGCCTGGCCGGACGGCCGGGAATGGCCGAGCTGGGTGCGGTGCTCGAGGAGGCCGACCCCACCTTCGAGTCGATCCTCGCGGCAGAGTTCGGCAAGCTCGTGGCGAGCGCCGGCATCTTCCTTGTGCCGAAGTTCCGGCTCGACCTGCCAGACGGGCGGTACGTGGTGTGTGACTTCGCCGACCCGGTGGCGCGCATCGACTTCGAGGTGGACGGGTTCGCCTACCACTCGACCCCCCGACAAATCGCGGCGGACCGTGACCGAGACCGCCGGCTGTTGCGCGCCCGCTGGGTCACCGTGAGATACGGCGCCGACGACATTCGGCGTCACCCGACGCGAACAATCGCCGACGTGATACGCCAGATCGCCGAGCGTCGAGGCGGGTGATCACGCCTGGGGCCCCGATCACCGAGCCCCGGGCCCACCGAGCCTGGGCCGCTGCCACCGAGCACCGGGCCCAAGATCGCCGTGCGGCACCTAGGTGGCGGAGCGGGCCCCGCGGCCGCCCATGATCGCCGTGAAGCACATGTGTGGCCAAGCCCGTACGACTGACTCACCGCGATCACCGCCCAAGATCGCCGTGAAGCAGTCGTACCCCCTGACACCCACGACTGCCTCACCGCGATCAAGGGGCGGGTCACGCGGGCAGGCGCCGCGATCATGGGGAGGGTCACGCGGGCAGGCGCCTCAGCGCGGCCGAGGGGTTCCGGCGGGTAGCGCGGAGCGGGATCAGGCGGGCAGGGCGGTGCCGACGCTGCGCTGGTGGCGGCGAACCGCCCAGATGGTGAGGGCGAGCAGCAGGGCGTACAGCGGGGCGCCGAGGGCGAGCCGAAGGATGCCCAGGATGCTCGCCTGCTGATCGTCGGTGAGCCCGGTGTCGTAGAAGACCCACAGGTACCCGCCGAGCTTGATCAGGTAGGACGCTGACCACACCAGAGTGAGCCAGGCGAAGACCCGGCGCAGGCCCGCCTCCCGGTACCAACGCGTGCCGCCCTTGTCGGCGATCACCGACCACAGCCACCCGACGAAGGGCCGGCCGATGGCCACCGAACCGAGCAGGGCCATGCAGTAGGCGGCGGTGTACAGGATGCCGGGCAGGTAGACGTCCTTGGCCTCGCCCGACTGCCACGCCAGGGCGGCACCGATCACGATGCCGACCAGCCCGTTGGCCGCGTGCCGGACCGACTGCCGGCGCGCCAGGCGGTACACGCCGATCCCCACGGCCACCGCGACCGCGGCGACGAGCGCGGGGCGCAGCGACCAGAAGAGGTTGGCCACGACGAACACCACGATCGGGATGGCCGCCTCCACCGTCCCGCGGACCCCACCGAGCTGGCTCGCCACCTGCTCGGAGAAGGTGGGGAGGCGCTCCTCGTCGTCCGAGCGGGACGGGCCGGGCTCTCGTGAGGTCATGGCGCTCCTAGGACAGCGGGTGGAGTTCGTAGTACGGGTTGTAGATCACCTTGCGGTTGTCCCGAATCGCGACGCGGCCCCGGACGGTCAGGGTGCGACCCGGCTCGATCCCGGCGATCTGCCGGCGACCCAGCCAGACCAGCGTCACCGTGTCCGTGCCGTCGTACAGATCGGCCTCCAGCGTCGGCAGGTTTGCTCGTGGAGTGCAGACGACGGTGCGCAATCGGCCAGTTACCGTGACGAGATCGCCGCGCCGGACCTGGCTGCATGACTGGCACCCCGCCCGGAGCGTCTCGGCGCGCAGTTCCTCGGCGTCGAGTTCGTCCACGCTGGCGGTGAGCCGTCGGACGAGCCCGCGCCACCGCTCCCCGGGCTTGACGGCCAGCTTCACCGCGATCTCCGGCTCCGCGCCCCCGACCGCCCGGATGCCTTACGGCCGGGGCGCGGCGAAACAGCGGCCTTCCGCTCCCCGGCGGTCGCGGCGACTGGCTTGGTAGCCGACACGGCCGAGTCGGAGTCGGCGACGACCTCGTCCACCTCCTCGTCGACCGCCTCAGCTTCGTCGACCACGGCGTCATCGAGCGCGGCCTCGGCCGGCCCGGCCTCGTCGGACACCGTGTCCGGCGCGGCCTGGACCACTGCCGGGGCCGACGGGGCCGCCGACGCCTGGGCGGTTCCGGCGCCCGACCGGGCGGCCTGGGCCTGCGCGGCCGCGGCCCGAGCGATGGCGGCCTGGGCCGCGGCAACCTGAGCGGCGGTGACCTGGCCACCACTGGCCTGGGCGGCCCGAACGGCGGCGGCCTGGGCCGCGGCCTGGCGGGCGGCCATCTGGGCGATCCGGGCCGCGAGCTCGGCAGGGAGCCGCAGCGGCAGCAGCTCCTTCACCGGCCGCGGCTCCTTGCCCCGGTAGACGACCAGCCCGCGCAGCGCCTCCCACAACGCCGGGGCCTGGCTGGGGTCGCTGGCGGCCGGTCCGATGAAGACCGCGTGCACGAACCAACGAGGGCCGTCGATGCCGAGGTGGCGACTCTCGATGACGGGCGTACCACCGGTACCGCCCTGACGGACGGCCAGCGCGGGGCCGTAGTCGCTGTCGACCTCGACCACCTTGGCGCCGCTGCCCAGCAGCGCCGTACGAACCTCCTCGCGCACCTCGTCCCAGATGCCTTCGGTGCGGGGCGCGGCGTAAGCGGCCAGCTGCAGCCGGCTGCCCTTGTGCTCAAGCTGGACCCGCACGATCTGGCCGTTCGGCGCGGCCTCGACCTGCACGGGCGTATCCGGCAGGTTGGGCACCCGCAACGAGCCCAGGTCGATGCGCGGCACCCCATCGTCCGGGGCGACGGTGCTGTCGTACGGCCCGAACTCGGGCGTCTCCAACGGCTCGGGCTCCCGCGCCGACGGATCGCGCCAGTTGGGGCTGATCTCGGCCACCCAGTGCGCGCGGGCCCGCTCGTCGCGCCGGCCCTTGCCCTTGCGCGAGAAGATCACCGCAACTCCCCCTCCGTCTCGGCCACCGGGGCGTCGCCCTGGAGTGCCGCCACACCTCCGGTGGACCCGTGACCACCAGTCCCCCGGGTGGAGGAGGGCAGCTCGGTCACCTCCGAAAAGTCTGCCCGTTCAACGCGCTGCACGACAAGCTGCGCGATTCGGTCGCCCCGCCGGATGAGGGCGGTCGTGTGGGGATCGTGGTTGATGAGGTTGACCATGATCTCGCCCCGGTATCCGGCGTCGACGGTACCGGGCGCATTGAGCACCGTCACCCCCAACCGAGCCGCCAGCCCCGACCGCGGGTGCACCAGGCCCACGTACCCCAGGGGCAACGCGATCGCGACCCCGGTGGGCACCAGCGCGCGCTCACCCGGCTTGAGCTCCACGTCGACCGCCGCGTAGAGATCCGCGCCGGCGTCGCCCTCGTGGGCGTACGACGGCGGCGGCAGCTCCGGGTCGAGCCGCCGGATGGCGACGCGTACGGTCTGTGGTTCCTGTCCCACTCACGTTCCTCCTGACTCGGGGGCGTGCGGCGTCGGTGTGCGGAGCACCGGGGGGTCACCGTACCCTGCACTCGTGGCCCCAGGGATTGTGTACCGCGAACGCCTCATCGTGCCGTGGTGGGCGTGGCCGACGGCGCTGGCTCTCGCGGCGTTCGCCGCCACCGAGCTCGCGCTCGGCGCCCCGGCTCTGCGCCACCCGGTGACGTACGTCGTCGCCGGCGCACTGGCCCTGGTTGGCCTGTGGACCCTGTCCCGAATCAAGATATCCGTCGATACCGACCACCTGCACGTGGACGACGCTCACCTGCCCCGGTCGGTGATCGGCGAGGTGACGGTCATCGACGCGGCCGCCCGTCGGGACCTGCTCGGCCCGGACGCCGACCCGCTCGCGTTCGTCATCATGCGGCCGTGGATCCCGGGCGGGGTGCGGATCGACCTTGACGACCCCGACGACCCCACGCCGTACTGGTTCGTCAGCACCCGCCACCCCGAGCGCCTGGCCGCCGCCCTGCGCGCGTCGGACCGCGCCTCAAGCGCCGCCTAGCTGCTCCATGATCACCGTAAGGCACTGGTACGTCCGTGACCGTGCGCCTGCCTCACCGGGATCACCGCACATGATCGCCGTGAGGCACCCGTACGCCTGAGGCCGCCCAATCGCCTCACGGCGATCAAGAGGAGCCGAAACCTCAGGCGGTGCCGGGTCACCCGGCCCGCGACGACCCGGCCCCGACGAACCACCCGGGCCGCGACGAATCACCCGGGTGGGAGCGCGGCCCGCTGCTGGGCCAAGTCGCGGCGGACCGCGGCGGCCAGCTTCAGGGTCGCCCGGCGATTGAGGAAGGCGGCGACCACCGCCCCAGTCAGCAGCGGACCGAGGGTGGTCAGGTTGCGCCCGAACCGGCGCAGCAGCTGATCGCGCAGCTCATGGCGCGCGGCGGTGCCGAGCACGGCGGCCACGCTGCGCCCGGGCACGAGCAGGTTGACACCCCGGCGGGCCGCCCAGGCCTGCAGCAGGCTCAGCGCCCGCTGGGCCAACGGCAGTCGGGGGGCCTGGCCGTACAGCTCCTGAAGCTCCCCGATCAGCTTGAGCTCCACGGCCACGACCGCCACCGTCTCGGCGGCGAGCACGACCGGGGCACTGAGCAGCGCCGGAGGAGCGGCCCACTGGACGGCGGTCACGCCGCCACCGACCGCGCCGATGCCGGCGCTGGCCCGCGCCGCGTTCCGGATGAGGCGGTCGGCGATCTGCTCGTCGGTGAGTCCCGGGTGATGCGCCCGCAGCGTGGCCAGATCGCGCAGGGGTACGCGGGGAGCGACGTCGACCAGCGCGTCGCCGACCCAGGCCATGAGCACCTTGGGCTTGAGGACGGCGGGCATGCCACGGGCGCGCAGGGCGGCCGCGATGTTCCGCAACGCGCGCCGCTTCTCGGCGGCCGGCAGGTCGGCCTGGGTCAGCTGGGCGACCGCCTGGGCCGTGGCCTCGTCGGCGGCGGCGTCGCCGGGAACGATGGGACCGACGGCCCCGTCGCCGACGAGACCCTCCGCGTCGGGCTTACCGTCCGCGTCGGATTTCGATACACCCGAGCCCGGCGACGTACCGCCGGGCTCGCTGTGTGCCGCGCGTGAGCCGGACCATATCGACCAGCGCCTGTTACCCATGCTGTGCCTCCGGGGTCGACCTGTGCGCCGAGTGTGGCGCACGCGGTCCAGCCCGCCCAGAGGTCAGACGCACTCGCTACAGATGAACTCCCCGTTGCGCTCGGCGCCGAGCTGGCTGCGGTGCCGCACGAGGAAGCAGTTGGAGCACCGGAACTCGTCGGCCTGCATGGGCAGCACCTTCACCGTGAGCTCCTCGTCGGCGAGCTCCGCGCCCGGCAGCTCGAAGCCCTCCGCTACGTCGATCTCGTCGACGTCGACGCTCGCCGACTGCGCGTCGGCTCGGCGGGACTTAAGCTCCTCGATGCTGTCCGCGCCGAGGTCGACCTCGTCGCGCCGCGGCGCGTCGTAGTCGGTCGCCATAATCGCTGTCACACTCCCACGAACATGTTCACTCGCCCACCACCCGACGGCGCGCCACTGCGCCCGACGCTGGCGGCGTACCTTACCGGTTGCGGGGCCGAAGTACCTACGCTGACGCGCTCGGGATTGTTCCCGGTGTGATCGAGCCGACAGGTACGCCAAACCGGCCTGTGGTCCCGCCCGGCCCGGGACAGGGGTCACGGTAGCCACGATCAGGTACGGCCCGCCGACGGACGGCGAGATTACACCCCGCCGACACGGGCGGCGTCCCACCTGCTGCTGTCGACTTCGTTACCCTCGGGGCACCGGGTCCGAACGCCGAGCGTCTTACTTGTCGGAGTCCGGTTTCTCTCAACGAAGCAGGGGTGCGACGAGCCATGAGTTTTCCGCGGGTACGCGCGATGATCTTCGTCGCCGTCCTGTTCGTGACGGCGGGCGTCGT
>Ga0065720_1003369_pt1 | contig 23583 bp, 20 predicted proteins | sample Thericmetagenome_FD_59107 | JGI IMG/M metagenome (GOLD analysis project Ga0065720, IMG submission 59107) | Thermophilic microbial communities from the Joint Bioenergy Institute, California, USA of rice/straw/compost enrichment - eDNA_2 v2... | ecosystem: Engineered > Solid waste > Grass >... | reverse complement strand
GGGCGGACTGACGCTGCGAGGCTCCGCTGCGCGCGTAGCTGCTCTGCGAGCCGCGGCTGCGGGCGTAAGTGCTCTGGGCCCGCGACGACTGGGCCCGGCTGGTCTGCGCCTGAGCACCCCGTGCGGTCTTGCCGCCGGCGACGAGGGTCTTGAATGTCTGTCCGGGACGGAACACCGGAACCGACGTCTGCTGGACCTCGATCGGCTCACCGGTCCGCGGATTGCGTCCCACGCGTGGTGCCCGGTCTCGTTTCTCGAATACACCGAAGCCGCTGATGTTCACCTTGTCGCCCTTGGTGACCGCGTTCTGGATCTCGGTCACCAGCGCGTCCACGGCGATGCTCGACGCCTTCTGGTCACCCAGGCGTCCGGTCACGCGCTCGATGAGCTCGCTCTTGTTCATTGCAGTCCCCCATTCCTGTGTCGCCCCGTACGGCGCTGGGACCGTCGTGACCGGTACTGCACCCGCTTGGCCCCCGTGTCGGCCCGTACAGAGCCCGATCAAGGCGTCACGCTACCGCAACCACCGTCGCCGTGCGGCCAGTCTGGAATGCTGACGGCACAAGGGGTTTAGCGATCGCGAAAGCGGACGGAACACGGGCCTCCCCCGTCACCGCTGGCACGCGCTGACCGTACACATCCGCGCGTTCCAGCGCGGCCGTTCCACCAGGTCCGGCCCGCCGGGATGCGCCGGTGCGGCGTCAGCGGAGGTTGGCCCGGACCATGGCCGCGGTGGCGTACGGCGACCAGCGCGGAGCCCAGCGCGCCACGGCCGCGGCGGCGAGCAGGCCCACGACGCCCGCCCCGACGATGGCCCCGCCCAGGCTCCACGTCGCCACGGCGGCGACCAGCAGCGGCCCGGCCCCGTGCCCGCTGTCGTTCATGAGCCGCCACTGGGACAGGAAACGCACGGTCGCGTCGCGGGGGGCGACATCCGCCCCGAGCGTCAGCACGATGCCCGAGCCGAGCCCGTTGCCGGCACCCATGATGAGCGTCACCACCGCCAGACTCACCGGCCCGGTGGTCAGCGGGACGAGAATGATCGATCCGCCGAGCAGCACCATGGACGGCACCGCGATCCACAGCCGGCCGAACCGGTCCATGATGCGACCGGCGGGATAGAACATCACCACGTCGATGGCCGCGCTGATTCCGAAGATGAGGCTCGTCGTCTGAGCGTCGAGTCCAATGTGGTCAGCCCACAACGGCACCACGGTCGGCCGGGCCGCCCGGACAGCGCCGATGGCGAAGACCGCTACGCCCAGGGTGCCCAACAGCCGGCCATGCTCGCGCCACACTGCCAGCACCGAGCCGGTCTCCCGCGGCCGACTGGCGATCGTCCGGGCCAGCGGTGGTTCGGGCGCCACGGCCAGCACCGCCACCGTCACGACCGCGGTGGCCGCCCCGACGAGGAACGCCGCGCGCTGGTCGATCACCTGGATCGCCGCGGCCCCGACGAAGGGGCCGAGGAAGAGTCCGATCCGGTGCGTACCGCCGAGCGTCGACATCGCGGCGGCGCGCGAGGAGGCGGGCACCACGAGCGTGACGAACGACTGGCGGGCCAGGTAGAACACGGCGTTGCAGGCCCCGACGAGCAGCGTCGCGACCGCCAGCACCACCAAGTGGCCGGCGAGGTACGACGCCATCATCCCGACGCCGGCGGCGACCGCCGCCATGACCATGGCCTTACGGTCGCCGATCCGGTTGACGAGAGCGGCGGACGGTATGGTGGCCAGCAGTTGGCCCAGCCCCAGCACCGCCACGACCACGCCCGCCACGGCCGGCGAGGCGCCGAGTTCCAACGCGGTCAGCGCCAGGACCGGGGCGACCGCGCCGTTGCCGATCTCATAGATAATCGTCGGTATAAAGACCGACGGTGCCAGCGAACGGAGGGTGAAGCTGCTCCCTCCGTCGACACTCACGTAATCATCTAAACCGCACCCGAGCGGCGGGGGAACAGGAGTGACGCCAGGATCACAGCCGCCGCGCGTCCTGACCACCGCGAGCCCTCACCGCACGTCGTGCGCGCACCCAGGTCACGTGGGTGCGCAGGCCCACGTCACGCCGTTGCGCGGACGCGGTCGCCGGACCGCATCGATCGCCGATCCTTGCGTCGGCGCCCGGCCGCGCGTCGGCTCAGGCGTTGGTGAGGGCGGCGACGTCGGCATCGGTGAGCGGGACATCGACCGCCGCGATGTTCTCCTCCAGGTGCGCCACGCTGCTGGTGCCCGGGATCAGCAGCATGGTCGGCGAGCGACGCAACATCCACGCGAGGGCGACCTGCTGCGGCGTTGCCCCGTACCGCTGGGCGATCTCAGTCACCGGGCCGTCGCTCAACTCCCGGATGGGCCCCCACGGGATGAAGACCAACTCCTCCTGCTCGCACAGGTCCACAAGGGACTCCGACGTACGATCGACGACGTTGTACTTGTTCTGAATCGAGACGATCGGCGCCACCGTGAGCGCCTCCCGGACCTGGTCTTCGGTGACATTGGACAGTCCGATGTGGCGGATCTTGCCCTGCTCCTGGAGCTGGACCAGCGCACCCACGGACTCAGCGATCGGGACGGCCGGGTCCGGCCGGTGGAACTGGAACAGCGGGATCTGCTCCAGGCGGAGCCGGCGCAGGCTCCCCTCACACTCCTCGATCAGGTGCTCCGGCCGGCCGTTGGGCACCCACTGACCGGGGCCCGGACGCAGCTGACCCGCCTTGGTGGCGATCACCAGATCGTCCGGGTACGGATACAGCGCCTCGGCGATCAGCTCCTCGCTCACGTGCGGCCCGTACGAGTTCGCCGTGTCGATGAAGGTGACCCCGAGCTCCACCGCCCGCCGCAGGACAGCGATGGCGGCATCGTGGTCACGGGGCGGACCCCAGATCCCCTCGCCGGTGATCCGCATCGCTCCAAATCCCATCCGGTTCACGGTCAGGTCACCCAGCCCGACCGTGCCGGCCTTAGCCGCGTTCGTCACGCCGCCGAGCCTAGCGGCGCGGCCGCCCGCCGGGACACGGTTCCACGACCGGACGCGGTTCGGTGACGACCCGAGAGGCCCGCTCGACGCGACGCCACGGCTGATGCCCGCGCGCCGAATCCGATAGCTCAGAGTCACGAGACGACAGCCACGAGTAACGGGCATGGTGGCGCGATCTGGTGGCGCGACCCGGTGGCGCGACCCGGTGGTGCGCTGGCTGGGCGGACAGCGGCAGGGTTCCCTCGAACCATCGAAAGCTGCGATGATGGCCGGGAGTCCGGGAGTGAGGAGGTCTCGATGTCGTTGACGGTCACTCATCCCCCGCGGGTCGCCTGGGACGCCGCGCTCGCCCTGGTCGACGCGGCCCGGGCTGATGACGCCACCGCCGCCTGGTGCCGGGACTGGGTCGCTGACCTCCTCGGCGTGACGCATGCGTCGGCCTTTCTGACCACGCGCCAGCGACTCCTGGACGCGGCCGCGGCAGCGAACGAAGTCCAGGTGCAGGAGGGCCTGTGGCGGGTCAGAGTTCAGGACGCGCTGGCCGCCCGGCCCGACCTGGCCGAGCCGCTGCTCGACCGGATCGACGAGACCCGGTCCCGCCTCGGCCGAGGTCCACTGGGCTGAGGTCTTGTTGAGCTGAGGTCTTGTTGAGCTGAGGCCTTGTTGGGCTGAGGCCTTGTTGGGCTGAGGTGTTGTTGAGCTGAGGTCAGCTGAGCCGGGGCTGTGTCGCCCGAGCGTGGTCCGCCCATCGACGCGCCTGCTGCCGCACCCGTCGGGTAGCCTGATCGGGTTGCCAGCCCCTGCGGCCGTCCTATCCACGCGGGCAGCCCGCCCCACGCGGACGGGTTCACCCGCGCGGACGGGTCCGCCGCGAGCTTCGACGAGGTGCCCATGACGAACGCGACGCGCACCGCAGCCCTTCCCCGGACCGGCGTGCTGGCCTCTGCCCGCTCCTTCCTCGGTGCGGGGGCAGTGGTCGGGGCGGCGACCGTGGCCATGAACGCGCTGGCGTTCGTGGTGCCGCTGGTCGGCGCGCGCGTGCTGTCCGCCGAGGACCTGGGGGCGTTGAGCTCGCTGCTCGCGATGGGTGCGATCGCCGGGACGGTCGGTGTCGGCCTGCAGACCGCGTTGGCCGTCCGGTGGGCGAAGCACGACACCGTCTGGGGCGCCGGTCGGGTCTCGCTGCTGGCCGCCGCGGTCACGACCGGCATCCTCCTGGCCGCGGTGCCGGTGCTGTCCGCGATCCTGGACCTCCCCGTGGTGCAGCCACTGCTGCTCGCCCTGCTCACCTTCCCGGTGGTGTTGGCCGGCCGGTGGCTGGGCGAGATGCAGGGGCGGCGGCACTATGGGCGCCTCGCGGGCGGCCTGGTGCTGCTCAGCGCCGGTCGTTTCGGCGGGGTCATGGTCGCGCTGGTGGCCGGGGCGGGCGTCACCGGCTCGCTTGCGGTCGGGGCCGTCGCGGCGTCCGCGGCGATCGTGGCGATCGCCGCGCTCTGCGGTCACAGCCCCCGGGTGATCCGCGACCGCGCGGCCGCCCGCTGGAACGGATGGGCGGCCCGCTGGAACGGACCGACCACGTCCTGGAACGGGCACGCCGCGCCCCCGACCGGCCCGGACCACGCTCGGGTCAGCGGCCGTGAGGTGCTGCGCGCCAGCGCGGCGACCATCGCCATGCTCGCCGTCTCGTACGCCGACCTTGTGCTGGCCCGGGCGCTGCTGTCGGCGGCTGAGTCGGGCGCCTACGCGGTCGGCTCGGTGCTGACCAAGGGGGCCATCTGGGCGCCGGCCGCCGTCACGGTGCTCGCGCTGCCGGCGTTCGCCCAGGCGCGCCGCCACGCGGTGCGCATCACCGTGCTGTGCACGGCGGCCTCGGGCGTCGTGCTCGTGACGGCCGCCGCGCTCTTCGGCGACCTGGCGATCGCGTTGGCGTCGGCCGGCAAGGACGGCTACCAGTGGCTGGCCCCCTACGCGTACGGATTCGGTACGGTCGGCGCGCTCTACGCCCTCGTCTACGTCTTCGTCAACGCCGAGATCGCGGCCATGGCGCGCCGCCCGGCGCTGGGTCTGTGGCTCGGGCTGGGCCTCATCGTCGTCGCCGCCGCGATCATCCGGCCGTCCACTGTGGGCAGCGTCCTGGTGCTGTCGCTCGTCACCGCTGCGGTGACCACGCTGGCCATGGTGCTGTCTTACCTGGTCCGCCGCCGGACGGCTTCGGTCGACCAGCCGGTCCCCAGCGAGCCGGCCGCAAGCGCCTGAGCATCGCCCTTTCGCGAGCGAACGCCTGAGCATCGCCCTTTCGCGAGCGAACGCCTGAGCATCGCCCTTTCGCGAGCGCGGGGGTGCTTGCTAGCCTCATAGCAAGACGTACGTACGGTTTGTTTTCGGGATGGTCGCCATGTGGGACCCGGACGCGTACCTGAGATTCGCCGACGAGCGGTCGCGACCGTTCTTCGACCTGCTCGCGCGTGTGCCGACCACCGACCCGGCCACCGTGGTCGACCTGGGCTGCGGACCCGGCACGCTGACGGCCCACCTTCACCGGCGCTGGCCCGGCGCCACCATCCGGGGCCTGGACTCCTCACCCGAGATGATCGCCGCCGCCCGGGCGCTGCCGGAGGCGCAGACCGTACGGTTCGAGGTGGGCGATGTCCACGACTGGCACGTGACCCCCGACGTGGGCGTGGTGATCGCCAACGCGGTCCTGCAGTGGGTGTCCGACCACGAGGCCCTGCTGGCGAGCTGGGCCGACGAGCTGCCGGCCGGGGCGACGCTCGCCTTCCAGGTGCCGGGCAACTTCGATGCCCCGTCCCACGTCGCGATCCGGGAGGTCGCCGCGCTGCCGGCCTGGCGGGACCGGCTCGCGGGCGTGGTGCGCGGGTCCAACACCGTGCTGCCGGCCGCGGGCTATGCCGAGCTGCTCGCCCGGCGCGGCCTCGTCATCGATGCCTGGGAGACCACCTATCTGCACGAGCTGCCGGCCGACGGGAGCGATCACCCGGTGATGCGCTGGGTGGAGGGAACCGCCCTGCGGCCCGTACGGTCCACCCTCAACGACGCCGACTGGGCAGCCTTCCGCGCCGAGCTCAATCCCCGCCTCGCCGCCGCCTATCCCGTCCAGAACGGACGGGTCTGGTTCCCGTTCCGCCGCATCTTCGTCGTCGCCCGACGCTGACCTACCCGCCGCCGATCCGGGCCTACCGTCAGATCCGGACCGCGGTGCCCGGGGCCATCGCCCCGTGCGGTTCGAGCGTGCGGTGCACCGCGGTCACGTCCTGGTCGCCGAGCCCGCGCAGGGCGGCCCGCTGCCACTCCTCGGCCAGCCCGGCGAGGGCGACGAACTGGTCGTCGTCGGTGACCTGCTGCGCGAGCCGGACGTCCTTGAGCGCGAGCGAGAGGGGGAACTGCGGCTCGTACTCGCCCCGGGTCAGCCGCTGCAGCTTGGCCCGCTGCCACGGCGAGACCAGGGGGTTGTCGGCGAACAGGTCGGTGACCGCCTCGGTCGGCAGGCCCAGCCGCCGGGCCACCGCCAGCGACGCGACGACCGCCTCCGAGGCGAACGCGAGCCAGGTGTTGTTGACGACCTTGAGCCGTGTCCCCGTCCCGGCCGGGACGGTCCAGATGGTGTGCCCCAGCGCGTTGAACAGCGGATTCAGCCGCGGCCGCGCCGCCTGCGGCCCCGAGGCGAGGATCAGCAGCTCGCCCCGCTCGGCCGGCTCCCGGCTGCCCACCACGGGGGCGTCGATGAAGGTGACGTCCCGACGCTGGGTCCGGACCAGATCGATGAGCTTGTCGGTCGCGGCCACCCCGATGCTGCTCATCTGGGCCCAGATCGCGTCCGGTCGCAACGCTGCCAGCAGGCCCTGCTCCCGGGCGATCGACCCCACGGCCTCCGCGTCGGAGACCATCGTGACCACGATCCCGGCCCGCAGCGCGGCGTCGGCGGCGGTGTCCGCGACCTCGGCGCCCGCCGCGGCCAGGTCCCGCGTGGCTTCCCGATGCCGGTTCCAGACGATCGTCGGGATGCCGGCGCGCAGCGCACGGTGGGCCATCCGGCTCCCCATGGCCCCGAGGCCGAGCACCGCCACCGGTTCCAGCGTTCCCGCCACGGATCCCCCTTCCGCCCGGAGCCGCCGTACGGTCGCACGCCGTACGGGCAGGCTCGCCAGCCGGGGGGCTCAGGCGAGCATAGCGCCGGCGGATGCCCGGAGTGCCGGGAATCGAACCCCGCCGGCCCGCTCCGCGACGTTGCCGGGGCCGGCCTCCGGATCGTGGCCGCCTGCCCCCCGGTGGCCGTGGCCGCCTGCCCCGGGAACGTTCGTGCAGCGAGGATCCAGCCCAACCGGTAGGTTCCGGTGCGTGACCGTCCCTGGAGGTCCACCCCCCCCGCCCCATCGGGGTGGCCCGCCCCATCGCGGTGACCTCTCTGACCGGGGTAGCCCGCCCAGCCGGCGTGGTCGGCACGCGCGTCGGCCGTCGCCGGTGGCCCGGGCCGTGCCCGCGCTCGCCACCATCCTCGTGCTCGCCCTCGGCGCCTGGGGTGGACTGGCCCTGCGCGAGGGCTTCACCGCCGCGACCCTCGCCGACTCCGACCGTACGGTGACGTTCGTCGGCGCCGGCGTCGACCGGCGCGGCGTCCCCGACCACCGGCCCGACGGCGACCGGCACCCCGACGCCCTCGCCAACCACAGAGCCGTCGCCCACCACTGTCCCGCCGACGACCAGCGCCCCACCCCAGCCGGCCCCGCCGCCCCCAGCGGCGGCGTCCGGGCTCGAGCCGTACGAGCAGCAGGTCGTGGACCTGGTCAACGCGGAGCGGGCCACCGCGGGCTGCGGGCCGTTGACGGTCGACAGCCGCCTGGTCGCGGCGGCCCGGGCCCACTCGGCCGACATGGCGGCGCGGGGCTACTTCGACCACACCACGCCCGAGGGCGTCACGTTCGACCAGCGCATCACGCAGGCCGGGTTCAGGTGGTCGTACGCCGCCGAGAACATCGCCCGCGGGTACAGCGACCCGGAGTCGGTCATGCGGGGCTGGATGAACAGCGACGGCCACCGCCGCAACATCCTCAACTGCCGCCTGACCCACATCGGCGTCGGCCTGGCCTACGACGCCAACAACCGTCCTCACTGGACACAGGACTTCGCCACGCCCCGCTGACCGCGCCCCGCTGACCAGCACCCTCGTGTCAGGAAGGACGCCTTCCTGGGCACCAGGCGTCAAGAGGGCGTCCTTCCTGACACACACAACTCAGCGGGCTTCGACCCAGGCGGCGTGGAGGCGCGCGTAGACCGTGCCGGTCTGCGCCACGAGTTCGCTGTGGTGGCCGCGCTGCACGATCTTGCCTCGATCGAAGACGACGATCTCGTCGGCGGCCTGGGCGGTGGAGAGGCGGTGGGCGATCGCGACCGTCGTCCGGCCGCGGGTGACCGCCTCGAGGGCCCGCTGCAGCCGGACCTCGGTGGCCGGGTCGACGGCGGACGTCGCCTCGTCGAGCACCAGCAGGTCCGGGTCGGCCACGTGGGCCCGGACGAGGGCCACGAGCTGGCGCTCGCCCACCGACAGGGCCTCCCCGCGCTCGCCCACCGGCGTCGCCAGCCCCTGCGGCAGCGACTGCACCCAGTCGGCCAGCCCCAGCTCGGCGAACGCGTCGAGCAGCGCGTCGTCGGACAGCGACGGATCGGCGAAGCGTACGTTCTCGGCCACCGTGGTGTCGAAGAGGAAGCCGTCCTGCGGGACGAGCACCACGCGCCGGCGCAGCGAGGCGAACCGCACGTGGGGCAGGGGGACCCCGGAGAGGCTGACCGTACCGTCGGTGGGGTCCATCAACCGGGTCAGCAGCTTGGCGAACGTGGTCTTGCCGGAGCCGGTCTCGCCGACCACGGCGACCCGGGTGCGCGGCGCGATGCGGATGTCCACATCGGACAGTACGGTCGGGCCGTCCGGGTAGGCGAAGCTGACGTGCGCGAACTCGATCGACACCGGCCCGGCCGGCAGGTCCTGACCGTGCTCACCCGGATCCCGTACGTCCGGCGAGATGTCGAGCACGTCGAGCACCCGCCGCCACCCGGCCACGGCGTTCTGCGCCTCGTTGAACACGTCGGTGGCCACCTGCACGGGCTGGACGAACAACTGGACCAGCAGCAGGAACGCGGTCAGCTCCCCCACCTGCAGCCCGCCGCCCACGCCGAGCAGCGTGCCGACGACCACGACCCCGGCCATGGCCAGCCCGGCCGCGATCTCGCCGACCGAGTACGCGCTGACGCTGATGCGCATACCCCGCATCTGGGCCGCCCGGGCCCGGTCGATCGCCTCGTCGAGGCGTCGCGCGCTGCGGCCGGCGATCCCATAGGCCCGGATCACATCAGCGCCGACCACGGTCTCCGCGACCGCCGCCAGCATCGCGGCGACCCGCTCGCGCACCAGCAGGAACGCCCGGGCCAGGCGGCGCTGCAGCAGCCGCACGATGACCACCAGCGGCAGGAACGACGCGTACACCACGAGGGCGAGCTGCCACGAGTAGGCGAACATCACCACGCTGGTGACCACGATCTGCGTGCTGCTCACCAGCAGCGTGACCCCGCCGTGCTGCAGGAACTGGGTGATCTGGTCGACGTCGGAGGTGACCCGCGACGTCAGCGCCCCGCGCCGCTCGCCCTGCTGGTGCAGCATCGACAGATCGTGGATGTGGCGGAACGTCCGGGTCCGGACGGTCGCCAGCGCGAACTCGGTGGCGGTGAACAGCCGCCGCATCATCAGCGACTGCGCGGTCGTGGTGACGGCCAGGACGGCCAGGGCGACCCCGACCGTCCCCAGCACGACCCCGCTGTCCGGGCCACCCGGCGCTCGGAGACCCCGGTCGATGACCTGCTGGACCGCGATCGGGACCGCGACCCGGCCGACCATGGCGACCATGGCCAGCGCCAGCGTCCTGGCCAGGCCTGTGCGCAGCTCGGGCGAGAGCGCGAGCCCGCGGCGGATCGTCCGCAGCGCGCCGGGCCCGGGCGAGCCGGAGTGCACGGCGGCGGCCGCCGGTCGACCGGTCATGACACCGCCTTGGCCCGGCCCACGTCGTCGACGATCTCGTCCACCCGGGTTTCCTCCTCGTCGGCCGGGTCCGGGCCGAGTCCGGGCGGCTGGTCGTCGTCGGTGGCCAGTTCCTGCTCGCGTTCGGCGTCGGCCCTCTCGTAAGCGGTGACCAGGTCGGCGTAGGCCGGGACGGTCGCCAGCAGCTCCTCGTGCGGGCCGCGGGCCACGACCCGGCCGCCGTCGAGGAACACCACCTCGTCGGCCAGCGCGATCGTCGCCCGGCGGTAGGCGACCACCAGGATGGTCGGGGCAGTGTCCTGTGTGGACACCGAGGCCCGGCGCAGGCCGCGCAGGATGGCCGCCTCCACCCGGGGATCGACCGCGCTCGTCGCGTCGTCCAGCACGAGCATGCGCGGCGAGCCAGCCAGGGCCCGGGCGAGCGTGAGCCGCTGGCGCTGCCCGCCCGACAGGGACGTTCCGCGCTCCCCGAGCGGAGTCGACAACCCGGCGGGCAGACGCTTGATGAAACCGTCGGCCTGGGCCAGCTGCAGCGCCCGCCGGACTCGATCGTCGTCGATGTCTTCGCGGTCGAGCGCCACGTTGCCCCGCACCGTGTCGTCGAAGACGAACGGGATCTGGGGCACCAGGGCCACCGTGCGGGCCAACTCGGCCGCGGACAGCGTCCGCACGTCGACGCCGTCGATGGTGACCGTGCCCGCCGCCGGGTCGATCAGCCGCGCCGCCAGCGCCGCGATCGTCGACTTGCCCGACCCGGTGGGGCCGACCAGGGCCACGGTCCGCCCGGCCGGCACCTGGAACGACACCCCGTTCACCGCGTCGAGCTCGCCGGCCCCCACCTCGTCGGCCCCCACCTCGCCGGCCCCCACCTCGCCGGCCCNCANCTCGNCGGCCCTCATCTCGTCGGCCGCGGGCTCCGCGGGCACGCCAGAGGCGCCGGAGGCCAGCCGTTCNGGAGCGGCGGAGGGCGAGGCGTCGGGGGGCGGGTCGTACGCGTACCGCACGTTGTGGAAGGCGAGCGCGACGGGGGTGCCGGGCGGAGTCGGCAGCGTACGCCGGCCGTACGGCATGTCCCCCGTGGCGGCGAGGACGGCGCGCACCCGGTCCCACCCGGCCACGCTGCGCGGGATCTCGGTCAGGGTCCAGCCGATCGACCGGATCGGCACGGCCAGCATGGAGAACAGGAACGAGACGGTGAAGATCTCCTCGACGGTGGACGCGCCCTGCCGCACCCGGATCAGGCCCACGACCAGGACGAGGAGGCTGCCGAGGTTCGGCAGCGCCTCGATCAGCGGGTCGAACACACCGCGGACCCGGCCCACGTCCACCATGGCGTCGCGCAGCTGCCGCGTGCGCGCGGCGAACCGGTCCGTCTCGGCGGCCTCGCGGCCCATGGTCTTGACCACCAGCGCGCCGTCGAAGCTCTCGTGGGCCACCGCGCTCACCTGGGCCCGCAGCGCCTGGGCTCGGGCGATGCGCGGGGCCATCCGGCGGGAGTACATCGCGTTGAGCCCGAACAGCAGGGGGAACAGCGCCACCGCGACCAGGCCGAAGGCCCAGTCGACCCAGAACAGACCGCCGATCGCGACGACGAGCATGAACAGCGTGCCGACGGCGAGCGGCACCGCGGCGAAGACCGCCCACAGCGCCTCCACGTCGGAGCTGGCGTTGGAGAGCAGGGTTCCGGTGGCGTGGCGGCGGTGCCAGGCCAGGGGCAGGGCCAGGTAGCGCCGCACGATCCGCCGCCGGTACTCGGCGGTGAGCCGGAACTGGGTCGAGGCCGCGCCCAACCGGCGGGCGGCCAGGGCGACGATGCGCAGCACCGCCACCGCCATGATCGCGGTGAAGCCGGCNGCGAGCGCCGCCGTGCCGACGGAGCCGCGGTCGAGCGCGGGCACGACGACCCGGCCGACCACCTGCCCGATCACGAAGGCGGTCCCGATGGTGAGCCCGCCGTAGACGGCCGCGCCGACGACCCCGATGGTGAACATCGACGGCTGTTCCCGGATGCCCCGGCCGAGGATCACCAGGCCACGCCGGAAGACCCCGGAGCGGGTGTCGGCGGTGCGGGTCGTGGGCGCCCATGGTGTCGCGCTGACCAACCGCACCTCCCAGCCGTTCCGGGTCGATGCTACGCCCGGTGGCCGGGACCGGTCCTTACCGCCCCGGCGACGGCGCCCGTCACGCGGGCGGGGGAATCGCTCGGAAATGGACGGGGAAATTTCTCCAGGAAATCTTCGTAGGGAAATCTTCTCAGGGAAAGTTTCTCAAGGAATGGGCGCACCAGGCGCCGGCCTCCCGAGGCAAAGTGCCCAGTCCTGTGAGGGAACGACGGCTATGACCAGGTAAGGAGGGACTCATCAGACAAATCCGGCAACATCGTGCGGCGGTATAGGGCGATATGTGACAGTCATTCCAATCACTGAGATGACTGTCACCGCGTGAGTTAGCCGCACTGTAATCTCAGCGTAACGTTGGGTGGTTAGGAAGTCTCTCATCGGTTAGGATTCACCCATCGAACATCGTTTACCGGGCTGACCCAGGGGTGGGGGTTCAGCCGGTGGGCCGGCGCGGTCCGAAGCTGGATTCCCGGCGTTGGGGTGGCAGCGGCGGCGGGCTCACGTGAGCACGCCGGACTGACAGCAGGAGGACGTTATGGCGCGCAGGTCGCTCGTGGTCGTGGCGAACCGATTGCCGGTGGACCACACCGTCGAGGAGGACGGCAGCATCACCTGGTCGCGCAGTCCGGGCGGTCTGGTCAGTGCCCTGCATCCGGTGTTGCGCGACCGCCACGGCACGTGGATCGGCTGGTCGGGAGCCATCGACTCGGCCCCATACGTACCGGACATGGACGGCATCCGCATGCGCTCGGTACCCCTGTCCAGTTCCGAGTACGAGGACTACTACGAGGGGTACAGCAACGGCACGCTCTGGCCGCTCTACCACGACGCGGTCGAGACACCGGCCTTCCACCGTCGCTGGTGGGAGGCGTACGAGCGGGTCAACCGACGGTTCGCCCAGGCGACCGCCGACTACGCCGAGCGCAACGCGATGGTCTGGATTCAGGACTACCACCTGCAGCTCGTGCCGGCGATGCTGCGGGCGCTCCGGCCCGACCTGCGGATCGGGTTCTTCATGCACATCCCGTTCCCGCCAGCCGAGCTGTTCATGCAGCTCCCCCGCCGGGCCGAGCTGCTGCGAGGCCTGCTCGGGGCCGACCTGGTGGGGTTCCAGACCAAGGTGGGGGCGGACAACTTCATCCGTATCGCCGGCCGCCTGCTCAACCTGGAGATCACGCCCGACGCGACCGGCAATGGCGGCTTCGTCGAGATCGACGGCCGTACGGTCAGCGTCGGCGCGTTCCCGATCTCGATCGACGTGGCCGAGATGGAGTCGCTGGCCCGCCGGCCCGACGTCATCGAACGCGCGGCCAACCTGCGGTCCGACCTCGGCGACCCGGCGAAGGTCATCCTCGGCGTCGACCGCCTCGACTACACCAAGGGCATCGAGCACCGGATCAAGGCCTACCGTGAGCTGCTGGTCGACGGCCGGGTCAAGGTCGAGGAGACGGTCATGGTGCAGGTGGCCGTGCCGAGCCGGGAGCGGGTCGAGCAGTACAAGATGCTGCGGGACAAGGTCGAGCGGGAGGTCGGCCGCATCAACGGCGAGTTCGGCCGGGTCGGGGTGCCGGCCGTGCACTACCTCAACCAGTCGTTCGACCGGGCGGAGCTCGCGGCGCTCTACCTGGCGGCCGACGTGCTGACCGTGACCGCGCTGCGCGACGGCATGAACCTCGTGGCCAAGGAGTACATCGCCGCTCGCACCGACAACGGCGGCGCGCTGGTGCTGAGCGAGTTCGCCGGGGCCGCGGCCGAGCTGACCGACGCCTACCTGGTCAACCCGCACGACCTCGACGGGCTCAAGGACGCGATCGTGCACGCGCTCGAGGCAACGCCGGCCGAGAACCGGGCCCGCATGCGGGCGATGCGCCGGCACGTCCGCACCCACGACGTCCGGGCCTGGGCCCGGTCCTACCTGCGGGCGCTCGGTGGGGTGTCAGGACGGACGGCGTCCGCGTGAGCAAGGACGCCCCCCGCGTCAGGAAGGACGCCCTCGGCCGGCACCGGTGTCAGGAGGGACGGTCTGCGTGACTGGTGTCAGGAAGGACGCCCTCTTGACGGTGCCGGCCTGACCAGGACGCGCTCCCGACGGAGGTTGTTGCCCGCCCAGGTTTTCCGTACCCTCGGGTAACCCAGGTACGCGCGTGACCCCGGTCACGCGCGCCCCCGACCATGGAGGCTGGCGCCCATGAGCAAGCCACTGCACCTGCCGTACAAGTCCGTCCCGGACATGTTCCTGCAGCGGGTCGCCGCGACCCCGGCGACCAGAGCGTTCGCCTCGCCCGGCCCCGACGGGCCGGTGTGGCTCACGTGGAAGGAGGTCGGCGAGCGGGCGTCGGCCATCGCGGCCGGCCTGCACGCGCTCGGGGTGAAGCCTGAGGACGGGGTGGCGATCGCCTCCTCCACCCGGATCGAGTGGGTGCTGGCCGACCTCGGCATCATGTGCGCCGGCGCGGCCACGACGACCATCTACCCGACGACCGAGGCGACGGACGCCGTCTACATCCTGGCCGACTCCGGCGCGAAGGTGCTGATCGCCGAGAACGAGGGCCAGGTGGCCAAGACCGTCGGGGCGTCGCTGCCGGACCTGACGCACATCGTGGTCATCGACGGCCCGGCGCCCACCGCCGACAAGCCCGTGCTGACCCTGACCGAGCTGGAGGAGAAGGGGCGCTCGCTGCTGGCCGCCGACCCGGAGCTGGTGAACCGGATCGCCGCCGGGGTCAAGCCCGACCACCTCGCCACGATCATGTACACGTCAGGCACCACGGGCCGGCCCAAGGGCGTCGAGCTGCTGCACGCGAGCTGGGTGTGGGAGGGCGTGGCCCAGGCCGAGCTGGGCATGCTACGCCCCGACGACCTGCAGTACCTGTGGCTGCCGCTGTCGCACTCGTTCGGCAAGACGATCCTGGCCGGGGCCATCGCCGTCGCGCTGCCGACCTATGTGGACGGTCGCATCGACAAGATCGCCGAGAACCTGCCGAAGATCCAGCCGACGCTCATGTGCGGCGCGCCGCGCATCTTCGAGAAGCTCTACAACGCCATCAACTCGGCGATGCGCGACGCCGGCGGGGCGAAGTACAAGATCTTCAAGTGGTCGTTCAAGGTCGGCCGCGAGGCGTACCAGCGGGAACTGGCCGGCAAGCCGGTCAGTGGGCTGCTCGCCGTCAAGCGCAACCTGGCCGACAAGCTCGTCTTCAGCAAGCTGCGGGCCCGGCTCGGCGGCCGGTTCCGGGTGCTGATCTCCGGCTCGGCGCCGCTCAACAAGGACATCGCCGAGTTCTTCCACATCGCCGGCATGACCATCTATGAGGGCTACGGCCTGACCGAGACCTCGGCCGGCTCGTTCCTCAACCGGGAGAACAAGTTCCGCTTCGGCACGGTCGGCGTCCCGCTCGGCGACCTCGAGGTACGCATCGACGAGGACGGCGAGATCCTGCTGCGCGGCGTCCCGGTCATGCGGGGCTACCGCAACCTGCCCGAGGAGACCGCGCGGGTCTTCACCGAGGACGGGTTCTTCCGCACCGGCGACATCGGCGAGATCGACGCCGACGGGTTCCTCAAGATCACCGACCGGAAGAAGGACCTGTTCAAGACCTCCGGCGGCAAGTACATCGCCCCGAGCCACATCGAGGGCATGTTCAAGGCCATCTGCCCGTACGTCGCCCAGGTCGTGGTCATCGGCCAGGCCCGCAACTACGTCACCATGGTGGTCACCATCGACCCCGACGTGGCGAACAAGCTCGCCGCGGCCGAGGGTCCCTTCCACGGCAAGTCGTACGCCGAGATCGCCGCGTCGCCGGAGATGCACGCGATGATCGAGGCGTCGGTGAAGGAGCTCAACAGCAGGCTGAACCGTTGGGAGACGGTCAAGAAGTTCACCATCCTCCCGCGCGACCTTTCCATCGAGACCGGCGAGCTCACCCCGTCGCTCAAGGTCAAGCGCAGGACCGTGGAGGAGAACTTCTCCACCGAGATCGAGAAGATGTACGAAGGTACCCTCGCCGAGGTCGTCTGAGACCTTCCGTTGTTGATCTAGGGCTTGGAGTCGTGGTTGAAGATCAACTCACGACCGCAAGCCCTAGATCAACGCGCCGGGGTGCGGGGCCGGGGTCAGGCGACGAGGGACGGGGGCGTCCACGCGGCGGGGCGAGCCCGGGTGAGGTCGGCGTGCGCGGCGGCCAGCCGGCGTACGGCCTCGACCAGATCGGGTCCGGGCAGCGTGAACGGCAGCCGGATGAAGCGCTCCAACGTACCGGCGACGCCGAACAGCGAGCCGGGCGCGAGCCGCACCCCGTGCTCGTGCGCCGCCTGGGCCAGCGCGGTGGAGACCGGCGCGTCGAGCTCCACCCACAGGCTCATACCGCCGGGCGGCGGCGTGAAGGTCCACTGGGGTAGCTGCTGGCGCAGGGCGCCGACCAGGACGTCCCGGCGCTCGCGCAGCTCCCGGCGCCGGGCCGCCAGCACCTCGCCGGCCCGGTCGAGTAGGGCGGCCGCCACGAGCTGGTCCAGCACCGCCCCGGACATGTCGACCGTGACGCGCAGCGCCGCCAACCGCGCGATGATCGGGGTCGCCGCCCGGATCCACCCCACCCGCAGGCCACCCCAGTAGGGCTTGCTCATCCCGCCCACGGTCAGCACGCGGGCATGGGCGTCGAAGCTCGCCACCGGCGACGGGGCCGCGCCGGCGTCCACAGTGTCCACAGTCGCTGCCGCCTCGGCCGGCCCGTCCAGGCGAAGGTCCACAAAGGACTCGTCGACGATGAGGTCGGTGCCGGCCCGGTGGGCGACGGACGGCAGCAGCGTGCGCAGCCGGTGCGGCATCACGTGACCGGTCGGGTTCTGGAACTCGGGAATCAGGTACGCCACCGCGGGCCGAGTCGAGCGCAGCTCGGCCAGCAGCAGCTCCTCCTCCCACCCGGCGACCGGATCGAGGCTGCTCGTCACCACCCGCATCCGGTGGGCGCGCAGCGCGGCCAGCACGTTCGGGTAGGTCGGCGACTCGACGAGCACGGCCTGCCCGGGCGAGACCAGCAGGCGCAGGATCAGGTCCACCGCCTGCTGCGCGCCGGTGGTGACGAGGATCTGGTCCGGGCTGGTGGGCAGGCCACGAGCGGTGAACGCGGCGGCGATGCGCTCGCGTAGCGCCGGAATGCCGGTGGGGTGGTACCCGGCGCCGGCCGTGTAACGGGGCAGCTCCTGCACCGCCTCGGCGACCGCCTCGGTGAACTGGGCGGGCGCCTCCGGGGCGGCACAGCCCAGGTCGATCATGTCGCTGGTGTCCTCCGGGGTCCACAGCCCGGCCGAGCCGACCCGCTGCCCGCCCGGGATGGCCGTGAAGCTGCCCGCGCCCCGGCGGCTGGTGAGGTGGCCCGTCTCCCGCAGGTCGCGGTAGGCGGCGGTNACGGTGGTCCGGCTGATGCCCAGNGCGTCGGCGAGCTCCCGTTCGGCTGGCAGCCGTACGCCCAGGGGTATCCGTCCGTCCCGCAGTAGGCCGCGGATCGCCGTGGCCAGCGCGGCGTACTCGGGCAGGCGCCGGCCGTTGCCGTTGGCCCGGTTGGCCCGCCACTGGTCGAGCATGCGGACCAAGTGGCCCCCCCGAATCGCGTTGACCAAGGCCAGTCACCCCGAATTGGCTCTTTCATCGCCGAGAACTGGCCTTCATAGTGACAGCCATGGCAGCAACTGGCAAGGACGGCTACGGTCCACTTCCGATCCGGGTCCGCCCGGTGGCGCGGCTCATCAATCTCTATGTCGGCCTATGCGCGTACGGGCTCAGCATGGCGCTCATGGTCGAGTCCCACCTCGGCAACATGCCGTGGGACGTCTTCCACCAGGGCATCGCCCGGGTCACGGGGCTGTCGTTCGGGACCGTAGTGATCATCGTCGGCGTCATCGTCCTGCTGCTGTGGATCCCGCTGCGGCAGCGCCCCGGGCTCGGGACCGTGTCCAACGTGATCGTCATCGGCCTCGCGACCGACGCCGCGCTGTTCGTGCTGCCGACCCCGTCCGCGGTGTGGACCCGCGGCCTGTTCCTGGCCGCCGGGATACTCCTCAACGCCGTCGCGACCGGGCTCTACGTCGGGGCCCGGCTCGGCCCCGGCCCGCGCGACGGGCTGATGACCGGGCTCGCCGCGCGGGGCTACTCGATCCGCCTGGTCCGCACCGGCATCGAGGTGAGCGTCGTCCTCGTCGGCTTCCTGCTCGGCGGCACGCTCGGCGTGGGCACGATCATCTACGCCCTGGCCATCGGTCCACTCGTGCACATCACGCTGCCGCTGCTCACCGTCCGCGTAGCCCCACCCGCGCTCGGGACCAACCCCGCCACCGCCAACCCGTGATGGCCCCGAGGGATGCCTGGGCGGTGGCCGGAGAATCGCCGACCGGGCCCCACCGGCCCCGGCAGGAAGGCACCACCGGGGTGATCCGGGCGCCCGCGGGCCGCCGGGCGGGGTCGGTGGGGCGGGCAACGGGCGGGCGGTGAGCCAGGCAGGCGTCAGCGGACCGGGTAGCCGGCCTCGCGCAGACTGTCCTTGACCTGGGCGATCGTGATCTCGCCGAAGTGGAACACGCTGGCCGCGAGCACGGCGTCCGCCCCGGCAGCCACGGCCGGGGCGAAGTGCTCGACCGCGCCGGCCCCGCCGGAGGCGATGACCGGGACCGTCACCTCGCGCCGGATCGCCGAGATCAGCGGCAGGTCGAACCCGTCCTTGGTGCCGTCGCGGTCCATCGAGTTCAGCAGGATCTCGCCGGCCCCGAGCTCGCAGGCCCGCACGGCCCACTCGATCGCGTCCAGGCCGGTCCCTCGGCGGCCGCCGTGGGTGGTCACCTCGAAGCCGCTGGGCAGCCCGGGCGCCCGCCGCACATCCAGCGACAGCGTCAGCACCTGGCGACCGAACCGGTCCGCGATCTCGGCCACCAGCTCCGGCCGGGCGATGGCCGCGGTGTTCACCCCGACCTTGTCCGCCCCGGCCCGCAGCAGGGTGTCCACATCGGACACCGAGCGGACGCCGCCACCGACGGTGAGCGGGATGAACACCGTCTCGGCCGTCCGGCGTACCACGTCCAGCATGGTCGCCCGGCCGTCGGCGGACGCGGTCACGTCGAGGAAGACCAACTCGTCGGCGCCGGCCGCGTCGTAGGCGGCGCCGAGCTCCACCGGGTCCCCGGCGTCGCGCAGGTTGGCGAAGTTGACCCCCTTCACCACCCGTCCGGCGTCCACGTCCAGGCAGGGGATCACCCGTACCGCGACCGTCACGATCCCGCCTCCCCGCAGCGACGTACGACCACGCTCACGGCGACACCGACCGCAGCGTCTCCAGCGCCTCGGCGACGGTGAACGCGCCGGCGTACAGGGCCTTGCCGGTGATCACGCCCTCCACGCCCAGCGGCTCGAGCGCCGCCACCGCCCGCAGGTCGTCCAACGTGGAGATGCCCCCGGACGCGATCACCGCCGCCGACGTCCGCGAGCAGACGTCGCGCAGTAGGTCGAGGTTCGGGCCCCGCATGGTGCCGTCCTTGAAAATGTCGGTCACCACGTACCGGGTGCAGCCGGCCTTGTCGAGCCGCTCCAGCGTCTCGTAGAGGTCACCGCCGTCCCGGGTCCAGCCACGGGCGGAGAGCGTACGCCCGCGGACGTCCAGGCCGATCGCCACCCGGTCGCCGTACTCGCCCACGACCCGGTCGCACCACTCCGGGTTCTCCAGCGCCGCGGTACCGATGTTCACCCGCGCCGCCCCGGTGGCCAGGGCCGCGGTCAGTGACTCGTCGTCGCGGATGCCGCCGGAGAGCTCGACCTTCACGTCGAGCCGGCCGATGACCTCGGCGAGCAGCGGCGCGTTGGAGCCCCGACCGAAGGCGGCGTCGAGGTCGACCAGGTGGATCCACTCGGCCCCGTCCGCCTGCCAGGCGAGCGCGGCCTCCAACGGGTCACCGTACGACGTCTCCGACCCGGCCGCGCCCTGCACGAGCCGGACGGCCTGACCCCCGGCTACATCGACGGCCGGCAACAGCACCAACGTCACGGTTGTCCACCTTTCGTACGCGTCCCAGCCGGGTTCACAGACGCATCCCCTTTCGGTCGAACGAGATCACGGCCACGACCGGCAGGAGAAGCAACACCAGGACGGACAGGCCGATCCGATTCGGCAACGAATCGACAAGGAACCATACCGCAAGCAGCAGTAGGACGCCGACGCCCACGATAGCCGCCCGTTGGGCCGGGCTCCGGCGCCCCAACCCCCAGGCCCGGCGCCCGCGGCGCGGGGTCAGCCGCCGCACCAGCGCCGCCCACCGCTGCCGGCGGCGCAGCCGGCGCTGCCGGGCGGCCTCGGCCGCGGCCCGGGCCGCCTCGCGCTCGGCCCGCCGTCGCGCTCGCTCCTTGCTCATGACGACGTAGTGATGATCATGACAGCGTCGTGGGGATCATCGGGCCGCGGCTCATGACAGGGTCGCGAGCCAGTTGCGCAGCAGCCCGCAGCCCAGATCGCCGGACTTCTCCGGGTGGAACTGGGTGGCCATGATCGGGCCGGCCTCGATGGCGGCCACAAAGGGTACATTGTGGACAGACGTGGTGACCCGGCGGCCGTCGGCGAGCGTGGGCGACGGGTGAGCCGCGTACGAGTGCACGAAGTAGAACCGGCTCTCCTCCGGCATTCCGGCGAACAGCACCGAGTCAGCCGGGGGGTGCACCACGTTCCAGCCCATGTGCGGGACCACCGGGGCATCGAGCCGGGTCACGCCCCCGGGCAGGAGACCCAGCCCCTTGGTGACCACCCCGTGCTCGTCGCCGTACTCGAAGAGGATCTGCATGCCCACGCAGATGCCGAGCACCGGCCGCCCGTCCGCCACCCGGGCCGCAATCATGGGACCGGCGTCGATGGCCTCCAGACCGGCCATGCAGGCGGCGAACGCGCCCACCCCGGGCACGACCAGACCGTCCGCGTTGGCCGCGTCCACAAGGGAGGATGTGACGGTCACGTCGGCCCCGGCCCGGTCCAGGGCCCGCTGGGCCGAACGCAGGTTGCCCGACCCGTAGTCGAGCACTACCACGGAAGGACGCCTCACCGTTCCGCCCCCATCCACAACACGCCGGCCACGGCGGCGAGGGCGGCCAGCAGACCGACCACGACGACGACCGGCCACCGGGCGCCCTGCCGGCGCAGGGAGATCGCGCCGCCGACCAACAGGCCGGCGAGGCCGAGCAACAGGATGGGCAGGACCGTCCTCATTGGACGCCCAGCCGATCCGCCGCGGACACGTCAGATGCCATCCGGAAGCTGCCCCATCACCTGCAGGAACGTGTCGACCTCCTCGGCGGTGCCCGCCGAGACCCGCAGGTACGAGGGGATTCCCACGTCGCGGACGAGCACACCCCGGTCGAGCAGGAACTGCCACACCGCCTTCTCGTCCCGGAACCCGCCGAAGAGGACGAAGTTGGCGTCGCTGTCGGGCACCGTGAGGCCGAGCTCGCGCAGGCCGGAGACGAGCCGGTCCCGCTGCGCCTTGACCGCCTCCACCTGGCCGAGCAGCGTCGACGCGTGCGCGAGCGCGGCCCGGCCGACGGCCTGGGACAGCGAGGAGAGGTGGTGCGGCATGCGGACGTACTGCAGGTACTCGATGGCGTGCGGCCGGCCCACGAGGTAACCCACCCGCGCGCCCGCGACGCCGAACGCCCGGCTCAGCGAACGGGTGACCAGCAGGCGCGGGAACCGGCTGATCAGCTCGACCGCGCTGCGGGTCCCCTCCCGGCTGAACTCGAAGTACGCCTCGTCGACGATCACCACCCCCGGGGTCTCGGCCGCCACCGCCTCCACGGTCTCCAGCGAGACGGCCGAGCCGGTCGGGTTGTTCGGCGAGCAGAGGAAGACGAGGTCGGGCTGGAACACGCGCACCTGGGCCTTGGCCTGCTCGGGGTGGAGGTGGAACTCCCGCGTACGGTGGCCGTCCAGCCATCCGGTGCCGGTCGCCGCGGCGACGTGCGCGTGCATGGGCCGGGACGGCGCGAAGCCCATGGCTGTACGGCCGTGGCCGCCGAAGGCGAGCAACGCCTGCTGCTGCACGTCGGCCGACCCGTTGCCGACCCAGATATTGGCGGCCGTCATCCCATGGCCGACGTAGTTGGCCAGGTCCTCGCGGAGGGCGAGCGCGTCGCGGTCGGGGTAGCGGTGCAGGTCGCGAACCAGCCCGCGCACCGACTTCTCAATCGAGTCGGCGACCGCGTCGGGCACGGGGTAGGGGTTGCCGTTCGTGTCCAACCGCACCGCGGCGTCGACCTGCGGGACGGCCTGCGGCGCCCGGGTCCGGAGGTCATCGCGCAGCGGAAGATCCTCGAACGGGTCAACCAGTGTCACCATCGCGCCCTCTCCTCGCTCCTTAGTCCCTACCCGAAGACCTGCTGACGTCGAGGTGTTCACTGACCCGAGAACCGTACCGTGGCCGCAACAGTGCGTTGCGAGGTCCTCAACCCGCGCAAGCAGGCCCGAGCGAGTCAGCTCGGCGCCGAGTCTAGTCCCGGACGCCCCAGCGCTTCGAACACCGGTATTCGGGCGGCTGGGCGGGGGTGGCGGGCACGAAGTGCACCTCGGACGGCTGAGCGGGGGTCGTGGGCACGGGGTGCGATTCCGCGCAGCTGCCGGGGCGGAACCTTTGCGGCAGTTTGGACGGGCTCGGCCCGGTGGTGGTGGGGTCGTCGTTTCGTCCTGGCTCGACACAGCCCGTACCCTCCAGGCATGACCAATACCGAGCGGAGGGTGCTGCCGCTCTTCCCGCTCGGCACGGTCCTCTTCCCTGGGCTGGTGCTCCCGCTGCACGTCTTCGAGCAGCGGTACCGGGAGATGGTGCGCACCCTGCTGAGCCGGCCCGAGCCGGAGCGCGTCTTCGGCGTGGTCGCCATCCGCCGCGGCTGGGAGGTGGGCCAGCCCGCCGACGAGGTCGACACCTACGACGTCGGCTGCACGGCCGAGATCCGCAAGGCCACCGAGAACCCCGACGGCACCTACGACATCGTCACGGTGGGCCGGGACCGGTTCCAGATCACCGAGCGGATTTTGGCGACGACCCCGTACGCCCAGGCAGCGGTGACCTATCTGCCCGAGTCACCCGGACCCGAGGGGGCCGCCGACGCGCTCGGGCCCCGGGTGCTGGCCGCGTTCCGGTCCTACCTGCGCGCCTACCGCACCGCGGCGGCCGGGCAGGAGCAACTCCCGGACGATCCGGTGGTGCTCTCTCACCTGGTGGCCGCGACCGCGTCCCTGTCCGTGCCCGACCGGCAGGCGCTGCTGGCCGCCCCGGACACCGCGGCCCGGCTGCGGGACGAGCTGCGGCTGCTGCACCGCGAGATCACGCTGTTGCAGCGGGTCAGGGCGATTCCGGCGCGCCTTTCGGATCTGCGGGTGCGCCCGGGGCCGAACTGAGCCGTGAGTCGGGCACGGCCGGGTCAGCCGG
>Ga0065720_1003121_pt1 | contig 23603 bp, 19 predicted proteins | sample Thericmetagenome_FD_59107 | JGI IMG/M metagenome (GOLD analysis project Ga0065720, IMG submission 59107) | Thermophilic microbial communities from the Joint Bioenergy Institute, California, USA of rice/straw/compost enrichment - eDNA_2 v2... | ecosystem: Engineered > Solid waste > Grass >... | reverse complement strand
CCCCCGCTGAGCGGCTGGCCGCGCTGATCGCGGCCGAGTCGGCCCGCGAGCCGATCGACACCCTCGCCTTCTGGGGACACCGGCCCAGCCGGGACGGGTCCGTGGGCCCCGGCTGCCTGAGCCAGTGGTGGCCGTGCTCCTTCACCGTGGACGGCCAGCGTTACCCCACCGCCGAGCACTGGATGATGGCCAGCAAGGCCCGGCTCTTCGGCGACGACACTGCTCTGGCCGCGATCCTGGCCGCCCCCAGCCCGGGCGCGGCCAAGGCCCTGGGCCGCCAGGTCCGCGGCTTCGACGAGGACCGCTGGGCGGAGGCCGGCTACGGCATCGTGGTCCAGGGCAACCTGGCGAAGTTCAGCCAGAACGACGAGCTGCGCGACTTCCTGCTGCGCACCGGCCGGCGCGTGCTGGTCGAGGCGAGCCCGTATGACCGCGTCTGGGGCGTGGGCCTCGGCCGGAACCACCCGGACGTCAGCGTGCCCAGCCGCTGGCGTGGCCGTAACTTGCTCGGCTTCGCTCTCATGGAGGTCCGCGAGCGGCTCGCCCAGGGTGAGGAGGTCCGATGAGCGCGCGACTGGCCGCCCTGGCCCGCGAAACCGTCCGGATCGTGCGCGACGGGGAGTACCGCACCGCGCAGGGCACGCTCGTCTCGATCGCCGAGGACGTGGCCCGGGCCGTGGCCGGGACTCGCCTGTACCGGCCCGACGACGACCTGCCCGGACCCGACGACGCGCCGGCGCCGCTGGTCGTCGAGGTCACCCGGGAGTCGACCCTGGCGGCCGGGCGCCGGCTCGGCCCCGGCGCGGCGGCCCTCGTCTTCGCGTCGGCCCGCAACCCCGGCGGCGGTTTCCTGTCCGGGGCCAAGGCCCAGGAGGAGGACATCGCCCGGGCGTCGGCCCTCTACGAGTGCCTGCTCACGGCGGAGGACTACTACGCCTACCACCGGGCCAACCGCGACCTGCGCTACACCGACCGGGTCATCTACTGCCCCGACGTCCCGGTGTTCCGCGATCGTGACGGAACCCTGCTGGAGGAGCCGTACGGTCTGTCGTTCCTGGTGGCCGCAGCCCCCAACCTGGGCGCGATCCTGACCAACCAGCCGCACCTCGCGGGCACCGTTCCCGCCGTGCTGCAGCGGCGGGCCGAGCGGGTGCTGCGGGTCGCGCGGGCGCACGGCCATCGCCAGATTGTGCTCGGCGCGTGGGGCTGCGGCGTGTTCCGCAACCCACCCGAGGTCGTGGCCGAGGCCTTCCGTCACGCGCTCACCGAGGTGCCGGGCTTCGACCGGGTCGTCTTCGCGATCCTCGACCCCCACGGCGACAACCCCATCTACACCGCGTTCAACGCGGCCGTCGCCGCCTGGCCCCGCGCCGGCGCCTGGCCGCGGGCCGCGCGCGGACCGGCGCTGCGGTTCTGGGCCTGCCCGACGCCCGGCCTGGACCGACGGATCGGTTGATTCAACGGGTGGCATCGCCCCAGTAGGTTGCCGGCCATGGGTGGATGGCTCTGGTCGCCGGAGTTTCGCCGCGTCCGCAGCTGGCTGCGGTGGGTGGTGTTCGTGGTGCTGGTGCTCGGGCTCGGCCGGGCCTGGTTCGACCTGGCCGAGGCGCAGCCCGGGTTCGCTCCGGCCGACCGGATCATCGCCGCGCTGCAGCTCATGGCCGGCACCTGGCAGCCCGAAGGCCTCGACCCGCTGCCCCGGACCCTGGTCATCGCCCAGGTCGTGGTGCCCCTGGCCACGGCCGGGCTCGCCGTCCTGCTGCTCGCCGACCTGGCCAGCTGGGTGCGCGGGCTCGCCCGCGGCCACACGCTGCTCGTCGGCTCGGGACCGGCCGCCGCCACCATGGCGGCCCGGCTGCGCCGGCCCGAGGGCGAGCGGCGGCAGCGGGTGCTGGTGGCCCCGGACGGCGACGACAACACGCTGCGGGTCAACGGTGTACGCGGGGCGAAGGTGATCGTGGTCTGCGGCGACGACGCCTTCGACACCGCGCGCAACGTCGCCACCACCCGCACCGCCATGACCCTGGCCCGGGCCAAGGGCGTGTCGACGCACCTGTTCGTGGGCGACCCCGACCTCGCCCTGGCCCTGCGCGCCCGCCGCCTGGCCCAGCAGGACGACGAAGGCCGGCCTCTGCGCGTGTTCACTGTGGACGAACTGGCGGTCCGGCACCACATGCGGACCGTGCCGCTGGACGCCACGCCCACGCCGCACCTGCTCGTGGTGGGCGCGAACGCCTTCGGCCGAGCCGTGATCGTCGAGTTCGCCCGGCGGTGGTCCCGCGACGGCGACCGCTCGGGCCGGCCGCTGGTCACGCTGGTGGCCGACGACGCGGAGCGGGCGCTGGCCCAGATCGGCGACCGCTGGCCGTTCGTGACCCGCACCTGCGAGCTCCGGCCGGTGGAGTTGCCCGTCGAGGCGGCGATGCTCGCCATCGCCGAGCGCCCGTTCCGGTCGTACTTCTGCTACGACGACGAGCAGCAGGCGCTGCGCGCCGCCCTGACCGCAGCCACCCGCTGGCAGCCCGGCCCGCGCTCGGTGGTCGTCCGGCTGGGCCACCTCGTCGGCCCGGCCGACCCGACCCTCTTCGACGATCTCGGCGGGGCGCTGGAGCCGGTGGCCGTCTACGACGCAGCCGCACGGGAGATCCTGCTCACCGAGAAGGTCCGCCGCACGCGGGCGACGCCGAGCCCCGACCTGGTGCGCATCGCCGCCGACGTCGAGCCGCTGCTCGCCTTCGCCCGCGGCATTCACCAGTCCTATGTGGACGACGCGCTGCGCCGGGGCGAGACGCTGGGCTCCCGGCCGCTGCTGCGGCCCTGGGAGGACCTGCCGGAGGAGGCCCGCCACCTCAACCTCGTCCAGGCCGCGGCGTTCCCCCGCACCCTGGCCGCCATCCGCTGCACGGTGGCCCCGCGGTCCCGCCTGGCCGACCCGTTCTTCTTCCGCCCCGGTGAGGTCGAGACGCTGGCCCGCAGCGAGCACGAGCACTGGCTCGCCGAGCAGCGGCAACGGGGCTGGCGGTTCGGCCGGCGGCGCAACGACGCGCGCAAGGTGCACCCCCTCCTCGTCCCCTGGGACGAGCTCAGCGAGGCCGACCGCAGCCGCAACCGGGCCATCGTCCGGGCCCGGCCGCTGCTGTTCGACCGCGTTTTGGAGCGGGAAGGGCTGCAGATCGTCCGGCTGGCGGCCGACTCGACCACGCCGGCACCGGACGTCCGGCCACCGTGGCTCACCCCCGACGTGGTCGAGCGGCTGGCGCGACTCATCCACGAGGGCTTCGTGGCCAAGCGCCGCGAGGACGGGGTGGCCATGGGCGCCACGCCGGCCATGCGTAGGTGGGAGGAGCTACCCGAGGACCTGCGCGAGGCGAACCGCGCCCAGGCGCGCGACCTCGGCAACAAGCTCGACCTGCTCGAGGCGACCGTCACCACGACCCCGCCGCCTCGGCCGTTCGAGTTCGCCGAGGAGGAGGTCGAGATGCTCGCCCGGTACGAGCACGACCGCTGGGTGAGCGAGCGGATCGCGGCCGGCTGGCGGTACGGCCCGCGCAGCGACGAGGCCAAGACCCACGATCTGCTCGTGCCGTGGTTGTACCTCTCGGCGCAGAAGCAGGAGGTCGACCGGGAGATGATCCGCCGCATCCCGAAGCTCGTCGAGGCGGCGGGCTACCACATCACCCGCCGCTGACCCCGGCCGTCGACGCCCGCCGGCCGGCCGCCCGACTACCGCTGGCCAGCCTCGTCAGCGGGCGACCTCGGTGGCCCGGGATTCGCGGACGACCGTCACGCGGATCTGGCCGGGGTAGGTGAGCTCCTCCTCGATCTGCTTGGCCACGTCNCGGGCCAGGACNGCGGCGCCGATGTCGTCGACGTCGTCGGGGCGGACCATGATCCGGATCTCCCGACCGGCCTGCATGGCGAAGACCCGCTCCACGCCCGGCTTGCTGGCCGCGATCTCCTCGATACGTTCCAACCGCTTGACGTACGCCTCGAGGCTCTCCCGCCGCGCCCCCGGCCGGCCGCCCGAGCAGGCGTCGGCAGCCTGCGTCAGCACCGCCTCCACCGTCTGCGGCGCCACCTCGTTGTGATGGGCCTCGATGGCGTGCACGACCTCGTCGCTCTCGCCGTACCGGCGGGCGAGGTCGGCCCCGATGATCGCGTGGCTGCCCTCCACCTCGTGGGTGAGCGCCTTGCCGATGTCGTGCAGGAACGCGCACCGCTTGACCAGCGGCACGTCCAGGCCGAGCTCGGCGGCCATGATGCCGGCGATGTGGGCGGTCTCGACGAGGTGCTTGAGGACGTTCTGGCCGTACGACGTGCGGTAGCGCAACCGGCCCACGAGCGTGACCAGCTCGGGGTGCAGGTCGGTGATCCCGACCTGGACGAGCGCGTCCTCGGCGGCCCGCTGGCACAGCCGCTCCACCTCGCCCCGGGCCGACTCGTAGACCTCCTCGATGCGATGCGGGTGGATGCGCCCGTCGAGGACCAGCTTCTCCAGCGTGAGCCGGCCCACCTCGCGCCGCACCGGGTCGAAGCAGGAGAGCAGGACCGCCTCGGGCGTGTCGTCGATGATCAGGTTGACCCCGGTCACGGACTCGAAGGCCCGGATGTTGCGGCCCTCCCGGCCGATGATGCGGCCCTTCATCTCGTCCGACGGCAGGTGCAGCACGCTGACCACACTCTCGGCGGTCTGCTCGCTCGCGACCCGCTGGATGGCGTCGACCACCAGGGCCCGGGCCCGGCTCTCCGCGGTCGCCCGCGCCTCGTTCTCGATCTCGCGGATGAGCAGGACGGCGTCGCGCTTGGCCTGGGCCTCGATCTGCTCGATGAGCTCCGCCCGCGCCGCCTCGGCGGTGAGCCCGGCGATGCGCTCCAGCTCCTTGCGGTGCCCTTCGATGGCCTGGGCCAGCTGCGCCTCCCGCTCGGCCAGGGCCGCCTCCCGCTGGGCCAGCTCCGCCTCGGCCGTGATGGCCCGGCGGTCCCGCTCGGCCAGCCGCTCCGCCTCCTGGGCGAGCAGGCGCTCCAACTCGTCGAGGCGCTGCTGCCGCCGCTCGGCGTCGCTGGACTGCTGCCGGACCACGCGGGTCAGGGTCTCGACCTCCCGCTCGGCGGTTCGGCGCGCGGCGACCCGGATCTGCTCGGCGTCATGGTCGGCCTGCCGGTGCGCCCGCTCGATGATGCCGTTGGCCTCCTCGCGGGCCGCGTCGATGATGCGACGCGCCTCGTTCCGGGCCGCCTTGGCCTCGGCCCGGGCCGCGGCCGCGTCGCTGCGGGCGGCGGCGACGTCCCGGTGCACGGCGGCCGCCTCGTCGGTGTCGGCCGCGGTGTCGGCGGCCGGGCCGCCGGCGCGCGACGGACGGAGGGAGGCGCCGGTCTGGCGCAGGAGGTGGATGACGATCACGAACCCGGCCGCCACGATGACGCCCAGGATCAGTACGGCTATAGCCAGCACTGTCTCGAGCGCCACGGTGGCCTCCTCCCGAATGCGTACCGGGAATCGGAGGTCTCCCCGGACGCGGTCCTGTCAGGTCGTTTGCGGGAGTAGTCGACCACCCTCAGAGCAGGGCATGTCGCACAGTCGCGCCGACGGCGTCACGAACCCAACGCCGAGACCCGCGGCGGCGAGCGGCGTCGGTGGCGGACCGTCGGGGAGTACCCGGCGGCCGTGCGCGACTTTGCGCCTGGTTGTGTCGTTCTCAGCGGTACTGCCGAGCCTCTCGATGGTCCCGGTAGCGCCGATTGATGTTATTTCGTTACCAGTTCTATGTTGTGCGGTTGCCCCGCGAAGGGTCGGTGAACTCCCGGTACAGCCGAGGCTAGGCCGCTCCGGCGGCTCGGTCAAGATGGACTCAACCGACGAAAGCCACAATCCGGGCGGACAGCGTTGCCTTCTCGTGACCGATACGCGATCTATTGGACACCATAGCGGCCCCGGATCATGCCTCGGAGGGCGGGTTCGGGCTCGGACGGCCCGTTCGACCGTTTTAGGCGATTAGCTCGATTTGCTGGACGGGGTCGCCGTCCGTCAGCCCGGAGTCAGAGGCCACCGCCCCACCGGCGTCAGAGGTCGCCACATAGGGGCCAGAGGTCGCCACATCGGGCGTCAGAGGTCACCACATCGGGCGTCAGAGATCGTCGCCCATCAGGCCGGCGTCCCAATCCGCGTCCGGGTCGAGGTCGCGGGCTCCCGGCCACTCGGCCAGGGCCTCCCGGACGACGCGGATCGCAAGCCCCGGCGAGTAGCCCTTGCGGGCGAGCATTCCGACCAGTCGTCGGGCCAGCGCCTCGGTGGCGGCCCGCCGGTCGGCGTCGCTCCACCGGCCGCCCTCACCGTACTGGCCGTCGTCGTGCTCGTCGCCCTGGCCGTCGGCGCCGCCGCGGCGCCGGCCGGGAGGGCGCAGTGGAGGCTCGAGGCGGAGCTTCCGCTCGACCAGGGCCCGGGCGGTGGCGACCTCGGTCTCGGAGTCCAGCTCAGTGAGCGCCCGGCCGACCGTGTCAGAGTCGATGCCCCGCTGACGCAGCTCGGCGGCGAGTGCCTGGCGAGCCAGACCCCGGCTGTGGTGCCGACTGGTCACCCAGGCCCGGGCGAAGGCCTCGTCGTCGACCATGCCGACCTCGCCGTACCGCCGGAGCACCTCCTCGGCGACTTGCGCGTCGATGCCCCGCCGCCGCAGCGCGGTGGCGAGCTCCGACCGGGTGCGGGGACGTACCGCGAGCAGGCGCAGGCAGATCTGCCGCGCCCGCTCCGCCGGGTCGGCGGGCTCAGCGTCGGCCGCCGCGCCCGCCCGACCCGCCGCCCGCGACTGGGAGCGCCTGGCCGAGGTGTCGCGCTCCCCCGGCTCGGCCTCGCCGGCCCGAGGCGGCGCCGCATCCCAGCCCCGCCCGGTCCGGCCACGCCGCCGCCCGGCCATCGATCCGCTCCCGTGTCAACCCTCGGCGACCGTCAGAAGTCGACCGGAAGCCCGGCCGAATCGGCTGCCGGCGCCTGGCCGATTCCGAGCTTCTCGAGAATCTTCTTCTCGATCTCAGCCGCGACGTCCGGATTGTTCTTGAGGAAGTTGCGCGCGTTCTCCTTGCCCTGCCCGAGCTGGTCGCCGTCGTACGTGTACCAGGCGCCCGACTTGCGGATGATCCCCTGCTCCACCCCGACGTCGATGAGCGAGCCTTCCCGCGAGATCCCCTGGCCGTAGATGATGTCGAACTCCGCCTGCTTGAAGGGGGCGGCCACCTTGTTCTTCACCACCTTGACCCGAGTGCGGCTACCGATGACCTCGGAGCCGTCCTTGAGGCTCTCCACCCGGCGCACGTCCAAGCGCACCGACGCGTAGAACTTGAGCGCCCGGCCACCGGTCGTCGTCTCCGGGTTGCCGAACATCACGCCGATCTTCTCCCGGAGCTGGTTGATGAAGATCGCCGTCGTGTTGGAGCTGTTGAGCGCACCCGTGATCTTGCGCAACGCCTGGCTCATCAGCCGGGCCTGCAGGCCGACATGGCTGTCGCCCATCTCGCCCTCGATCTCAGCCTTCGGCACGAGCGCGGCCACCGAGTCGATGACGATGATGTCGAGCGCGCCGGAGCGGATCAGCATGTCGGCGATCTCCAGCGCCTGCTCACCGGTGTCGGGCTGGGACACGAGCAGCGCGTCGGTGTCGACCCCGAGCGCCTGGGCGTAGTCGGGATCAAGCGCGTGCTCCGCGTCGATGAAGGCCGCGATGCCGCCGAGCCGCTGCGCGTTGGCCACGGCGTGCAGGGCGACCGTGGTCTTACCGGACGACTCGGGGCCGAAGATCTCCACGATCCGCCCGCGGGGCAGCCCGCCGACGCCCAGAGCGACATCGAGGGCGATCGACCCTGTCGGAATCACCGCCGTCGGCACGTCGGGGCGCTCGCCCAGGCGCATCACGGAGCCCTTGCCGAACTGCTTGTCGATCTGCGCAAGGGCAAGTCCCAGCGCCTTCTCCTTGTCGGCCGTCTGTGCCGCCATGTCTGCCACTCCCGGTCCGTAGGTCCACCGCGTCGCCGGCTCACGCTAGGCCCAGACACCGACAGATTCGAGGATGCGCGCCGAATCTGTGGATAACTGGGCTGCCGAGCCTGTGGACAACCGCGTGGTTTTCACCCTAGACGTACAGACGTACGACGGCAACGACCGACACGCGCACGGCGTGTCACCTGCGCTAACGCAGCTGAGCGGGCACCCGATCGGGGTAGGCGGCCACCACGGCCCGCCAGATTTCCTGCACCTCGACGTGGTCGGCGAGCGCCTGTTCGATAGTCCGGCCCCCGAGCTGGGACAGCACCTGATCGTGGGCCACGCTCGCGGCATAGGTCGGCCCGAAGGTCTCCTCCAGCCGGCGCCACAACTCGGTCAGTCTCACGCAACCCTCCCGGAGTAGACGGTGGGCCGGAGCGCGGCGGCGAGTAGCGGCACGGTCACCAAGGCCGCGACCACGGTCAGGGTCGCGTACGACGACCAGGCCACGACCACGCCGGCCAACGCACCCGCGGTGGCCCCGCCGAGCCCCATGATCAGGTCGGCCAACCCTTGGACCGAGGCCCGGTTGGCCAGCCCGACCGATTCGGTGAGCAGGGTGGAGCCCGACACCATCGTCGCCGACCACCCCATGCCGAGCAGCCCGAGTCCCACGGTGAGCCCAGCGGTGTGATGCCCGGACAACCCGGACACCGTACACGCGGCCACGAGCAGCCCGATACCCCCGAGGATCACCGCGCGCCGGCCGACCCGGTCGGTGAGCCAGCCGACCACCGGCGAGAGCACGTACATCCCGGCGACGTGGACGCTGATCACCCACCCGATGACGCGCAACGTGTCGGGGTGCCCCTGGTGGTCGATGTGCACCGGCGTCATGGTCATGACGCTGACCATGACCGCGTGCCCGACCGCCATGGCGGCCAGGCCGAGGCGGGCTGGGGGCGACGCCGTCACCTCCCGCAGGGCCGCCCGGACGCCCTGCGTGCTCATCCGTCGGCCCGGCGTCGATGCTCGGGTCTCGGGTCCGGCCGATTCTCCCCGGGTCCCGTCCGCAGCCGTCGGGCCGGCAACACCCGCCCCACCAACGCCCGCCCCGCCGGCGCCCGACGCGTCCAGGGCCGCGTCACCGGAGCCACCGGCGGCCCGCGCCGCGGTGGTCCTCGCTGCGGCGGCCGTCGCCGCCCGCGCCCGATCCAGGGCCCGCGCGGTCACCAGCGGGTCGGGCCGCAGGGCGACCGTCACGACGAGGGCGGCCACCAGGAACGCCACCGCGCTCATCAGGAAGGGTCCGGAGTACTCGGCGAACCCCCACCGGTGCCACGCTCGTTCGGCGATCGAGGCGAGGTTGGGTCCGGTGATCGAGCCGATCGCGGTCGCCCACACCACCAGCGACAGGTGGCGGGCCCGCCGGGCCGGTTCGGCCAGGTCGGCGGCCGCGTACCGGGCCTGCATGTTCCCCGTGCTGCCCGCGCCGAACAGGAACAGGCCGATTAGCAGCAACGGCAGGCTGCCCCAGGTGGCGGCCGCCACGACGACCCCGGCCCCGGTGGCCCCGATGCCGTACGCCAGACCGAGCCCGGGCCGCCGACCGCGCAGGGTCATCACCCGGGTCACCGGGACCGCAAACAGGGCGGTGCCCACGACGAACGCGCTCTGGGCCAGGCCGGACACGCTCGTGCCGGCCATCCGGGCCGCGAGCAGGGCGCCGACGGTGATCGCGAGCGCGATGGCGGCCCCACCGATTACCTGCGTACTACCCAGCACGAGCAACGTCCGACGCTGCAGCCGGTCCACCGTGGTCGGGTCGACCCCGACCGCCACTTCCCGCTCGACGGTCGCGCGCATCGGCCCATTCTCCACGCGTCGGCCGCCGTCGCCGGATCCGGTTTTCGTGTCAGGAAGGACGCCCTCCTAGGCAAAAACCGTCAACAGGGCGTCCTTCCTGACACGGGCCACGGCGTCGGCGAGGCGGTTCACATCGGACAGATCGAGGCTGCCGACGCTGATCCGCAGGCCGGGCGGCGCCTGGAGGCGGAACAGCGATCCGGGGGCGACGGCGTAGCCGAGGTCGCGCAGGGCCGCGACCGCTCCGGCCTCGTCCTCGACCGGAACCCAGACGTTGATACCGGTCCGGCCGCGGGCCGGTACTCCCCGGGCGGCCAGGGCCGTCACCAGAGCGGTGCGGCGGCGATCGTACTCCCGCCGGGCCCGGTCGACCGTGGCCGCGACCCGGTCGTCGTGCCAGAGGTACACGACCAGCCGTTGCAGCAGGGTGGAGACCCACCGGGCCCCCAGCTGCTGCCGTCCCTCGAGTCGGGCGATGGTGGCCGCGTCGCCAGCGACGATCGCGATGCGCAGGTCCGGACCGTACGGTTTGGACAGTGACCGGACGAACGCCCACGGCCGGCCCGGAGTGACCACTGTGGACAGCGGGACCTCGGCCAGCTCGGCGGCGTGGTCGTCCTCGATGACCAGCACCTCCGGGGCCCCGGCCAGGACCCGACGCAACCGGGCCGCCCGCTCGGCCGACACGGCCGCACCCGTGGGGTTCTGGGCACGGCTGGTCACCACGACCGCCGCGACGCCCGCCGCGAGCGCCCGGCGCAGGCCGTCGACCGTGGGCCCGTCGTCGTCTACCGGGATCGGCACGGCCTGCAACCCGAGCGCGGCCACGAGGTCGACGAGGTTGGCCCAGCACGGGTCCTCGATGCCGACCCGGTCGCCCAGGCGCAACCGGCCGGCGAGCAGGCGTTCGATGGCGTCGAGCGCCCCGGAGGTGACGGCGATCGCGCTGTCCTCGCCGACCGGCACGCCGTCGGCCGCGAACCGGCGGGTCGCCGCCTCGACCAGCTCCGGCAGCGGCCCGTACGCGTAGCCGATCGGGTCACCGGCGTCGGTGGCCAGGCGACGCAGGAAGGGTCCGAGCGCCGGCAGCAGGCGTCGGTCGGGCTCACCCGTGGCGAGGTCGACGGTGCCCGGTGGGGCCGCCACGGGCCGGGCCGCCCGGGATGCGACCGGCGGCGTGGGGCGGACCCGGGTGCCCTTGCGCCCCGCGGTCTCCACGACGCCCCGCTCCCGCAGCGTCCGGTAGGCGGCGGCCACCGTCGCCGGAGCGACCCCGAGGCTCTGGGCCAGCGTGCGGACCGGCGGCAGGACCTGCCCCGGCGTCAGCGCCCCCGACCGTACGCCCTCCTCGACGCTGGCCGTTATCTCAGCGGCGCTGCTCCCGGCGATCTGATAACGTACTGGCACAATCACAAGATTGTACTAGTACAAAGTACGCGAGCCAAGGGCCGACCCCATGACGACCGAGACCTTCCCGACGACGCCTCGGACCACGCCCCACCGCAAGCGGGACCGGATTTCCTATCAGCGTGCCACCGCGGCCGCGATCATCGACGAAGCCCTGTACTGCCACCTGGGCTTCGTGGTCGACGGCGAGCCTCGGATCCTGCCCACGATCCACGCCCGCATCGACGACACGCTGTATCTGCATGGATCAACCGGGTCGGGGCCGATGCTCGCCGCCCGCGGAGCCGGGCTGCGCGTGTGCGTGACCGTGACCCACCTCGACGGCCTGGTGCTCGCCCGGTCCTGGACCCACCACAGCGTCAACTACCGCTCGGTGATCGTGCACGGCATGGCCCACCTCGTCACCAACGCCGACGAGAAATGGCGGGCCCTGGCCGCGATGGTGGACAAGGTGGGGTACGGCCGGTCCGCCGACTCGCGCCCGCCCACGCCAAAGGAGCTCGCCGAGGTGGCTGTGCTGGCGGTCACCCTGCGCGAGGCGTCGGTCAAGGCCCGCCTCGGCGGGGTGAACGACGACGAGGAGGACAAGGCCCTGCCCCACTGGGCCGGTGTCATCCCGCTCCGGCTGACCCCCGGCCGCCCCGTCCCCGACGCGGGCGTACGGGTCCCGCTCCCGGCCTACCTGTCGGCCCTCGACTGTGATGGCCGCCCACCGGCGGAAACCCGGTTCGAGGCGGGTCCGGACCACGGGTAAGGATGATCGCCATGCTCGGTGTCACCGACCTGCCGACCTTCATCCTCGGCACCATCGCGATCATCCTGCTGCCCGGCCCGAACTCGCTGTTCGTGCTGACCACGGCGGCCCGTCACGGCGTGCGAGCGGGCTACCGGGCCGCGGCGGGCGTGTTCCTCGGCGACAGCGTGCTCATGCTCTCCGCCGCCCTCGGCGCGGCCTCCCTGCTGCGGGCGTACCCGCCGTTGTTCATGGTGGTCAAGTACGCCGGGGCCGCCTACCTCACCTGGGTCGGCGCGTCGATGGCGGTCAACGCCGTCCGCCGGGCCCGGCGCCGGGCGACCGAGGGCCCCGACACCACCGACCAGCCGGCTGCCCTACCGCCCGCCGACCAGCCGGCTGCCCTAACGGATGACCCGGCCCCCAAGCCGTTCCGGCGCGCCGCGGTGATCTCCCTGCTCAACCCGAAGGCGATACTGTTCTTTATTTCGTTCTTTGTGCAGTTCCTCGACCCGACCTACCCCTACCCCGCGCTGTCGTTCCTGCTGCTGGCCGGCATCGTGCAGGTCTGCAGCCTGCTCTACCTGAGCGTGCTGATCTTCAGCGGCACCTACCTGGCGACCCAGTTCCGCCGTCGCCGCCGGCTGTCGGCCGGGCTCACCGCGGGCGTGGGCGCCATCTTCGTCGGTTTCGGCGTACGCCTGGCCACCGCCTCGCTCGGCTGACCGATCCTGTGGCCTGATCGGCTGGCTCGGCGAGTCGGTGGATACGGCCGTCCGGGTTCAGGTCGGCTCGCCGGGCCGCTTCTATCGGACCCGCCACGTCGCTTCTATCGGACCCGCCGGGCCGCTGGCCTCACCGTCCGCAGCGGCCCGGCGAAAGGCATCGTCTCGCCCACCGGTCGATTTCCGGTGTTCTCTAGGCATCCCGCCCGCAAGGTGGAATCTTGGGGGCATGACCACGCAGCAGACGGACGTGGTGGTACGCCGGGACGACTCCCGACACCGCTACGAGGCACACCTCGACGGCCAGCTCGCCGGCTACCTGGAGTACCGCGAGCGCGAGCACGAGATCGTACTGATCCACACCGAGACCGTCGAGGGGTTCCAGGGGCGTGGGGTCGCCACCGCGCTGGCTCGGTTCGCGATGGACGACGTCCGGGCCCGGGGCCTGCAGGCCGTCGTGCTGTGTCCCTTCCTGCGGGCGTGGCTCGCCAAGAACCCCCAGTACAACGACATCGTGGCCCACGCGACGTAAGGGTGCTCACGCAGGAAGGGCTGGCGCAGGAAGGGCTGGCGCAGGAAGGACGCCCTCTTGACGCCTGATGCCCAACAAGGACGCCTTCCTGACGCGCGGTGTCTGGAAGGACGCCTTCCTGACGCCTGACGCCCAGGAAGGACGCCCTCCTGACGCCGGGACGGGGAATGTCGGCGGTCCGGGGCAGGATGGGTGGGTGACCGAGGGTGTGCTGGAGCGGTTCGGGGAGGCGACCCGAGCCTGGTTCACGGCCGCCTTCGCCGAGCCGACGCCGGCCCAGGCGGGCGCCTGGTCGGCGATCAGCGCCGGCAAGCACGCGCTGGTCGTCGCCCCGACCGGCTCAGGCAAGACGCTGGCGGCCTTCCTGTGGGCGCTGGACCGCCTCGCCCGGCAGACGGAGCATCCACCACCGACGGCGGAGCCACCACCGACGGTTGACCCGCCGCCGACGCAGTACCCGCAACCACCAGAGCACCCAACCGGCGGGACCGGGCCGGCGACGCCCCGGAGATCCCGGCGCGCGACGCCCGCCCAGTCAGGCACCGACAGCCGAGCGCCCGACCGGGGCTGCCGGGTCGTCTACGTCAGCCCGCTCAAGGCGCTCGCCGCCGACGTGGAGCGCAACCTGCGCGCGCCGCTGGCCGGCATCCGGCAGGCGGCCGNGNGGNTGGGCCTGCCGCCGCCCGACATCACCGTCGCCATGCGGACCGGCGACACCCCGGCCGACGAACGCCGCGCCTTCGCCCGCACACCGGCCGACATCCTCATCACCACGCCGGAGTCGCTGTTCCTGCTGCTGACCTCGTCCAGCCGGGAGGCGCTGCGCTCGGTCGACACGGTGATCGTCGACGAGGTGCACGCGATCGCCGCCACCAAGCGCGGCGCCCACCTCGCCCTCTCGCTGGAGCGGCTCGACGCCCTGCTGCCCCGGCCGGCGCAGCGGATCGGGCTGTCGGCGACCGTACGCCCGCTGGAGGAGGTCGCCCGGTTCCTCGGCGGAGCCGCCCCGGTGGAGGTGGTGAACCCTCCGGCCCACAAGACCATCGAGATCACGGTCGAGGTTCCGGTCGAGGACATGACGCGCCTCGACGAGGAGCCGGCCGACGACGGACACCTCGGCGGCCCCGGACACCTGAGCGGCCCCGGACACCTGAGCGGCGCGCCCCGGCCCGACGGCGGCCTTGATCCCGAGCCGTACGGTCACCCCGACGGGCCACCCATGCCGGGCAGCGGTCGCCAGGCGTCGATCTGGCCGGCCGTGGAGCGACGCGTCTTCGAGCTCATCACCTCGCATCGATCGACGATCGTCTTCGTCAACTCCCGTCGCCTCGCCGAGCGTCTCTGCGCCCGCCTCAACGAGCTCGCCGCCGCCCACGCCACCCCCGACCCCGGTGTTGATCTAGGGCTTGGAGTGGTGAATGGAGATCAACTCACCACCCCAAGCCCTAGATCAACAACAAGGCCGACAGCACCGAAGAGGGCGCCGGCCGAGGTGATGGCCCAGTCCGGGGCCGCGACCGGGGCGAGCCCGATCATCGCTCGGGCCCACCACGGCAGCGTGTCCCAGCAGGAGCGCAAACAGATCGAGGAAGCTCTGAAGTCCGGGACGCTACCGGCGGTGGTGGCGACCAGCTCGCTCGAGCTGGGCATCGACATGGGCTCGGTCGACCTGGTGGTGCAGATCGAGGCTCCTCCGTCGGTGGCGGCCGGCCTGCAGCGGGTCGGCCGGGCCGGCCACCAGGTCGGCGCGGTGTCGCGGGGCGTGGTCTTCCCTAAGCACCGAGGCGACCTGCTCTCCTGCGCGGTCGCGGCCCAGCGGATGCACGCGGGCGAAATCGAGCAGATCCGCTACCCGCGCAACCCGCTCGACGTCCTGGCCCAGCACATCGTGGCCATGGCGGCCATGGACCCCTGGCACGTCGACGACCTGGCCGCCCTGGTGCGCCGGGCCGCCCCGTTCGCCGACCTGCCGGCTTCGGCCCTGGTCGCGACCCTGGACATGCTGGCCGGGCGGTACCCGTCCACCGCCTTCGCCGAGCTGCGGCCCCGCATCGACTGGGACCGCGCCACCGACGTCATCACCGGCCGACGCGGCGCGCAGCACCTCGCGGTCACCAACGCCGGCACGATCCCTGACCGCGGCCTCTTCGGGGTCTTCCTGGCCGGCTCCGACAAGCCGGCGCGGGTCGGCGAGCTCGACGAGGAGATGGTGTACGAGTCGCGAGTCGGCGACGTCTTCCTGCTCGGCTCCACGTCGTGGCGCATCGAGGAGATCACCCCCGACCGGGTGCTGGTCAGCCCGGCCCCGGGCGCGCCGGCCCGCATGCCGTTCTGGAAGGGCGACCAACCCGGCCGCCCCGTGGAGCTCGGCAAGGCCATCGGCGCGACTTTGCGCGAAATCGCGGCCCGCCCCCGGGACCGGGCCCGGCAGGACCTCGCTGGCCGCGGGCTGGACGACTGGGCGGTCGACAACCTTCTGTCCTATGTAGACGACCAGCGGGAGGCGACGCGCCACCTGCCCGACGACCGCACGGTCGTGGTCGAGCGGTTCCGCGACGAGCTCGGCGACTGGCGGTTGGCCGTGCACTGCCTGCTCGGGGCAAAAGTCAACGGGGCGTGGGCCCTGGCGATCAGCCGCAGGCTCACCGAACGGTACGGCCTGGACGCGCAGGTGCTGCCCAGCGACGACGGCATCGTGGTCCGCCTGCCCGACATGCTCGACGCCCAGGGCCACGACGAGAAGCCCGGCGCCGAACTCGTCGCCTTCGACCCGGACGAGATCGCGGCGATCGTGGAGGAGTCGGTGGGCACCTCGGCCATGTTCGCGGCCCGGTTCCGGGAGTGCGCCGCCCGGGCGCTGCTGCTGCCCCGCCGCGACCCGCGCCGCCGCTCGCCGCTGTGGCAGCAGCGCCAACGCGCGGCCCAACTGCTCGACGTGGCCCGCGAGTTCCCCGAGTTCCCCATCACGCTCGAGGCGGCGCGCGAGTGCCTGCAGGACGTCCTCGACGTGCCCGGCCTGGTCGCCCTGATGCGCGACCTGTCGGCCCGCCGGGTCCGGCTGGTCGAGGTGGAGACCCAGCGCCCGTCGCCGTTCGCCCGGTCGCTGCTCTTCGGATACGTTGGCGCCTTCCTGTACNNCGGNGACGTCCCGCCTCGCCGAGCGGCGCGCCGCCGCCCTGGCNCTGGACACCACCCTGCTCGGNGAGNTNCTGGGCCGNGTGGAGNTGCGNGANCTGCTNGACCCNGNGGTGGTCATCGAGACCGAGCGACGCCTGCAGTGGCTCGACGGCAGCCGGACGATCCGCGACGCCGACGACGTCGCCGAGATGCTCCGCATCCTCGGGGATCTATCCACACAGGAGGCTGTCGCCCGGGGGGCCCGGCCCGAGTGGCTGGACGAGCTGGTGGCCGCCCGGCGGGCGCTGATCGTCCGCATCGCCGGCGAGGAGCGGTACATCGTCGTGGAGGACGCCGCCCGGATGCGCGACGGACTCGGGGTGGCCCTGCCGGTCGGGGTGGCCCAGGCGTTCCTGGAGCCNGTGGCCGACCCCGTGGGCGACCTGGTCGCCCGGTACGCCCGCACCCACGGCCCGTTCACCGCGGCCTCCTGCGCCGCCCGGTTCGGGCTCGGCGTGTTCGTGGTGGAGCAGGCGCTCAAGCAGCTGGCCGCCGCCGGCCGGGTCACGGCGGGCGAGTTCACCCCGCTCGAGGTTCCGGGCGCCCCCGGCGGCGGGGAGTGGTGCGACGTCGAGGTGCTGCGGCTGCTGCGCCGACGGTCGCTGGCCGCGCTGCGCAAGGAGATCGAGCCCGTACCTCCGTCGGTGCTCGCCGCCTTCCTCCCCCGCTGGCACAACATCGGCGGCCGGGCCGGCCAGGGGACCGAGGCGGTGGCCGCCGTCATCGACCAGCTTCAGGGCGCGCCAATCCCGGCCTCGGCCTGGGAGCGGCTCGTGCTGCCGGCCCGGGTGGCCGACTACACCCCCGCCTACCTCGACGAGCTGTGCGCCTCCGGCGAGGTGGTCTGGGCCGGGGCGGGCTCGATCCCGGGCGGCGACGGCTGGATCGTGCTCGCCTGGGCCGAGACGGCCCCGCTGCTGCTGCCTCCCCCCGACCCGAGCGTGGCAGCCGGACCGGTCCACGAGCGCCTGCTCACGCTGCTGGACGGGCCGCACGGGCTGTTCTTCCGGCAGCTCGCCGAGCACCTGGCCGACGTACCCGAGCCGGATCTGGTGGCGGCCCTGTGGGACCTGGTCTGGGCCGGCCTGGTCTCCAACGACACGCTCGCCCCGGTGCGGGCCCTGCTTGCCGGCGGCGGGGCGCACCGGCCCAAGTCCCCACCACCCCGCTCCCGGTACCGGGCGCCGAGCCGGGCCGGCCGGCTGGCCCGGACGTCGCTGGCGACCCTGCGCTCCGGTCCGCCGATGGTGGCCGGTCGCTGGTACCGGCTGCCCGAGCGGGACACCAACCCGACCCGCCGCGCCACCGCCCTGGCCGAGGCGCTGCTGGAGCGGCACGGCGTGCTCACCCGCGGGGCCGTGCTCGCCGAGGACCCACCGGGTGGTTTCGCCGCCGTTTATCCGGTGCTGGCCGCGCTGGAGGAGCGGGGCGCGGCCCGACGGGGGTACTTCGTCGAGGGCCTGGGCGCGGCCCAGTTCGCCGTGCCCGGGGCGGTCGACCGGCTGCGGGCCCTCGACGCCCCCGGAGCCGAGGGCGACCGGACGTACGGAACGACCCCCAGCCGGAAGGCGTCGGCCGTCGTGCTGGCGGCGACCGACCCGGCCAACCCGTACGGCGCGGCCCTGCCCTGGCCCGAGCGGGTCGTCGAGGCCGGGGAGCAGAGCCCGGGCCCGGGCGAGCCGACCCACGGGCACCGGCCGGGCCGCAAGGCCGGGGCACTGGTGGTGCTGGTCGGCGGCGAGCTGGTGCTCTACGTCGAGCGGGGCGGGCGCACGCTGCTGTCCTTTGCGGACGATCCGGAGCGGCTGGCCGCCGCGGCGTCGGCGCTGGCCGATGCGGTCCGGGCCGGGGCGCTGGGTCCGCTGTCGGTGGAGCGGGCCGACGGGGAGGCCATCCACTCCTCTCCCCTGCGCGACGCCCTGACCACCGCCGGCTTCCGGGCCACCCCCCGGGGCCTGCGCCTGCGGGCCTGAGTCCGACAGCGATCATCCTCTACGATGAAGGTCGATCCCAATGGAGGCCGGAGGTAGGGGCGTGGGCGTCGTCGCGAGGCGAATGCTAACCCTGGCGGTCCTCGAGTACATCAACTACTTCGTGGTGCAGCTCAGCCACGAGACGCGGGCCGACCTGCGTCGGCTGGTGCGCACCCGTCGCCTGCACCCGTCTCACCTGGCCATCGACCTGCGGCGCCACCGCTGACGCCGTCATGATCACGACCCGACGAACCGTACGGACGATCGAGCCGGGCACACGCGCGACGGTGCTTGCGCGTCGGCGGGGCGGTTGGGCAAGCTCTGCACATGGAGCCCATCGCCCGGTTGACTGCGGTGGTTCTCGACTGCCCCGACCCCCACAAGCTGGCCGCGTTCTATGGCGAGCTGACCGGGTGGATGGTGGAGTACGACGCCGCGCCGGAGTGGGTGACCCTGCGCTCGCCCACCGGACTGCGCTTGTGCTTCCAGATGGCCCCCGACCACGTGCCCCCGGTCTGGCCCGACCCGACCGCGCCCCAGCAGGCGCACCTCGACTTCTCCGTGCCCGACCTCGACGAGGCGGAGGAGCGGGTCCTCGCGCTCGGGGCCATCAAGCCCGACCACCAGCCGGGNGAGAGCTGGCGGGTCTTCGCCGACCCGGCCGGCCACCCGTTCTGCCTGTACGAGGAAGGCTGACCCTAAACCGTCGCCGGCTGGTAGCCGTCCGACCGACCGGTATCGGCCGGACGACCGATGGTCGATTAAATCGACGTTACGTGATTCATCAACCTTCAACAGCTCCTCGCTCACCGCCGCGACCGACCGTCCACTGTGGACTAGCGACCCGACGTGGGCTTGGTCACGTTAAGGCGTAACTCGGTGGGCGCTCCTTACTTCTGTTGCTACGGTCAACCTCCGTGACTGCTCCTGCACTGGCGCAGGCTGAGGCGTCGGCGGGAGTCTGGTGGCGCTCGCTGGCCCCCCTGAGCCTGGTGACCGTCCTCGTGGGACTGGCGGGCGCGTTCCTCATGCCGCTCCTCCCGGTCTTCCTGAACCAACAGGTCAAGGCGAGCCCGCTGCAAGCCTCGGTCTTCCTGTTCCTGTCCCCGGTGGCCGCGATCGTGGTGTCGAACGTGGTCGCCCGGATCTCGGACCGGCCCGGGGCCCGGCAATGGGTCATCTACGTGGCCGCCAGCAGTGGCGCCATCGGCTTCGCCCTCTACGCCGTGGTGCGGCACTACGCGATCCTGCTCGCGGTGTCGCTGACGCTCGTGGCGATGTCCACCGCGATCGTGCCGCAGGTCTACGCCCTCGGCCGCGAGGTCATACTGCGGGAGGCCCCGTCCCGGGTCACCATGGGGACGAACACGCTGCGCATGATGATGTCGCTGGCCTGGGCGGCCGGTGCGCCACTGGGCGCGTTCATCCTGGCGGCGATCGACTTCGATGGCCTCTTCGTCGCCACGGCGCTGATGTACCTGGTCGTCCTCGGGATCGTGGTGGCGCTGCGCGACACCCTGTTCCGGTCCCGCCAACCCGTCGCGCCCGCGCCGACGGTCGACGGCCTGCCCACGGCGGCCGGCGAGGTGGCGCCCATCGTGGTCGACGGCGGCCCGACCACCGATTCGGCCCCGACCCCGGCGGCGATGCCCTCGAAAGCGATGATCGCCGCTATCACGGTCGCCTTCGTGCTGCTGCAGGCGGTCACCGTGCTCACCGTGACCGCGATGCCGTTGTTCGTCAGCGTCGATCTGCGGGGCACCCTGGCCAGCGCCGGGTCCATCCTCGGCCTGTGCGCCGCCATCGAGATCCCGCTGATGCTGGCCTTCGGGATGCTGGCCGCCCGCTGGCCCCTGCACCGGCTGCTGGTGCTCGGCGGCCTGTGCGGGGTGGCGTACTGCCTGGCGGTCAGCCTCGCCGCCAGCGTCTGGCAGGTCGCGGCGGCCCAGGTCCCTGCACGCCTGCTTCGTGTGCTGCATCGGTGGACTGGGCATCACGTACTTCCAGGAACTGATCCCGTCGGCGCTGGGCCGGGCCACCACGCTGTTCACGAACACCGGGCGGCTCGCCGGCATGCTCTCCGGCCTGGCCTTCGGGCTGGTGCAGGTCCACGGCTACCGGCTGGCGTACGTCGGCTCGCTCGGCCTGGCTCTGACCGGAACCGCCGTGCTCGCCGCGGTCGCCCACGGCCGCCGTCGATCGCCTGCCCGCCGCCGGTGGCGCCGCCCGGCCCGACCGGGTCGCTGGCTCCACCTGACCCGACCGGGCCGGCGTCCCCAGCTCAGCCGACCGGGCCAGCGGCTGCGCTCCAACCGACCGGGGCGATGGCTTCGCTCCCACCGGCCGAGTCGGTGGCTTTGCCCGAACCGGACGGAGGCCGCCGACGCAGGTGCGGGACCGGCAACTCCCAGCGGGCCGGCTACTCCCACCGGAACAGGCGGGCGCTGAGCACCCGAGGCCGAGGGAGGAGTCCAACGCCTACATAGGACAGAAGCTGTTCCTCAGCGAGAGCGCGGTCGGCAAGCACATCGCCAGCATCTTCGCGAAACTGGATCTGCCGGTCTCCGACGACGACAACCGGCGGGTGCTGGCCGTCCTGGCCTACCTCAACCGGTCGTCCTGAACCGAGGCCAGTCCGAGCGTGTCGCGCAGCGCCCGCCGCCCGGCCGGGGTGACGCGGACCGCGCGACCGGTGCCGATCCGCTCGACCCAGCCACGGCGCAGGAGGGTGCGGCAGATCTCGGCCCCGACCACGCCGGCCAAATGCGTCCGCCGCTGGGTCCAGTCCAGGCAGGCCCGGATGAGCGGCCGACGTCCCGGCGCCAGGGCCTGCGGATCGATCCCGAGCCGATCGGTCAGGAAGGCCATGCCCTCGGGGGTGAGGGCCAGACCGGTGCGCTGGTCCACGAACCCCTGCTCGATCAGGGCATCGGCGATGGCCACCCCCAGCTGCCCGGCCAGGTGGTCGTAGCAGGTCCGAGCACGGATCAGGGCCTCGTGGGCGGTGACCGCCCGCAGGCTTCGCGCGGCCGGGCGCGGCGGGGTGATGCGGGCGGCCAGGTCCTCCACGAGCTGGGCCACCTCGGCGTCAGCGATCTGCAGATAGCGATGTCTGCCCTGGCGCCGTTCCCGGATCAGCCCGGCCTGACGCAGCCGGTTGAGGTGCTCGGTGGCAGTGGAGACAGCCACACCCGCGTGGGCGGCCAGCTCGGTGACGGTCCAGGCCCGCCCGTCGAGGAGCGCGAGCAGAAACGAAGCCCGGGTGGGGTCGGCCACGTGCCCGGCCAGCCGGGCCAGTTCGACCGCCCGCGGATCACCCATCGCCCCATCCTCGCACCGCGACGGTTCGGCCACCACCGAAGCATCCCGGCCCTACGGTCCACGGACATGACGCTGACCCTCACTCGCCACGCCGACGTGACCGCGCTCCTCGCCGACCCGCGCTTCGACGTGCCCACCGCTCCGCCGGCCTCGCACGGCCTCGCCTGGCTGCGTGGCGCCGTGTCCCGCTTCAGCCGCGGCGACCAGCACGCCCGCCGACGGAGTCTCGCAGCGGCGCTGCTGACGGCGTCGCCGGCCCAGCTTCGCGCCGAGGCGGCCGCCCGCGCCGCCGACCCCGACGCGACCCCGCGCGACGTCCCAGTGACGGTGCTGGCCGCAGCACTGGGTGCCCGGCGACCCGTGCACGAGCAGGTGGCCGTGGTGACGCCCGGCTACTTCGGGCGCGTCCAGACCGGACTGTCCGAGATGGACGCCGCGGTCGACGACCTCGTGACCGTCTTCGGCGGGGAACCGACCGAACGGGTGGCGGCGGCGATCGGCCTGCTCGTGCAGGCGCACGAAGCCACCAGTGAGCTCGTCACCCGAGCCCTGACCGTCCTGGGCCAGCCTCCGGCCGAGGCGCCCGCCTTCCAAGACCGCCCAGCGGCCACCCCGATCGAGGCCGTCCTGGCCGAGACCCTGCGTCACGACCCGCCCGTACCGGCCATGCGGCGCGAGTGCCTGGTCGACCACGACCATCCCTACCACGGCCCGATCGCCGCCGGAACGGTCGTGGTCCTGGACCTTGTCGCGGCCAACCGCGACCCGGACGTCTTCACCGATCCCGACCGGTTCGACCCGAGCCGGCCGAACCTCGACCAGGTGCTGACCTTCGGATCCGGCCCCCGCGCTTGCCCGGGCCGCAACCACGCGCTCGCCCTCGCGCTCGGCGCCATCGAGGGAGTGCTGCGCCGTGGATAGCCCGTTCGCCGCCCTCCACCGCCCCGGCCAGCCGTTCCTGCTCCCCAACGCCTGGGACGTCGTGTCGGCGGCCCTGCTCGCCGACGCCGGTTTCCCGGCCATCGGCACGACCAGCCTCGGGGTCGCCGCCAGCGCCGGCGTCCCCGATGCGGCCGGCGCCACCCGGCCCCAGACGCTCGCCCTCGCCCGACGCCTGGTCCACCTGCCCGCACTGATCACTGTGGACATCGAGGCCGGGTTCAGCGATGACCCGGGCCAGGTGGCGGAGCTGGTCGCCGAACTGCACGAGTACGGTGTCGTCGGCATCAATATCGAGGACGGCCGGGGCCAGGAGCTGGCGCCGGTGGACGTCCAGGCACGCCTCATCGCGACCGTACGGTCGGCCGTCCCGGGCGTCTTCATCAACGCGCGTACGGACGCGTACTGGCTGCACCGTCCCAATGCGCTGGCCGAGACCCTGACCCGNGTCGCGGCCTACCGGGACGCCGGCGCGCACGGCGTCTTCGTGCCCGGCGTCCGCGCCCCGGCCGAGATCGAGGCGGTGGTGCAGGCGATCGACCTGCCGGTCAACGTGCTCGCGGACCGGCCGTTGCCCGAACTCGCCGCGCTGGGTGTGGCCCGGGTCAGCTGCGGTTCGCTGCTCTACCGTCACGCGGTGCAGGCGGCCGCGGCCACCGCCCGTGGGCTGGCCGCCGGCCAGTCGCCGCCGGCCGGCGTCCCCAGCTATGCCGACGTCACCCACCTGCTCGACGGCTAGAAGGGTGGGTCGCCGAGTGGTTCGGGTGGCGGTGGTGGGGGTTCGGGGGGTGGGATAATTTTGCAGGTTTCGGTGCCTTGGTAGGCGAGGTCGCCGTTGACCCAGACGGTGTGGGGGTCTTCGCAGTGGCGGACGGGCCTTGCCATGGGGGCCAGGGTGTCGGCGGGTCCGGGTGGTGGGGTGCGGTGGTATCGGTGGCCGAGTGGGCTGGTCCAGGTG
>Ga0065720_1003735_pt1 | contig 23605 bp, 19 predicted proteins | sample Thericmetagenome_FD_59107 | JGI IMG/M metagenome (GOLD analysis project Ga0065720, IMG submission 59107) | Thermophilic microbial communities from the Joint Bioenergy Institute, California, USA of rice/straw/compost enrichment - eDNA_2 v2... | ecosystem: Engineered > Solid waste > Grass >... | reverse complement strand
ACCCCGTTGCCGCCCGGGATGATGGCCTGCTTGTGCGCGTCGTCCAGCATCAGCGAGCGGTCCTTGTAACCGAGGATGAACTCGTCGAAGCCCGGCAGGGCGAGCAGGTGCGCCCGCCGGCGGCGCGGCGGTGGGGTGTACGACTCGACCAGGGCGCGCTCGGCGACCATGGGCACGTCGTCGACCAGCACCTCCACCAGGGCGTCGCCGGCGGCCGCCACGCCGCGCCGGCACTGGGTGATCGGTAGCCCGGTCCACCCGGCGAAGTCGGCGACCGGCACCGGACCGTGGCTGCGGAAGTAGCGCAGCGCGATCGTGGCGAGCGCCTCCTCCGGGTCGGGCCGGTGCGGGTCGGGCACCCACTCGTCGAGAAGCGTGAATGCCTGCTCGGTGCCGATGTTCGGGGCGAAGCAGGTCACGCCGAGCTGGCTCGCGTACCACAGCAGGTGGTAGCCGAGCTGCCCGGAGACGTCGAGCCCGCGCTCGGTCAGCGCGGCCAGACACTCGGCCCGGGTCAGCCGCTTACCGCCGCGCAGCACCTCGGCGAAGATCTCGACCGCCCGGTTGGCCGTCTCGTCGCTGAGCCCGAGCATCTCCCGGCGCTTGGCCGCCCCGGCCAGCGCGCGGCGGCCCATGAGCTCGAGCATCCAGTGCGCGTCCCGCGGCGGCACGTAGTGGACGGTGCCGCGCATCGGCCAGGTACGCAGGGCCTCCCGGCGCTCGACGGCCGCCTCCACGTCGGCCGCCGTCAGGCCCGGCAACCGCACGCCGAACGACCAGGCCGCGCTGGCGTTGTCCTGCGCCTGCATCGCGCCGAGCCAGGTCACCACGCCGGCCACGTCCTTGGGCGCGGGGTCGCCCGGGTAGTCGTCGGGCCGGGGGGCGAGCAGCAGGCTCATCAGGCGCAGGGCCACCGCGTCCGACCCAGCGAGGTGGTGCGAACGAGAGAGGGGCACGGGCCCAGGCTAGGACCCACCCCCGACAAAACTCTCTGGTGCCCGGTTGCCCTCCGGGACTCTCTGGTGTCCGGTTGCCCTCGCGGCGCTCGGGGCGTTGCCTGCCCCATGCGGCGGGGGAGGCTGCGGCAGGATGTCGGCGTGAGACGGGCGCTGCGCATNCTGGCCGGCATCGCCGGGCCGGGGCCGAGCGAGTCGGCCCTGCGCCGGGCGGTGGCGGGCCGAGTGGTCGTGGTGACCGGGGCGTCGGAGGGCATCGGGGCCGCGACCGCGGTCCGCCTGGGGGCCGCCGGGGCGCGGGTCGTGCTCGTGGCCCGGACCGCGGCCCGCCTGGCCGAGGTGCGGCAGCGGATCGTCGACGCCGGCGGCACGGCGACCACCCATCCCTGTGATTTGTCCGACCCGACGGCGGCCGCCGCGCTCGCCGCCGAGCTGCTGCAGACGTACGGTCGCATCGACGTCGTGGTCTCCAACGCCGGTCACAGCATCAACCGGTCCGTGGCCGCCACCGCCGGCCGGTTCCACGACATCACGCGTACCGCCGGCATCAACTACCTCGGCCCCGTGGCCCTGCTGCTCGGCCTGCTGCCGGCGATGCGGGCCGCCGGGCGGGGGCACATCGTCAACGTCTCCACGGCGAGCCTGGCCGGGTTCCCGCCCGGGTGGTCGGCCTACCTCGCCTCCAAGGGCGCGTTCGACATCTGGCTGCGCTCGGCCGCGCCCGAGCTGCGCCGGGACGGCGTCACGGTCACCACTATCTACTTCGGAATGGTCCGGACCCGGATGAGCGCGCCGACCCTGGCCCGGTGGCCCGTGCCGGCGGCGACCCCGGAGGAGGCCGCGGCGATGGTCTGTCGGGCGATCACCCGGCGGCCCCGCACGATCTGGCCGTGGTGGGCCCGCCTGGGCCAGCCGCTCGCGGTCACGTTCCCGTCCCTGCTCGAGCGGTGCTACGCCGGGTTCCTGGCGGCCGCCCGGTCGCTGTTCGTTCCCTACGCGCTGCACCGGGCCGGGCTGCTGCGGCCCCGGGTGCTGGCGCGGGCCGGGCGGGCCGCCTGGCGCTACGGCGGCACGCTCGCCGCCGCGGTGGCCGCGGGCCCGGGCACCGGGGTGGCGCTCGTCGACCGGCACGGTCCACTCTCGACTCAAGGGCTGCGGGAACAGGCCGACCAGTGGGCGGCGAGCCTGGCCCCGCTCGTCGACATCGGCCGGGTCGGGCTCGCCTGCGGGCCCGGGCGGGAGTTCGTGCTCGCCGTCGTGGCGCTGGGCCGGCTCGGGGTCGACACCGTGCTGGTGCCGCCCGACACCCCGCCGAGCCGGCTGCCGGAGTTGCTCGCCGCCCACGACCTGCGGGTGATCGTCCACGATGGACGCTACGACGAGGTCACCGGCCGGTTCGGCCACCCGGACGGCGGGGCGGTGCCGGGCTGGCGCCTGCCGGTCGACGACCCCGACCGCGGCCCGCTGGTTCCGGCGACGGTGGCGGATCGGCGACGGCGCCCGGGCCGGCTCACCGTGCTCACCTCCGGCACCACCGGGATCCCGAAGGCGGTCACCCGTACGCTCCCGGCCCGGACCCTGCTCGGTACGGTCGCCACCCACCTGGAGGTGCTGCCCCTGCGGCCCGGGCGGCCCTTCGTGCTCGCCGCGCCGCCCCACCACGGCTTCGGGCTGTCGTACCTGGCCGCCGGGCTGGCGATCGGCGCACCGGTGGTGCTCGCGGCCGGCCTGGACGCGGCCGCGACCCTCGACCTGGCGGCCGAGCACGACGCCGAGCTGCTCGTGGCGCTGCCGGTTCAGTTGCACCGCATCGTCGCCGAGCAGCGGCAGCGGTCGACCCCGTCGGGGTTGCGGGCGATCGTGAGCGGGGCCGCGCCGCTGTCGGCCGACCTGCACGCCGAGCTCGTACAGCAATTTGGAAATATTGTGTTCAATCTGTACGGGACCACTGAGGCGGGCTGGTCCGCGATCGCCACCCCGGCCGACCTCGCGGCCGCGCCAGGGACGGTGGGCCGGGCCCCGCACGGCGTGCGGTTGCGCATCCGCGACGCCGAGGGCCGGTTGCTGCCGCCGGGCACCGTCGGCCAGGTGCACGTGAGCGGATGGTCGCCGGGCGGACGCGAGGTGGCCACCGGCGACCTCGGACACCTGGACGCGCTCGGGCGCCTGTTCCTGCACGGCCGCGTCGACAGCATGATCGTGTCGGGCGGGGTCAACGTCTACCCGGAGGTGGTCGCGGCCGCGCTGGCCGAGCACCCGGAGGTCGCCGAGGTACGGGTCCAACCGGTGGACGACCCCGAGTACGGGCAGCGGCTCGCCGTCATCGTCCGTCCCCGCCCGGGCGCCGAGCTCACCGTGGACGGCCTGCGCGCCTGGCAGCGGACCCACCTGCCGCCCGCCCAACGGGCGCGCGACATCACCGTGGTCGACCGCCTCGACCCCTGACTCCGTTCGGCCGGGCGCCGGCCTACCGGTGTGTCCGTGACCACCTCGACGGTCCCCTGCCGGCCAGGTGTCCGAAGGCGGGGGTGATCATGCCCGGATGCGTGTTGCGATCCGGGCGGTGGCCGGAGTCTTCGCTTTGCTGTGGGCCCTGCCCGGCTTCGGGCTCGTCGACCTGGCGGTGACCGTCGACCCGAGCGCCCTGTGGTTACCGGTGGCCATCCTCGACGGCGGCTGGGGTCTGTTGGTCACCGGGTTCATCGTGGCCGGGCTGGTCCTCGTCGCGCTCCAGCCGGCGTGGGCGGTCGAGATCGCAGCCCAGCTCGCCGGCGTCGCCGCGCTGATCGCGGTCTCGGCGGTCATCACCGGCGAGTACACCGTGTGGTGGATGCTGCTCGCGCTCATCGTGCCCGCGGGCGCGCTCGCGGGCCTGGCCGCGCTCGGTCGGCGGCGGGCCACCCTGCGGCCCCGGCCGGCGCCGGACCGGTCGTGGGCGCGGTGGGCGTACGCCGGACTCGCCGCGCTCGGCGCGGTGCCCTGGCTCGCCTACGCCGTCGACATGTACCGGGCCACCCGGGAGGGTCGGCCGCCGGAGGAGATCACCAACAACGTCAACCACTGGGCGATCCAGGGAGCCCTCGCCGTGGCGCTGGTCGGCTTCACCGTGCTGGCCGCCGCCCGGCCGACGCTGCGCCGGTTCAACGCGGTCCGGGTCGGAGTGTGCGCGGCCTACCTCGGCGTCTGCTCGCTGCGTTTCCCCGAGGCGGCCGCCGGCCTGTCGCCCACGTGGGCCGCGCTCGCCATCGCCTGGGGCGTCGCCCTGCTGGCCGTGGCCGCCGTGCCCGGCCGGCCCGCCGAACACCAGGCCGGACCGCTCGGCTGACCGCGTCGGGCCGTGACCGGGACCGGCCGGCTCACGGCGGTCGCCCGGCGTTACGCGGGGGGCTGGACGAGCTGGTTGGCGCTGCGCAGCACATCGGGGGCGAGCAGGCGATCCGGGTCGAGCGGGGCCGGGCAGCGCACGGTCCACGTCACGGTCTCACCCGGCAGCAGGGTGGCCAGCATGCCGTCGACGACCGCGTCGGGATGAACCCGATCGGCCAGCAGCGCCAGGTCCCGCACCAGCGTCTGCGCGGTCACCGTCACCTGCGCCCCGCCCTCGACCGACGTCACGGTCGCCGAGAGCTGCGGCGGGGGCAGGGCCGAGTCGCGGTCCTCGGCGAAGAACCAGAGCCCGCGCTGCTCACCGAGCTCGGCCAGCAGCAGCTCCGCGCCGGGATCGCCGGGGCTGGCCAGCAAGCGCGGCACCTCGACCCGCCCGGTCGCCCGCGCCGCCACCGACACCTCGATCTCCGCCTTGGCCAGCACCTCGCCGTCGTACGAGCGCCGGGACACCGCCAGCGGGCCCGACCACGGGTGCGGCGTGTCGTTGACGAGCGCCACCACGAGACCGGCGTCGGACGGCTGGACGGTCACGAGCCGGTCGGCGTAGGCGTGGCGCAGCGCGTAGAAGGCGGGCTTGCACCGGCCGTCACCGTCCACCATGGACCAGGACACGACCGGCCAGCAGTCGTTGAGCTGCCACAGGATGGTGCCGGTGCACACCGGATGCAGGGACCGGAACCACTCGACGCCGGTGCGGACGGCCCGGGCCTGGTTGAGCGACATGGCCCAGTGCCAGTCCACCATGGACTGGGGCACCCTCAGGTGCGGCACCAACCCCCGGGTCAGCTTGGCATCCCCGTCGATGGCCTTCTGGTGGACGAGCAGGCCGGGCGACTCCGGCGTGAGCGGATCGTCGCTGACCGCCCGGCGCAGGGTCGACCAGGTCGGCGGGCCCTGCCACCCGAACTCGGCCACGAAGCGGGGCCGGTAGGAGCGGTAGGCGGTGTAGTCGAGCTGGTTCCAGACATCCCAGATGTGCACGGTGCCGTGGGCCGGATCGTTGGGGTGCCGGCTCGGGTCCGGGGAGCACGGGCTGCCGGGGGTGTACGGTCGGCCCGGGTCGAGCTGGGCGACGAGCCTCGGCAGCAGGTCGTAGTAGTAGGCGTGGCCCCAGGTGCGGCCGTCCAGGCGCTCCCGCCAGCCCCAGTCCGCCATACCCCACAGGTTCTCGTTGTTGCCGTTCCACAGCACCAGACTGGGGTGGGGCATGAGCCGGGTGATGTTGTCGGTCGCCTCGGCCACGATCTCGGAGCGCAGCGGCTCCTCCTCGGCGTAGGTCGCGCAGCAGAAGGCGAAGTCCTGCCAGACGAGGACGCCGCGCTCGTCGCAAAGGCGGTAGAACTCGTCGTCCTCGTAGATGCCGCCGCCCCACACGCGGATCAGGTTGACCCCGGCCGCGACCGCCTGGTCGATCCGCTCGCCGTAGCGGGACCGGTGGGGGAACACGTCGTCGGGGATCCAGTTGACGCCCTTCACGGTGATCGGCTCGTCGTTGACGACGAAGGTGAATCCGGTGCCCGCCTCGTCGCTGGTCTGGTCCAGGCGCACCGAACGGAAACCCACTCGGCCGTGCCACTCGTCGAGCACCTCATCGGCGCCGGCGGCCCGCAGCCGTACGGTCACGTCGTAGAGCGCCTGCTCGCCCCAGCCGCGCGGCCACCACCGGCGTATCTCCGGAATGCGCAGCTCGACCGCGCCGCCGTCGGCCTCGACGGTGGCCGTACGGCGGACTCCGCCGGCCTCGACCTGCAGCACGAGGTCGCCGCCGTCGCCGGCCCGCTCGACGGCCACGTGCGTCACCACCACCCCGGCGTCACCCTCCACAGTGGCCACCGGCCGGACCGCGGCGAGCCGGGCCGTGCGCCAGGCGTGCAGGCGGACCGGGCGCCAGATACCGGCGCCCACGAGGTCGGGGCCCCAGTCCCAGCCGAAGCTGTAGGCCGCCTTGCGGATCGCGTTGTACGGGTGGTGGATCACGTGCGGGCGGGCGCCCAGGGTCAGGCTCATGGCGTCGGCGTACCGGATCGCCGACGAGAAGGTCACCGCCAGCCGGTTCGCCCCCGGCCGCAGCCGGTCGCCCACGTCGATGCGGTACGTGCGGTACATGTTGGCCGTCGTCGCCACCGGCTCGCCGTTCAGCTCGACCCGGGCGACGGTGTCCAGGCCCTCGAAGACGAGCTGTACCCGGTCATGGTCGCCGGGCGACCAGTCGATGACCGTCTCGTAGCACCAGTCGGCCAGCCCGATCCAGGCGAGGCGACGCTCGTTGTCGTCCAGGTAGGGGTCCGGGATCAGGCCGGCGGCGAGCAGGTCGGTGTGCACCGAGCCGGGCACGGTGGCGGGAATCGGGCCGGCCGCCACGATCTCGTCCGGCACCGGGCCACCGGCGGGGCGGAGGGTCCAACCGTCATGCAGGTTCACAGTGTTCATCTGATCGATCCACTCGTCAGGCCGTAGAACCGTTGCCGCGCAAGGAACGCGAGGAGGATGGGGATGATCACGATGATGGCGCCGGCGAGATGAGCTCCCAGTGGGTGCCGAACGGCCCCGTGAAGCGGCGGACCGCCGCGGAGATCACCGACTGCCGGTGCGTTGGGTGAGGACGAGGATCTCGCCCTCGCTGGCGTTCGGGTCGCTGGAGGTTTCGTCGGAGGAGCAGGCGGTCAGGCCGAACGCGGCCACGAGCGCGCTCGCCGGCGCGCCCGCCACGACCCGGTCGCCGCGGCCGAGCGTGAGACATGCAAACGTATAAACGCTATGACCGGATGCTCCTCTCACTGCGATCTCCTGGGCTGTGCGGACGAGGGGTGACCCGGTGCGGTGGTCGTGTTGTCGCGCCCGGTGAGGTGGCCCGCCGGGTGGCTGTGGCGATATCCGGACGCGGTCGGGGGGGCGATTGCTGAACCGGATAAGCAGGTACAACCATACGGCTGCTCAGGAGAGTGTGTCAATGGCCGGCGATTCTGATTAACCGGTTAGTCCGGGTGGTTCCCGCCGGCCGGACGCCTGGTTGCTCATTAGGATGGTCCAGCATGGCGGCGGAGAGCACCGGTGAAGGGCGCGGGAAGCACCGACGCGCGACGGCTCGCCGGCCGACCATCTCCGACGTCGCCCGGCGGGCCGGCGTCTCCAAGGTGGCCGTGTCGTACGCGCTCAACGGTCAGCCGGGCGTCTCGGACGCCACCCGCCGCCGCATTCTCGCGATCGCCGAGGAGATCGGGTTCAGCCCGTCCCGCGCCGCCCGGGTCCTCTCCGGCGCCGCTGCCGCGGGCGCGATCGGCCTGGTGCTGAGCCGACCCGCGCGCACGCTCGGCATCGAGCCGTTCTTCATGGAGCTGATCAGCGGCGTCGAGGCGACCCTGTCGGCGCGGTCGTACGGTCTCACGCTGCAGATGACCACCGGACCCGCCGACGAGGCGGTGGTCTACCGGCGCTGGTGGGGGGAGCGGCGCGTCGATGGTGTGCTGATCTGCGATCTGCGGGTGGACGACCCGCGGATCGCCGAGATCGAGAAGCTGAACCTGCCGGCCGTGGTGATCGGCGGCCCCGGCCACACCGGCAGCCTGGCCAGCATCTGGTCCGACGACGCGGCGGCTGTGGTCGAGACGATCGAATATCTGTATGCACTGGGACACCGGGTGATCGCCCGGGTCGGTGGGGTGCCGGAGTTCCTGCACACCCGCATCCGGGCCGACGCGTTCGCGCAGGTCTGCGCCCGGCTCGGTATCACCGACGCGACCTCGGTCGACTCGGACTACTCCGGCGAGGAGGGGGCCCGCATCACCCGTCGCCTGCTCAGCTCCCGCAACCGCCCGACCGCGATCATCTACGACAACGACGTGATGGCGATCGCCGGTCTCGGCGTGGCGCAGGAGATGGGCCTGCGTGTGCCGGCCGACCTGTCCCTGGTCGCCTGGGACGACTCGGTGCTGTGCCGGCTCGTGCACCCCGCGCTGACCGCGCTGCAGCGCGACATCCCGGCCTGCGGGGCGCGGGCGGCCAGCATGCTGCTCGACATCATCGACGGCCATCCCCCCACCGTGGTGCAGGACGCCACCGCCCGGCTCGCGCCGCGCAGCAGCACCGCGCGGGCGCCTCAGTGACGACCGCGCTGCTCTTGCGTAGGAAGGACGCCCTGTTGACGTTCAGCGCCCAGGAAGGACGCCTTCCTGACACCCGGGTGCAGGAAGGACGCCCTCTTGACGCCTAGCGTCCAGGAAGGCGTCCTTCCTGACACTCAGCGGGCGGCGCGGGCCTGACACTCAGCGGGCGGCGCGGGGCGGCGCTGTACTGGCGCGGATGACCAGGCGGGTGGGGATGAGCGTGGTCCCGGCCGGGGCGCGCCCGACCTCACCGGCGGCGATCTGGTCGAGCACCGCCTGGACGCAGACCCGGCCCACCTCGGCGAAGTCCTGGTGCACCGTGGTCAGCGGTGGAATGAACGAGGCGGCGTCATCGATGTCGTCGAAGCCGACGACACTGACGTCGGACGGGACCGCGCGGCCGCGCTCGTGCAGGGCCCGCAGCACGCCCAGCGCCATCTGGTCGTTGGCCACGAAGACCGCGGTGCAGTCCGGCTCCTCGGCGAGCCGCCGGCCGGCCCGGTAGCCGGACTCGGCCGACCAGTCGCCCCGCAGCACGGCCGGCACGGGGGCGCCGGCAGCGGCCAGCGTGTCGCGCCAGGCCTGCTCTCGCCGGCCGGCCGCGTACGACTCCGTCGGCCCGGCGACGTGCCACACCGTCCGGTGGCCGAGGTCGAGCAGGTGCCGGACCGCCTGGCGGGCGCCGTCGGCCTGGTCGGTGTCGACGACCGTGTACCGGTCGCCGGCGTCGGAGTCGACCACGACGACGTGCACGTTCGGCGGCAGGCTCACGGTCGCCGTGTCCAGCAGGTGCACCTCCATGATCACGATGACCCCGTCGACCGCGAGCTCCCCGAGGCGCGTGAAGGCGCCCCGGACGCTGTCCTGGGTGGGTACGGCCACCGGGATCAGGGTGATCGCGTACCCCGCGCGGGCGGCATGGGTGGCGATCGCGTCGAGCGTGCGGGCGTTGCCGGTCGAGGACAGGGTGAACAGGATGACGCCCAGCGTGCGGAACGAGCCCCGCTTGAGCGCCCGGGCCGCGGCGTTGGGACGGTAGCCGAGCTGGCGCATCGCCGCGAGCACCTGCTCCCGGGTGGCGGGGACGACGCCCGGGTGGCCCGTGGAGACCCGCGACACGGTCTGGGCCGACACCCCGGCGAGCCGGGCCACGTCGGCCATCGACACGCGCCTCGGCCGGGACGTCCGCCCCGGATCCCCGGCTCGCCTGCCCATGCGTCGTGCTCCCCGCTCCTCGCCGCTCAGCGCCCGAGTCCATGATCGCCATGAGGCGCTCGTGCACCCGACCGTGTACGACCGCCTCACCCCGATCACGGCGGCTGACCACGGTGAGGCACCCGTGGGCCTGGACGCTCACCATCGCCTCACGGTGATCATGACGAGACGTGGGTCCGGCTTGACGCCCCTGGCCCCGGGGGGAAGACTAGTCGCCCGATGTTTACGTAAACATTGCCTCGGCTGGGCGGCGGCGCGGTCACCCGGCACCCGAGCTCGGTCACCGGCACCCGGGCTCGGCCGCTCGGGCTTGGTCACCCGGGCTTGGTCACCCGGGCTTGGTCACTCGGGCTCGGCCGCTCGGGCTTGGTCACTCGGGCTCGGTCGCTCGGGCTCGGTCACCGGCACCGGGGCCCGGACGCCCGCCCGGGGCACGATCGGCGCTGTCCTGCGCGAGGAGGGGCACGCCGGGCAGGAGTACCGCGTGACGCAGCGTCCACAGTGGCCGTTGGGCCACCACGACCGGCTGGGCTTCGGCGCCGACTACAACCCCGAGCAGTGGCCCCGCGAGGTGTGGGACGAGGACATCCGGCTCATGCGCGAGGCCGGGGTGACGATTGTCTCGGTCGGCATCTTCTCGTGGGCGCACCTGGAACCGGCCGAGGAGCAGTGGGACTTCGCCTGGCTGGACGAGGTGATGGACCGGCTGCACGCCGCGGGCATCGCGGTCGACCTGGCCACCGCCACCGCCTCGCCGCCACCGTGGCTGACCGCCAAGCACCCGGAGATCCTGCCCGTCAACGAGCGGGGCGAGACCCTCTGGCCGGGCGGCCGGCAGCACTGGCGCCCCACCTCGCCGATTTTCCGCACGTACGCCCTGCGGCTGGTCGAGAAGCTGGCCACGCGGTACGCGACCCATCCGGCGCTGGCGGCCTGGCACATCTCCAACGAGCTCGGCTGCCACAACGCGTACGACTACTCCGAGGACGCGGCGGCCGCGTTCCGCGCCTGGTTGCAGGCCCGCTACGGGACGCTCGACGAGCTCAACGCGGCGTGGGGCACGGCGTTCTGGTCGCAGCGCTACAGCGACTGGTCCCAGATCCTGCCGCCGCGCCTGGCCGCCACCTTCCCGAACCCGACCCAGCAACTGGACTTCAAACGGTTCTCCAGCGACGCCCTGCGCGAGTACCTGCGGGCCGAGCGGGACGTGCTGCGCACCCACACCCCCCACGTGCCGGTCACCACGAACTTCATGGTGATGCTCGGGAACCCGTGGCCGATGGACTACGCCGCTGCGGCGTCCGATGTGGACTTCGTCGCCAACGACCATTACCTACGCCCCGGCCCGCAGGCGCGCGACGAGCTGTCGTTCTCGGCCAACCTCACGGCCGGGATCGCCGGGAACCGTCCGTGGTTCCTCATGGAGCACTCCACCAGCGCGGTGAACTGGCAGCCCATCAACACCCCGAAGCTGCCCGGCGAGCTGGCCCGGGACTCGCTGACCCACCTGGCGCACGGCGCGGACGCGATCTGCTTCTTCCAGTGGCGGCAGTCGAAGGCCGGAGCGGAGAAGTACCACTCGGCGATGGTGCCGCAGGCCGGCGAGGACAGCGACATATTCCGTTCTGTCGTAGCGCTCGGCGCCACCCTGCGAACGCTGGCCCCCGTCGTCGGCACCCGGCGCGAACGGGCCCGGGTGGCGATTCTCGTCGACCTGGACTCGTGGCGGGCGGTGCAGGCCGACTCGCACCCGAGCGACCGGGTGCGCTACGCCCAGGAGGCGCTGGACTGGTACACGGCCCTGCTCGACCTCGGGATCGGGGCCGACGCGGTGCCGGTGGCGGCGCTCTTCGACGGGCGCGCCACACTCGACGGCTACGCCCTGGTGGTGGCGCCGATCCTGCACCTGGTCGACGCCCGCACCCGCGACGCGCTCATCTCCTATGTGGACGGCGGTGGCCACCTCGTGGCCACGTACCTGTCCGGCATCGTGACCGAGCACGACCACTTCTGGCCGGGCGACTTCCCGGGGGCGTTGCGCGACCTGCTGGGCGTGCGGGTGCAGGAGTTCGCCCCGCTGCGGGACGGTGAGTCGGTCACGCTGGAGAGCGCATTCGGCCCGCTGACCGGGACACTGTGGACGGACAAGCTGGACGTGATCGACGCCGATGTCCTGGCCCGCTACGCCTCGGGGTGGCTGGCCGGCCGGGCCGCCGTCACCCGCCGGGCTCACGGGACGGGGACGGCCACCTATGTCTCCACCCGCCTGGGCCCGGCCGGGCTGCGCCCGGTGCTGACCGAGCTGTGCGGCCGGGCGGGCGTGGTCAGCCCGCTACCGGCGGCGGCGCGGGGTCGGGTGGAACTGGTCGTACGCTCCGGCCCGTCGGGTCGCTTCCTGTTCCTCATCAACCGGGGCGACGAGGAGGTGGCCATCGAGGATCTGGCGGCGGTGGCGGGCGGTCCCGTGGAGATCATCGACGCCCCGGCGCTGGCGGGGAGCAGCGACGGCGCCAGCGGGCTCCGCCTCGGCCCGCGCGGGGTGGCCGTCGCTCGTCAGCCGACGACGGTTTCCTCCTGACGCCGCTCCGGACCGCGGTCCGCATGGCGCTCTCGGCCGTACGTCGGGCGCCGCTGGCCGCTCGGCCGTGTACTCTCCGGGCCGGGGCGGAACGCCCGTCCCGGGCCCGCGTAACATCACCCGACCCGGCCGGCGCGGTATCGCCCCGACCGGGGCCAACGTGACGAAGGAGGAAGCGGACCCATGTGCCGACCTGTTCCCTGCGAGATCTGCGGCAAGACCACCTGGGCCGGGTGTGGCGACCACATCGACGAGGTCCGCGAGCAGGTGCCGCCCCAGGACTGGTGCCCGGGCCACGAGAGCCAGCCCTCGCGTCAGTTCGTCGGCCGCTGACGCTGACTGATCGGGCCGCATGCGGCGTCAGGAAGGACGCCTTCCTGGGCACCAGGCGTCAGGAAGGACGCCCTCCTGGGCACCAGGCGTCAAGAGGGCGTCCTTCCTGACAACACAGAGCGGGCCTGACAACACAGAGCGGGCCTGACACCAAAGAGCGGGCCTCACGAACAGGACCGTGCTGGTGGCGTCACTCCCCGCCGTTGTGGTGCGAGAAGAGGATCTCGGCCAGTTCGTGGGCCTCCTGCTCGGTGAGGCGCACGGTGGTCTGAACCGTGTCGGAGTCGTGCACGGAGTAGACGAGCAGTTCCCGCTGCCCGTCGGCGTGAAGGATCACGCCGANCCANCTCCCNGCCTGGGTGGCGAACCGGNNGCGAGTGCCGACGCCTGGGAGGGGGACGCGCTCAATACGCATGACGAACTCCTTATCGGATAGACACCTTTGTCGGACCGGTCAACCGAGAGCGAAGTACCGCAGCCACACATAGAGCCAGGCGACGACGGTCGTCACGACCGTCGTAATCGCGCCGTACCTGGTGAACTGCCCGAAGCTGATCGGCTCACCCTCCCGGGCGGCGATGCCGAGCACCACGACGTTGGCGCTCGCGGCGATGGCGGTGCCGTTGCCGGACAGGTCACAGCCGAGCGCGAACGCCCACCACAGCGCCTGGCTGACCGCCGGGTCGGTGGGCTGGGCGGCCAGGCCCTCCACGATCGGGGCCATGGTCGCCGCGTAGGGAATGTTGTCCACAACGGCACCAACGAACGCCGAGCCGAACAGCAGGCCACTGGCCGCGGCGAGGTAGTTGTCGCCGACCGTCCGGATCGCCCACTCGCCGACGACCTCGATGATGCCGGTGTTCACGAGCGCGCCGACCATGACGAACAGCCCCATGAAGAAGACGAGGGTCGGCCACTCGACTTCTTTCAGGTAGCCGTTGGTCCAGTCCCGGGAGACCACCACGATGGCCCCGGCACCGAGCAGGGCGATGATCGCCGGGCTGAGGTCCAGCACGGTGTGCAGCGTGAACAGGACCATCACCAGCCCGAGCACGATCAGGCAGCGCACGAGCTTGCGCATGTCGGTGATCGAGGCCCGCGGATCCATGGCCATGACCAGCTCGACCTTCTCCGGGTGGTACACGAAGGACTTCCGGAACAGGAACCGGGCCATGAGCACGAACAGACCGAACAGCACGACCACGATGGGCGTCATGTGAATCAGGAAGTCGTTGAACGACAGCCCGGCCCGGCTGGCGATGATGATGTTCGGCGGGTCACCGATGAGCGTGGCGGCGCCGCCGATGTTCGAGGCCAGCACCTCCGCGATCAGGTACGGCACCGGGGAGATCGCCAACCGGCGGCAGACGGCGATCGTGACCGGCGCCACGAGCATGACCGTGGTCACGTTGTCGAGGAAGGGCGAGGCGATCGCCGTGATGGCCATGAGGAAGATCAGCAGGCGGTAGGGCCGGCCCTTCGACCGTTGCGCCGCCCACACACCGAGGAACTCGAAGACTCCGGTGTGCTTGATGACCCCGACGATGATCATCATTCCCAACAGCAGGAAGATGACCTCCCAGTCGATGCCGACGTGGTGGGAGTAGAAGATGTCCTCGCCGGGGACCAGACCGAGCACCACCATCGCCGCCGCCCCGGCCAGGGCCACCGCGGTGCGGTGCACCTTCTCGGTGGCGATGAGGATGAAGGCGACGGCGAAGATGGCCAGCGAGAGAATGGCCGGCCAGCTCACGGGCGGACCCCCGGCGGTCCGTGCCGCTCGCGGCCGCGTACCGTGTGGCGCGCGGTGCGACTGGTGAGGATCGCCGTACGGTCAGTGCGTGAAGGCACGCGCGAGCACGCCCGCGCGCGTCGGACGAGGTAACTCAACATATTGAGCCTGTTCCCTTCGGGGGAGTCATCCGCCCCGATCCGGAGGGGCGTAGGTTCATGATCACCGCGTAGAGTGGGTGGTGCCCATTGGGCGCGACACCCAACTACGTGGGTGGCGGACCCTCGTTCTGGGGTGTGACCCGCCCCTGCTTTGGGTGTCACCACCCATGGACGGGCCGATGGAGGCGTCGCAGGCTTGATCCGACAGCAGGGAGGGATTCGGACGTCGTGACGCTGTTCTGGCGGATCTTCCTGATCAACGCGGCGATCCTGACCAGCGCGACCGTGCTCCTTGTGCTGGGCCCGATCACCGTCTCGACGCCGGTTGTGCTCACCGAGGTCGTGATCCTCATCGCCGGTCTGACGGTTCTGCTCGGGGCGAACGCGATTCTCCTGCGGGTCGGATTGGCCCCGATCCAGCGGCTGTCGAAGGCGATGGCGACCATCGACCTGTCATCGCCGACGCCGCTGCCGATGCTTCCGGGCGACGGTGGCATCGCCCCATTAATCCAGGCATTCAACTCGATGCAGGAGCGCCTGCGGGCGGAGCGGGCCCAGCGCAACGCGTACATGCTCGCCGCCCAGGAAGCGGAGCGGCGGCGGATCGCGCAGGAGCTGCACGACGAGGTGGGGCAGACGCTCACCGCGGTGCTGCTGGAGATCAAGGGCGTGGCCGACCGGTTGCCGGAGCACGCGCGCCAGGAGTTGCGGGAGGTCCTGGAGACGACCCGCACCAGCCTGGACGAGATCCGCCGCATCGCCCGGCGACTGCGGCCCGGCCAGCTCGAGGAGCGCGGGCTGTGCAGCGCGGTCAAGGCCCTGGTCGAGGAGGTCCCGCCCCGGGCCGGGCTGACCGTGAAGGCGTTGGTCGATCCCAACCTGCCCGACCTCAGCCACGACGCCGAGCTCGTGATCTACCGCGTCGCGCAGGAGAGCCTGACCAACACGGTGCGCCACGCCGGGGCGAGCAAGGCGGTGGTGTCGTTGCGCCGTACGCCCCAGGGCGTGACGCTGCGCGTGACCGACGACGGCGTGGGCCTGGCCGACTCCGTGGAGGGGGCGGGCATCCGCGGCATGCGGGAGCGGGCTCTGCTCATCGGNGCCGATTTCTCGATCTCCAGCGGTGAGAACGGCGGCACCGAGGTGCGTCTGGACGTGCCCTACCCGGCGGCGCTGGTGGGGGTGCGATGACCATGACTCCTGACAGCCGCGGGGCGGCGACCGCCGAGAACCGCCCGGCCACGATCCTGCTCGGCGACGACCACGCCCTCGTGCGTCGGGGTCTTCGCCTGATCCTCGACAACGAGCCGGACCTGACCGTCGTGGCCGAGGCCGGCGACGGGGCCGAGGCCATCGAGCAGGCGAAGATCCACCAGCCGGACATCGCCATCCTCGACATCGCCATGCCCCGCCTGACGGGCCTGCAGGCGGCCCGCGAGATCAGCCGCGTCTCGCCGCAGACGCGGGTGCTGATCCTGACGATGTACGACAACGAGCAGTACGTCATCGAGGCGCTGCAGGCCGGCGCGGTCGGGTACGTGCTCAAGTCCGTCGTCGACCGTGACCTGGTGGAGGCCTGCCGGGCCGCGATGCGCAATGAGCCCTTTCTCTACCCGGGGGCCGTGAACACGCTCATCCGTCGGCTGCTCGAACGTACGCGCAACAACCGCTCGGCAAAGCTCATCACCGAGCGCGAGGAGGAGATCCTCAAGCTCGTCGCCGAGGGATACTCATCGAAGCAAATCGCAGAGATGCTCGTCATCAGCGTGAAGACGGTCGAGCGCCACCGGGCGAACCTGCTACAGAAACTCGGCCTGCGGGACCGGCTCGACCTCACCCGGTACGCCATCCGGGCCGGCCTCATCGAGCCGTAGGTACTCTGCGTCTGCGCTCCGCCGGTGTCGCGGAAGGTGCTCTGCGTCTGCGCTCCGCCGGCGTCGCCGCGAAGGCGGTCGGGAGGTCGCGCGCCGACAAGGCCCCGCCCGGGAGAGCCGGCCCCGAGAATGAGGGCATGGGGCAGCGGGGTTACTGGCGGGTGCTGGCGACGATCCTGCTGGCCTACGCCGCGATCATCGCCCTCGCCGACGCCGTCGCCGGAAGCGTGGTCCGCCTGGCCCTGCTCGGCTACCTGCTGTGGGAGGCGTTGCGGCTGAGCGGGCGGGCGCCCGCCTGGTCGCGGTACGCGGCCTGGGTCGGGACCGCGCTGGCGCTGGTCGTCGTGGCGGTGGTCGACCGCGTGGCGCCGGCCGTGACCACGTCCGGCGTCGTCGGGGGCGTCTCGCTCGGGTTCACCGCGGCGATCATCGCGATCTTCGCCCGCGCCGTCATCACCCGTCGGACGGTCGACACCTCGGCCGTGCTCGGGGTGCTGTCCGTGTACCTGTTGCTGGCGCTGTTCTTCGCCTCCCTCAACCAGCTTCTGGCAGCCTTCGACCCAGGGGAATATCTGAATGGCGTGGCCGGGTTGCCGAGCGCGGCCGACCAGCTCTACTTCAGCGTCATCACCATGGCGACCGTCGGATTCGGGGACATCACCCCGGCCGGCCAGGTCGCCCGGGCCGTGACCGTCGTCGAGGCCTTGGCCGGTCAGCTGTACCTGGTCTCCGTGGTGGCGGCCGTGGTCGGCCTGTGGCGCCGGCGCACGTGAGCGTACGGGTCCCCCACGAGCCGCCCGGACCCGTGGGCCGCTCACCCGCAAGCGGTCGGCTGCGCCGTTGCCGCCTGCGAGCGGTGCGGGCGGCGGTACGGTCCGGGTGTCGGCCTGACGGCGGGCCGCGTGGCGAGGGAGGTCACGATGACGACGGTGGGGTTCATCGGAGCCGGCCGGATCGGCGGGACCCTGGCCCGGCTCGCGGTCGAGGCCGGGTACAACGTCGTGCTCAGCAACTCGCGCACGCCCAAGACCCTCAACGACCAGGTGGCCGCCCTGGGGGAGAAGGCCCGGGCGGGCACCCCGACCGAGGCGGCGACCGCGGGGGACATCGTCGTGGTGAGCATCCCGCTGCGGGCCTACCCTACGGTGCCGGTGGAGCCGCTCATCGGCAAGCCGGTGCTGGACACCTGCAACTACTACCCGCAGCGGGACGGCCAGATCGCCGTGCTGGACACCGATTCCACCACGAGCAGTCACCTGATGGCCAAGCACCTCATCGGCGCCCACGTCGTCAAGGCGTTTAACAACATCTATTTCAAGAACCTGGCTTCGTTGCCTCGCCCGGCCGGGGCGCCGGACCGCAGCGCCCTGCCGATCGCCGGCGACGACGAGTCGGCCAAGGCGGCAGCGACCACGTTCATCAATGCGATCGGCTACGACGTCGTCGACGCGGGGCCGCTGGAGGCCGGGCGGATGTTCCAGGTCGGCACCCCGGCGTACGTGGCCCCCTACGGCGGTCCCGACAACGAGGCCGGCACGCCGGCCGGGACCGACACCATCCGGGCGGCCCTGCAGGCGGCCAAGCAGTGACCCGCGGCCGGACGCGCTCAGCGCGTCGGGCCCCAGTCCCACGGGTCCCGGTCCGTTAGGTGACCGAGCACCTGTCAGAATGAGGACGTGGGTGAGCTCACCGACTACATCGCGAGCCTGGCCGAGCCGACCCGGAGCCTGCTCGACCGGTACCGGGCCCGGGCGGTGGCGCTCGTGCCGCAGGCGGAGGAGGGAACCAGCTACGGCATGCCGGCCCTGCGCTACCGCGGTCGGCCGCTGATCGCCATCCGGGTCACGAAGGCGGGCTACTCGGCCTACCCGTTCAGCTCCGACGTGGTGGCCGCCGTGCTCGCGCGGTTCGCCGGGCTCGACGCCACCAAGGGGGGCATCCGGTTCACCGATCGCGCGCCGTTGCCGGACGAGGTCTACGACGCGCTCGTCGAGGGCCGCCGCCAGGAGATCGACGCCGCACTAGCCCGTCGCCGGTGACGGGCGCGAGCGCCGTTGGCGCGCTCGACCCGTCACGCGTGGCTGACGCGCAGCGTAACGATGCTGTGCGGCGGCACGGTCATTCGCAGACGAGATCCATCGATGCGATAGTCATTGAACTCAGTGAGCACCACCTCGTTCGGGTCGGCGACCGTGTTCTGGCTGTTGGGCCGCTCGCCCAGGAGGATCTGGTCACGGTGGACGGTCGTGATGCGCCCTGGCAGGTCGAAGGTCGCGTCGACCTCCTCCTCCAGGCCCGCGTTCGTCACGGTGACGGTGTAGGCGTCGTCCTTCCATGACACCGTGTACTCGCCGTGGGCCCCGATCGTGCCGGGGGCATCGCCGGAGTCCGGCCGCGCGTCCACGAACAACGCGTCGTGGTGGTCGGTGTAGAGGGCGAACGCATAGTACGTCGGGGTCCGGACCATGACCGGGCCGTCGGTGTGCAGCAGGGCCTGCAGCACGTTGACCATCTGGGCGATGTTCGCCATCCGGACCCGGTCGGCGTACCGGTGGAACCGGTTGAAGGTCAGCGCGGCGACCATCGCGTCGCGGACCGTGTTCGGCTGCTCGAGGAAGCCCGGGTTGGTCCCGGGCGCGGGGTCGTACCAGGTGCCCCACTCATCGACGATCAGCCCGACCCGCTTGTCCGGGTCGTGCGTGTCCATGATGGCGCAGTGCCGGGCGAGCAGCTCCTCGATCCGCCGGGCCTGCCGGATGGTCGCGTACCATTCGTGGTCGTCGAAGTCGATCGCGGACCCCTTGGCGGAGAAGTCCCCGCTGGGGATCGTGTAGTAGTGCAGGCTCAGCCCGTCCATGAAGCGGCCGGCCTGCGTCATCAGCACCTCGGTCCATTCGTAGTCGTTGTCGTTGGCTCCGCACGCGACCTTGTAGATCGGGAACTCGCCGTACGGGCGGACGTACGTCTGGTACCGCCGGTACAGGTCGGCGTAGTACTGCGGCCGCATGTTCCCGCCGCAGCCCCAGCTTTCGTTGCCCACGCCGAAGAAGTGCAGCCGCCACGGCTGGTCGCGACCGTGCCGCTTGCGCAGGTCGGCCATCGGCGAGGTGCCGTCGAGCGTGATGTACTCGACCCAGTCCCGCATCTCCGCCACGCTGCCGCTGCCCACGTTGCCGCAGATGTACGCCTCCGCGTCGAGCTGGTGCAGCAGCTCGAAGTATTCGTGCGTGCCGAAGTGGTTGGACTCGACCACTCCGCCCCAGTGGAAGTTCACGACGGCGGGGCGCTCGGCGCGGGGGCCGATACCCCGCTGCCAGTGATAGTCGTCGGCGAAGCAGCCGCCGGGCCAGCGTACGACCGGCACCTTGATCGCCCGCAGGGCGGCTACCACGTCGGAGCGGATGCCGTTGTGGTGGGGGATCGGCGAGTCGTCGCCGACCCAGATGCCCTCGTAGACGCCTCGGCCCAGGTGCTCGGCGAACTGCCCGTAGATGCGCCGGTCGATGCGATGCGCCCGGGCGTCCTCGGTGATCGTGACCATGCGGCTGGTCCTCAGCCGTCGGGGTGTGTCAGGCGATGTCCCGGCGCCGGATGAGCAGGGTACCGACCACGCCCGCCACGACGCCGTACGCCAGCAGGACGATCAGGCCGACCCACCACTGTGGACCCATGATCGGGCCGTCCTGGGTCAACCAGAACGTGGTCGGCTCGGCCGAGATCATGACCTGGGAGGCCACCGACGGCGCCAGCACCATCGACTTGATCACCAGCGGGTGTTCGATGACGATGTAGATCACGACGAACACGAGCTGAACGGCCTGGCTGCCGAGGAAGTACAGGCCGGCGCCGGTCAGGGTCGCGGCGAGCTGGTTGCGCAGCAGGGCGCCCAGCCCGATGCCCAGGACCGCCCAGACCACGTAGGCGAGCAGGTTCATGAGGATGGACCGCTGCACGGCCCACACGTCCAGGGCGGTCGACACGGACAGGAACCGGGAGAGGAAGACCGAGCCCACCGCCACGCTCACGACGGTGATCACGGCCCAGCCCACGACCGCGACGACGGCCGCCGCACCCAGCTTCGCGAGGATCACGCGGGTGCGCTGGGGGGTGGCGAGGAAGGTCGTGGTGGCCGTCTGGTGGAAGTACTCGTTGGTGATCAGCAGCGCGCCGAACAGCATGATCAACATCAGCCCGAAGAACTGGCCGGAGGTGTAGATGTTGGCGGCGTTGCGGGCGACCACACCGGCCAGGTCCGTGCTCGGGCCGAGCAGCTCCGACGGGATCTCGGCGTTCGGGTCGGGGTTCTGGACGTTCTCGATGTCGACGCTCGCCAGCCAGCAGTTGACGACCAGCGACGCGGCGACGGCCGCGAGCGCCAACAACCCGAAGATCCACCAGATGTTGGTGGTGCGGGCCTTGAGGAGCTCGGCTCGCAGCAGCCGTGGGCGACCGGAGGTCAGGCCGGCCGGGGTCGCGCTGCTGGCCGTTACGGTCGGCAACGTGCTGGTCACGCACCCACCTCCGAGGAGTCTGGCATCCGTGTGACGGCCCGAACGGCCGCGGGTCGGGCGTCATCCCCGGGCCGGTCGTGCCGGCCACCACTCTACGCAGCAACTCCCACCCGTGCCCCGACCGGGCAGTGGGCGCGCGGGGACCCGCGCCGCACCGGCGGAGCGGCGGTGTGGCCGTCGGTGTCGGGGTGGCCGGCTCCGCTGGGACCGATCGACTTGCCCCGGGGGGCTAGGGTCGCCGGCATGCTGGAAGGGCTTGAGAGTATCGATTGGTCTCAGCTGGAGCACGCGTACGGACGGGCCGTCGACGTGCCGGACCAGATTCGTGCCCTCGCCTCGCGGGACCGCAAACGTCGGCAGTGGGCGATGGGGGAGCTCTACGGCAACATCTTCCACCAGGGCAGCCGCTACGAGGCGAGCGCGTACGCCGTGCCGTTCCTGCTGGAGCTCGTGCGCGAACCGACCACGCCCGACCGGGCGCGCGTGCTCGGCCTGCTGACCTCGCTCGCGATCGGGTTCGACGAGGCGTGGCTGCCCGACGGGTTCCCGGTGGCCCGGTTCCGCGAGGATGCCCGCGGCGGAGAGGAGATCCTCCGGTCGACGCCCCCGCTCGGCGACGGTGAGGGGCAGATCAAACACCGGTTCCTGTACTGGAACACACTCGACCGCGAGGCGCAGAACCGCGTGTACGCCTACATCGAGTTGGCGGCGTACGACGCGGTCCGGGCGGGCGTGCCGGTGTTCGTGGACATCCTGACCGCACCCGGCACCCCGGCGGCCGAACGGCTGGCGGCGGTATACGCGCTCGCCTGGTTCCCCGAGGAGGCGCATCTGAGCGTCCCGGCGTTGCTGCAGGCCGTGGCGGACCCGGAGCCCGCGGTGGCGGCGAGCGCGCTGGTCGCGTTGGGTCTGGTGGGCCGCGACGAGCAGGTCGGGGCGACCGCCGAGGCGGCGCTGGACGATCCGCGGGATGTCGTGCGGTGGGGCGCGGCGGTCGCCCTGGCCCGGCTGCGGGGGCCGGCGGCGGGCCCGCGGGTCAGTGAGCTGTTGCTGGCCTGGTCGGGCTCCGACGAGGACAGTCACGCGAAGATCCCGTATCTCGAGGGGGACCTGGCCGGGTACGCCGCGCTGGCGCTCGATCAGCTCGGGAGCGAGAACGACGAGGCGGCGTTCGAGGCGTTGCTGACCCGGCTCCCGTCGGTGTCCGGGCCCGAGGCGCTGACCGTGGTGGGCGAGGCCCTGCGGCGGGCCTTCCCGGACGGCGCCGTCCCGGCCGGGCAGCCGTTCGCCTCGCTGGACGAGCGGCAGCGCCGGCTGCTGACCGCGTTGGCCGAGTCGCCGGGGACGTGGCGGCTGGGCGAGATGTCGTTCGGCAACTTCAGCCTGATGATGAGCGGCTACGGCCTGCCGGGCAGCCCCGAGGAGATGCGCCGCTACGTCGACGGATAGGCGGCTTTGGTCGTTTTGCGAGTCATGTGGGAGATGCCCGGTTGAGCGGCAGGTGCCAACGATGGCTAGCTACTGACGGGTAGCTATTTCGATGGATCTGCCTTAGGCTGCCTCTCACCTCCCGCCGTCCCTCGCAGAGGAGGTTCCCATGAAGCGATGGGCAGCCCGACTGGCGGTCCTCGCCGCGGCCGCGGTCGCGGCCATCGTGGCGACGGCGACCGTGGCCGCACCCGCCGCTCACGCGGCTGAATCCGCCGCTGAACCCGCACGTGTGGCTTACGCCGCCCATGCCGTGGATTACGTGGCGCTCGGTGACTCCTACTCCTCAGGGACGGGCGCGCCCCCGTACCAGGACCTCGGTTGTCTGCGCAGTTCCCGCAGTTTCGCCCCGCTGTGGGCGAGCACCCACGAGGTCTCCTCGTTCACCTTCGCGGCCTGCGGGGGTGCGACGACCAGTGATGTCCTCAACTCCCAGCTCGGGGCGCTCAACGACGACACGGATCTGGTGACCATCACGATCGGCGGCAACGACATCGGCTTCGCCGAGGTGATGACGATTTGCACGCTGGGCGGGGACACGGCCTGCGTCAACGCGATCGACGTGGCGCTGGCGCTGGCGAACACGATCCTGCCGGCGCGGCTCGACGCGACCTACGCGGCCATCCGCGCGGCCGCCCCGAACGCCCAGGTGATCGTGCTCGGCTACCCGCGGTTGGTCTCGCCCACCGGCTCGTGTGGACTGATCAACTTGAGCAGCACCAAGCGCACCGCGCTCAACCACGGGGCCGACGTCCTCGACGCGGTGATCGCGGAGCGGGTCGCCGCGGCCGGGCCCGGCTTCGTCTACCAGAGCGCCATCGCCCACTTCGACGGTCACGGGGCGTGCGGCCCATCCCCCTGGATCAACCGGTTCTCGCTGCTGCAGATCGTCGAGTCCTACCACCCGAACGCTGCCGGCTACTCATCCGGCTACCTGCCGCTCGTCAACGCCGTTACAGGATGACTGCACGTGGCGCCCTGAACTGCGCCGGCCGGCGAGGCGCTGCGGGCAGCTTGTGGGTGGGATTGGTGTTGTCAGAGCAGCACTGATTCCACCCGTTGTCTCCCATCCGTTGCGGCGGTCGGGTGATCAGCCGGCCGGGCTGGCTATGTGGAAGATGTCGGCGGGCAGGGGCCGGTGCAGCCGCCATGTGAAGCGAACCGGCCGCTCCCCGTGATGCTCCACATAGGACATCGTGCCGGCGTAGAAGAATGCTGGCCGGCCGAGCTGGCCGTCGGCCGTGGCCGACTCACGCAGGAACAGGTG
>Ga0065720_1003120_pt1 | contig 23613 bp, 20 predicted proteins | sample Thericmetagenome_FD_59107 | JGI IMG/M metagenome (GOLD analysis project Ga0065720, IMG submission 59107) | Thermophilic microbial communities from the Joint Bioenergy Institute, California, USA of rice/straw/compost enrichment - eDNA_2 v2... | ecosystem: Engineered > Solid waste > Grass >... | reverse complement strand
CGGGCGGCCCAATGGGCGCTGCTCGCCGCCGTCGCCTTGGCTGAGGCGATCGAGCCCTACCTGCCGCCGGCGTGTTCGGGGGGGCCGGCGCTCGAGCTCAAATGGCCGAACGACGTGCTGCTCGGCGGCGCGAAGCTCGCCGGAATCCTGGTAGAGGCGGCGACGGGCCCACAGGGCGGCCTCGCCTGGCTCGCCCTCGGCATCGGCGCGAACCTCGCCCACGCACCGGTCCTGCCCGGCGGCCGGCCGACCGCCTCGCTCGCCGCCATGGGCGTCTCGCCACCGCCAGCGCCGGAAGCGTTCGCCGGGGAGCTGCTCGTCGCGCTCGGCCGCTGGCGGCGCGTCCAGGAGCGGCAGGGATTCGCGCCCGTCCGGTCGGCCTGGCTGGCCCGCGGGCCGCGGCAGGGCGCGCCGCTGGCGATTGCGGGCCGAGCCGCTGCCGGCACCTTTGCAGGGCTTGATGAGGATGGCAGCCTGCTGCTCGCCGGCCCCGATGGGGAAATCCGCGCGTGGCGGGCAGGTGAGGTGGAGACGGGCTGAACCCATGCTGCTGGCGATTGACGCGGGCAACACCAACGTCGTCTTCGCGGTGCACGACGGCCGGGAATGGCGCGGCCGTTGGCGCCTTGCCATGCGGGCCGACCGGACCAGCGACGAATATGCCGTTTGGCTCCTCGCCCTGCTGCAGCACTCGGGGCTGAAGCCCGAGGACATCCGGCGCTGCGTGCTCGGCACCGTGGTCCCCGCCGCGCTCTACAACCTCCGCCGGCTCGCCCGGGAGTGGTTCCACTGCGAGCCGCTGGTGGCGCGTCCCGAGGTGAATTGGGGCTTCGCCATCAAGGTGCTCAACCCGGAGGAGGTCGGTGCGGACCGCTTGCTGAACGCACTCGCCTCGCACCATCACTACCGCGGTCCGCTGATCGTCATCGATTTCGGCACCGCCACCACCTTCGACGTCGTGGACCACGACGGCAGCTATCTCGGCGGTGCCATCGCCCCGGGCATCAACCTCTCGATCCAGGCGCTGCACCAGGCGGCGGCGCGGCTGCCGCGGATCGGGATCGGCCGGCCGCAGGCGGCGATCGGCCGGGCGACGGTTCCGGCCATGCAGAGCGGCATCTACTGGGGCTATGTCGGCCTGGTCGAGGGGCTGGTTGCGCGGATCCGCGCCGAATTCGACGGGCCGATGAAGGTGATCGCCACAGGGGGCCTTGCCCCCCTCTTCGCCGAGGGCACCCGGGTGATCGAGCACACCGACCCGGATATCACCCTGGAGGGGCTGCGACTGTTGGCGGAACGGAACCCCAACCCCATCTTACAGAAAACTGCGCACCGCGATCACGCGTAACTCCAATCATTATGGACGCATCCCAGACCGGCTTTCCCTCCGGCGACCTGGCCTTCATCCCGCTCGGCGGGACCGGCGAGATCGGCCTCAACCTGAACGTCTATCGCTGCGACGGCAGCCTCCTCGCTGTGGATTGCGGCATCGGCTTCGGCGGGCCGGAGAATCCGGAGGTCGAGGTCATGGTGCCCGACCCCGCTTGGCTCGCTGAGAGGCGTGACCGCCTGCTCGGCCTGGTCATCACGCATGCGCACGAGGACCATGTCGGCGCCGTGGCGCATCTCTGGCCGATGCTGCGCTGCCCCGTCTTCGCCGGCCCCTTCACCTCAGCGGTGCTGCGCCGCAAGCTCACCGAGGCGGGGCTGATCGGGCAGGTGCCGCTGACCACCCTGCCGCTTGGCGGCACGCTCTCCTTGCCGCCCTTCGAACTGGAATTCATCCGCGTCGCCCACTCGATCCCGGAGTCGCAGGCGCTCGCGCTGCACACCCCTTACGGAACGGTCCTGCACACCGGTGACTGGAAGCTCGACCCCGACCCGCTGATCGGGCCGCCGACCGACGAGGCCGCCTTCGCCCGCCTCGGCGCGCGTGGCGTGCTCGCCATGGTCTGCGATTCGACCAACGCGATGGTGGAGGGGCATTCCGGCAGCGAGGCCGAGGTGCGGCGCAACCTCACGGCCATCATCCGCGGCCTGAAGGGGCGGGTCGCCGTCACCTGCTTCGCCACCAACATCGCCCGCATGGAGAGTGTCGCGCGGGCGGCGCAGGCCGCCGGGCGCCAGGTCGCCCTGTTCGGCCGCTCCCTGCGCAATGCCGAGGCGGCGGCGCGGGAATGCGGCTATCTGCCCGACATCCCGCCCTTCGTGCCGGAGGATGAGGCAGGCTACCTTCCGGACGATTCGCTGCTGCTGCTCTGCACGGGCAGCCAGGGCGAGCCACGCTCGGCGCTCGCCAAGATCGCCGCCGACACCCATCCGAACATCGCGCTGGGGGAGGGGGACACGGTGATCTTCTCCTCTCGCATGATCCCGGGCAACGAGCGGGCGATCCTCCGGATCCAGGACGACCTGTCGCGTCGCGGGTGCCGGGTGATGACGGCGGACGACCACATGGTCCACGTTTCCGGCCATCCGGCGCGGGACGAGCTGAGGCGGCTCTACGCGCTGGTGAAGCCGCGCTATGCTGTCCCCGTGCACGGCGAATGGCGCCACCTGTCGGAGCATGCGGCGCTGGCGAAGGAATGCGGCGCGACGCCGATCCTGGTGGAGGACGGGGACGTGCTGCGCCTCGCTCCCGGCCAGCCGGAGGTCGTGGAGGGCGTGCCGACGGGGCGCCTCGTGCTCGACGGCGAGCGGCTGCTGCCGCTTTCCGGCGGCGTGCTGGCCGCACGCAAGCGGATGCTGTTCAACGGCGTGGTGATGGCCTCGCTCGCGGTGGATGGGGCGGGGCGGGTGGTCGGCACGCCGCTCGTCTCGGCGCCCGGCCTGTTCGACCCGAGCGACGACGAACCGGCGCGGATCGCGGCGGACCTGGCGCGGGTGGTGGGCGACCTGCCAGGGCCGCTCAGGCGGGAGGACGACGCGCTGCGCGAGGCGGCGCGGAGTGCGCTGCGCAAGGCGGTCGGCCGGCGCCTGCGCAAGCGCCCGAATGTCGAGGTCCATCTGCTGCGGGTCTGACCCCTGCAGGGACGGGTGGCGCCGCCGGGCGCCGGGCGGAGGGTGCGGGCAGGCTCCGCCACGCCGCTGGCGAGGAGGACTCCGTGAACTGGTTCACTGGAATCGTCGTTTACCTGCTGATCTGGTGGACCGCCCTGTTCGCCGTGCTGCCTGTGGGCACGCGTCCGGATGCCGAAGGCGATCTGGAGGCGGGGGGCTGGCGGGGCGCGCCGCGCAATCCGCGACTCGGCCTCAAGCTGGTAGCGACGACGCTTGTCGCGGCGGTGATTTGGCTGGGGGTCTATGCCGTCGTCGAGAGCGACTGGCTCAGCTTCCGCAGCGGATGGCTCGCTCTGCCTGAAAACTAAGCTTAAGAAAGCGATCCAGGCAGATCTTGCCCAAATCGAGGGCAAGTTCTGTCCCGGATGCCAATTTTTGGGCTCTCGCGGGCATCTAACGCGCTTGAGCCGCGTTCCCAAACAGCGCCATTATTGAACGCGGGAAGGGTGATCGCCCTTCCTGCCGTGTGACTGGCGTTTCCTCCCTAAACTCGGGCCGCCTCCCTATGGGGGGCGGCCCTTTTTTCTTAACGGGCGCCGCTTCCGAGGCCAAGTAAGATTTTCAACTGGAGGCGCAAATTTTGCCGAGAATTGCGCGACCCCCTCCTGCGGCGCAAAGGAAATTGCTGCGCCGCAGCATGGCCGTGCCCCGGAAGTCCTCCGCTCGACCAAGCCATTGGCCGACCACCGGGACCCGTTCTCTGCGCTCTGGCTCTTCTGCGCCGCAGCCCCTACCTTCGCGCGCTATTCCGCTCCTGAGGACTCTGCTGCCGTGCGCCTCTCCCGCGCCTTCCTGCCCACGCTGAAAGAGACCCCTGCCGAGGCGCAGATNGCCTCGCACCGCCTGATGCTGCGCGCCGGGCTGATCCGCCAGACCAGNGCCGGCATCTACGCCTGGCTCCCTCTNGGCCTGCGNGTCCTGCGCCGNATCGAGCAGATCGTGCGCGAGGAGCAGGACCGCGCCGGGGCGCAGGAGATCCTGATGCCCACCATCCAGCCGGCCGAGCTCTGGCGCGAGAGCGGACGCTACGACGACTACGGCAAGGAAATGCTGCGCATCCGCGACCGGCACGACCGCGAGATGCTCTACGGGCCCACCAACGAGGAGATGGTCACCGATCTCTTCAAGGCCTACGCGAAGAGCTACCGCGACCTGCCGCGCATCCTCTACCACATCCAGTGGAAGTTCCGTGACGAGGTGCGGCCACGCTTCGGCGTGATGCGCGGGCGCGAATTCCTGATGAAGGATGCCTATTCCTTCGACCTCGACAGGGAAGGGGCGATCCGCAGCTACCGCGCGATGATGCTCGCCTACATGCGCACCTTCCAGCGCATGGGCCTCAAGGCCGTGCCGATGGCGGCCGAGACCGGCCCGATCGGTGGCGACCTCAGCCACGAGTTCATCATCCTCGCCGAGACCGGGGAGAGCGCCGTCTTCTACGACGCCGGCTTCGAATCGCTCGACTGGGAGCAGGCGGACTACGGCTACGACAACCCCGAGGACCTGGCCCGCTTCGCCGAGCTCCTCACCTCCATGTACGCCGCGACCGACGAGAAGCACGACGCCGCGGCCTGGGCGAAGGTGCCGCCGGAGCGCCGGCGCGAGGGACGGGGCATCGAGGTCGGCCACATCTTCTACTTCGGCACCAAGTACAGCGCCTCGATGGGCCTCGCTCTGGCAGGCCCGGACGGCAAGCCGGTCACGCCGGAGATGGGCAGCTACGGCATCGGCGTCTCGCGCCTCGTCGCCGCGATCATCGAGGCGAACCACGACGAGGCCGGGATCAAGTGGCCCGATCCCGTCGCGCCCTGGCCGGCGGCGATCCTCAACCTCAAGCGCGGCGACGCCGCCTGCGACGCGCTGTGCGAACGGCTCTACGCCGCGCTCGATGGCGAGGCGGTGTACGACGACCGCGAGGAGCGCGCCGGCGTGAAATTCGCCGATGCCGACCTGATGGGCTTCCCCTGGCAGGCGATCGTCGGCCCGCGCGGCGCGGCGAACGGCCGCGTCGAGCTGAAGCGGCGCGCGACCGGCGAGCGGCAGGAGGTCTCGCTCGAGGACGCGGTGGCGAAGATCCGCGGCTAGGATGCGCCAGGACCCGCACCCGCCTGTCGCCTTCCGCCCGCCGATGTTCGGCCCGTTCGAGCGCAGCGTCGCCGCGCGTTACCTCAGCGCGCGCAAGGGCGAGCGCTTCGTCTCCTTCAATGCCTGGTTCAGCCTGATCGGCATCGCCCTCGGCGTCGCCACGCTCATCATCGTGATGAGCGTGATGAACGGCTTCCGACAGGAGCTCCTCGGCCGCATCCTCGGCCTCAACGGCCACATCGGCGTCTTCGCCGCGGACGGCCCGATGCGCGACTTCGACGCGGTCGCCGGGCGGATCCGCGGCCTCCCCGGCGTCGTCTCGGCGACGCCGATCGTCGAGGGCCAGGCGCTCATCACCTCGGAACCCGGCGGCGCCTCGGGCGGCCTCGCCCGCGGCATCCGCCCCGACGACCTGCGCGCGAAGCGGATCATCGCCGACAACATCCGCGCCGGCGACCTGAGCGAGTTCGGGGGCGAGGACGCGATCGTCATCGGCACCGGCCTCGCCCAGCGCATGCGGGTGATGGTGGGCGACCGCATCACCCTGGTCTCGCCTCAGGGCCGCACGACCGTGATGGGCACCGTGCCGCGCGTGCGCTCCTACCAGGTCGTCGCGCTGTTCAACACGGGGATGCACGAGTACGACTCGAGCTTCGTCTATCTTCCCCTGGAGGCGGCGCAGATCTTCTTCCAGGTCCCCGGCGCCGCGACCCAGGTCGAGGTCTTCGTCCAGGACCCGGACCGTGTGCGCGAGATGCAGCGCGCCATCGCGCGCGCGCTCACCGACGGGCCGCCGGTGCGCATCGTCTCCTGGGAGCAGGCGAACAACTCCTTCTTCCAGGCGGTCCAGGTCGAGCGGAACGTAATGTTCATCATCCTCTCGCTCATCATCCTGGTCGCCGCCTTCAACATCGTCACGACCCAGGTGATGCTGGTGAAGGACAAGCGGAAGGACATCGCCGTGCTGCGCACCTTCGGTGCCACCCAGGGCGCGGTGCTGCGCGTGTTCCTCATCACCGGCACGGCGATCGGCGTGATCGGGACGTTGGCGGGCGTCCTGCTCGGCCTGGTGTTCTGCGCCTATATCGAGAACATCCGCCAGTTCCTGCAATGGATCCTGGGGACGGTGATCTTCGACCCGACGGTCTATTTCCTCTCCCGCCTGCCCGCCGTCACCGACCCCGGCGAGGTCATGCAGGTAACCGGCATGAGCCTCGGCCTCAGCCTGCTCGCCTCGGTCTATCCCGCATGGCGCGCGGCGCGGCTCGATCCCGTCGAGGCGTTGCGCAGTGAGTGACGCCGCCGCCACCACCGCTGCGCCGCTGCGCCTCGAAGGCGTGGAGCGCCGCTACCGCACTGAGGCGGGCGAGCTGCCGGTGCTGACCGGCGCCGACCTGACCCTGCACGCGGGCGAGATCATCGCCCTCGTCGCCCCCTCGGGCACCGGCAAGTCCACGCTGCTGCACCTCGCCGGCCTGCTCGAGAAGCCTGATGGCGGGGAGGTCTACATCGAGGGCAAGGCGGCCGGGCGCCTGCCGGACGACGCCCGCACCGCCATCCGCCGCTCCACCATCGGCTTCGTCTATCAGTTCCACCACCTGCTGCCGGAATTCACGGCGGAGGAGAATGTGGTGCTGCCGCAGCTCGCTGCCGGCGTGCCGCGTTCCGCCGCGCGGGAGCGCGCGCGGGCTCTGCTGCACGCCTTCGGCCTGCGCGGGCGCGAGCACCACCGCCCCGGGCGGCTCTCCGGCGGGGAGCAGCAGCGCGTCGCCATCGCCCGCGCCCTGGCCAACGCGCCGCGGTTGCTGTTGGCCGACGAGCCGACCGGGAATCTCGACGTCGCTACCTCCGACCGCGTCTTCGCGGAGCTGCTCGACGCGGTGCGCCACCAGGGCGCCGCCGCGCTGGTCGCGACGCACAACCCGGAGCTCGCGCGGCGGATGGACCGGATCGTGACGCTGCGAGAGGGGCGGGTGGTGCCCGCCTGAGTGGCGGGGCTGCCGGCCGGCGCCGCCGGCGGTCCTCGTCCGGGGCGATGACACTGCCTGCCTGCGCGTGCCATCCTCGCGCCTTGCCGCTTCCCGCGGCCATGTGGAGGAAGTCCAGACAGCATGCGCATCGTCGTCATCGGCGGCACCGGCTTCATCGGCCGGCGCCTGATCCCGCTCCTCGCCGCGCGCGGCGACCAGGTCACCTGCATGGACATCAATCCGGCCGCCGGCGCCGCCTTTGCTGCGCTCGGCGACCGCGTGCGGGTGCTGCGCGGCGACGTCACCCAGTTCGACCAGGTCATGGCCGTGGTGGCGGAGGCCAAGCCGGATCGCCTCATCAACCTCGCCTACCACATCGGCAGCGACCTACCCCCGCGCGTGGCGACGAAGCTCAACGTGCTCGGCATGGACAATTGCTTCGAAGCGGCGCGCATCGTCGGCGTCCCTCACACGATCTACGCCAGCTCGCTCGCGGTCAGCGGCCCGCAGCGCCATTTCGGCGAGCGCGCCGTCACCGAGGAGGACCGCTGCTACGGCGACAACCAGTACGCCGTGAACAAGATCTTCAACGAGTTCCAGGCACGCGACTACGCCGAGAAGTACGGCATGACCATCACCGGCATCCGCCCGGCCAACGTCACCGGGCCGGACAAGCTGTTCGGCTCGGTGGACCATGTGCACTGCATCACCGAGCCGGCGCGCGGCAATCCGGTCACATTCCCCTATCGCGATGCGATGCGCATCCCGATCCATGTGGATGACATCGCCGAGGTCTTCGCCCGTGTCTCCGCCGTGGAGAAGCCGCGTCACCGCGTCTACAATTCGGGCGGCACGACGATCAGCCTCGGTGAACTCGCCGACATGGTCCGCGGCTTCCTCCCCGACGCCCGCATACAGTTCGAGCAGGAGACCGGAGGCCGGGAGCGCTCGGGCAACTACCTGATCGACAATTCCCGCCTGGTCGAGGAATTCGGCGTGCAGTACGCGCCGTTCCGCCAGCGCGTCCTGCAGATCATCAACGACGTGCGCGCGGAGCGCGGCGCCCCGCCGATCCGCGGGGACTGACCGGCCGGAAGGGGAGGAGGCGCTACGCCTTCTCCTCGGCGCGCATCTCGGCGAAGACCTGCTTCGCCACGATCAGGCCCTCGCGCACCGAGGGAAGGCCGATATAGCCCGCGAGGTGCAGCAGCGCCTCCGCCAGCTCCTGCTCCGTCCAGCCCTGGCGCCGCGCCATGCGGAGGTGGAGGGCGAGCTCCGGCCAGGCCCCGGTCGCGGTGTCGGAGATGACGCAGATCAGCGCGCGGGTCTTCATGTCGAGCCCGGGCCGCGTCCAGAGCATCCCGAACACCGCCTCGGCAGCGTATTCGGAGAAGCCTTCCATGATCGGGTCGTCATAGACCGACTTGTTGATCCGCTCGGCGAATGCCTCGCCCATGAGCTGGCGGCGGACCTCGCGGCCCTTCTGGTAAAGCTCGCCCTTCGCCATCGGCCGTCTCCTCCTGTGTGGCGTCGCGCCGAGCCTAACAAGCGCCGGGCGCGGGGCAAGCGCAATCCCGATGCTATGCGGACACCCGCTCCACCCGCTGCGCGCCCGGCGGCGGAGCGAGGGCGATCTCGCGGATGATCTTGCGCCGCACCGCCGCCTCGAAGGCCTCGAACCCCTCGGCGACGACGAGGAAGCTGCCCGGGCCCCCGATGACCTCCTCGCGGTAGTACACGTCGAGCGGCGGCAGGACGGAAAGCAGCGCTTCGGGTAGCGGCGTGCGGTCCACCACCGCGAGGCCATTCACCACCACGCCGCTCTCAAGCAGCGCTGCCCGCGGCCCCTCCAGCGGAGGGCCGGAATTGCTCACGCCGTCGCCGGATATGTCCACCACGCGGCGCGTGCCCTCGAAGGGGCTATTCTCGAGCACCCGCGCGGCGAATGTCATCGCGCCGCTGATCGAGGTGTAGAGGAAGGTCCGGCGCGGCGCCGCGTCGATTGCGGCCGCGAAGGCCTCCGCGCTCGCGCGGCTGTCGAGGCGCATCCAGGGCACGAGCCATTCCTGGGTTTCCCAGTCCGACCAGGTGAAGAGGGTCACGCCGATCGCGCCGATCGGTCCGCCGAGGATGCCGTCAATCACGCGCCGGTCGCGGAAGGCGTTGGCGTAGCCGCGGAACTGCATCTCCTGCTCGGTGGAGTCCACCGAGCGGCTGACGTCCACGGCAAGGACGAGCTCGACATCCACCGGGTCGAGCCCCGTCCTGGCTGGGGCGTCCCCTTGGGGCGAGGCGCGCGCGGGTCGGATGAGCAGCGCAGGCGCGGCTAGGATGGATCGGCGGGAAAAGCGCAGTCGCGGCATCGAACGGGTCTCCGTTCGGGCCCTCTCTGCCTTCGCCGCCTCTTTCTCCCGTGCCCCATGGTTTTCGGGGCTTCGGCCTAAGCTTTAGGGCGAGCCGTGCTGCAGTGCAATATGCCGGAGGGCGAAGCCGGGAGTGACGCGCCTGGAGCGCCGATGCGTCGCGTCGGATGGCTCCCCCGACCGGAGCGCGCCGATGACGCGGGTACGCTTCAGCTACGCGTAATGACGGAACCAGACGGGTTCCATCTCTCTCAGAACCCCGCGCCGGGCCGCGCGAGATACGCCCTCTCGGCCGCGGTGCTCTCCCGCCCGAGTGCAACGTTGCGGTGCGGAAAGCGGCCAAATTCGCGGATCACGTGCCAGTGCCGCCAGGCATAGTCGATCGGGCCGCCGGGCTTGCGACACGCGGGGTCGTCGCGCAGCCCCTCGAACAGCGCGACCGAGAGATTTTGGTCGGCCATGTCCTCCGAATGCTCGAAGGGGAGATAGAGGAAGGTGCGCTCGGTGGTTGTCAGCCGGAGGTCATGGCGATCGCGCAGCACCGCGGCGCGGGCGATCTCCCGCGCCCTCGGGTCGCAGGCGAAGGCCTGCGCGGTGCCGCGGTGGAGATTGCGCGGGAACTGGTCGAGCAGCAGGCAGAGCGCGAGCGCGCCATGCGGCGTCGCGGCCCAGGAATCGAAGGCGCCGGCGGCCGCAGGCGCGACCAGCCCGCCGAAGCGTTCGCGGATCGCGGCGTCGAAGGCAGGGTCGGGCTTGAACCAGCGCTCGCGGAAGGCGTTGCGGTCGCCCTCGAACCAGAAGGCGAGGATGGCGTCGGGCGTACTCGCGTCATTCATGCCAGGGCACGCTCCAGGACACGGACGGAATGCAGCGCCTCGCGGCCCGAGAGGTCGCGGATCTGGTGGCGGCAGGAGGTGCCGTCGGCGACGATCAGGTGCTCGCGCGGCGCCGCGCGCACCGCAGGCAGCAGCGACATCTCGGCCATCGCCCTGGAGACGGGGAGGGTCTCCGCCTCGTAGCCGAAGGCGCCCGCCATGCCGCAGCAAGAGGAGGTGATCGGCGTCACCTTGAGGTCCGGGACGCGCTGCAGCGCCGCGATCGCGGCGGGGAAGGCGCCGAAGCTCTTCTGGTGGCAGTGGCCGTGGATGTGCGCGGCCGGGGCGACGGGCTTCAGGTCGAGGGAAGGCTTCTCCTGCGCCAGCCACTCGGAGAGCAGGAGCGCGCGCGAGGCGAGGCGCTCCGTCGCCGCGCCGGGGAGCAGGGCGGGAAACTCGTCGCGCAGGGTCAGCAGGCAGGAAGGTTCGAGGCCGATCACCGGCACGTCGGAGGCGGCCAGCGCCTCGGCGGTGCGGCGCGCCTCGGCGCGGGCCTGATCGACCAGGCCGGCCGCGAGGTAGGTACGGCCGCAGCACAAGGGCCGCGTGCCCCGGGGCGCCCGCGCGACGCCGACGCGCTGGCCCGCGGCGCCGAGGACGCGCAGCGCCGCGCGCAAATTCTCCGGCTCGAAGTAGCGGTTGAAGGTATCGGCGAAAATCAGGACGTCCGGCGCCTGGGCCTGCGCTTCGTCGTCGTGGAAGGCGTCCCGCCGGAAACGGGGCAGGGTGCGGCTGCGGGCGAGCCCGAGCCAGCGTTCGGTCAGCGCCGCGAGGCCGGGGACGGAATCGCGCGCATTCACGGCGAAGGGCGCGAGGCTGGCGAAGGGCGCCCAGCGCGGCAGCGAGGCGATCAGCCGGTCCTTCGCGCCGACGCCATGCTTGCGCGTGCGCGCCGCCAGCGCCTCGATCTTCATCCGCGCCATGTCCACGCCGGTCGGGCACTCGCGCCGGCAGCCCTTGCAGGAGACGCAGAGCTTCAGCGCCGCATGCACCTCGTCCGAGGCGAGCGCATCCGGTCCGAGCTGGCCGGTCAGCGCGAGGCGCAGCGTGTTGGCGCGGCCGCGCGTGACGTGCTGCTCGTCGCGCGTGGCGCGGTAGGAGGGGCACATCACGCCGGCGTCGAATTTCCGGCAGGTGCCGTTGTTGTTGCACATCTCCACCGCGCCGAGCAGGCCGCCCTGCGGCCCTGGCCAGTCCGACCAGTCGAGCGCCGGCGTCACGGCGGGATCGGCGCGGTAGTCCGGCGGATAGCGGAACAGGGTCCGGTCGTCCATGCGCGGCGGGCGGACGACACGCCCCGGGTTGAGCAGGCCGCGCGGGTCGAAGGCGTCCTTCACCTCCTCGAAGGCGCGCACGATGCGTGCGCCGAACATCGGCTCGTGGAACTCGCTGCGCACGATGCCGTCGCCGTGCTCGCCGGAATGGCTGCCCTTGTACGCGCGCACCAGGGCGAAGCACTCCTCCGCGATGGCCCGCATGCGCGCGACGTCGGCGGGGTCCTTCATGTTCAGCACTGGGCGGACATGCAGGCAGCCGACCGAGGCGTGGGCGTACCAGGTGCCCTTGACGCCGTGGCGCGCGAAGACCTCGTTCAGCCGCTCCGTGTAGTCGGCGAGGTCGGCGAGATCGACGGCGCAGTCCTCGATGAAGGAGACCGGCTTCCCGTCGCCCTTCATGGACATCATGATGTTCAGACCGGCCTCGCGCACCTCCGCCACCGCGGCCTGGAAGGCGGCGTCGGTGCAGCGGACCACCGCGCCGGGATGGCCGAGATCGGCCATCATCTCCTCCAGCCGGCCGAGCGCGGCGAGCAGCGGCGCATCCTCCTGCCCGTGGAACTCCACGATCAGCAGGCTGTCCGGCTCGCCGATCAGCATGCGCTCGATCGTCGCGCGGTAGATCGGGATCGAGCGGCCAAGCTCGATCATGGTGCGGTCCACCAGCTCCACCGCCTCCGGGTCGAGCGTGACGAGGTGCTGCGCCGCCTCCATCGCCGCGCGGAATGTCGGGAACTGGCAGATGCCGAGCACCTTGCGCGGCTTGATCGGCCACAGCTTCAGCTCCAACGCGGCGGAGAAGGCGAGGGTGCCCTCGCTCCCCACCAGCAGCCGCGCCAGGTTGCCGCGCCCGGCGGCGCGCGCCTCCGGCGTCAGCGCGTCGATGTTGTAGCCGCCGACGCGGCGGAGCTGGCGCGGGAAGCGTGCGGCGATCTCCTCCGCCTCGCGGGCGCCGAGCGCGCGCAGGCGCTGGACCAGGTCGGCGACGCTCGCGGGGACGTCGGCGCCGAGGTTGTCGGGCAGCTCCCCGAAGCGGAAGCGCGTGCCGTCGGCGAGCAGCGCATCGATGGCGGTGACGTTGTCGGCCATCAGCCCGTAGCGGATAGACTTCGACCCGCAGGAATTGTTCCCCGCCATCCCGCCGATCGTGCAGCGCGCCCAGGTGGAGGGGTCCACGGGGAAGAACAGCCCGTGCGGCTTCAGCGCCTCGTTCAGCGCGCCGAGGGTGATGCCGGGCTGCACCACGGCGCGGCGCGCGGCCGGGTCCACCTCGATCACGTCCCGCAGGTACTTCGTGCAGTCCACCACCAGCGCGCGGTTGACCGTCTGCCCGCACTGGCTCGTGCCGCCACCGCGCGGCAGCACGGGAATCCCCTCCTCGCGGCAGATCGCCATCGCTGCCTCGACATCGGCGAGGCTGCGCGGCACCAGCACGCCGACGGGCTCGACCTGGTAGATGCTTGCATCGGTCGCGTAGCGCCCGCGATCACCGGGTGAGAACAGCACCTCACCCGCCGTCTCGCGCCGCAGGCGCTCGGCGAGGCGGCTGTCGCCGATGCGGGAGGCGGGGATGGCGAAGGCGTTCATGCCACGGTCGGTCCTCGACGGTCGGGCGCGCCGGGCGCATTGGCATCCGGCGCCACCATGCGGCATACCTCCACCGGAAGAGGAGCGCCACCATGGCCTACTACCGATCCAAGCCCGCCGCGGGCCGCCACTTCCTGCAGATCCCAGGGCCGACCAACGTGCCCGACCGGGTCCTGCGCGCCATCGACAACCCCACCATGGACCATCGCGGCCCCGATTTCGGCCGCATGGCCAAGGCGCTTCTGGAGAAGCTTCGCCTCATCTTCCAGACGAAGGGCCCGGTCGTGATCTACCCCGCCTCCGGCACCGGAGCCTGGGAGGCGGCGCTGACCAACACCCTCTCCCCCGGCGACCGCGTGCTGATGTGCGAGACCGGCTGGTTCGCTACCCTCTGGAAGGAGATGGCCGAGCGCCTCGGCATCGTACCGGAGTTCATCGGCACGGACTGGCGCCGCGGCGCTGACGTCGCCGCCATCGAGGCACGGCTGCGCGAGGACAAGGGCCACCTCATCAAGGCCGTCTGCGTCGTCCACAACGAGACCTCCACCGGCTGCACCTCGCGCATCGACGAGGTCCGCCGCGCCATGGACGCCGCGCGCCACCCGGCGCTGCTGATGGTGGACACGATCTCCTCGCTCGCCTCCATCGACTACCGCCACGACGAGTGGGGCGTGGACGTCACCGTGGCCGGCTCCCAGAAGGGCCTGATGCTGCCGCCGGGCCTCTCCTTCAACGCGATCAGCGAGAAGGCGCTGAAGGCGAGCGAGACCGCGCGCCTGCCGCGCAGCTTCTGGGACTGGAAGGCGATGCTTGCGGCCAACGCCACGGGCTACTTCCCCTACACGCCGGCGACGAACCTGCTCTATGGCCTGGACGCGGCGGTGGACCTGCTGTTGGAGGAGGGCCTCCCCAACGTCTTCGCCCGCCACGACCGCCACGCGGAGGCCACGCGCCGCGCGGTGCGCGCCTGGGGGTTGGAAATCCAGTGCGCCGACCCGCGGCACTACTCCTCCAGCCTCACCGCCGTGCGCGTGCCGGAGGGGCACAGCGCCAATGCGCTGCGGGCGGTCATCCTGGAGCGGTTCAACATGAGCCTCGGGAACGGACTCGGGCCGCTGAACGACCGGGTGTTCCGCATCGGGCATCTCGGCGATCTCGGCGACCTGCAGCTCATGGGGACGCTGAGCGGCGTGGAGATGGGGCTGCGCGTCGCGGGTGTGCCGCATCGGGCCGGCGGGGTGCAGGCCGCGATGGACTATCTCAGCGGGAACGCTTGAGCCCGGCCGGCCCGGCCGGGCCGCGAAGGACGGAGTCGCGGTTGCGCTCCGGGCCGGTCTGGAGCGGATCGCCGGAGGGCGTGAAGCCGCTCCGCAGACACGGACCTGCTGCGAAGTGCCGCTCAGCTTCTGAATGCGATTCAGTGTAGGCTGGCGGCATGCGCGAGATTCACGTCGAGACCGACATCGCGGCTCCGTGCGGGCGGGTCTGGTCGGTGCTGACGGATTTCGCCGCCTACCCTGACTGGAACCCGTTCATCACCCGCCTGGAGGGCGAGGCGCGCGAGGGCGCGAGGCTCACCGTGCGCATCCATCCGCCTGGCGGCCGGGCCATGACCTTCCGCCCCACCGTGCTGGCGGCGGTGCCGGGGCGCGAGCTCCGCTGGCTCGGGCACCTGCTGGTCCCCGGCCTGTTCGACGGCGAGCACGCCTTCCGCCTCGAACCTCGCGGTGCGGAGGGTTGCCGCCTCGTGCAGGAGGAACGCTTCCGCGGCCTGCTGGTGCCGCTCCTTGGCCGCGCACTGGCGCAGACGCGGAAGGGTTTCGAGGCGATGAACCAGGCGCTGAAGGAGCGCGCCGAGGGCTGAGTCGGATCTCTTCGGGGTGGGGTTGCCGCCGCCCTCGCCGCGGGACAAGGTGGCCTCCAGCGTAGTTGGAGGAAACCATGACCATCCAAGTCTGGACCTGGCCCACGCCGAACGGCCACAAGGTCCACATCATGCTGGAGGAAGTCGGCCTCCCCTACGAGGTGATCCCGGTCAACATCGGCGCCGGCGACCAGTTCAAGCCCGAGTTCCTCGCCATCAACCCCAATCATCGGATCCCCGCCATCGTGGATCCCGACGGGCCGGGAGGGCGTCCCTTCTCGCTGTTCGAGTCCGGGGCGATCCTGATCTACCTCGCCGAGAAGACCGGCAGTGCGCTGCTTCCGAAGGATCCCGAGACGCGGTACCGGTGCCTGCAGTGGCTGATGTTCCAGATGGGCGGCATCGGGCCGATGTTCGGGCAGTACAACCACTTCGCCAATTACGCGAAGGAGAAGATCCCCTACGCGATCGAGCGCTACGCGAACGAGGTCGCCCGGCTGCACCGCGTCCTCGAGAAGCGCCTTTCCGAGAGCGAATACCTGGCCGGCCCGGACTACTCGATCGCCGACATCGCCACCTTTCCCTGGGTGCGCAACCCGCAGCGGCGCAACATTGACTTGGCGCAGTACCCGGCCGTGAAGCGCTGGCACGATGCGATCGCCGCGCGGCCCGCGGTGCAGCGTGGCGTCGAGGTGCTCGCCGACCGCCAGCGCCAGGGTCCGATGACCGATGCCGAGCGGGAGGTGATGTTCGGCAAGATCCAGTTCGCGGCGCGTTAGGACGGGGCTCCTTCCCATGGCCGAGATCGATCACATCGTCATTGGCGCGCACACCCTCGAGGAGGGCGCCGCCTGGGTCGAGCAGCACCTCGGGGTGAGGCCGGAGCCGGGCGGCGCACATGAAGGGTTCGGCACGCACAACATGCTGCTCGGCATGGGTCCCGACTGTTACCTGGAGGTGATCGCCCCCGACCCGGCGCAGCCGGAGCCGGAGCATGCGCGCCCCTTCGACCTCGACGAGCCTTCCGTCCGCACCAGGCTCGATTCCGGCCCCGCCCTGCTCGCCTATGTCGCCCGCACGCCGGCGCTGGAGGCGGTGGTGGCGCGGCTCGGCCCGTCGCGCAGCGGCGAGATCCGCGCCATGCGCCGCGGCGACCTGTCATGGCGCATCGCCTTCCCGCCGCAGCGGCAGGATCTCGACAACCTGATCCCGCCGCTGATCCAGTGGGACGGCCCACGCGCCACGGAGCGGCTGCGCGATTCCGGCTGCCGCCTCCTCGCCGTCGAGGCCGAGCACCCGGAGGCCGGCGCACTCCGCGCCGCCCTGGCCGAGCGCGGCCTCGACGAGGCCGTGACCGTGCGCCAGAGCCCGCATGCCCGCCTGGTGGTCCGCATCCGCCGCGCCGACGGGCAGGAGGTCACCCTTACCTCCGGCTGAGTCCTGCTCCTTGAGTGGTGGTGGTCCAGCTTTGACAGGCACTATGCCCGCAGGCCTCCCCGACCTGCCGTTGGGGCGGACAATCCCCCGTTCGTCGCCGGAGGCTTAGCTGATGTAACCGCCGGCCTACGGATATGCTACCCTTGGTCGAACGGGACAGGGGGGATGCGCAACCCCCGGCGCTCAAGAGGCGATCGGATGCGTTACGGTGGCGGCGGAAGACGGTCGGAGGGGGCGGTATCGCCACACGCTGGCCGGCGGGAAGTTCAGCGGCGTCCACGCCTCGCGCCGGGCCTCCAGACCAAGCCGGCGGCAGGGCAGGGGCGAAGTGATGCAGTAGGTGTAGAGGAGGAAACCCCGCCCGGGGGCGACCGCCTCCACCGCCTCGACGAAGCGGCGCTGCTGCGCCAGCGGCAGCATCACCAGCGGGATGCCGCAGATCGCCGTGCCTACCTTGCCCACCCAGCGGCGCGGGAGCGTCTCGGCCAGTTCGAAGGCGTCGCCGCAGACCACCTGGACCCCGGCCGGCAGCACCGTCCGCAGGTGCTCGGCCATCTCCGGCACGATCTCAACCACGATCAGGCGGTCGGCCGGCACGCCGGCAGCGAGCAGCGCGCGGGAGATGACGCCGGTGCCGGCGCCGAGCTCGACCACCACCTCGTCCTCCGCCCGCTCGACCAGGCCGGCGATCTTGCGGCACAGGCTGGGCGAGGAGGGGATGACCGAGCCCATCTGCAGCGGGTTGGCCAGCCACCGGCGGAAGAACAGCGAGGCGTTGGCGATCCGGCGGTGTTCCGCGCCTTTCGCTCGCCGTTCCTCGCCCAGCGTCAGTCCGGACATGCCCATCTCCACGACCAAACCGTGATCGATTCGGGGAGCGGCGCCCCCGCCACTCTAGGCCGGGCGCGTGCCGGGCGCCAAACGCCGCTCCCCCTGCAACCGATGCAGGCGGAGGCGCGCCCGGCATGACCGCGCGCATCCTCGTGGTGGACGACGTTCCGGCCAACCAGCGTCTGCTGGAGGCTAAACTCAGCTCGGAATATTATGAAGTCGCGCTGGCTGGCAGCGGGCCCGAGGCGCTGGACCTCGCGGTGCGCTGGGCGCCGGATGTCATCCTCCTCGACGTGATGATGCCGGGGATGGACGGGTTCGAGGTCTGCCGGCGGCTGAAGGCCCACCCGGCCACGGCGCATATCCCGGTGGTGATGATCACCGCGCTGACCGAGCCTGACGAGCGGGTACGGGGCCTCGACGCCGGAGCGGACGACTTCCTCTCCAAGCCGGTGGACGACGCGACCCTGTTCGCGCGGCTGCGGGCGCTGCTGCGCATGAAGCAGGTGCTGGACGCCTGGCGCCAGCGTGCCGAGACGGTGCGCGCTCTCGGCCTCGAAGAACTGCCCGACCCGCCGGATCCCTCGCTCCAGGGCGCCCGCATTCTGCTGGTGGACGAGGATGAGGGCGAGGCGGCGACGCTCGCGCGCATCCTTGCCGCCGCCGGACTGAGCGTCGAGCAGGCCGCCGGCCCGGCCGAGGCCTGGGTCCGGATCGTCGCGGCGGGGCGGCCGGGGCCGGCTGCGGGTGGCGCCCCCGCCACCGTGGGTCGCGCCCCCGCCTACGATCTGGTCGTGCTCGGCCTGCACGGCAGGGGACCGGAGGGCCTGCGCCTCGCCTCGCGCATCCGCGCCCGCTCGGAGACGCGGGAGCTGCCTCTGCTGCTCGTTGCCGGCCCGGAGCAGCGCGACCTGGTGTTGCGCGCCTTCGACCTCGGCGCGAACGACCACGTGTTGCGCCCGGTCGATCCGAACGAGCTGCGCGTGCGGGCGCGCAACCAGATCCTCCGCCACCGCCGCCAGGAACGGCTGCGCGCCGAGCTCGACCGGTCGCTCGAGATGGCGGTCACCGATGCCCTGACCGGGCTGCGCAACCGGCTCTACCTGCGCAGCTATCTCGAGGCGGCGATGCGCGCCCAGCCCGTGGCGATGCTGATGGTGGACGTGGACCGCTTCAAGGAGCTGAACGACGCCCATGGCCACGCGGTGGGTGACGCGGCGCTCCGGGCGGTGGCGGGCCGGCTACGGTCGCATGTGCGTGGCGCCGACGTGGTCGCGCGCTGGGGGGGGAGGAGTTCGTCATAGCCATGGCCGGTGCCACGGCGGAGGACGGCATCGCGGCGGCGGAACGGCTGCGCGCAGCGGTTGCTGCCGCGCCGGTCGCGCAGGACGCCGGCGGCGCCCCGATCGTCGCCACAGTGAGCGTCGGCGTCGCGCTGGGTGCGCGTGGAGGCGCGGTGGATGCCCTCATCGAGGCGGCGGACGCCGCCCTCTACCGGGCCAAGCGCGCCGGGCGCAATCGCGTGGAGATGGCGGGTCCGGAGGACTGGCGGGTCGGCGTCAAGGCGTGACCCACCGCCCGCACACGCTCCGTAACAGTCGGATGGCGGGCCGGAGCGCGGGCGTTACTTGATCTTCGCCTCGCGGAAGATGACGTGCTTGCGCGCGACCGGATCGTACTTCCGAAGTTCCAGCTTCTGCGTGGTGTTCTTGGTGTTCTTCCGGGTGACGTAGAAATACCCGGTGTCGGCGCTGCTGACGAGCCGGATCAGGATGGTGTTGGACTTGGCCATGGCGGGACTCCGTGTGCCGCGGTTCGCCCTCGGGGCGCCGGGCGCGAGTGGCGGAAACTAGCCGTCCAGCCCACCGCGTCAAGCGTAAGCGCACCGCACAGGGCGGCCATGGCGGCACTTGCTTCCCGGGCATCGCGCCGTCAACGGGCGGCGGCGCGCACGGCCGCGTGCCACGCCTGCGGATTGTGAAGCAGCAGCCGGGCCACGGCGATGTCGGCCTCCCGCCCCTCGGCGGGCGGGCAGGCATTGCGCAGCGCGGTCTGCTCCTCGGCGGGCACCGGCACGCGTGCCCTTGCATGCCGGGTGAGGGCGGCGGCCATGGGCACCTCGCCGGTCGCGACCAGGCGCTCGATCGCCTGCTCCGTCGCCGCCGCACCGAGGCTGGTGCAGACCGCCGGCATCACACCGAGCCCCTGGATCGGCCAGCCGCGCGGCGCGATCAGGCGCGACCAGCTCAGCAGCAGCTCGCCCCCGTCCGGCAAGGGAATGAGAAGCTGCACCAGCCCCTTGCCCATCGTCGTGCTGCCCACCACCACCGCGCGGCCGCGATCGGCCAGCGCCGCCGCGACCACTTCGGATGCGGAGGCCGAACGGCCGTCCACCAGCACCACCACCGGCCGTCCGGCCGCAAGTTCCGGCCTCGCGGCGAGATAGATTCGCCGCGCGTCCGGATGCCGGCCCTCCGTGCGCAGGATCTCGCCACCGGGGAGGAACAGGTCCGCCACCGCCACCGCCTGGGCGAGCAGCCCGCCCCGGTTGCCGCGCAGGTCGAGCACCACCCCGCGCGGCGGATGGCGCTGCTGTGGTCCGAAGGCGTCGGCGAGCGCCACTGCGAGCTGCTCGTCCGAGGCATTGGAGAATCCCGCGAGGCGCAGCCAGAGGATGTCGTCGCTCCGCTCCACGGAGACCGACTCCGGCGGCACCGGGCTGCGCACCAGCAGCACCTCCCGCGGTCGCCGGCCGCGTGCGACCAGCAGCGTGACCAGGCTGTCCTCCGGCCCGCCCAGCCGCTTGATGGCGTCCTCAAGATCGGCGGCCGAGACCGGCCCGCCGTCGATGGCGAGCAGGCGGTCGCCGGCCCGCAGCCCGGCGCGCGCCGCCGGCCCACCGGGCATGACGGAGGCGATTCGCACCGTTCCGCCGGGCCCGGCGGCGAGGCGCAGCCCAAGGCCCGCATGGCCGACCCGGCGCTCGCGCGCCGCCTGCGCTTCCTCGGCGGTCACGTAGCGGCTGTACGGGTCGAGGTAGTTGAACAGTTCCTCGAACAGCGCGCGCAGCACCCCCTCGGCGCCGGCGCGCCGGATTGCCGGCGAGGCGGCCCAGGCGGCCTCGATCAGCGGTGCGATCGCTGCGACGAGATCCGCGGCGGCCGCGGCAGGCGACGGAGGTGCCCGCGGGCCGGAGGACGCCAGGGGGGCGCGTTGCGCCGCGAGCGGGGGACCTTCGCGCGCGGCCGCCGGCAGCAGGCGGAAGTTGCCGTCACGCGCCTCCACCACCAGGGCGGGATCGAGCGCGGTGAGGCCGCGCAGGCTCCAGAGGCCGAGATCCGGCGGGGCAACCGGCTCCAGATGACGCTCCAGCACCGCCTCGAAGGCGGCCGTGAGCACGGCCTCCACGGGCGCGCGGGGGAAGTCCTGGGCGCGCGGCGGCGTGCCGAGGGGCGTGGTGAGGAGGGCGAGGACGATGGGCAGGACGCAGCGAATCAGGACCCTTCCGGCCCAACGGCGCCCTCGCGCTTCTGCCCGGTCCGGCGCCTGTGCGCTCTGGCCGTCGGCGGAGCGCCGGGCCACTGCCAAGCACAGCGGCCAACTGGTGGCGGCGTTCCCTGCCGCTCGGACGCCTCGGCCTCCGCTTCGCGTCAGTCCCGGCGGCGGCTTCGTCCCTTGCCCCCGCCCCGCCACGTCGGTCCAGCGGTGCGCCGTCGCGGCTCGCCCTGCAGGAGGTGGAACACAAGGCCACCGGTGCGGGGAGTCGCCTCCCGCAGCAGCACCTCCACCGGTTGCGCCAGGGTGAAGGTCAGACCTGTCCTGCGGCCGGTCAGCGTGTGCCGGCTCTCGTCGTGGAACCATCGGTCGTCCGGAAGGGTGGCGAGGGGAACGAATCCGCTCGCGCCGTTCTCCTCCACCGTGACGAAGAGGCCGAAACGTGTCACTCCCGAAATCCGCGCCGCGAAGGTCGAGCCCACGCGATCGGCCATGAAGGCGGCAAGGTAGCGGTCCAGCGCGTCGCGCTCGGCCATGGCCGCGCGGCGCTCGGTCTGGGAAATGTGCTCGGCCGTTTCGGGGAAGCGTGCGGCCTCGACCTCCTCGAGCGCGCCGGCGCCGAGGCGCAGGCCCCGGATCAGCGCGCGGTGCACCAGCAAGTCAGCATAGCGCCGGATCGGGCTGGTGAAGTGGGCGTAGCGCGGCAGCGCCAGGCCGAAATGGCCGATGTTGTCGGGGCTGTAGGCCGCCTGGGACTGGCCGCGCAGGATGGTCTCGTGGATCAGCCGCTCCTCCGGCCGGCCCCGGACCCTCACCAGGATCCCGGAGAAGTCGCGCGGATGGATCGCGCCGGAGGGCGGCAGCGAGAAGCCGAACCCGGCGAGGAACTGCCGCAGCACCTCCAACTTCTCGTCCGAGGGGCGGTCGTGGACGCGGTACATGCAGGGCTGGCGCAGCCGCTCCAGCTCCTCTGCGGCGCAGACATTGGCCGCGATCATGAACTCCTCGATCAGCCGGTGGGAGTCGAGGCGGGGGCGCGGGACCACGGCCTGCACCTTGCCGCGCGCGTCCAGCACCACCTTGCGCTCCGGCACGTCCAGCTCCAGCGTGCCGCGCCGCTCCCGCGCCGCGAGCAGCGCGCCGAAGGCGCCGTAGAGGTGGCGCAGCAGCCCCCCGGGCAGGCCGAGATCCTCGCCCGCATCGGCGGCGCGCTGCACCTGCTCGTAGGTGAGCCGCGCGGCGGAGCGCATGATGCCCCGGCCGAAGCGGTGAGCCGTCTTCCGGCCCTGGGCGTCGAACCGCATGTCCACGAAGAGGCAGCCGCGGTCCTCCTTCGGGCGCAGGCTGCACCAGCCGTTGGACAGGGCCTCGGGCAGCATCGGCACGACGCGGTCGGGGAAATAGACCGAATTGCCCCGCGCCCAGGCCTCGCGGTCGAGATGGCTGCCCGGGCGGACATAGTGCGCGACGTCGGCGATCGCGACGACCACGCGCCAGCCATCCCGATCGGGCTCCGCCCAGACCGCGTCGTCGAAGTCGCGCGCATCCTCGCCGTCGATGGTGACGAGCGGGATCGCGCGCAGGTCCTCGCGCCCCCGGGCCGTGACGCCGCGCGCCTTCTCCGCCTCGCGCAGCGCCTCGGCCGGGAAGACGTCGGGGATGCCGTGGGCGTGGATGCAGATGAGCGAGACCGAGCGAGGCTCGCCGACCTGGCCGAGAACCTCGACGATCCGCGCGGGGCGCGGGCCGAAGCCGTGGCCGGGGAGGGGCTCGGCGAGGACGATGTCGCCGGGCGCCGCCGCGCCCTCCGCGCCGCGCGGGACGGTCCATTCCGCCTTCTGCCGGCGATCGGTCGGGACGATGCGCCCGGCGGTGCCGCCGCTGCCGCCGCCCTCGAACACGCCGAGCACGCGCGCCGGCGCGGCGCCGCCGATGCGCTTGAAGGTCCGGCCGTCGTACTTGTCGCCGCCGAGCGGGCGGAGGCGGGCGAGAACGCGCTCCCCGGGCGCGAGCGCGGCCTGGCCCGCGCGTTCCGGCTGCATGAACACGATCGGCGGGCGGCCCGGCCCCTCCCAGCCGACCGGACGGGCGAGGGGATCGCCGTCCGCGTCGGTGCCGAAGATTTCGACCACCGCCATCTCGGGCAGGCGGCCTGCCGTGCGGGTGCGCGAGGATCGGGCAGGGGGCAGCGGTTGCTCGGCATCCGTCCCGCGCCGGCCGGTGGTGTGCTCAGGCATCGGGGCAGTGCGGCGCCCACGGCGGCCCTGGGGCCTGGCGGCGTCTGCGTCGTCCTGCGCCCGGGCGGCGCTGCGGCCGCCCCGCCGCCTTCCCTCCGGTGCCGCCCGCTCCTCTTCCTCCCGCTCCAGCGCGCGGAGCAGGTCGCGCAGCGCGACGCGCTGCTGCGCGTCCAGGCCGAAGGCACGTGCGATCTCGCGCGGCCGGACGCGGCCGTGCTGCTCTGCCAGGAAGCGCCGCAGCTCTTCCCGCGAGGGCAGCGGCGCCGTCGTCGGACGGGCGCGCGCCGCGCCGCGGCGCGTCGTCCTCGCCGCGGCGGTGGCGGACGCCTTCGCGCCGCGGCCCTTCGGCGGGGATGGACCGCGGCGCCGGGGCATCGCTCAGTTCGCCGTCTTCGAGGCCGCGCGAGCCTTCTTCGCAGCGGGCTTCGCGGCGGCCTTCTTCGTGCCCGTCGCCGCCTTGCCGCGGGCGGCGGCGGTCGTTGCCTTGCGCGCGGCTGCCGTTGGCTTGGCCGCGGTCGCGGCGGGCTTGTCC
>Ga0065720_1019554_pt1 | contig 23627 bp, 24 predicted proteins | sample Thericmetagenome_FD_59107 | JGI IMG/M metagenome (GOLD analysis project Ga0065720, IMG submission 59107) | Thermophilic microbial communities from the Joint Bioenergy Institute, California, USA of rice/straw/compost enrichment - eDNA_2 v2... | ecosystem: Engineered > Solid waste > Grass >... | reverse complement strand
AGATATGGATAATCTGGAACTTCAAGGTAAATCTCTGATAGTTAAAGAACTTATCCAGCAATTCTAGGATACTCCTATTCAATTGCAGATTCTCAATCTTAGAAATATAGTATTGTGGCGGGTTCTTGTCATGCTCCCTGGCCTTCCTGAGCAATTCGGACTCATCCTCAGTGAACATACTAGACAAATGCTTTTTAAATAGCTCTGCCTGGTTACTGATATCTGAGGCTTCTTCACAGAAGGTTTCCAAGGTATTCACAAGCTCTTTATATTTTCCCACCTGAGGGCCTTCCCTGCTTACCCACTGGCTAAGTTCCAAGGGCTGTTCTATGGGTATTCTGTCTATCATGACTTTGAGGGCTGGGGCATTCAACTCGTAGAAATTGTATATAGTTGGGATGAATTTCTGTTGGAGAAAGAGTTCGCATTTGTAATTGACGATTTTGTCGATCATTTGGAGAAGACCTGGAAGCTCAAAATGCTCAACTACGTTGTCTTTATAGGTATCGATAAGTCTTGCAAGAACACTGAGAAATTAACAACTGTGAAAATCACTATACCTCAGGTAATCCACAAAGAGGTGATAGAACGAAAACTCGTAGTTCTTGACTGACTGGAAGGTTGTGCCAGTCTCCTTTTCCTTGTCCAGCTTCTCAATAAATTTGTTAATGCTCTCATCAAGCCTCTTCTCATATACGCTGAGGACTTTCTCAAAGGTTTTCTCCTCAATATTGAGCAGGAAAAATATTGTGGATATAGAATTGATAAGCTCATTGTTACTAGAACAGTAAACCCTTAATGTATCAATATTTTACTTGGTTTCTATGGCTTTTTCGAATTCAGATCTCAGACTTGTGACTAAATTGGTCGAAATTTCCTTGAATTTCCTGATGTCTTCGGGAGTAATATCCTCGTTGATACAGTTCTAATGTCCTTATGGTTCGTGCTAAATGTCTTTACTTCGATATTCTTGTATTGGCGGATGTATTTAATGCATTCTTCGAAATTTTTGGTCTCGACGGCTTTACTGTAGGGTTCAAGAATTCTGTTTAATTCCAAAATGGCTGTTAGCTATACTGTGAAAAAGATTGAGAATTGTTAGTACTGTGTTTAGGACTTTTTCGACATTGGACTTTCTATACTTCAATATCTCGAATGATTTCAATGTTTTGTCAGAGATTTCACCAATATCACTCACTTCTTTTTGGATCTTTTGGGAGTTCAAAATAAGGTTTTGGAGGGATTTGCTGTATGAATGAATAGAGAGAAATATCGCAATTTACTTGCTTTTCTCAAAGAATTTATCGAATTCCTGGTCCAGCTGTTGAGGATGATGAAACTCGCTCAGCCTATCTACTTCAGCTTCTAACATGGATTTCTGTTTGCGAAGATTTTCAAGCTCTTGATTTACTTTCTCGTGGATTGCAGCGAAAGAGGTCATTTAGATACACGTATTTCTAATATTTTTTATTTTATCAAACTTCTTTTAGCCCAGGGAATGCATAATGCATATCCAAGCCCCAGACTCAATCCCTAAAAATCTTTATAGTCAAAACAAAGCTCTAAAGCTCTGGGAATTACAGGCCTAAAATGAAATCTGTTTTCCAATTTTGTATAATATGAAGTGTTGGTTGTTATTCCTAAACATTTTTTAAGCTAAATGGTTAAGAATATATGCCAAGAATGAAAGTATTTAGGTCATTAGGCTGATTACTCTTATGACGTAAGGGAGAATATATTTATTAAATCCAAAAGTCTGGGATGAATAAAATAAATGCTGCTTTCAATTCTTTTCCCATATAATCTTATTTTCAAAGCCTTTAAAGCTGTAATAAGCATCTTTCAAAGGCTCTCTTTCTTTAAGTTCATTTACCGCCTAGGGCTGAGAATAACTCAGTCTATGATCTTCACAATTGTTATCGCAATAGCATATTTCATCATCTACAGCCAGATCATTCCCAAAGTAGAACAATCTACTCAGCTCAGCCTTCGCCGAACCGCAAATGGCTATCATTCCCGTATTTTCCAGCTCGGGCAAGATTTTCCTTACTGCGATCATTTGAAACTGACCGATCAAGAAGAAGATTCTATAAATTCTATTAAGTACAAGGCCTGTGTGGACCCCTTCAACATCTACGACCAAGCTATAGACTTTGAGGAGCAGACTTATTGGATGGGAGTGATTCTAAATGTTCCTGCAACTGAGTATAATATGAGACTAAACTCTGTAAAAGTCAAAGCAGAATTTATAAGTGTTAATAACCAGACTCATGAGGTCAATGCATATGCCCTTTGTAGCCCAAGACCTCCAGGATATCTAAAAAAGCTTAGCATTTTTCTAAGGAATTTGCTAGGAATGGACCCTGATTATGAACTCCAAGTTATTTTGGCTGAGAATTTTACCAATGATTTTTTCAAAGTCCAAGTGATAAATATTGAGATATTGGAACCTTATCTAAGCCTAAACCATGTGAAGTTCAGGATGAAGGCCCAGCTCTCTGGCTGGAAGAGCTTTATGTATAATTGGTTCTGGATAGCCTCTTTTATCAATATCTATATCTTGAAAAAAATTGCCAAAATGATCATGAGAATGCTCCAAGATGTGATATCTTCAGTCATGGCCAAAATACTCAACTTCTATGGTAATGGTATCAAGTGGGCGAATAACTTTTTATTCAGCACGAAAAGAAAGATTCTAGAGTGGGTGTGGATAAAATAGGCTTAAACTGTTCACCTTTTTTGTATTCACGTTGTCTTTAACTGTTTTTAATTCTGGTAAGATAGTATTTGCAGTGTGTCATAATAAAAAGAATAAATTTCTTTCTCACAGAATTTAGTAACTGATATTTGAGTAGACTACAAGCTAAAGGACGAAAAGATCAATTGAAAAGTTCAATATAAATTTAATAAGCTGAAGAAGTGAAAGTCAAGTGCTTTTAAAATACTGATCAATTCTGATTCATATTATGTTCTAGATCTTTCTACGTTCGCATTATATATTTTCGAAGTCTTTAACTTCTCAAAGATTTAAAATTGAATCAAGAAAGTACTTCATAGAATGTTCTTTGGTGGTTTTCCAGGCTTTGGTGCAGGTACATAGTGTCTGAACCAAACAGCTGACTTCCTAGGTAGTGAAAGTCCTTCCGACCAAGGCGGCGACATAGATAATAAGGCTTTATATGACGCTCTTGGTGTCCCTCAAAACGCAACTCAAGAAGAGATTAAAAAGGCTTACAGAAAGCTGGCAATCAAGCACCATCCTGATAAGGGAGGTGATCCTGAAAAAGTAATTAAGATTGGCATATTTGTCATTAGGTAGTTCAAAGAAATTACTGCAGCCTATGAGGTCCTGAGTAACCCCGAAAAAAGACAATTGTACGATAAATATGGCATAGATGGTGTTAGAGGTGAAGGTGGTGCAGATGATCGTACCGATTTGATTATAATTTTCTAACAATTTAAGCTTTCGAACATCTTTTCGGTGGTATTTTCGGAAGAGGAAGGAGAGGTCCCTCTGGTCCCAGAAAGGCCAACCCAATCGATAAAGAACTTAAGGTCAAATTGGAGGACGTTTACTTAGGAAAAATGAAGACTTTGAAGTATGAAAGGGACAAAGTCTGTGAGGCTTGCCAAGGAAAAGGAGGAAAAGATGCCAGAAAATGTGACAAATGTAAAGGCCATGGTATGGTAGAGAAAGTTCAGTTGGGACTAGGATTCATCAGCTCTTCCAGATCTGTCTGTCCTGAGTGCCAGGGTGAAGGAACAGTTTTCGACAAGGCCAATAAATGCAAAGTGTGTAAAGCTAAAAAAATTATCAAGGAGTCCAGAACCATTGAAGTTCCTGTTGAACAGGGAGCTCCAAATGAGCACATCGTTACTTTCACAGGAGAAGGTGATGAAATTGTATAGTTAATTGAAAATTATATCTAATTTTAATAGCCTGACGCTCTTGCAGGAGATCTTATTGTGAAACTAGTCATCGAAAAGCACCCAGAATTCGAAAGAAAGGGTGCTGACCTTTACTACAGGAAGGCTATTTCACTTTATGAGGCTCTTACAGGAGTCAGCTTTACTCTAACCCATCTTGATGGACAGAAGATCCATATTGCCACTGCCCCAGGAGATATAATTAGCCCAGGTAAGGTTAAAAGCAGTCATTTTTAACCGTTTTTCAGGCTCAAGAAGACAGATTTCTAGAAAGGGAATGCCATTCTACAAGGATGCCATGAGCATTGGTAACCTGTATATTGACTTCGAAGTTATCTTCCCCAAGAAGGGAGAACTTAAAAATGTCGAAGAACTCAAAAAGGTAAAAAAAAGAGTAGTGGATTTTCTGATTAAGTAGATTCTTCCTGTTCCCAAGAACCTCACCCCTGCCGACCCATCCAAGGCTATTATCCTTGAAGACTTTGATAAGGATAGTGTAAATAGTAGAGCTGAAGGTGGAAGAGGAAAGGCAGAAGATGAGGAGGATGAAGAGGAGGGAATGCCCAGAGGACAGAGAGTCCAATGCCCTCAACAATAAATAATCTTTATATGAGATGAATATTAAGAAAAAGAGCTTTTCTTGAATATTTTCTGTAGTATATTAGGCATCTATGTTTCAAAACCCATAAAGAAATATCTCGGATCTTGTTTATTTAAAGTTTCGCTCCAATTTAATTAAAAATCTTCTTACTCAAAAATGGAAGATAACCTTTATGACGAGTTTGGTAACTATATAGGGCCAGAACTGTCCGACAACGTACTCCAAAACCCTCACACACTAATTCCCTAGGAAGAGGCCAGGGCTGAAGAAGAATTCGAAGAGGATCAAGGCTCCCAAATTGAAGAAGAAAAAGAAATCGATTATCATCGAGAGGTTCTAATTCTTTTATCAGTTTGGCTCATTCGAATAGGACATAAGAGGCGACGAAGTGGTCCTGCATGAGGACAAGAAATATTATCCAGACGCAGAAGAGTTATATCCTGGCGTTGAGACTTTAGTCGAAGATGAGGATGCTCAGGCTATTACTGAGCCCATTATAGCCACAGAAAGGGCCAAAGAGTTCGACATAGTAGAGAAGATCCCTGAGACTACCTTCGACTATGAATTCATGAAGTTCTTGATGAAAAACCCTGAGTTAATCCGTAATGTAAGCGATCATTTTTCATTTTTTGGGCCCAGCCCGCCCCGTCCTTTCCCTTTAGTTTGGGTTGTTCAATACTAAGCGTTTAGGTTGCTGTCGTCGGCCATCTGCATCACGGCAAGACTGGCCTTATGGACATGTTTGTCAATGAAACCCATATAAGAGAATATAAAAAACAAACCGATGTCAGATACACAGGTTTGCATTATGAGTATAGTTCTCATATCCTAGATACCAGAATGGACGAACAAGACAGGAAAATCAGTATCAAGGCCACCCCTATGAGTTTGGTCTTGCCAGACTCAAGAGGAAAGTCCTATCTCATCAACCTCTATGACACCCCAGGCCATCCAAACTTCTCAGATGAGATGTGCTCAGCTCTCAGAATCTGTGACGGTGCTCTTGTGGTTGTAGATATTATTGAAGGTGTTATGCTTGGAACAGAAGCTATTTTGAAATATCTTGTCCAAGAGAATATTGCAGTAAGGATTGAGAATAACTAACCTGAAGTTATAGATTACTATCGTCGTGAATAAAATTGACAGGTTGATTCTCGAAATGAGACTCCCACCTGCAGATGCCTACTTGAAAATCAGGCACACTTTGGAAGAAATTAACGGAATCCTGTCCACTGCAGCCGCTCACTTAGAAGATAAGGATAAATATGTGGTAAATACACTCTTTGTAAATTACTAAAATGTGCTCAGGTTTCTCCTTTATTAGGAAATGTGGTCTTTGCTTCAACTGAATACGGATTTTGTTTCAGTTTGAAATCAATCGCAAAGATGTATACTAGCATGTTCCCAAAGGTCGATCCCGAGACCCTAGTCAAGGTGTTCTGGGGAGACTATTATTTCAATCCTGATTCAAGAAAATTCATGACTCTTCCCACCAAGGAAGCCAACACCAGAACTTTTGTTCAGTTCATTCTTGAACCAGTCTACAAAATCTTCGCTCATACCGTCAGCCATGAATACGATAAGCTCGCAGTAAGTTCCTTCTGTCTTTATTCTAATCACTTAGCCCTTCTTGTCCAAGCTAGGAATTTACCTCAAGAAGGAAGACTTCAAGAGAGATACCAAAGATCTCCTGAAGATTGTCTGCAGCATGTTCTTCGGAAGCACAAGCGCTATAGTCGATTCTATAGTCAAGTTCATCCCTACTGCCAGGGAGGGAACAGCCAAGAAGGTCCAGCAATACTACACTGGCCAAGAAAACAAGGATTTCATGACTGCCATTTCCAAATGTGACGAGAAAGAAACCTTGATTATAAACGTTGTCAAGCTATACAACAAGCCAAGCTGTCTTTCCTTTGACGCTTTCGGAAGAGTTATATCCGGTACCATCTCCAAGAGACAGTCTGTCAAGATCCTTGGAGAAAACTACAGTCTTGAAGATGAGGAAGACATGGCCATTAAGACAGTAACCAACCTCTGGATCTACCAAGGAAGATATAGAGTCGAAGTTGACTCCGTTAGCGCAGGAAACTGGGTCCTCATTGAGGGAATTGACCAATCCATCACCAAGGTAAGCCTCTATTTAAACTCTCTGACTCCATAGACTGCCACTATCACCTCCGCTAATGTCAAGGAGAATGTGGAAATCTTCCGTCCTATTAGACACAACTCTCTTTCTCATGTTAGAGTCGCCCTTGAACCCTTAATCCCTTCAGAACTTCCCAAAATGCTTGAGGGTATTAGAAAAGTTAACAAGAGCTACCCCCTCCTTGTCACCAAGGTCGAAGAATCAGGTGAGCATTTGTTGATCGGTACTGGAGAGTTGTATATGGATTCAGTCCTCCACGATCTGAGACAGATGTACTCCGAAATCGAAATCAAGATCTCCGACCCCTCAGTTACCTTCTGTGAGACTGTTATCGATACTTCTTCTATAAAGTGTTACGTCAACAGCCACAATAAGCAAAACACTTTGACTATGATTGCTGAGCCACTTGACAAGGGTCTTGCTGAGGATATTGAAGCCGAGAAAATTGACCTAACCCTCCCTCCTAAGAAGTTCGGAGATTTCTTTGTGAAGAACTACGAATGGGATATCTTGGCTGCCAGATCAGTCTGGGCCTTTGGACCTGAAAAATTCGGTCCCAATGTTTTGCTTAATGATACTTTTGCTGATGAAGTTGACCAAAATCTCTTAAATAGTGTTAAGGATTCTATCATTCAAGGTTTCAGATGGGGTACTAAGGAAGGTCCTCTCTGTGATGAGCCTATCAGAAGTGTCAAGTTCAAGTTAATTGGTGCCTCGATCTCCCCAGTAATATAACTAGTTGTTTAATCTAATGTATTAGGAACCTATATACAGAGCTGGTGGACAGATTATTCCCGCTGCCAGAAGAGTTTGTTATAGTTCTTTCTTGATGGCTACTCCTAGAATGATGGAGCCTATGTTATTGGCTGAGGTCCAATGCTCAGCTGACTGTCTCGGAGCCATTTATACAGTATTGATTGTTTATTATTTGCTAATTTTAAAGGTTCTTGCTAGAAGAAGAGGCCATGTTATCAGTGAAACCCCCAAGCCAGGTTCACCCTTGTACTCTGTTAAGTGTAATATCCCTGCTATTGATTCATTTGGATTTGAAACTGATTTGAGAACATATACAACTGGACAAGCCTTTTGCTTAAGTTATTTTGACCATTGGGCAATCTTGCCTGGTGATCCTTTGGACAAATCCATTGTTTTGAAGCCTCTTGAACCTAGTCCAGTCCCACACTTGGCCAGAGAATTCATGATAAAGACTAGAAGAAGAAAGGGTTTGAGTGAAGATGTATCTATTGTTAAGTATTTCGATGATCCTGCACTTCTTGAAAGTTTGAAAGAAGATATTGATTACAAGAATTTGATATAAGAGAATTAAGTGTATTGTGTAACATTTGTACCAAAAGAATTGAGAATTTTCCTTAATTAAATTATGATACACCACCATAGCCAAAAGTCTCATTGATACTAATATTTAGAATTTATTAGAGAAGATTCTGCAAAAATCTTAAAGTATTCAAGATTATTCATTCGAGATAATCAGCACAAGGGAAGTTTCATCTCTTGTTGACTTCAAAGGGTTTTGTAATACATACACGATGTCCTTTGAACGACAGTCTATCGGAAGATATTAATTATTAAATACCAATCAGCATTCCAAGGTTGACTTAGAGAAAATGTTTAATACATGATTTCCAATTTTGTTAGATTTTTCATCATAGACAGACTCTGTCCTAAGGCCTCAAAAAAATCTTCACATATTGTTTCTGCCCAAACCCTTCAAAATCTCTACCCTCTTGGCCCAGTTGTATTCCTTAAAGTCAAGAAATAGCTTTAGGGTGGTGAAGTATTCAAGCTTACAAAAGATTTAATAAGAAGGCTGAGCACATCTTCATCATGCTTAGAAAAATCAATAGATAGATATGCTAATTTCTTCAGTTTCTCCAGACTCAGGCATAGTTCTTCACCAAAGTTGTTGTGGGCACTCACAGAGACAATAAATGGTAAACAAAAGCTCAAATAAAGTTTGGTCAAGTCAGGAAGCAATGAAAAAGATCTAAAAAACTTTTCAATCGTCATATGAGTCACCCTATCTGAAAATTTTTCATTCAAGTGCAACTCTTTCAGATGCTTCATTGATTTAAAGATATTTGGTAAAGCATTAGCTATGTTGTCATGCTTTTCAGAATACGAGCACAGAGTTAATGATTCTAGCTTTCTCAAAAACGTATTGGCATAATATAAGAAACTAATGAGGAATCATTAAAATCTTCATCGATATTTAGCCTGGATTTCTTAACTTCACATGCTCTTGGACAGGTTGTTAGCACTATAGCGGGAATTTTTATTCATTGTGATTGAAGTTTCAATAATTTTTTTTACAAAATCACGACAGAAATAATCAATTAACTTCCCGATCACCCGTCCCGATATTTTCTCCCCAATCTAATACAGAACCCTAGTATTACATATTCATAGGCATTTAGAGTAATATTCATAGATCTTGACTTAAAGTCTAAGGTTTGATCGTCTAAGTAACTGAGAGATATTAACAATGACTGAATGTGAGATAAGCCGTCCATATCAAATGGCAATGTTAGTTCTCATACAGTGTTGGACAAATTCTTAGGATAAAGATGCATGAAAGTTGTCATCTTCAAGAATTTATTACACCTTGATTCAAATTAAGGAATTTGTGGTGTAAAATTTATAGATTTTCCACAAACCCACTCATTTTTCTCTTCGATTTTTCATCAGTGCTTGCAGGCTGGTCCTGTTAAATGTTGTCCTGGAGCTATGTGTGGTATATAAAGAGAGTATGGTAAGATGACTTCAGACCTCCCCAATAGTCTAGCTGGTTAGGATAGCAGGTTTTCACCCTGCAGACCCGGGTTCGAGTCCCGGTTGGGGAATGATTTTTGTTTTTGATCAGGAGAGGAATTAAAAGAGTGTAGTCGCTTTGATACGAGTAGTGAGAACAATCATGTATCTATGAATCAATACAATGAGGATCTATGTTAAATTACAAAGAAGGTTTTTACAAGCTCAAATTTGAGTCTATATGAATTTTTTATTCATGGGTTTGGAGGGGTTTACTCGAGCCAACGAAGGAGCTTCCCTTGTCTCCATTGGCCCTTTTTCTCCTTCCCATTCTCATCAATAAAAACACCTATACCATGTCTCTTGCCCTTCTCCCATTGGCCTTTATACTTCTTCCCATCTTCCCATTCGAATTCTCCATAACCATGCTTCTTATCATCCGAAAATTCTCCCACATATTTTCTCTTATCACCATAGTCCAATTCGCCCTTTCCATGCATCATATTATTTCTCCAATAGCCCTTATACTTCTTCCCACTAGGCCAGACATGATACCCGTACCCACTGATTTCATTATTGAGAAACTCTCCCTCATAAACAGCCCCGCTCTTCCATCTAAATACTCCCTTTCCTTTCTTAACTCCTCTCTCAAAATCTCCTTCAAATCTAGATCCATCCTTCCAAACCTCAATACCCTTTCCATGCTGTTTGTCTTCCAACCATTCTCCTTCATATCTCGAGTCATCCCGATATTGATATACACCTCTTCCTGACTTCATATTATCTTTCCAGTTTCCAAAGTACTCGTCTCCATTAGGATACTTGCACCTGCCTTCTCCATTTCTCATATCATTGGCCCATTGGCCCTCATAGACCTCTCCTTCCCTGGTCCTTTCTATTCCTTTTCCATGTCTCTTATTATCAAGAAAGTCTCCCTCATACAAAATGTCTCCGTTCTTGTCTTTAATTTTACCCTTTCCTTGCCTCTTGTCATCCACAAATTCTCCTTCATAATACGTCCCGTCTGGATATATTAGTTTCCCCTGTCCTATTCTCTTTCGATTTGCCCATTCTCCTTCATATACTTCACCATTCAGGTAATATATCTTTCCTTTCCCGTTGTTCTCATCCTGGAAAACACCCTCAAAACACTCTCCATTGGTCGTGATGAATCTTCCAGTCCCCTTGATCCTATCATTCCGCCAACAACCTTCATAGTAGGACCCATCCGGATAATATATTTCTCCTTTACCATGTCTCTTACCAGTACGCCATTCTCCCTGGTATATAGCATTTCCTTCTATGAATTGATAAGGGTGGGGCAAATATTCGCATTTCTCCTCTTCATCTTCAGGTGAATATTGGAGTGGTGGGCGTTTTCTCTTCATCTCTTTGGTAAGTTTGGCAAGCTGATCTGGAAATTCCTGGATCATTATGGCTATTTTCTTTCTAGGCTCATTTGAAATTTTCATGAATCCCCTCATCCTTCTTCTCAAGAGGTATCCTCTAATGTGGGCCTGAATCTTTATGATGAGCTGTTCCTCCCTGGTGAGGGTCTTGGTGCAACCAAAAATATTCCAGAATTCAAACTTCCTTTCATTGCCAGCAGCACAACAACTCTTATTTCCCATATTTGCTGTTAAATAAATTTAATAAGGCTTGATCTCGCGCATAATCTGAACAAAAAATGTAACATTTTTCAACCCTTACCTGCCTATTCCTAATCAGCTCCCTCTCTCCCACCATGCTAGTCAATAAGTATTATCTCCCCACTCTGTCAGAAATTTCATGTCTTCGACTAGGGGAAACCTGACTCCTTTATGCCTTATTATAAAATTTTTTAATTTGTATCAACCTATTAACAATTCTCATTCTCAAAACGTAGCTACTCTTCAAGAAACTTTATCTAAGGATTGTCCTAGTTTATTTTGCGAGCCCTAGTTCTTTATCTTTCCTAATACAGAGTGATACACAACTAGATACTGACTGAGTAAATGAAGAAGTGAAGTGCCCCCATAAAAATTACTAACCCTTTGTTCGAAAAGAAAGGGAAATTGGGATATTGAAAGTTAGCTCATTTTTGAGTAAATTTGGAAAATAAAATCTTTTAAATATCTATCAAATATGGGAAATATAGGATGCATGGAAAAGAGAAATGGGCAGGGTAATGGCAACAATTTATCCCAACCAGATCTCTTGAATGCATTCTCTCAACAAAATATCTTCACTTTTGATGAGATCAGCATTGATAGCAGGTTTGACGGGGGCAATTTGATGCTGGCAGAAAAAGTAAGTCCCGGGATGTACAATCTTTGGATTTCTCCCGATTGTTATAAGACAGAATTCGAAACCAAACATAAAGTCTGGTTCTTTTTCAAGGCCTTCAACATTAACTATGGAAATGAGGTCAAAAAGACATTCATTTTTAAGATAAAAAATATGAACAAGCTTCAAATAAAAAACTATCGAAGTGGGATGGTCCCAGTGGTATGCTCCCCCTCTACTGGTAATTCTTGGACATATTTGCCCACTCCACTCAATGATATGTCAATAGGAGATAACTATATCGAAATTACCTTCCAATTTACATTTCAGCCTGAGGATTCCACAGGCGCATTCTTTGCCTTTACCTTCCCCTACAACTATACAGACTGCCAGAATTTTCTTAATTATTTAGAAAATACTTTTACCAATGATAATGATATCTACTTCCATAGGGAACTCATTGCTAATTCACTAGAAGGCCGCAGAATAGATCTCCTAACCATTACAGCTCATGATCCTAACATCTTATCCAATCCTGAAAAAGCTTTTGAGACAGAACCTTTCATTCCAGGACTTTTCCCTGATAAAAATCCCCAAAATAGGGCAGTCACTAACTTCATAAACCGCCACCAGAACAGACCGTTTGTCTTCAAGAATAAGAAATATATCTTCCTATCAGCCAGAGTCCATCCCTGCGAAAGTCCTGCCAGCTTTATGCTCCAGTCCTTTATCGTTAACCTATTGAACAAAAATGACCCTGTAAGTGTTTCTCTATTGAAAAATTGTGTCTTCGTAATAATTCCCATGCTGAACCCAGACGGAGTATTTCGAGGACATTACAGAAGTGATACCAAGGGAAGAGATCTGAATCGTGTATATCATCAGCTCGACATAAATGAACATCCAGGGCCATATTCCGCTATGGAAGTGGCAAAGAGCCTTGCAGATGGAAGGCTAGTATTCTATGTGGATATGCATGCCCACAGTCAGAAAGATGGAGGGTTTGTATTTGCGAACTATACAACTGATCTTACAGAAAGAGCTGAGATAAGAATATTTGCTAGGCTGTTGGATATCTATTCCAGGAACTTTGACTTCAATTCCTGTGGCTTTGGCTCTCCTCCCAGCCAAGAAAAAGATGAAGCTGATAAAAAGGGAGTAGGGAAGACGGAGATTGGCAAAGAGACTAGATGTCCTCACTGCTATACATTGGAAGTGTCATATTATAAGGGAACTAAGGATATCAAAAGGTATAATCCTAAGGAAAATCCGAAACAGGATTTGTTTAGAAAAAGCGATAGTGTTCTTGGGATATCTGAGTTCAATGAAATTGGAGATAGCTTGAGAAATGCCTTTGCAGAGTATCTAGGGATCCATCCCAACTCGTATCTGGGTAATACCTTTTATTTGGGAATGGATGGACTGAGGAAAAGAGTGACAAATTTTGTCCATAAAAATGCCAAGGAAAAAGAGGAACAGAAAAGGGATAATGAGGATGACTAAACCCTATATAATCAACCATTGTTACATTCTTGCTCAAAAACAATCGATATTTTTATATTGAGCCTCGATCTATACCGTAAACATTTCGTTTACAATAATACATCACAAACTTCTCTTAAAGGGAATCGGATAGAATCCCAGGCAAGAGCGAATAACTCTCAACAATTTAGAAATGAGGTTTAGTTTAGTATCCGTCAATAATAGATTTGTGAATAAGGATAGCTCTTTGCGGTGTCATTAGCTTCTATCTTCAACGAACAGAGCTGAAACAGGGGAAATGTGGGAGTAGTCCCTCCAGGTTTATCGAGTGAAAGTAAAACTTGAGAGCAAGTTTAAAAATAGGCATCAGAAAATTATTTGCTGGTGCGAATAGTTAAATTACCGTTGTGAGTAAACATTTATGAATAACTCTAAGATCTATATTTAAAACCTGACTATTCAATCCGAGCACAATTTAGCAAGCATCGTGAGCTAAATAGATCCAGTCCAGCTTCCTTTCATGTTACCCTTGATTCAACTTAAAATAATTTTGAAAAAATTTACAGATGAAAAGGTATAGACATTTAACCTTGTTTAGACCCACCCTGGATATCTCACTAAAAATGTAGAGCGATATATGTTCATGCTTCTGAAGCGGAAACAGATACAGTTTGACTATTGTGATTTCAATGAACCCAAGGCCTCTCACAAGAGAAGCCGATACGCTAGCACCTTACGAAAGTAGATATATTTCGACTCCAGAACAAGCCAATGTGATTCCCTGTTCGAGATTGTTACATAACTATGAATGTTGATCGAAAATTGGTTCGATAAAATTAGCCTAACGTTACATTAAAAGTCAGCGAAATATGCAAAGGGTGTAAGAAACCCTCTAAGGATATCACTAGCTATGGGCATGCAATGATTATGAAAACTCATTTCGGGCTTATTTCTGATAATAAGTTTGGATCGGAAGGACGAGTCTTTTGAGACAGTGAATTAATTTTACGGTTTCTGATTGAACTTAAAAAGCTGCTAAATGAGATATAATTAATTATCAGAATAAATTAAGAAAGCGCTTTTTCAAATAACGAAATGGGTAACTGCTGTGCTGCTAGTCACAATGACAAGGAATTGAATAGCAATGTCAATATTCAGGGTACAACCCCTCCCCATGCTCACCAAGCGGATGAAACTTTAGGCATCTCTGGTACTACTAAAGTTTCTGGAAAGCAAAAGGCCGCAGTTGTTCATTCTGGACTCGCTAACGGTGCTGGACAGGTTCTTGATGATGAAGCCACTCAAGAAGCTGCCCAGAAGCACGGACCTCCTGCTGAATTAGCCCAACAAATTAAAGAAATACCTAATTATGCAAATCCTAATACTATTGCCACCATGGAGAAGCTAGGACCTTTTGTCTTCGATGCCGACCAACAAGAAGATGGAGAATTACCTTATCTCAACCCATATCAATTTGTTGAAAACAACGCCATCTATAAAGGCCAATGGAAAAATGGAATGAGACATGGAAGAGGAGAACAATACTGGACCGACGGCTCTCAGTATATTGGATACTGGAGAAACAACATGGCCAACGGAAAGGGAAGACTCATCCATGCAGATGGTGATGTTTACGAAGGAGAATGGCTTGACGATAAAGCTCACGGAAAAGGAGTATACATCCACATGGATGGAGCTCGTTATGAAGGAGAATGGTTCGAAGACAAACAACACGGTTATGGTATTGAAATCTGGCCCGATGGTGCTAGATATGAAGGCCAATACGAAATGGGAAAGAAGCAAGGTCATGGACACTTCAAGTGGGCTGATGGAAGCACCTACGAAGGTGAATTCCAAAACAATAACATTCATGGATACGGTGTCTATGAATGGGCTGACGGAAGAAAATACAAGGGAGAATGGAAAAATAATAAAATGCACGGAAAGGGAGAATTCACTTGGGCCGATGGAAGAAAGTACATTGGTGACTACGTCGATGATAAGAAGCAAGGCTATGGTGAATTTGAATGGCCTGATGGAAGAAAATACAAGGGAATGTGGGAGAACGGAAAGCAACACGGAAGAGGTGTATATATTAACGCTAGAGGAGAAGAAAAGGAAGGAGAATGGAATGACGGAAAGAGAATCAGATGGTTGTAAGATACATTTTTCCATCCTCGATTTTCTGGTAATTAGATGTTTACTATAAATCCATCCACATTTAAATATTTATGGCAAAACTCACTCTCAGAAACTGAATATTTTGCACAGTTTATTGTATGCTGCTTTTGATTCAATTGAAACCAAATTTTCCAAATGATTTTCTAGATCCTAAACAGCACTTTTCTAAACTTAACTATGCAAAAAATCAAGAATTTTTCTTATATTAATTCTCAACGGAAACTCAGTTCTAAAGAATCTTCTTACATTTCTTATTCGACTATCGAAAAAAAAATCGAACATACTAAAATAAGCCTCTTTTTCCTTGTTCGAAGCTCAAAATGATCCTAAATCCATTGTTCAATTAGATTAGATAATGGAATGTATATGGCAGTCACTACATATTTTCCTTTTGTACACAGAATTTTTATATATCACTCAGTCCATTTTTCTTATTGATAACTGTAATGAAGAAGACTGAATTTCCTAAGGGAGTTCTGAGTTAGGGTTAATTGAAATGAATTATTCTCATGATTTTCATAAAGGAAGTAAAAGAAAGAGAAGTGATCAAGCAGATGGAATCAGGGGCTTTGGGCCTAAAATAAGGGGAAGAATGTGGACACAGGCCCCGAGAGATAGGCATAGAGGGAAAATTTTGGTGATTTAATGGCTTTTGGAACTTGAAAAATAAAATATATCAAATATATTAAGTTCAAAGGAACAAAGGCATGACCTCAACTAACAAGCCTAGAGCTGAGTACGTCCAAACTTTCGGAAGAAAGAAGAACGCTATTGCTGTCGCCACCTGCAGAGCTGGTACTGGAGTCATCAGAGTCAATGGTTACCCTATTGATGTTCTTGAACCTGCACCTTTAAGAATTAAGGTCTATGAACCAGTCCTCCTTTTGGGAAGCAAGACCTTCGCAAAAGTCGATATAAGAGTTAGAGTCAAGGGAGGTGGTTACACCAGCCAAATCTATGCCATTAGACAGGCTATTGCCAAAGCCATCGTCGCTTATCACCAAAAGTTCGTCGATGAGCACTCCAAGAGAGAAATCAAGGAAAAGTTCTTGCAATACGATAGAACTTTGTTGGTCACCGATCCCAGAAGATGCGAACCCAAGAAATACGGTGGTAAGGGTGCCAGAGCCAGAAGACAAAAGTCTTACAGATAAAGGCCATGCTTTTCTCCCCCAAGATGCCTTGTATTTTGATAGTCTTGGTTACAGATCATGTTTGTATAAGTGCATAAAATTCTTGATATATTGAACAGAGACAATCTAATGTTAGCATCAGAAAAATTAGCATCCTTAGAAAACAAGTCAAATATCAGCCTAGTTCCCCTAGTTACCTAAGTATAATAAATCCTAACTAATTCCTACAATCATGATCCACGAATAAAATTCCTAATCCTAGACTAATACCTTGGAAATAAATGAATATGAATTGAGAATAAAGAACAAGAAAAAATATAAATAAAATGAAAAAAGAGTCTAGCGATCTTAGAAAACAAAAACTATTCTTATTAGGAGTAAGAATAATTACAAAAAATATAAGAGTTATTTCAAGGACTAAATTCTATCATTCTTTTCTTTATCAGGATGCTTAAAACTCCAGCCTATCCTATTCTTTTTTAACTTCTAGGGAGCCAAAGAGGTGTTTACGCAAAAGGGACAATGATTATGGGGCTATTCTTTGGAGAGGATTTTAGAAAGAGCGAAGTTTTTTGAATTTTTGTATCTAAATCCAAATATAAATAATTAAAAGAACGTGTTATTCTTACCTTTTTAGGAACTCACTATGGATTTCTACGAGATTGAAAGCAAAGACGCAGTCAGATTCTCTTGGAACAACTTCCCTCCTAATAAATTAGCCCTAGTTAGATCTCACGTCCCCCTCGGATGTTTATACACTCCCATGAAAGATATTGAAAATCTCCTTTTAGTCGAATATCGACCCCAGTCATGCGGGAAGTGTTTCGCAATCCTCAATCCCTACTGCAAGGTTGACTTCAAGGGAAAATGGTGGTTATGTCCCTTCTGTGGAAATAGAAATAACTTCCCAAAAGAATACGCTGATAACATCTCAGAAACCAGTCTCCCAGCCGAACTCATGCAAGAATATACCACTATGGAATACCTAGTCCCTATGCCCAGTAACCACCAACTACCTCCCAGTATCTTCCTATTCGTAATAGATACCTGCATGCCCAAGGAAGAGCTCCAAGCCCTCAAGGACTCCATCTTACAAAGCATCAATCTCATGCCCCCTGAGACAATGGTGGGACTCATTACTTTTGGAAGATTCACCTTCGTTCATGAGTTATCTTTTTCTGAATGCTCAAAGAGCTACGCCTTCAAAGGTGACAAGGAATATACAACCCAACAAGTCCACGAGATGCTCGGAATCTCAGGAAAGCACGACCCCAGAGGCCCCCAAGCAACAGGAGCACTAAAGAGATTCATTATGCCTGTTAGTGATTGTGAATCCACCTTTACTGCCATTCTTGATGACCTAATCCCTGATCAATGGCTCGTTCCTAGTGACGAAAGACCCCAAAGATGCACAGGACATGCCCTTTCCATTGCTATTAGCTTAATGGAAGCAGCTCAGCCAGGACAAGGATCTAAAATACTTACTTTTGTCAGTGGACCCTGTACAATTGGACCTGGTCAGGTTGTGGGTGTTAAGCTTGAGGAAATGATCAGATCTTGGATTGATATTCAGAAGGACAATGAATATGCCAAGTATGTGAAGAAGGCCACTAAATATTACAACAGTTTGACAGAAAGAGCCATAAAGGGAGGCATATCAATTGATATCTTCGCCTTCACAACTGACCAATATGGTCTGCTCGAAATGAAGAACCTGGCCGAGAAAACAGGAGGTCTTAACTTCACTAACGAACTCTTCAATTCCCAAGTTTTCAAGGATACATTCAAGAAAGTCTTCGATAGAGACGCTAATGGAGACCTTAGATTTGGATTCTGTGGGGAGGTCAGCTTACATATGTCCAAGGACATGAGAATCTCTGGAGTCTTGGGCCCTTGTACCTCTTTAAAGAAGAACACCCCACTGCAATCTGATATCGAAATTGGAGAATCCGGTACCAGCGCATGGTATCTGGGTGCTTTGGAGAAGAATACCACCCTTGCCTTCTACTTCGATTTGCCAGGAGGGGATGATAACAAACTCGCTGTTGCCAAGAACGCATTCATTCAGTTCATTACTAGATATAGACATTCCTCAGGGAAATATAGACTCAGAGTCACCACTGTTGTAAGACCTTTTGCCAGCTCAGACAGCCCCTACGACCTTACCCAAGGTTTCGATCAAGAAGCTGCCTGCCTCTTGATCTCTAGACTTGCTATTCACAAGACCCAGAGTGAAGATCCTATTGAGGTCATTAGATGGCTCGATAGGAATTTGATCAGAATTTCAGCAAAGTTTGGAGAATACAAGAAGGACGACATTCATTCCTTCAGACTTCCAAAGGAATTCGCACTCTTCCCTCAGTTTATGTACCATTTGAGAAGGTCTAATTTCGTGCAGACCTTCGCCGCAAGTCCTGATGAGAGTGCTTTCTTCAGAGGAATGCTTATGAGAGAAAATACTACTAATTGCATGGTCATGATCCAGCCCTCACTTCTCATGTACTCCTTCGACAGCCCCGAGCCTACTGCAGTTGTCCTGGATATTGCCAGTATGAAGAATAACGTCATTCTTCTCCTGGATACCTACTTCGACGTTGTTGTCTGGCAAGGAGAAATGATCAAGAAGTGGGAGAAGGCCGGATATCAAGACCAACCAGAATATGAAAACTTCAAGTACTTACTCCAAGCCCCTATGGATGACAGCAAGGTAATTAAAATTCCTCTAAAATGTAACATAATAGCTTATTATTGAGGACAGATACCCCGCCCCTAACTTCTTCCTTACTTGGCCTGGACATACTAAGGAAAGAAAGGTCAAGTCTAAGGTCAATCCCTCTGGACTGGAGCTTGATAATGCCACTTGCCAGGTAATTTATTGATATTTTGAGCTTATTTTGTAAGGGAGGTGACTTTATTAATGATGATGCTAGCTTGCAGATGTTTATGAACCACTTGATTAAACTTGTTGTGACTTCTCCATCTTAAAAAGTGTTTCAGTAACAAACGGGCACCCTAAAGTGCCTTGGTAAATTCGTCTAGTTCTAAGTGTGTATTTTGTATTTGTTTTGACTGCTTGTTCAGTGATTAATGAACATAAAACACGTCTCACAAAAAGTTTACAAGAAAGGATTCTAAAAAATTACAAAATGAAATTTTTATTTATTAGGAGCCTGGTTAAAGTTGGGCTTAATCACAATAGTAGACTCAGCATTAACATTCAGCAAGTCTATAGGTCGGTCCAATCCAATGTTCACCTTTTTATCTCTGGGGTCTTCGGGTAGTTGTTGCTGGCGCCAATTTCGTTGAGTGAAGTATTGCTTAGGAATATTTTCTTCAATTTTGGGTATATTTTGAGGCTCTTCATATTTCTTGACGGACCTGAACTGGCTGTAGTTCATCTGTTGTCCTAGATCCTCAAGCAACAGGTTCTTTTCAAAGCTTCTGGCTGCACAGAAATCAGAAGACAGTTTGTCTAGACGCTAAAAAGACTGACTATATCAGAGTGTTGGCCCCAGGGATTTCAGGGAGCTCAGTTTCAGAAAATTCCCTTTGAATACTTTTTGGTTTTTAAGCGACAAGGTATTGAGTAACTGTGCTACTTTTTCGCCTTGTTTCTGGAGGATCTCTCTTTGCTCCTTAGATAATAGTGAGGCATCGCCTTTCTTGACAAACATAGCATCAATTTCTTGCTTAGCGATTCTCATATAGGAGACTGCAATTCCCATATGTCCTTTTGAAATTTCCTGGTCGCAGATCTCAGCCCTTAAGGCCGCAGTCCTTTGAAGGGCTTCGGTCTTGTGCATGACGCTCAAATACCTGATAGTAGCCCTGAGGCTATGAATTCTGATCCAGAAATAGGGCAATTCTTCATTCCAATGAGCATGTCATGGGCCATTTGGAAATTCCTAGAAGCAGTGATATGGGCAGAAGCTAGGTTTTGGTCGTTTGCGTTCTTGTCTTTATAGAGTTCAACAAGGGTAGAATAGGTCAAACCGGTTATATAATACATTAAAAAGCCAATGAAAGATGGAGAGAAATCATCGGGTAAACTAGGGTTTTGAGAGAGTAATATGGGAATTATTTGCTTAATCTCATTCAAGCACCATAAGGCGTTTCTATACTTAGCGACAGCTTTGAGTTTATCTTCGGTCGAGAGAGAGTTAGCAGAATATAAACCCTCAGAATAGAAGGTGATGGCAAGGTTGTATAAAGTGCTAGCGAGTTCATATTTGATGTGTTGGAAGGGTTTTTGTTTCTTTTTGGGATTGAGGGAGTCGGTCCAAGTAAAAGAAGGTTGAATATTTTTAGCAGACGAAAAGTCTCGAGAGAAGTAGTGATCCAGGAGATAGAGGTTGCAGGTATATTCAGTATCATATTCTCGAATCCGGAACTGAGTCTCAGGTCGTTGTTGAGTTTCTTTTGCATGGCTTCATAGTCTAATTGAATTCTTTGCTTTTGGATCTCATTGAAGATGTCCTGCGTGTGGGAGAAGGCTTGAGAGCTGTATTTATCCGGCACCCAAAGTCTAATTATACATGTAATACATTCTAGAACCAGTGAATCTAAAGTCAGAAAAAGCAAGTATCCACATCCTTCTCGTGTTCCGTTTTGAGAATCTTGACGATTTATCCAATCTTCAAAGAAGCACATCATTATTAACAGTGAAAGGCCATAAATAGGCTCAAAGCAATTAATATGTAGAAATCTGGAAGATATGGAATCTGAGGATAGAAATGCTGAAATATGAGGAAAGAGACAACCCAAAGTGCGTGAATAACCCATATCACATAGCATGTCGTTTCCCATTTTTTATCGCCTAAACCGAAAATATAAACCTGTGTCATCATCTCTCAAGCTACAGGTAGTGTGTTAAATAGATTTATTTAATAAATTTGACATAACAGATGTTAGAATACCTCAAAGTCCTATCATCATTGATAGTTAAGATTCTCCTTCTAATTTCTTCATCCCATAAGTCTTCATGTACTTCCCGAAAAAAGATAACAACCGTCCAGAAATTAATGGCTAATGTAGCACAGAATCTTAAGTTAGACACATTGATCTCCAATACAGTAGTTTTTGTTGCTGAACCATAATAAAACCATTCGAATGTTTTGAGGGACCAACCAGCAAAGTATTGGTGATATAGAGGGAAAATTTATAGAATTTATGAAATATATCGTTATCGATTTGCATTATCAAAATCTTTTCAATTCCCATCTACACGAACTTCTATCATTTATAGGGCATCTAGGTACAGTAGATTCTTATTAGGTCGATTGTTTCATATACCCTGAGTTTAGATTCCATTTCTGACAATAAGAGTAACGTAATTTATTCGAATAATTCTTATTTAGAAACTTGAATCTCGAAATGGACGACATTGAACAAAAGATTGAACAAACAGACTTCTCCAGTGCCAAAGAAGTCCTAAAGCTGAGTCGCGACATCAAGAACGAGGATCTCTGGAAGATCTACGGTCGTGAAAGTGAAGCTGGAAAGCTTCTATATAAAATCTTTGGAAAAGGCGCACCCCAAGTCAAAATCAACTATCCTAAGCCCAAGACCAGACCTAGGTCTAGCCAAGAGAACCAACCACCAAAGCCCAAGGTGATTCCTCCTTCCAAAACTGTAATTGAATATCCTCCCATAAAAAAACCAGTATCATACCCCACAATCCATCCAGTTGACTTGATTCCTAAGAGGAAGCCTGAGCATGAGATTAGAAAGGAGATAGAGACTTATTACAAGAAGCCATACATCCCTCCGAATAAAGGAGTTAATAGAAAGGAACTTGTTAAGAACCTTCAAGAAAAGTTCAAGAAAAGCAGAGGTGCTTTGCCGAAGGGCGCTGAACTTCCTGAGCTTAATCCTGAACTATTGGAGGAGTTAGAGAAAGAGTTAAATGAGGAGGAGATTAAGCAACGGGCCTTAAAGAAAGTTCCACAGAAGAACTTGACCTTTATTAATAAGAAGCCAGATGAGAATCAAGAGAAGAAACCCATGACTAAGGAAGAGGAAGATGCAGAACTGGAAGCGTTATATGAGCAGGTTGAGAAGGAAATTGAGGAAAGACAACAATATCTGGAGGAAATTAGTCACCTCGATGAACCGGAGCTCAAGAAAAAGATCAAGAATGAGATAGTGGAAAGAATATCAGAATTAGAAAAGATCATAAAACTGTTGCATAAGAAATAATTGGTAATTCGTCTGTTTTGTGAATTCGTTTGTGATGTAATATATTTATCTATACTTTTAGTCCATCGCCCCCTAATATTCAACTATCTGTTATCTCCATATCGCTATTTACAGTTATTTCTTTAATAAAGATTCCCTAGATCCAATTTGCCTCATAGAACAAATCATAGTTAGTAGTACTAAATGATGAATTTTCTGTTATAAGGGAAAGAAAAAGAACAACTAATAGCAGCAATGCAATAAAATGATCGAATTAGATAATTAGAATTTAGTTTCTCGGTTGTAGTCCTGGTAGGGGTTCGTCCTCATTTGTGGGGTAAGTCCTGGGAAAAGTCTTATTTTTTCCTGTTCAAAAATTGATCTGAAGAAGTCATCAGCTAGATTATAGCGTTCTATGACTCTGTCTATCTTAGGGTCATAAATAGGATGGAGGACTGTATCTGTTATTAAACTAATCAACGCTATTGGCATTGCCCAAAACATTGTAATAAACCTTATAGGCCCCATCCTATACGTCATTCCATAGATCAGATGATTTTTCTGAAGGGCTCTGTCACCCATTATGATTCCAAAAATAGTCCCGAAGTATGTTAAAGCCACAGATCTATTAAATCCTTCTACATACCTTTTGACATTCTCTATATCATTAGAGTCTATATGGTTCCTGGTTGCAGGAAGCTTTGAAAAGTAGAGGAATGCTTCCTTCTTATCACTGATAAAGTCCTCAAAAGTTTGATCTTTTTTAATTTTTACTTCATCTTCTTCTTTTTCCATCTTTCTTCGACGCATTTTCTCATCTCTGTCCCAAATATCATCTCTTTTGTCACGGAAGGAACTTCCTCCTCCTTCTAGCTTGCTTATAAAGTCAACTCTTTCTTTGAAACCCTCCATATTCTATTCGATTATTCAATAAAATTAATATATA